>Ga0137403_10000963_pt1 | contig 36706 bp, 30 predicted proteins | sample CZOMad2_1_16fung_FD_122057 | JGI IMG/M metagenome (GOLD analysis project Ga0137403, IMG submission 122057) | Vadose zone soil fungal communities from Angelo Coast Range Reserve, California, USA - CZOMad2_1_16fungal (Hybrid Assembly) | ecosystem: Environmental > Terrestrial > Soil > Vadose zone... | reverse complement strand
CCGTTCAATCTTGCCGACCAGTATGGCGTCGACCAGATGCGCTATTTCTTCCTGCGTGAGGTGCCGTTCGGCCAGGACGGCAGCTACAATCATGAGGCCATTGTTGCGCGCATCAATGCCGATCTCGCCAACGATCTCGGCAATCTGGCGCAGCGCTCGCTGTCGATGATCGCAAAGCAGTATCAGGGCGTGCTGCCCGCGCCCGGCGCATTCACCGACAACGACAAGGCAATCCTGGCGCAGGCCGACGGCATGATCGCGCTTGCGCGAACGGCGATGGCGACCCAGCAGATTCATCAAGCGCTCAACGCGGTCTGGGCCGTGGTTGCAGAGGCTAACCGCTACTTCGCCGGCGAAGCGCCGTGGGCGCTGGCGAAGACCGATCCTGCGCGTCAAGGAACCGTGCTGTATGTAACCGCTGAAGTCGTGCGCCAGGTCGCTATTCTGACGCAACCGGCGATGCCGGAGGCATCGGCAAAACTACTCGATATCCTTGGCATTCCGAACGAGACCAGTTCACGCAACTTTGGGGCCCTTGGTTCGCGGATCGAGCCGGGCACGGTGCTTCCCGCACCTGCGCCGGTATTTCCGAGGTATATTGAACCACCGGCAGCGTGAACGGTTGAACCCTATGCTTGTCGACAGCCACTGCCATCTCGATTTCCCTGATTTCGCCGACGATCTCGAAAATATCGTGGCGCGGGCCGCGGCTGCCGGCATTGGGCGCATCGTCACCATCTCGACGCGGGTAAAGCGCCTGAGCGCGCTATTGGCGATCACGGAGCGATTTCCGGAGGTCTATTGTTCGGTCGGCACCCACCCCCATCAGGCCGACGAAGAGAACGGAATTTCTGCCGCTGAGCTGATCGAACTGACCACCCATCCCAAAATCGTGGCGCTGGGCGAGGCCGGGCTGGATTATTTCTACCAGCATAGCTCGCGGCAAGCTCAGGAGCGCGGCTTTCGTACCCACATCGCCGCCGCCCGCGCGACGGGCCTGCCGCTGGTCATTCATACCCGCGAAGCCGACGAAGATTGCGGCCGCATCCTCGAAGACGAAATGGCCAAAGGGCCGTTTCGCGCCGTGCTGCACTGCTACACCGGCGGGCGGGAGCTTGCGATGACGGCGATCTCGTTGGGTCTTTCGATTTCCTTCACGGGAATTTTAACCTTCAAGAAATCGCAAGCCTTGCGCGATCTGGCGGCCGAGTTGCCGGCCGATCGCATCATGGTTGAAACCGACGCGCCGTATCTGGCGCCGGGCAAATTTCGCGGCAAGCGAAACGAGCCTTCTTACGTGGTTGAGATTGCCAGGGTGCTGGCGGAGACGCGCGGGGTCTCGCTGGAGGAGATTTCGAAACAGACCACGGAGAATTTCTTTCGTCTGTTCAGCAAGGTGCCAGCTCCGAAAGCTGTGGCATGACGCTGAACCTGACGATCCTCGGCTGTGGATCATCCGCCGGCGTTCCACGTCCCGCGCTCGGCTGGGGTGCATGCGACCCCAAAAATCCGAAGAACCGCCGTCGCCGCTGTTCATTGCTCGCCGAGCAGACCTCCGAACGCGGCATCACGCGGGTCGTGATCGACACCTCTCCTGACCTCCGCGAGCAGTTGATCGACGCCAACGTTGACCATATCGACGCGGTGTTCTTGACGCATGAGCATGCCGATCAAACGCACGGCATCGATGATCTGCGCTCCGTGGTGCTGCACCAGCGCAAGCGCATTCCGGTCTATCTGAACCAGTCAACCGCCACGCACATCCTGCTGCGATTCTCCTATTGCTTCGTCTCGCCGCCCGGCAGCGAATATCCGCCGATCCTGGATCACCACGCCATAGAGGCCGGCGAAAGCCGGGCCATCGAAGGGAAGGGCGGTCGGGTGACGTTTTCGGCGTTCCTCCTGGAGCACGGCAACATTCCGGCGCTCGGCTATCGGATCGCCGATGCCGCCTACACGCCCGACGTCAACGACATTCCGCCCGCAAGCTGGCCATTCCTGGAAAATCTCGATCTGTGGATCATCGACGGGTTGCGCTATACCGGCCATCCCAGCCACTTCAGCGTCAACGAGGCGCTGGCATGGATCGAACGCTTCAAGCCGCGCCGCGCCGTCATCACCAACATGCATTCCGACCTGGATTACGAAGTGTTGTGCCAAAGCCTGCCGACGCACGTCATCCCCGCTTATGACGGCATGCGGCTGACGCTGGAAAAGCCGGGCTGACGCGCCTGCAACGGCCTGGCCTCAAATCTTGTGCAGCTCCAGCGACGCCGGATGGAACAGTTCTTCCGGTGCCAGCAATCGGACCGAGAGCCCCTCGGCGTGGTGGCGTTGCAGGAAACGGGTCAGCACGTGGCGGTTCGGCTCCAATCCGTAAGCCCAGAAATCCTCACCCATCAGCGTGCGGGCCGCCCGTAGCTGCTCCTCGACAAAGGGTAGCGTTACTTTGGTGGCTGATGTGTCGGCGAGTTTCGCGATGGCAATCGCCTTGGAGCGCTCGAACGCCTTGAAGACCGCGACCGGCAACCAGGGATGCTTTTCAACGAGCGACCGGCGGATCCCAAGCGTGTGCATGATGGGAAACAGACGGGTCCGCCGATACCAGTCGGTTGCGGTCGCTTGCGGGTCGGCAAACAGATAGCCGACATTCGGATGGCCCTGCTCGAAACAAGAGGGGGCGCGAGGCCCAATCACGGCGTCAAGCTCTCCGTTCGCCAGCAGGTCGGAAATGGTGACGTCCGGGCGCGCATTCTCGACAACGACGTCGGCCGGCAGGTTGAGATTGATCTTCTCGACCCTACCTGGATGCTCATAGCCACCTCGGACCCAGGTGATGTCGGAGGGACGAATTCCGTAATCCTCTTCCAGGAACAGGCGCACCCAAATATTCGCGGTGAGCTGATATTCCGGCACCCCGACACGGCGCCCCCTGAGATCGGCCGGCGACTTGATCCGGTCGGTGCGGACATAGATCGAAGTGTGTCGGAAGGCGCGGGACGGGAACACCGGTACGGCGACATAGGGGCTCGTTCCCGCCGCGGTCTTGACGCTGTAGCTCGAGAGCGACAGCTCGCAAATATCGAAATCGGCATGCCTGAAGGCGCGGAAAAAGATCTCTTCCGGCTCCAACAGCATGATTTGCGCATCGACGCCATCCATCTGCACCCGGCCGTCAACCAATGGGCGCATCCGATCATAGTCGCCGATCGCGACCGAAAGCTGCAGTTTGCTCACGGGCGGCCCCTTTTTAGATTCACTGTCTTCCATATTGGCTATGACCTTTCGCGAAAAGGCCGGCCAATTCCGCGGCTTCTTGCGCGGCATCGTATGGGTCCATACAATCGCCCGCAAGCGCAGCATCGTTTGCAAGGGAGTTGCAATGCCCGATAAATTAACCGAGGCGGTTTCATCGGCGATCCGGGAATTGGTCGACGCCAATCACATCCTGTTCGACCAGGGCGTTGTGGACGGTTTCGGTCATGTCAGCGCCCGCCATCCGGACCGCGCCGACCGCTTTCTGCTCGCCCGGAGCATGGCGCCGGCGCTTGTCACCGAAACGGACGTGCTGGAGTTCGATCTCGAAGGAAATCCGGTCGAGAAGGGTGGACCGGCGGCGTACCTGGAGCGATTCATCCATGGCGAGATTTACCGGAAGCGGCCGGACGTGAATGCCGTCGTGCATAGCCATTCGCCCTCGGTGGTCCCGTTCGGCGTCGTGGCCGGCACGAAGCTGCGCCCGATGTTTCATATGTGTGGTTTCCTTGGCGCGGGCACGCCCGTTTTCGAAATCCGTGATTTTGCCGGGAATGGGAGCGACCTTCTGATCAGCAACAATCACCTTGGCGCCGCTCTGGCGCAAAGCCTGGGCAAGGGCCCGGCCGTCTTGATGCGCGGCCACGGCTCGACGGTGGTCGGAAGCTCTTTGCGTCAAGTCGTGTTCCGCGCGGTGTACACCGAAGTGGGTGCGCGGCTGCAGGCCGAAGCCATGCGGCTCGGGCCGGTCACTTACCTCACCGAGGAAGAGACCGTCGCCACGACAAACACGATCGGCACGCAAATCGATCGCGCCTGGTTCCTTTGGCTGAAAGCCGCGCAAAAACGATCGATGGCAGGCTGAACGGCGTTCGAACCGCCCAATTTATGCCGAAATCGCCTTTGCCGAATTGACTTGATTGCGCAGCATGAACTTCTGAATCTTGCCGGTCGAGGTCTTGGGGATCGGACCGAACACCACCGCCTTTGGCGTCTTGAAGCCCGGCATCTGGCCACGGCAAAACGCGATGATGTCGGCCTCGGTCGCTTGCGCATTCTCTTTCAACTCAACGAAGGCGCAGGGTACTTCGCCCCATTTCGCGTCAGGCTTCGCCACCACGGCCGCGAACAATACGGCAGGATGTTTGTAGAGCACGTCCTCTACCTCGACCGAAGAGATGTTTTCGCCGCCGGAAATGATGATGTCCTTTGAACGATCCTTGATGATGACGTAGCCATATTCGTCGAGCACGCCGAGGTCGCCGGTGTGAAACCAGCCCCCGGCAAATGCCTCACCGGTGGCTTTTTCGTTCTTGAGGTAACCCTTCATCACGATGTTGCCGCGGAACATCACTTCCCCGATGGTTTCGCCATCGCGCGGCACCTCGCGCATGGTTTCGGGATCGATCACGGTAACGCCTTCCTGCAGCGGGTAGGGCACGCCCTGGCGACGCTTGAGTTGCGCGCGCTGATCGGCGGGCAATTCGTCCCAGCCCGGCTGTTCTGCGCAAACCGCGGCCGGACCGTAAGTTTCGGTCAGACCATAGACATGCGTCAGTTTGATTCCGATGCTTTCAGCGCCCTCGAGCACCGCAACCGGCGGCGCTGCGCCCGCGATCAGACCAACCACCGGGCGGGCGGTTGATTTCTTCGGCGCATCGGGCGCGTTGATCAGCGTATTATAGACGATCGGCGCCCCGCACATCAGGTTGACGCCGTGCCTTTCGATCAGTTCAAAGATCCTGGTGGGATCGACCTTGCGCAGGCAGACGTTGACACCGCCTGCCGCCGCGATTGACCAGGGGAAGCACCAGCCGTTGCAATGGAACATCGGCAGCGTCCACAGATAAACCGGATGCTGGCCGAGACCGGCGGCTAGGATGTTGCTGACGGCATTGAGATAGGCGCCACGGTGATGGGTGACGACGCCCTTGGGATTTCCGGTTGTCCCAGAGGTGTAGCTGAGCGAGATGGCCTCCCATTCGTCTGACGGCAAGCGGGCGACGAAATTTTCATCGCCCTGCGACAGCGTGTCCTCATATTCGATTTCACCGATCCGTTTTCCACCTGCGAAAGCCTTGTCGTCGACGTCGATCACAAACGGCTTATCACCCTTCATCAGCGTCATCGCCTCGGCGATCACGCCGGCAAATTCCGGATCGACCAGGATGATCTTGGCGCCGCCGTGATCGAGCTGGAAAGCGATTGAGGATGCGTCAAGCCGGATGTTGAGCGTGTTGAGCACGGCGCCAGCCATCGGGACCGCGAAATGCAGCTCGTTCATCGCCGGGATATTCGGCAGCATGGCCGCAACCGTATCGCCGCGGCCGATGTTTCGGCGCGCCAGGTAGGACGCAAAGCGCCGGCAGCGGGCATAGGTCTGCGCCCAGGTGAAGACGCGGCCCTCGTAGATGGTGCTGGTGTGATTGGGATAGACGGCGGCCGTGCGCGCCAGGAAGCTTAGTGGCGTCAGAGCCACGAAATTGGCGGGGGATTTCTCCAGGCCGATGCCGTACTGGTTTTGCGTTCCACCCATCGGTCACCTTCCAATCACATAACTAGAGGAATCCGATCGAGATCCACGGAAAGATCGCCACGATGATCAATCCGACCATCAACGCCAGCAGATAACCCCAGATCGGGCGAATGCCCTCGGCGGGGTCGACGCGTCCGATGGCGCACGCCGCATAATATCCCACTCCGAACGGCGGGGCGAACAATCCAATGCCCATGGCGAGGATAATGACCATGGCATAATGGACCTCGTGAACCCCAACCGCGCGTGCGATCGGAAACAGCAGCGGGCCGAACAGCACGATCGCCGGAATACCTTCAAGCACGCTGCCCAACACCGTGAAGGCCACGATCGATACCGCGATAAAGGTCGCCGAGCCGCCGGGCAGGCCGGTCATCGCGGCAGCCAGCGCGCGCGAAAATCCGGATTGGGTCAAGCCCCAGGCCATGCCCGTCGCGGTGCCGATGATCAGCAGGATCGCGCCCGACAGGCAAGCGGTTTCGATCAGCATCGGCATCAACCGCCGCCAGTCGAAATGGCGATAGATCAGGAGCCCGACAGCAAAGCCGTAAACGATCCCGATCGTCGAAACCTCGGTCGCTGTCGCAATCCCCTCAACCACGGCGGCGCGGATCACGAATGGCAGCGCCAGCGCGGGCAGGGCGATTACGAAGGTTCGGGCGATGTCGGAGCCGCTGGCGCGCTTGACGTGGCTCAGATCCTCGCCCCGATAGCGCCACCACACCAACCCCGACAGCGTGATCGCGAGCACCACCCCCGGCAACAACCCGCCGGTAAACAGCGCCGAGATCGAAACACCGGTCACCGAGCCGATGGTGATGAGAACAAGGCTCGGTGGGATGGTTTCGGTCTGGGCGCCGGTGGCGGCGAGGAGGGCGACGAGATCGCCTGGGCGGGCGCCGCGCTGCTTCATCTCCGGGAACAGCACCGGGGCCACCGCCGCCATATCCGCGGCCTTCGAGCCGGAGATGCCCGAGACGAGATACATCGCGCCGATCAGCACGTAATTGAGGCCGCCGCGCACATGGCCGAGCAGGCTTGCCAGAAAGGCCACCATCGCGCGCGCCATGCCCGCCATCTCGATCAGCAATCCGAGAAAGATGAACAGCGGCACCGCAAGCAGGATCAAATGGCTCATGCCTTCGTCCATGCGTCCGACCAGCACCATCAGCGGCGTGCGCGTGGTCAGCGCAAGGTATCCGAAAATCGCAAGTCCAAATGCAAACGCGATCGGTACGCCCGCAAAGACGCAAAAGCCGACCACACCAACAAAGAAAATGACCAGATTGAAGTTGCCGAGCGGACGCAGCCACGGCGCCGCCAGCCAGAAAACCGCGACCAACAGGACCACCGACAGTACCGCTCGCAGCACGAGCCTGGTATCGCCGACCCGCACCAGCCGCAGCAGCGCAAACAGTGCCATCAGGCAGACGCCGACCGGCAGCGCCGCCGCGCGCCAGGTATTGGAAATTTGCAGCGCCGGCGTGGTGATAAAACTTTCTTCGTAAGCGTACTGGTAAGCCGGCCCGATGATCAGAAGCAAAAAAGCGAGCGCAGCGCAGGTCGCCACGACATCGAGATAGGCCCGCATGGCGGGCTTCGCATTGGCGACGACGGCCGTCATCCGCATATGCTCGGAGCGACGGAATGCGACTACGCTTCCGAGCATCGCCAGCCAGAGGAACAGGATCGATGCCAGTTCGTCCGACCAGATCAACGGTCGTTGCAGCCCGTAACGTGAAACGACGCCTGCGAACAACGTAACGATCTCGGCAACGACCAGCAATGCCGCCGGAATCTCGACAAGCGTTCCGAGTTGGGTTTCAAGCATCGACGCAAGGGAACGGCGGCGAGGGGACACCATCTCGCCGGTCGCCGCCTGCGTCGCATCGGCGTGAGCCATCATCGTTCCCTGATAATCCCTGCTCCGTTGGATCGCCTGTTACGACAGTTTGCCGACGGACTTCTCCAGGATCGCCCACGCCTCCTCGCCGTATTTTCCCTTCCATTCGGAATAGAACCCGGCCGAGCGCAGTTTCTCGCGGAAAGCTGCGACATCCGGCTGATTGAAGATCAACCCCTTGCCAGCAAGGTCCTCGCGGACGGTCGCATTAAGCTTCTCGGTATCGGTGCGAGCCTTGAGCGCTGCGGCGTTGACATTCTTTTCCACGATCATCCGCACGTCGGCCGGCAGCGCTTCCAAGGCGCGGCGGTTGGCCAGGAACCAATAGCCGTCCCACATGTGGTTGGTCAGCGAGCAATACTTCTGCACTTCATACAGCTTCGCTGTGGAGATCAATGCCAGCGGATTTTCCTGGCCTTCGACGATCTTGGTCTGGAGCGCGGAATAGACTTCGTTGAAATTGATCGAAGCAGGGGCCGCGTCAAACGCCTTGAACATCGAGGTCCACAGCGGCGAAACCGGCACACGGATTTTGAAGCCCTTGTAGTCGCCGGGTCCGTTGATGGGCCTGGTCGAGGAGGTGGTCTGCCGGAAGCCATTGTCCCAAATCTTTTCGAACGCCACGATATTGGCCTTGGCAACCTCCCTGCGCACAAAGGCCCCGAGATCACCATCCATGGCTTTCCAGACTGTGGGATAGTCAGGAAAAGCAAAACCCATTCCGTTGATCGAGGCGGCCGGCACCAGCGTCGCCAGGATAAGGCCCGACATGGTAAAAAACTCGACGCCCCCGGAACGGAGCTGACTCAACACGTCGGTGTCGGCGCCGAGCTGGTTATTCGGGAAAATCTGCAGGTCGAAGCGGCCATTGGTCTCGGTCTTGATCGCCGCGGCCATTTCCTTGGAGCGGATGTTCAGGGGGTGCGAATCCGGCAGGTTGTTGGCGAATTTGTAGGTGAATTCGGCCTGCTGGGCCCGCGCCACAAACGGCGCGCCGACGCCGCCCATCACCGCCGAGGCTGCCGATGCCTTCAATACCGTGCGTCGCGAAAAACCCATCGATCGTCTCCCTGAATGTTCTTATAGATTGCATCCTACGGACCCGGCGCCGCCGGGTCATCAGCCGTCCCGGCGGCTTATTGCCCGCTTTCAGCGAAAATACCAAGGCCTTCCGCGACCCGCTTTTTGGGTGGGAATTTCCAACGAAAACCGCGCCATCCGGTGACCCGCGACGGCGCGCCCTGCGCTTCGAGAAGGTAATCGGTGACAAGATCAAAGCGGAGCAGAGCAATACCAGCGCCTAGGGGCCGCCAAGGCCGCGGAGACTGATGAAGACGCCCAAGGCGGACAAGGCGTTCACGGCCGTCGTGAAGCCGCGAAAGCCTAAGTGATCACTCGGGAGGGCGAAGCCCCGGGGATGTTAGCCACTCGGTCATATGGGAGCCGGTCTCGGCCTGCTGGGCTTTGCGAATTAGCTCATCGCGTGCAGCGCCAGGTGGAAGCAACTTGGCTTCGGTTCGTAGACGCCTGGCTTCTCCGGAAAGGAGTTCTTCAAGGGATTGGGTCTGTTTGAAACGACGACGCAGCATGACACCATCTCCTGTGCTTACGGGTCCTAATCCGCAGGGTTCAGCACTTCCGAACCTAATATGCAGTCGGCTGGGAGTCGGTTCCCAGTGAACAGTTCAAATTAAGTCAGCTAAGTATCTGATTTTACTACTAGATACGGCAAGTGTAACATCGCCCTAAATATTCCATAATATACCTTATGCGAATCTCGGCTTTCAGGCCGAGGCTTCTTTCCCTCGATCCTTGTGGCGTTCGACGCAATCCTGCATTCGCGGCTCAGACGATTCCTGTATTGGCCAGTTATCAGCCCCCTTCCTTGAAGAATTGCGGCGATGCCTATCTAGCCCAGGGGCGTGCATCCTACCTAACTTGGGGAATTACAGGATCCAGTTCCTCTTGCTCCAGCCATTTGGCGTCATCGCGCTGCAGGTAGGCCACAAGCGGCGAAATGGCCGATCCTTCGGAAGCAACGGAAGGTCGAACCGCCTCTAAGGGCGACTTTCCGAACTTCTCTGCGAGCTCGGCCGACATCAGATGAGGCCTCAGCGGCTTGCCGACCGCCCTCTCGATCGTGCGGAATATCCAGGTTCCGTCCGGGTCGATATCGGACCAGTGGAAGATGCACACGTCGTCTGGCACTCCAGCGCCGAGCGATCGCAGAGCTTCCTGGGTTGCCAAGGAGGGGTATCCACCGACGTAGATAGTCACTCCAACACGCTCTGGATCTGCCTCCGCGACGTGGCGGTTGAAGCTGGCAAAGTTCTCGATGGTCAATAGGTATCGTGGTTTCTGCTGAAATCGGACGCGGACGGCTTCAGCCGGCGGTATCCCAAAATACAGAGGTGCCGTAGCTGACAGTTCTGCTGTATCGAAGTCGATGCGGCCTGATAAGAGCATCGGTGGTGCGAATTTTTCGAGGCCCAACGTCCGCAACGCATCTCTCGGGCGCGCGTTCGGCGGCAGCTCCAACGTCGACCCGAGAAGCCGGACAACTGGTCCTTCTAGTCTCTCAAGGGCTTTACTGTCGCCAGCGATCCTTCGAGAAAATGTACGGTAGTCTATACCTTGATGTCTGCGTTCCAGGATCGCCTTCGCTAAGGTGAACGCCGGCCGCAGACGATCGACGTCATCAAGCGAGAAACCCTGCCAAGACCGCCCCCTGCTCCACGCGGCGAGTAGCGATGCTGCGGCGGCCTCGAATTCGGCAGGGAGATCCAGACCGTTCATTAGCCGGCTGGCAGCTTCATCGGCGAGTTCTCTGGCTGGTCGACGACCCAGGAATACGTAGAGGCGCGAAGCGTCCTCGAGTCTCACGTGCGCGATCTGGTCGCTGTTGCGCCCGCGCCCCTTCGCGATCTTGACGGCTCTCGACCGTTCCGCTTCGCCGAGTTCTTGCGCAAACCTGTCCATTTCACTGACGTCAGAGAATGACGCGTAGTCGGGATAGCCGATTGGGCTGACTGTCCCGGCCTCATGCCGATCCAGAAGATCGGTCATGAGGCCCCTTGCGCTTGTGAAACGTCGCGACATGTTATTCGGCAGCCATCTTCTTCGCGAGCTCGGCGTCCGACAAGATATCTGGGTCCATGGCCCGCAGTTCGTTGCGGGCCCGCTCCTTCAACTGAACAACCGTTGCGCGGGCGCCCTCTCCTATCCGATCGACTTCGACGACAGAGTCGATGTGTTCGAGGACCGCGATGCGTTTTTCGTTGGGTGCCGCAATGATGATTTGAAGACCAAGCTTCTTGTAGAAGCTCATCATTTGACGCTGGTTCTTGCCGTCTAGTTTCGAGAAAGCCTCGTCAAAAATAGCTAGGGACATACCGGAAGGGCGTCCCGCAACGGCGTTAGCGCTTCCGTAGACCGAAGCTAAGGAGGCTCCGATCGCCACGTAGATCGGGACCTGCTGCTCAGCGCCGGAGCCGGTTCCGCGACGCGTCTCCCATCTAGTTGTTCGGCCGCTTACTATGTCCTGCATATGAATTTCGAAGGTGAAGAAGTTGCGATAATCCTCGAACACACTGAAGTCCTTGCTGGGATCCTCCAGCAAGGACTCGATCTCCTCCAAGGTGTCGCGATGGGGGAAATCTTCTGACACCTGATCGCCCTTGAACAACATGTCGAGGGCCTCAGGCGAGGTTTTGCCAATCTCGATGATCTTTAGGATGGGCTGGAATTCGGCCAGTCGCGTGTGATGAAATGAATACTTCTCATTATGGAACGGATGATCCGCCAAGCCGCGGTTCATCGCGGTCAATTCTCGCTCCATCTTGCTAATTCTGGAGGTCAGCGCGTTGATGAATTCACCCCGGAGCAACGTTGCGGCCTTGTCGGCGGCCTCGCGAGCCTGTCGTTCGTATTTCCGCAGTTCGTTCGTTTCCATTTCCTGGACAAGCGCGTTCATCCACGGCCTAACCTCGCGTAGCGGTTCGCTTTCGGTTCCAACCTGAGACACGACGCCGAACCTCTCAAAATAGTCTCCGAGGCATTGTCGCACCAGACGCTCGATCTTGACGCGGTCGGATTCCGCGGCCTCCGCAGCCTTCCCGGAGGTCTCCGCTAATGTGCGATGCCGATCGGCCTCGCTTCTCTTCGAAATCGCATCGAAGCGTTTCCGATAGGCGCTCCGACCGGCCCGCTGGTCGTAGAGAGACACAAACTGTCGATACAACGGCCAAGTTACCCGCATGGCGAGCCTCGAACCTGGAATGTTTTCGCCTCCCTCCAGCGTGCGTTTTGTGGTTTCGGACTCAATCAGGTGATTGTTCAACACCACCTGCTGGGTCTTCCGTTGGTCTTCGCGATTGCGTCTGAGATCGCGCTGGACTTGCCGCTTGTTTCTTAAGCCGCCATCTCCCTTTCCGTCTAACGACGCGATTCGCTGCTCGACCTCGTTCTTTTCCCTCGAGGACTTGGCGTAATCAGCGGCAATGCCCCGGAACGTGGGAAGCTGCTCGTCGAAAAAGCGACGAAGTTGTACGTGGGCGGAATCCGCAAGCTTCGCAGCGGCATCGGACTTGGCCGCAGTCTCGATTAGTTGCTCGGCCATTTCTGCCATGTCGCGCAGCGCCCTCGCCTGTGCCGCCTTGCCTATCTTGAAGGTCGACGGATCCGCGGCCCGGTGCGTTCGAACCAATCCGTCGTCGTACAGACCGTCCTTCATGATAGCTCGACCAGGCTCGTTGAACTGGCCGATCGTGTCGGCAAGGCGGACCGACCCGTGCCTCCTGGCGATGAAGGCCAATGCGTCGGCATCTTCGGATTTGAACAGAGATGGAAACGTGCCGGTTTGGGGAGTAGCCTTCAGCGGATCGAGCTTGTTTAAGCTGACCAGCGAAGCGCCACGAAACTCACGTCTCCCCTCCTTGAAGAGCGCTGTAGCTCGCCCGATGTCGGATCGGTCGACGAAGACGGCCTCCCGATCCCGGCCAAGAAGGCCTTCGGCGGCCGCCATCCACGACGTGTCCGAAACCTCGACTAAGTCGCACAGAACCCGGGGCGCCATACCGGCTAGTCGCAGCTTCTGACACAAGTGAAGCGTGGCTTGATCCAAATGTACTGCCCCTCCGCCGCTGGAGTGCAGTTTGAGGCGATCGTTGATTTGTTGCGATTTCGCCTTTTCGTCTTCCGATTGGCGTATGAGTCTCCGGCGTGCTTCGTCCACCTTTTCGAGTAGTATTCGGTCCGCCGACAGTAGCCTGGACTCGGCATCGAGTAGCGTTGCACCTGACCGCTCAATCGACGCGTCCTTCGCCGTCCGCGTCAAACTCGAGATCAGGGGCATGAATTCGTCGAAGCCAAACCCCTTCATAGCGCTTAGCGGCTGGAGCGCCCGAACGGTTTCCACTCTGCGCGCGAATTCGCCGACAGCACGCTCTGCGACCTGCACCACTGAGGTAAGGGATTGAACGAGTGTTTTTCGGCCGCTCTTCAGGTCATGTTCGGCGATTGCAATGTCGAGACGCCGGATCTCTGCATCGATTCCCCTGAGCTCTTCGTCGAGAAAATCCAGTTCTGCCCTAGCAGCGTCTCGTTTGGCAGCTTCTTCGAGATTCCTCTCGAGTAGCGCGTGGTAGGCGGCTCGCGCAGCGAACCAGTTGCCGCGCTTGGATATCCACTGTTCGCAGGCCCGGCGTTCGTGCGCGGCCGAAAGATCATCGATGATCGCGCGCAAGGCAATGAGGGCATCGAGCTTCTGGCGCATCGTCTTGATGGTGTCGTTGATATTGCGATAAGTGCGGATCGATTCCCGCAACTCGCCGACCTTCATGTTGTTCTTTTCGAGAATGTAGTTGCGGACGAACTCAGTGGCGGTCTGGTCGTGATCGAGCGTCATCGCGTTGACCACCGCCTTTTGAAGCGAGTTAGCGTTCTGCTCTCCGACCACCGACGCGTGAGGGACCAGGCGGCGCATGTATTCTCGAACGTAGTCGATCGCCTTGTCGCGGTGATTGACGAAATGCTCCTGCCCGACGCTGGATATGATGCGATTGCGCACCCCGTCCCATTCGGCCGAAAACCTTTTGCCTTCCCGGAGTTCGATGAAGTCGGTGGTCGTCAGGATTTTTCCCGTAACGACGAACCGGGCCAGAATTGTTTCATTGCTTTCGGAGCGACGAGCTTCGATCGCCATGCCGATCGAAACCGAAGGACGTTTCCCCTCCGTATCTGAGAAGCCGAGACAGATGTACGTTCTGGCCTGCTCCCGTTTGCGTTGGTCCTCGCCCAAGGTACCCAGACAATAATCGACGACGCTCCGTTTCGAGGCGCTCCGGCTCCTGCCTTTGTCGCCGGCCACGGCATTGAGGCGCTGAAGGTTGCGATTTCCGCCCGTCAGAACTACCTGGGCCATGTCGAGAATCGTGGATTTGCCGGAGCGATTTTCTCCGAAGACACCGGCGTGCCCCGTAACCTCGATGTCCTCAACGTCAAACAAGTGCCAATTGACCATCGCAATGTGGCGAAGCTCCATCATTCGTCGTCTCCACCTGCGACCGAAAGACCTGCTTCCTGGGATCGAACGAAACGTTCTATCCGCTGCAGCGCGTCGGCGCCGCTGATTAGCTTGATCATTGGGCGTATGGCGACTTCGGCATCCTGTGCCTCCGCATCGACGTCTCCAACATCGACGAGGCCGCGCTGGGAGGCCTCCTTCAAGATTTCCCTGAATCTTGTCAAAGATATCGAACTTGAACCGTTGGACTGGACCATATCCTTGTAGCGGTCGAAGAGAGTGTTCAAGGTGGTTATTACGATAGCCCGATCCTCTACCGCACCGACGTTGACTTCGTCCTGCCAGTGGGCAGCCAGCACAAGAATAACGATCGTTTCGTCGAGCTTCATCCTGGGTAGCGGAACGTCCTCTCCCAAGGCGGTTATGCCCGCCCACTGAGCTTCGGCATCGCGATGGACCCGGTACCCGCAACTGTCGAAAAATCCGTCGATCACTGATTTGAACCGGCTATCCATGAGGATGTTGAAGACGGTACCAGTCCTCGGATCCCCGGCGAAGACGAACTGACGTCTCAGCAGAAAATGGATGGCCTTGCGGAGATCAGAGGCCTTTTCCATTCCCAACGTGCGTTCAATGGCTTCGAATTCACTAAGCATGCTTCGGCCTCACTCCGACGGGGCCGTGCCGCTTGACGACGAAGTTGGAGCAACGCAACCATTCGCTGTCGTGCGGCGGCGAGTCCGGTGCGAACTCGAGCACGAAATACCGTGCTAGCTCCGGCGGCACCTCCGCGGTCAAAGCGAACCGGCGCGCGGCGTCAAACGCGAGAAAGTCATCCACCGTCTCCAAGGAGAAGAAGCGGGCCTCCTTGGTGCCGGCCGAAGGCACGTGTTTCTCTAGGAAATTGCGAACTTTGGCCGGCCCAGGCGAAATCCTTGCGATGTATTGCAATCGAAGTTGTTTTCGAAGTTCGTAGAGTGGATCGGTAGGTCTATCTGCGAGTGGCTGCGCGATCAACGGCTTGCGCGGCTCCCGACTGGGAGCATGGTGGAATTCGGACCACGGACTCCGTAGCGGCTCCAGGCTCCACTCGATCGTCGCAGTCGGGTGTCTTCCGCGCCCCAGGAGTCCATCCAGTCGGCGCACCAAATCGCCGGCTCTTCCAACCAGTCCGTGAGTGCCGCGTTCGGCGTATTTTATCGTATTGCGGACCCGCGCCTCCAATTGTCGACGAAACAGTTCGATCCGTTCGAACATCTCACCGATCTGACCGAACGTGCTTTCGATCGACAACAGATCTCCCTCGACATCGAGAGCCGCCTCGGCCATGGAAGAAGAAATGCTCGCGGCAACGTATTCCTCGGACAAGACCTGCATCGTCGTCGGAGTTTGGGCTATCCTTCTGGCAAGATCCACGATTTCATCCCTGAACCGGTACGGGTGATTGACGGTCAGGATGGACTCGAAATCCTTCAGCAGAAGCTGCTCAACGAACTCTTGAAAAAAAGCCTCCAAGCGGTCGCCCACCGTCTTGGATTCCATAACCGTACTCCGGATGCGCTTGAGGTCAGACAGGATGGCCCTCAGGCTCTTCGTGAACTGATCGACCTGATTCCGGGCCTCTCTCAAGGCGAGCGCCACCGCACGTTGTTTTCGATCGACGTTTTGTGCGCTGAGCTTCTCGACCGCTTCTAGATTTAGACGGACCGTGACGATTAAGCCCCCGAACCTTTGGGAGACGTCCTTGTTCAAACTCGCCAATCGTTGGATCACCAAAAGTGGCCCCATCGCCATGTCGACGGTGACGCGCAGGCCATACTCTTCCTCTTCGAGCCAACCCCAAGCGATCAGCCGAGCGTAGATCTGGCGCGCGATGAGCAAAGCCTTGTCGGCCGTTTCTGTTTTGCTTGCTGAAGCTCGTTTGATCCGTCGGCGACCGGCCGAAATCACTTCGGGCAGCGGCTCACCAAAGTCGTCGGCCTCGCTCCAGAGCGAAGGGTTCGCTCGCATGGTGTCATAAACGGAATGCGTGACTTCCTGTGGCGTAGGGAACGCCGGAGCTCCATTGAAATAACGGTCGTAGAGCTCCAACAAGCAGACCGCGTACAGGTGCTTGTGTTCCCGCGAAAAAGCTAGAAACGCATCGTCATGAAGATATCGAAACAGCAACCTCACCCCCACGGGTTGGTCCCGGCCCAACCCTTTTACAGCTTTTTGGAAATCTCGGGCAAAATTCACCCAATTACCGATTGCATTTTCGGAGGCATTTTCAGCTACTTACGAATTTGACCCAATGCCGTTTGGTGTTGAGCGCTACAATCCTACCGACCCCTAAAGCGCGGCTTGCGCCGCTCGAGGAAGGCCGCGACGCCTTCCTTGTGATCCTCGGTCAGGCTCGCCAGCGCGAACTGGTCGACGTCCATGTGGCTGGCGAGATCGTCGAGCGCGTGCGTGAGACGATTGACCGTCAGCTTGGTCATGGCGACCGACAACGGCGGCTGCGCTGCCATCTTTGCGGCGAGCGTCATCGCAGCGTCGAAAGCCGTGCCGGGATCGGCGACCTCCTCCACCAGGCCCCACGCGTAGGCCTCGGTGGCGCCGATGCGCTGGTCCGCCAGGATCACGGCTTGTTTGGTGCGGGCCGGTCCCATCAAATGCAGCATGCGCGGGATGCTCTGCCAGCTCATATTCATGCCGAGCCCGATCTCAGGCACCCGTAGATGGGCGTCGCGGGCCATCACGCGAAAATCCAGCGCCACCGCGAGCGCTACGCCGCCGCCGATGCAAAAGCCTTCAATGGCACCGATGGTGATTTGCTCCATCTCCTGCCAGGCGCGGCTCAGCCGCGGTCCGAGTTTTAGGTGCCGGCGCAGCGAGCCGAGGTCCATGGATTTGCGCGAACGGCCTTCGGGGTCCTTCAGATCGAAGCCCGCGCTGAACGCCCTGGGTCCGCCGGTGAGCACCACAACCGAGGTGTTGCCGTCGTCCTCGAAGCTGCGCGCTGCTTGGGTGAGCTGACGCATCGCTTCCGGCGACAGCGCATTGATGCCGTCGCCGCGGTCAAACCGCACCACGGCAATGCGGCCCTCCGGACCAAGGCCCTTTTCGATCGTCACAAAATCGGCCACCACGCTGTCTCCCTGCCCGCCATTTTCGGCAACGATAGCGTAAGTTATCGGGAAAAGCGGAAGCTGTTTTTCAGCTGCGCGCCTTGTCTCCCGCAATACACCCGCAATTATTGACGGCGAGACGTCAGCGCGTCTCGCACGGCGCGGGCCACTTCAACGGCGTTCGGCGTATCCGAATGAACACAAATCGAATCGGCGCGAACGGGGACGTCCCGACCATGGATGCTCCTGGTCTTGCCTTCGGCGATGGCGCGCAAACAGCGGAAAGCAACGTCAGCCGGGTCAACGGCTTTATGCTCGCGTGTGATGATCAGACTGCCGTCGTCGTCATAGTCGAGATCGGCATAATACTCGGCGATGAAGGCATGGCCGCGGGACCGGTACACGATCTCGTGCTGCGTCCCGATCATCCCCATCAGCGGAGTTTTGAAGACATCCGCGGCATCGCAGATGGCGTGGGCCACGGCATCGCTCCGTGCCGCCATGCCATAGAGCGAGCCATGGGGCTTGATGTGGTTAAGCGCCACATCCTCGGCCTCAAGGAAGCCCCTGAGCGCCCCGACCTGATAAATGATGCAATTGGCCAATTCGTCCCGTGACATTTTCATCTCGCGGCGGCCGAAGCCCTGAAGATCCGGAAGCGACGGATGAGCGCCGACCTTGACGTGGTGCTGCTTGGCCAGCCGAACTGTCTTGCGCATATGGTTGAAGTCGGATGCGTGGAATCCACACGCGACATTTGCCACCGAAATGAGCGGCATGAGCGCTTCGTCGTCGCCCATCCGGTAGAGGCTGAACGCTTCGCCCATATCGCAATTAATCGTCGTCAAGGCCCGCTCCCGGTATGGCTTTCAGTCCAACGCGATATCCTCGCCTAACTTCTCGCGCATCGGTGCGTTTCTGGATTTGATCGTTATTGGGACTTCGATTTTATCTCCCGCCTCGCGTCCAGCGAATAAGACCCTGCGCCAAAGACCGCGATCATGGCGAAGGCGCCGATCAGGCCGAGGTTCTTAAGGAAATGGATGGTCTGGCCCTGAACTTGCGGTGCGGGAACAGCCCAGAATTGATGGAACATCAGGGTAGCCGCGATCGTGAAGGCGATCAGAATGATTGCCGCCCACCGTGTCCAAATCCCGAGGATGACGGCTGCTGCACAGCCCAATTCGACGGCGATCGATCCCGCCGCCATGAAACTGCCAAGCCCGCCCTCGCCGCCCGGCAGACGCGATGCGGTAAGCCCAAATGCGAGCATCTTTCCAATTCCGCTATAGATGAACAATGGTGCCAGCAGCAGGCGCACCAACAGCAATACCTGGCCTTGCAGCCGCTCGCCCTCTAAACCGTTCTTCAACTCCATGGCAGTCTTCATTCCTGTTGCTCCCCGATTGTTTCAGCCGGCGCAATTCTCGCCGCCCCCACGCCCTCATGCTTACTCTGCGGGCGCGATCGCGACATCAGTCGCACCGCCCCGCAACGTAAGTGATCCAATCACCACGGCGGCGACGATCGCAGCTCCGCCGATTGCCCAAAACACCGCCTCCGGCCCTCCGGTCGTCTGCTGCAGCAGGCCGATGACATAGGGTCCGAGAATGGCGCCGACGCGCCCCACTCCCAATTCCATGCCGACACCGCTGGCCCGAAAGCCCGTTTCGTAGGAATTGGCGGTGAAGTTGTTGAGGACGTGCTGGGCACCGATGATGCAAAAGCCCGCGATCGCCACGAGCGCCAGGTTGAACCCGTGTCCATTGACGAACACCAGCGCACTCACCGCGATGCTACCCACCGCCCACCATATGCGAAGCAACCGCGGCGTACTGGCAAATCCACGATCGGCGAGCGTTGCAAGCGTAAGCCCGCCGACAAAGGAGGCAGCCTGCATCAGCGCGCCAAAGCCAAAGGAAGCCGCAAAGGTTTCGCCGCGTTTGAGCATGACGGTCGGAATCCACCCGGTGAGGCCAAAGATCGCAAACAGGCTGAGAAACGCGGTGAGCCAGATCGTCACCGAGACACGGCGATATCGCGGTGCCAACAGCGCTGCGATCGGATTTTGCCGCGTAGATTTTTCCACAGCCCGGAATGAGGCGCTCTGGTAGGCCGCCGCCCGTTCCGGGCGAAGCCGCGACAGCAGGCCGCGCAACTCCTCCATACGCCCACGCGCGGCCAGGAATTTGGGGCTCTCCGGCAAAACGACGTGCACGACCAATGTAAGGGGTATCGACAACAGGCCTACGTAATAGAGAATTTGCCAGCCATATTGCGGCGTCAGGAATACGCCAACCAGGCTTGCAAATACACCGCCGAGCGACCAGCCGAGCGTCACGCCCCACAGCGAGAAGCTGTTGCTGAGGCGCTGTGGCGCAAGTTCATTGATGTAGGTGGTGCCGAGCGGCAAAAGAATGCCGAGGCCAAGTCCTGTGAGAAACCTCAGGATGCAGAAGCTGACGAAATTGGTGGCGAAAATAGCAGTCAGGAGCGTGAGGATGTTGACGATCCAGAGGCCGGCCAGAAGCGTGTTTCTCCGCCCGTAGCGATCCGCCGCCACGCCATGACCCATCGCACCGAACAGAAACCCGACCAGACCCGAGCTCACCAAAAGCCCCGCCTGACTGGGAAGCAATCCCCACGGCTGCACCACGTAGTGAATGACATAGGCCGGATTGAAGGTGTCGTAACCGTCAAACAGGGTGATGAGCGTAATCAAAACACCCAGCATCTTGTGCAAGGGAGTGACGGCCGCACCTGCCAACTCTTCGTGAACGTCGATTTCGGGTTGTGAACTCATGGCATCCTCCCCTGATTTGGTGACCGTCCCGCTCTCTGGCAGACTTATTTGGCGGGTTGATCGAGCTTGAACAGCGCCCTTGCATTGTCGCGGCCGATCTTGTGACGATCCGCTTCGGCGATCGGCGCCGCATCGAACCAGTCGGACGCATGGTCGATATTCTCGAACGGCCAATCCGTCGAGAACAGAATTCGATCGGCGCCGATTTCCAGCATGGCATCGATCAAGGTCTGGGTCCGGAAATTCCCCGATGTCGTGATGTAGAAATTCTCGCGGAAATAGTCGGCGATCTTGCGCTTGGCGGGATACCGGTTTTGGACACGCATCCACTTGTTGTGGTTGTCGATCCGCCACATGGAATAGGGTAGCCCCTCGCCCATGTGGCCGATGATAACGTTCAGCCGCGGATAGGCGTCGAACAACCCCGACCCCATCAGTCTAAGCGCGTGAACGGCCGTTTCCTGCCCGAACGCCCAGGACGGTCCCAACAGCCAGCGGTGACCGTCGTATATGGCGGAATCTTTTGGAAGCGGATTTCGTGGATGAAGATAGAACGGCACGTCCAGCCGTTCGACCTCTGCCCAAAACGGCCAATAGGCCTTGAGGTCATAGTAGATGCCGGCGTCGCTGTCGGCGACCTGGCTGAAGCCGTTCACGAGCGCGCCGCAGAACCCCAGTTGGCGCACACACCGTTCGAGCTCGCGAGCCGCGAGGTCAGGGGTTTGCATCGGCAGCGCCGCCAGCCCTCCAAATCGCTTCGGCTGGCGCTGAATCTGTTCGGCCAGAAAGTCGTTCGAGCGACGCGATATCTCGCTGGCCTTGTTTCGATCGGGTATCGCCTGGACGGCCGGAGCGTTGAGGGAAAGAAGCATCACCTCGATGCCGTGTGCATCCATCTCCCGCAGGCGGCGGTCCTGGATATCGAGCAGTCGGGCCTTCAGTTCAGGCCAGTCGGCCTCGGGCGAAAACCCGGCGCTGTCCTGAACCGTTTCCTCGATCGCGAAATGCTCCTCGAGAGCTACTTTTCCTCGCATCGCAGAGGCCTTCCCCATTTTGTTCGTTGCGTGAAAGGATCAGACAAGACGGCCTGGTGTCAACGGACCCCCTCCCCAGCTCTACGAAAATCCTGACCGGCTGGAACGTGCGAAAAAGCCGCGCTTTAGAAGACGATGGCACAAAGCCGCGTCGTGAGGCCACCCTCGACACGGACCGGACATTGCGTTTATCTTTCCAGCCATGACCGAACATGATCATCATCACCATCACGACGACCACTCGGAACTGTCCGAGACCGAATTGCGCGTGCGGGCGCTCGAAACCATCCTGACCGAGAAAGGTTATGTCGATCCGGCCGCGCTCGATGCCATCATCCAGGCCTATGAAACCAAGATCGGCCCCCACAACGGCGCGCAGGTTGTCGCCAAGGCGTGGTCTGATCCGGCTTTCAAGCGGTCCCTGCTGGAGGACGCCACCAAAGCCGTGGCCACGCTCGGCCACGTCAGCCGGGTCGGCGATCATCTCGTTGCCGTCGAGAACACGCCTGGGCGTCACAACATGGTCGTGTGCACGCTGTGCTCCTGCTATCCCTGGGAAATGCTGGGGCTGCCTCCGGTCTGGTACAAGGCCGCTCCCTACCGATCGCGGGCGGTCAAGGACCCACGCGGCGTGCTGGCGGATTTTGGCGTGAGCCTGCCGAGGGAAACCGAGATAAGAGTCTGGGATTCGACCGCCGAGACCCGCTTCCTGGTGCTGCCGATGCGCCCCGAAGGCACCGATGGCTGGGACGAGCAACAGCTCGCGGAGCTTGTGACACGGGACTCGATGATCGGCACCGGCTTCCCCAAGACGCCAGGCGCGCCGTCGTGAATGGCGTTCATGACATGGGCGGCATGGACGGCTTCGGCAAGGTCGAAGCCGAGCCGAACGAGCCGATGTTTCACGCCAAGTGGGAAGGTCGTGTCCTGGCGATGGTCCGTGCCATGGGTGCGGCCGGCGCATTCAATATCGATACCTCCCGCTTCTATCGGGAGGCGTTGCCGCCTGCCGTCTATCTGGCGAGTTCGTATTACCGAAAATGGTTGCTTGGTCTCGAAGATCTGCTGGTCGACAAGGGCTACATCGCAGCCTCCGAGGTCGCGGCCGGTCACGCGAAGGAACCCGCCAAGCCTCTCAAACACGGCAAGTTCACAACCGACGACGTCGAGCGTGTGATGGTGCGCGGCAAGTTCGGCCGCAAGGCGCCCGCGCCGGCCAGGTTCAAACCGGGCGATCGCGTCCGTGCGAAGAATATGCATCCGGCAACGCACACGCGGCTGCCGCGTTACACGCGCGGCCATGTCGGCGTGGTCGAGCGTAACCTCGGCTGCAGCGTCTTTCCCGACACGGCTGCGATGGAAGCCGGCGAGAATCCGCAGTGGCTCTACACCGTTGTGTTCGACGGGACCGAACTGTGGGGTCCGGACGCCGACCCCACAGTCAAGATATCCATCGACGCATTCGAACCCTATCTGGAGCCGGCATGAACGACGCTGCCGCGATGCGTGCAACCAACGCTCTGCCTGATATCCCCCGCGACGACGAAGGGCCGGTATTCCGCGAGCCCTGGGAAGCGCAGGCCTTTGCAATGGCGCTCACGCTTCATGAGCGCGGCCTGTTCACCTGGAACGAGTGGGCGGCGACGCTTGCCGGTGAAATCAAGCGCGCACAGGCGCGCGGCGACCCCGACGATGGCAAGACCTATTACCGGCATTGGCTCGCGACACTGGAGAAACTGGTCGCGGCGAAGGGTCTCGCAACCTTCGAAGCCCAGCATCGCTACCGCGACGCTTGGGACCATGCCGCCGACCGCACGCCCCATGGTTCGCCGATCGAATTGAGGCCGGAGGATTTTCCGCCGGCGCCTTGAAGCATCAGCCCCGATTGCTACCGCGCAGGGAGGCCGCTTCAAATTATTGCTGTCGGCCGTTTTCTCTGCCTGCCGGTGGAAATCACGAGCTATTCGTTCGTTTTGCTGGGATGGATGGGCGTCTTGCGGCATACAGGCCTGATGACCTTCCAAGGGCCCGGTGCATCATGACCCCTTCCCGCGATATTTCCCGCCTGCTCGACATCATGGCGGCGTTGCGAACGCCCGGCAGCGGCTGCCCCTGGGATCTCGAACAGAATTTTGCGACGATCGCGCCTTACACCATCGAGGAAGCCTATGAAGTCGCCGACGCGATTGCGCGCGGCGATCTCGATGACCTGCGTGAGGAACTCGGCGATCTCCTGCTCCAGGTCGTGTTCCACGCCCGCATGGCAGAGGAACAGAATGCGTTTGCGTTCGGCGATGTGGTCGAGGCGATCTCCCGCAAGATGATCCGCCGGCATCCGCATGTCTTTGTCGACAAGGACGGGCGATTGACACCATCGGACGTCAAGGGCGCGTGGGAGCGGATCAAGAGCGAAGAAAAGGCCGAACGCGCGGCGCGGCGGCCAGCGGAGGACCCCTCTCACAAATCGCTGTTGGCAGGCGTGAAATCCGGTCAGCCGGCGCTTGCGCGCGCCATGGAGCTTCAGCGCAAGGCCTCAAGCGTCGGCTTCGACTGGAACGACCCACGCGCGGTGTTGCGCAAAATTCGCGAGGAAGCAGACGAAATAGAGGCAGCGCTCGATCGTGGCGAGGCCGGCGAACTCGCTGAAGAAACCGGCGATCTGTTGTTCGCGCTGGTCAATTTGGCGCGGCATACCGGCGTCGATCCGGAATTGGCTCTGCGCGGTACCAACGTGAAATTTGAACGCCGCTTTGGTTACATCGAGCGCGCGCTGGCGGCGCAGGGCCGCTCGCTCGAGGGTGCATCGCTTAAGGAAATGGATGCGCTGTGGGATGAGGCGAAGCAGAAGGAATAGGTCTCACATCGTATGCGGTATCGCATCGAAGCGGTTGACCACGATGTCGCGCTTGGTTTGATCCACGCGCACGGTCATATCGAACCGCCCATTGTGGAATTTCTTGTTGAGAATTTCCGAATTGCGATGCAGCCAGCTGATGCCCGCACCGTCGGCGGCATCGATGGACAGATCGAGCGTCATGCGCGTTACGGCCAGCCGCTCTTCGATAGCCACCAGCAGCGCGTCGATCCCCTCCCCGGTCTCAGCGGAAACCAGCAAGCATGGGTGCTCCGGCGGACGGCGGGCGGCGATATTCCGCAAGTTTTCGCGGCTCTCAGGGTCGAAGCGATCGATCTTGTTCCAGACTCCGAGATTGCGCATTCCTGCATCGGGGTCGATGCCAAGCTGGCGCAGCACGGTATCAACGTCGCGCTGCTGCGCATCGGTGTCTTCATGGGAGATGTCGCGGACATGGAGAATGACGTCGGCTTCCAGCACTTCCTCCAGCGTCGCGCGAAACGCCGCCACCAGCTGCGTCGGCAGGTTGGAGATGAAACCGACCGTGTCCGACAACATCGCTTTGCCGCCGTGCGGCAGGCTGAGCGCCCGCAACGTCGGATCGAGCGTTGCAAACAGCATGTCGGCGGCTTGAACGTCGGCACGGGTCAGCCGGTTGAACAACGTCGACTTTCCGGCATTGGTGTAGCCGACCAGCGCCACGACACGGTAAGGCACCCGCTGCCGACCGGCGCGATGCAACCGCCGCGTCGCCTGAACCTTCTTGAGCTCGTTCTCAAGGCGAGTAATGCGCTCGCCGATCAGGCGGCGGTCGGCCTCGATCTGGGTTTCACCGGGGCCGCCCATAAACCCGAAACCGCCGCGCTGGCGCTCCAGGTGGGTCCACGAACGCACCAAGCGGCTGCGTTGATAATTCAAATGTGCGAGTTCGACTTGAAGCGCGCCCTCTTTGGTCTTGGCGCGGCGGCCGAAGATCTCGAGGATCAGCCCGGTCCGATCGAGCACCTTGGTATTCCAGGCCTTCTCGAGATTGCGCTGTTGGATTGGCGACAACGCGCAGTCCATCACGACGAGTTCGATCTCGTGACCGGTAACCAGGCCGACGATCTCCTCGACCTTTCCCTTGCCAAGATAGGTCGCGGGCCGGATCTGACTCACCGGGGCGATCAGGGCGTCGGCGATGGTCAGGTCGATGGCGCGCGCGAGACCCACAGCCTCCTCCAGCCGCGCCTCGGAGCCACGGATGGCATGGGATTCCGTTTGCGCGTCGGCATCGCCTCGGCGCATCCGCAGGTATGGGCCGATGACGATCACCCGCCCGGTTTGCTTGCCCGCTACCGACCGCGGACGGTCGGCACCCCCATCAAGATTTCGGGGTTCCAATCAGTTCACTCTCAAGCCGGCGCATCCTCGCCGCCTTCGAACAACTGGATCGGGGCGCCGGGCATGATGGTTGAAATCGCGTGCTTGTAGACAAGCTGCGAATGGCCGTCGCGCCGCAGCAGCAGGCAAAAATTGTCGAACCAGGTGACAATTCCCTGCAGCTTTACCCCATTGACCAGAAAGATCGTCAGTGGCGTTTTGGTTTTTCGAACGTGATTAAGGAAGGTGTCCTGTAGATTTTGTGCGCGGTCTGCCGCCATTGTTGTTATCCCGCAGTCTTGTTGCTTCTTTTTATTGAACCGGGCCGCCCTCTGTCGGGGCGTCCCCGGTTGTCGGCACCCCTGAGATCCCCCTCCGGGGAGCGCGACAGCGCGATTAGAAGGCAGGCTTGGTTTTTAGGCAAGCAAGTTCGCGCGTCAGTGGCGCCGAACAGATGCCCAATTCCCCGCAAAATCCCGGAAAGAGACGAAATTTCTCATCACCCATTGAGGAAGCCGGCAAGGCCGGCGCTCAACCCACGCCCAGCGCCTTCAGCTTGCGATGCAGGGCTGAGCGTTCCATGCCGACGAATTCCGCCGTGCGAGAGATGTTGCCGGAGAAGCGGCTGATCTGGGCCATCAGGTAGTCGCGCTCGAACACTTCCCGCGCCTCGCGGAGTGGCAAGCCCATAATGTGTTCGCCGTTGTTGCTGGTTGGCATGGCCGGCACCATCGAGCCCACGTCCTGCGGCAGCATATCCGCCGTGATGATGACTTCCGGACCACCGCCGGCCAGGATCATCACCCGCTCGACATTGTTGCGAAGCTGCCGGACGTTGCCAGGCCAGACATGCGACTGCAGTACCGCCATCGCGTCCTGGCCGATCTGACGTTTCGGCAGACCCGTCGCAACCGAGATCTGGTCCATGAAATAGTCGATCAATTCTGGAATGTCCTCACGGCGCTCCGACAGGGGCGGTACACGAATCGGCACCACCGATAACCGGTGATAGAGATCTTCCCGGAACCGGCCCGCAGCGATCTCCTCTTCGAGATTGCGCGCGGTCGAGGAAATGATGCGAACGTCGACGCTGACCTTGGTGGTGCCTCCGTGCCGCTGGAACGTCTGATCCACCAGCACGCGCAAGATCTTATTCTGGGTCTCGCGCGGCATGTCGCCAATTTCGTCGATGAACAGGGTGCCGCCGTGGGCTTCCTCCAGCGCACCTGCCTTTCGCGCCTGTTCGCCGTTGGATTGCTCGACACCGAACAGTTCGATTTCCATGCGCTCCGGCGTAATTGCGGCGGCGTTAATGACGACAAAGGGTCCGTCGGCACGGCCTGACGCATAGTGCAGCGTGCGCGCCGCCAGTTCCTTGCCGGAACCCGAGGGACCCACGATCAGAATGCGGCTATTGGCCTTGGCGGCCCGATCAATCGTCTGACGCAGCTGATTCATGCAAGCCGAGCGGCCGGTCAAGGTACTCGCGGCCGGCGCAAGCTGCTTGAGCTCCTTCACTTCGCGCTTGAGGCGCGACGTCTCCAGCGCGCGCGTCGCCACCAGAATAAGCCGGTCGGACTTGAACGGTTTCTCGATGAAGTCGTAGGCGCCCCGCTTGATGGCCGCGACCGCCGTTTCGATATTGCCGTGGCCGGAGATCATCACAACCGGAAGATCCGCGTGGTCGCGCTTGATCTGCTCCAGCAACTGCAAGCCGTCGAGCTTGCTGCCTTGCAACCAAATGTCGAGAAACACCAGATTCGGGCGGCGATTGGCTATTTCCGCCAGCGCTGAATCACTGTCACGCGCGGTCCGCGTGGTGAAACCCTCGTCGTCAAGAATCCCCGCGACCAGATCGCGAATGTCGGCTTCGTCATCGACAATCAAAATATCACTTGCCATGGGTCGCGCCTGTCTTGTCAGTTACCAGTTGCGGCTTCGATTTTGGTCTGTTGGTTGGTCGCTTCTGCCGGCTCGGTGGTTTCAGGTGCCGGGAGTTTTGTTTCGCGGGCCGACACCGTCGTTTCAACGTTCGGCGCGTGACCTGACACCGCAAATCGCAACCGCACCCATGCTCCCCGCGCACCAGGGCGGATGTCCGAAGCGTCATTGAGCTCTATCCGTCCGCCGTGATCTTCCAGAACGCGCCCGACGATGGCCAACCCAAGGCCGGTGCCCTTCTCGCGGGTCGTCACATAGGGTTCCAGCAGACGCGCGCGGCTCACCTTGGGAAGGCCGATACCGTTGTCGATGACGTCGATCACGATGTCATCGTTTTCGCGCGCGGCAATAATATCAATGCGACCTTTGCCGGGCTCACTCGCAGCCACGGCCTCGATCGCCTCGGTTGCGTTCTTGATGATGTTGGTCAGCGCCTGCGAAATCAGCCGGCGGTCAAACTGCGCCCGCATTGGCTCGTCCCTGATCTCGGCTTCGATATCGAGGTCGGGATGGCCAACCCGCATCAGGAACACGGCCTGGCGCACGGTGTCGGCGACGTCCTCCCCTTCGATCACAGGCTTGGGCATCCGCGCGAAACGCGAGAACTCATCGACCATCCGCCGGATGTCGTCGACCTGACGCACGATCGTCTCGGTGCATTGCTCGAACACGGCCTTGTCCTCGGTGATCACCTTGCCGAATTTGCGGCGAATGCGTTCGGCCGAAAGCTGGATCGGGGTCAGCGGATTCTTGATTTCGTGCGCGATCCGGCGCGCCACATCGGCCCATGCCGAGGTCCGCTGCGCGGAAACGAGTTCCGTGATGTCGTCAAGCGTGATGATGTAGCTGTCGCGAGTTTGGCTGGTCTGCTCGGCGGTGACGCGCACCGAAAGATTGCGCTCATGGCCCTCGCGATTGATCGTGATCTGGCCCTGCACCAGCCGCTGGGTGCTCTCGCGGGCGATTTTCATCATTTCATCAAGCTCAGGCAGCACATCCGACAACGGATGATCGAGCGTCTCCGATTCCGCGTGACCGATCAGCTTTTCGGCGGAGCGATTGAGAATGCCGACGCTGCCGGAGGCATCCACGCCGATAATACCCGCGCTCGCCGACGACAATACGGCCTCGATGAACCGGCGCCGGCTGTCGATAAGGTCGCTGGCGCTCACCAACTCGTCGCGCTGGGTACGCAACTCCTGCGTCATCTTGTTGAAGGTCTCGCCGAGTTGCGCCAGATCGCCCTCCGAGCGGAGCACCGGGACCTGCACATGGAGGTCGCCGGTCGAGACGATATTGGCGGCACTCATCAGCCGCCGTATCGGAGCGACCAGCCAGTTGGCGAAATTCAACCCGATCAGAATGGAGGCCGTCAGGATGGTCAGCGCGATGACCGCGAATATCAACGCGAAATTCACCTGGATGCCGAGGCGCCGCGATTCAATCTCGGCATACTCGGCGACGCTCGCCTCTGTCTGCTTGAGTTGAGCGACGACATGCGGGTCGAGCTGTCTGGCCACATAGAGGAAAGTATCCTTGAAGGCCCGCAGCCGGATCACGGCCGCGACGTAGTTCTCCTCGGGCAGCACCGCGATCTCGGGCTCGGATTCGTTGACGTTGTCGAGGAGTTCAGACGGCGGCGCGGCGAAGGCAAGCGGAATGCCGGTTTGCGCTGTCTCCAGGACATTGCGATCATTGTCGATCAGCATCGCCCCCGGCAAGTTGCGAGAGGCCGCGCTCGCCGTCAGCAGTTCGCGGAAGGATCGGCGATCCTGGTCAAACAATGGCCGCGCGTGGGCAATGTCGTTGGCCATTCCCAGGATATCGCCACGAATGAGCTGGGCGTGTCCCTGCATATAGGCGCGCGCAATAATCAGCGAATTTTGAATCACGCCACGCGTCGGGCCTGAAAACAAACGATCGAGGCCGCGATCGATCGTCACATTGGCGACGACCGCCACCAGCACCGCCGGCAACACCGCGATCACCGAGAACAGGCTGACGATCTGGACATGCAGGCGTGCCGCCGCGCGGCCCCGGCGCCTGGCCTGCATCACCTGCCAGACTTCGCGGAAAATGATGCCGACCAGCACCAGGATGGTGGCGCCATTCATAAGTATGAAGGAAACGGTGACTTGGCGCGTCGGCTCTATTCGGGTCAACCCCGTGAGCACCACGAAGGTCAGGAAGGCCAATAGCAGCGCCAAGCCGATCGCAAACGGCGCCAGCAGCCTCCGCAGGGACGATCCCTTGGGTTCAGCGAGCGACGAGTCGAACTGTACGGCCGAGGTGTCTACGCTGGTCATTCGGCAACGGCAAAAGGTGAACTGAAAGCAGGTGTCCGAGGGCGGACTGATGCATTCATATCACAATGTTGCCAAATTGCGACAATTCCACGGCGTATCGTCCCGCTGGCAGGGTGGCCCGCCGCGCCGCTTCAGGCCCGCACGGCCTCTCAACTGCCGCTGCGATAGACCTGAATGTCCAGATCGCGGATCTTCTTGCGGAGGGTATTGCGGTTGAGGCCCAGGAGGTCAGCCGCCCGGATCTGATTGCCGCGGGTCGCTGCCAGCGCCGCGGTGAGCAGCGGCACCTCGATTTCCTTGAGGATGCGATGATAGAGACCCGGGGGCGGCACGCCGTTGGGGAAACCTGAAAAATGCGACGATAGATAGGTCTCGACGGCGCCGCCGAGATTGTCGATGCCGTGGTGCGCGCTGCCGCCCGACGTCACCGCCGGAGGCGCCAATTCACCGTCGATGACCGATCCGGTGATCACGTCTTGCGGATAGAGGGCCGCCAGCCGGCGGGCGAGGTTTTCCAGTTCTCGCACATTGCCGGGCCAGCGGTGCTGCTTCATGCGTTCCAGCGCGAGCGCATCGAGCTTCTTCGGCGGCAATCCGTCCTTTTCGGCCAGCGTGAAGAAATGCCGGATCAAATCGGGCAGATCCTCGATCCGCTCACGCAGCGGCGGAAGCCGCAATGGCACGACGTTGAGGCGGAAGAACAGGTCCTCCCGGAACAGGCCCTGCTGAATCAAAATCCGCAGATCCTTGTTGCTCGCCGCGACAATGCGCACGTCAGTCTTGATCGGCGTGCGCCCGCCAACGGTGGTGTATTCGCCCTGCTGCAGCACCCGCAATAAACGGGTCTGCGCCTCCATCGGCATGTCGCCGATTTCGTCGAGAAAGAGCGTTCCGCCTTCAGCCTGTTCGAACCGGCCGGAGGCACGCGTATTGGCGCCAGTGAAGGCCCCACGTTCATGGCCGAACAGTTCCGACTCGATCAGATCGCGCGGGATGGCCGCCATATTGACGGCAACGAATGGCCCATTCCGGCGCTTGCCGTAGTCGTGCAGCGCGCGCGCCACCAGCTCCTTGCCGGTCCCCGACTCGCCGGAAATCATCACGGTGAGATCGGTCTGCATCAGCCGCGCCAGCACCCGGTAGATTTCCTGCATCGCCGGCGAACGGCCAACCAGCGGTATGGAGTCGAATTCGGATTCGTCGATATTGTTGGCGACCCGCTCCTTCGGCTCCGCCAGCGCGCGCCCGACAATCGCGATCAACTCCTTCAGGTCGAACGGCTTCGGCAGATATTCATACGCACCGCGCTCGGAGGCGCGGATCGCCGTCATGAAGGTGTTTTGCGCGCTCATCACGATCACGGGAAGATTCGGCCGCATCTTCTTGATCCGCGGCAAGAGGTCGAACGCGTTCTCGTCGGGCATCACCACGTCGGTGATCACCAGATCGCCCTCGCCTTGGCTCACCCAACGCCACAACGTCGCCGCGTTTCCAGTCAGCCGCACCTCGTATCCGGCGCGCGAAAGCGCCTGATTGAGAACCGTGCGGATGGCTGTATCGTCGTCAGCTACAAGTATACTACCTGCGGGCATCGTCATTCCTCATCTTGTGTTCCGTGAGGCATGCAACGGCGTCCCCGAAACGCCATCGCGGTCACTTTGATCGAAATGTTTTGTCGAATTGAACATCGGTAGCAGCACGCGAAAGGTGGTTTTTCGCGGCTGGGATTCGCATTCGATAATGCCACCGTGATCCCCGACGATCTTGGCCACCAGCGCCAGACCGAGCCCGCTTCCCGTCGGCTTGGTTGTGACAAACGGGTCGAACAGGTTGGGCAACAGGTCCTCCGGCACGCCGGGACCGTTGTCCTTGACGCAGAACTCGAGCGGCAACGAGACCCGTGATTTCTTGCCCGGCACCGACAGCCGTACGCCCGGACGAAAGGCCGTGGTCAGTTGAATTTCCGCGTCGCTACCGAGATCGGCCGCGGCCTCGGCGGCGTTCTTCACCAGATTAAGAAACACCTGGATCAACTGGTCCTGATTGGCGAGCACCGGCGGCAGCGATGGATCGTAGTCTTCGACGAAGCGGACACTGCGGGCAAAACCCGACTGCGCCAGCCGTTTGACGTGATCGAGCACCGAATGGATGTTGACCGGACCGCGCGCCACCGGCCGATCGTCGCCGAACACTTCCATTCGATCGACCAGCGTGACGATACGATCCGCCTCATCGCAGATCAGCCGTGTCAGCATGCGGTCTTCGGGCGAAGCTGCCTGTTCTAGCAACTGTGCCGCACCGCGGATGCCGGACAGCGGGTTCTTGATTTCATGCGCCAGCATCGCCGCCAGCGCGATCACCGAACGGGCCGCGCTCCGGTGCGTCAATTGGCGATCCATCTTGTCGGCAATGGTGCGCTCCTGCAACATCACGACGATATGACCGGGCCGCTCGGGGAGCGGCGCAACGTGAAGATCGACCAGACGATCGCCGCCAATCCGTGGCGTACCCAGGTCAACCTTGTATTCGTTGACCGGCGAGCCGCTTGAGCGCACCTGATCGATCAGCGCCAGCAGCGGGCTTCCGAAAGGCACCAGTTCTTTCAACGACTGACGTTGCAGAAATTGCGCGGAAATCTCGAAAAACGATTCGGCCGCCATATTCGCATCCACGATCCTGCCATCGGGCGCTACGAGCAGCAAAGGATTGGGCAACGCGTTGAGGATGGCGTCGGCGTCAGATGGTACGGGTCTGCGATGTTCCGCGGCCGATGTCATGCAGCAGCGCTCCACGCAAAATCGTCATAAGCATCCTGCAGGGATCGGTGCACGAGATGCGGATTGTCTGACGTGAGAATCCTCTCGCGCCAGCTCTTGAGCGTGGCCGCCGGTGTTTGGCTGTACTGAGCCGCGATCTGCAACGCCCAGCCGAGATGCTTGCGCGCATGACGAAGGCCGATGCGCAGACCGTAATGCCTGCAAACTTCATCATAGAGCGCGCGGATGTATTTGAGCTGCTCCGTCAACGACGGCGCGGATTCCACAACCCCGGTTTCGATGCGGCGCCCGATTTGGCCCGGCAACCATGGTTGGCCCTGCGCGCCGCGGCCGACCATCACCGCATCGGCGCCGGACGTTTCGAGCGCGGCCACAGCCTTCTCGAACGACGTGATATCGCCGTTGATCACAAGCGGAATACCAATGGCGTCTCTGACGGCACGCACTGCGGCCCAATCGGCGTTGCCATTGTAGAACTGGCAGCGGGTGCGACCATGCACCGAGATCAGCTGCACACCCGCCGCCTCTGCGCGGCGCGCCAATTCCGGCGCGTTGAGAGAGCGGTCGTCCCAGCCGAGCCGCATCTTCAGCGTCACCGGCACCTTCACCGCCGATATTGTCGCCTCGATCAACCTCTCGGCGTGATCAAGATCGCGCATCAATGCCGAGCCGGACTGTCCGCCCGTCACATGGCGTGCGGGACAGCCCATATTGATATCGATAATTTCGGCGCCGGCGGCTTCGGCGATGCGAGCGCCCTCGGCCATCCACTTGGCTTCGCAGCCCGCGAGCTGAACAACATGCGGGCCTATGCCTGCGGCCTCACACCGCAGCCTGGACATCGGTCGACCGTTGGCGAGATCATCGCTGGCAGTCATTTCCGAGACGACTAGACCGGCCCCAAGGGACGCCGCCAAGCGTCGAAAAGGTGCATCCGTAACGCCTGACATGGGTGCCAGAAAAACCCGGTTGGCGACCTGAATATCGCCTATTTTCAGTGGTTTACGGCTCGAAGACTGTAGATTGGTCACGGATTTCTCGTTGTTTCGACAAGCGCACCGCCTGCCGGCATCCATCTTGAGCACAAATCTTGTGCAGTCAAGCTGTATGCCTACACTTTAGACAGTTCTGAACATCTTGCAAGTGCAGTGCAACAAAATATGGTTTTCCCCACAACCGCGGGAATCCTTCTGTTTTCGCCGGGTGAGCATGATATGGGCAGAGCGCGGGCATCCGCCGCGGCCTTCACATCTAATCGAAATCCCATGGCGAAAACTGAGCGGACTGCAGCCATCCTCGTCGCAGCCGGACGCGGCCTCCGCGCCGGCACAGGGGGACCGAAGCAGTACCGTTCGATCGGCGGACAGAGCGTTATTTTCCGCGCAATGGAACCGTTTTGCCGCCATCCCCAAGTGGCGACCGTACAACCGGTCTTGAATCCCGATGACATCGCCATGTTCAATGAGGCCGCGCGGGAGCTGAGACATGAGCCGCCCACAAATGGCGGAGCTACACGCCAGGCATCGGTGCATGCCGGACTGGAGGCGTTGGCTCGGCAAAAGCCCGACGTCGTTCTCATTCACGACGCCGCGCGGCCCTTCGTCTCGGCAGCCCTGATTTCTCGCGCGATCAAGGCCGCTTCCGCCACTGGCGCTGCGATTCCCGCGGTACAGGTCGCCGATACGATCAAGCTGGTCGACGGCGCGGGCAACGTGGAGGCGACGCCTGAGCGCGCCCGTTTGAGAATCGCACAAACACCGCAGGCGTTTCGCTTTGATGTTATTCTCGACGCCCATCGCCGCGCCGCGCGCGAGGGCCGCAACGATTTCACCGACGATGCGGCGCTGGCGGAATGGGCGGGACTGACGGTGGCGACATTTGAAGGCGATCCTGCGAACATGAAACTTACGACCCCCGAAGATTTCATCCGCGAGGAAGCCCGCCTCGCAAGCCAGCTCGGCGATGTCAGAACCGGAACGGGTTACGACGTTCACGCTTTTGGCGACGGCGATCATCTCATGATTTGCGGCATTCGCGTGCCGCACAGCCGCGGTTTCCTCGCGCATTCGGATGGCGATGTCGGCCTTCATGCGCTCGTCGATGCCATCCTCGGCGCGCTGGCGGACGGCGACATCGGCTCGCATTTTCCGCCCAGCGACATGAAGTGGAAGGGCGCGGCGTCGGATAAATTTCTGAAATATGCGGTCGATCGGGTCACCGCGCGCGGCGGCCGCATCGCTAATCTGGAAGTGACCCTGATCTGCGAGCGGCCGAAGATCGGACCCTTGCGCGACACCATGCGTGCACGTGTCGCCGAGATTGCCGGGCTGAGCATTTCGCGCGTCGCCGTGAAAGCAACCACCAGCGAACGCCTGGGCTTCACCGGCCGTGAGGAAGGCATCGCTGCGACCGCAAGCGCCACCATTCGCCTGCCATGGAACGACAAAGGTTGGAGCGAATAAATGAGCGGCAGCGACACCCGCGCCCTCTCCCGCTCGCTGCTTGATCTTTGCCGGATGCGCAAGCTGACCATTGCGACCGCGGAATCCTGCACCGGCGGCCTGGTCGCGGGCGCGCTTACCGATATTCCCGGCTCCTCCGACGTAATCGACCGAGGCTTTGTCACTTATTCGAACGAAGCAAAACGCGCGATGCTCGGGGTCAAGGCGACGACGCTTCTGACCTTCGGCGCGGTGAGCAAGGAAACCGCGACCGCAATGGCCATCGGCGCGCTGGAGCGCGCCGGGGTCGATCTTGCCGTGTCCACAACCGGCATCGCTGGTCCCGGGGGCGCCACGCCAGGCAAACCAGTGGGTCTGGTGCATTTTGCGGTCGCCGCCCGCGACGGCAGAATTCTGCATCGCGAATGCCGCTTCGGCGCCATCGGCCGCAGCGCGGTGCGGCAACGGGCCGTCGTCGAGGCCTTGCGCATGCTGACCGAACTGGCGCGCGGACCGCAGGCCACGGCCAAGCCGCGCCGCGCCGCTGCCAGCCGGATCCATCCCCGCCTGGCGCGATCGCCACGCCGTGGCGCGGCCAAACGGCGGCGGCCGCCGCGGACGTGATAGCTGTTTCGTGTCCCGGGCGCGATGCAGCGCACAGCGATGCCGGGACCCACTTGCAGTTGGATAGATGGGACCCCGGCTCTGCGGTGCGCCACATCGTGGCGCGCCGCGTCCGGGGCACGTACAACTCTAGGCGCCAGCATTGGACTTGCCGTAAATTTTGTCGGCGCGCTTTTCGAACGCCGCGGCAAAGCGCTGGAATGCTGCGTCGAACATCGTGCCCATCAGCATGGCCAGCATCCGGCTCTTGAACTCGTAGGCCAGGTAAAATCCGACTTCGCACGCGCTGTCGGATTTTGGTTCGAACGTCCAGCGATTCTCGAGGTTGCTGAACGGCCCTTGCAAATATTCGACCAGAATTTTCAAGTTGGGACGGTCCAGCGTCACCCGGCTGGTGAAGGCCTCGCGCACCAGCTTGAACGATACCGTCATGTCGGCGATCACGATTTCGGTGCCGTCGGGCTTTGGCGTGCGTTGACGTATTTTCAGCGAGCGGCACAGCGGCACGAATTCAGGATAGCGCTCGACGTCGGCGACCAGGTCGAACATCTGCTGTGCGCTGTGGTTGACCCGGCGCCTGCTGTTGAATTTCGGCATCGACCAGTGTCCCGGCTCAGCGGGATATCGCAGCGCGCGCCGCCTGCAATTTGGCGAAATCCTCGCCCGCATGGTGCGATGAACGGGTCAGCGGACTAGCCGACACCATCAGAAAACCCTTGGTGTACGCCACCTTCTCGTAGCCGGAGAACTCATCCGGGGTCACATAGCGTATCACGGCATGGTGCTTGCGGGTCGGCTGCAAATACTGGCCGATGGTCAGGAAGTCGACATCGGCCGAACGAAGGTCGTCCATCACCTGCAGGACCTCGTGGCGCTCTTCGCCAAGCCCGACCATGATGCCCGATTTAGTGAAGATGGCGGGGTCGATTTCCTTGACCCGTTGCAACAAGCGAACGGAATGGAAATAGCGCGCGCCGGGGCGTACGTTCAGGTATCGCGACGGCACCGTTTCCAGATTGTGATTGAACACGTCGGGTTTCGCCGCCACCACCACCTCAAGCGCGCCGTCCTTGCGCAGGAAATCCGGTGTCAGGATCTCGATGGTCGTGGTCGGGCAACGCATCCGGATAGCACGGATGGTTTGGGCGAAATGCTCAGCGCCACCGTCGGCGAGATCGTCGCGATCAACCGAGGTAATCACGATATGGGCGAGCCCCAACTTGAAGGTCGCTTCCGC
>Ga0137403_10000962_pt1 | contig 36733 bp, 33 predicted proteins | sample CZOMad2_1_16fung_FD_122057 | JGI IMG/M metagenome (GOLD analysis project Ga0137403, IMG submission 122057) | Vadose zone soil fungal communities from Angelo Coast Range Reserve, California, USA - CZOMad2_1_16fungal (Hybrid Assembly) | ecosystem: Environmental > Terrestrial > Soil > Vadose zone... | reverse complement strand
GTTCACGCGGCGCCATCCGCCGCACCACCTCAGCCCCGCCCAGGTAAATGACCCGGCGGGGTTTGTCCCAAAAAGCGCCCTCTCAGGCGGCTTCCAGTCCTCACAGCAATGCTCTGTTTGCAGTGGAATGCCAGTCTATTCCGAGCAAGATGATTGCTCTTTTGCTTACGGTCTCACCGGTGAGATTTCGATTTTGAAGCCAATCACCGGTGCCGTCGCGGGGTTGGTAGGAATTGAGTGTGGCGTAGTCTCCGGGGTGATCAACCTCGTATCATCCGGCGTTGAAGCGTCGGACTGGAGACCACGCCATGACGAGCACTACCACGAAGCCTGATTGTTTGCAGCCTGCGGCCGATATGGCCGGCGATCTTTTCGACAACTGGTTTGATCCGCTTGAGGCCGAAGTGCGGGCTCGATCGCGTGAGTTCATCGAAGAACTGCTCCGCGGCGAGCTCGAGGCGGCGCTTTCACGGCCACGTTACGGGCGCAGCCCGATGTCCGGCAGTGAAGGAAGAGCGAGCGTTGCGGGCCACCGCCACGGCAGCCGGACGCGATCGCTGACCGGCACGTTCGGACCGATCGAGATCGCGGTGCCGCGCGCCCGTCTGACCACTGCCGATGGCAAGACGACCGAATGGAAGAGCCAGACGCTGCGGGCCTATCAGCGGCGCACACTCGCCGCCGACGCGCTGATCGCGAGCACGTATCTCGCCGGCACCAACACGCGGCGGGTGCGCCGCGCGCTCGCGGCCTTGTTCGGCGGGACGGTCGGCAAGGACACGGTGAGCCGGACCTGGCGCAAGGTGAAGAGCGACTGGGACGCCTGGCACACCCGCTCGCTGACCGGGGAGCCGATCGTGCGCCTGATCCTCGACGGCACCGTGGTGCGCGTGCGGCTCGATCGCAAGGCGACCTCCATCTCGCTGCTGGTCGTTCTCGGCGTGCGCGAGGACGGCCAGAAGGTGCTGCTCGCGATCAAGAGCATGGGCGGCGAGAGCGCCGAGGCTTGGCGCACTGTCCTCGCTGACCTCATCAATCGCGGGCTGCGGCGTCCGGAATTCCTCATCGTCGATGGCGCGCCGGGGCTCGACAAGGCCATCGCCGCCGTCTGGGACGGCGTGCCGGTCCAGCGCTGCACGGTCCACAAGCACAGGAACCTGTTCGCGCACGCCCCCGAGCGGCTGCATGACGAGATCACTGCGGATTACAACGACATGATCTACGCGACGACGCCTGAGGAGATCGAGGCGCGCCGCAAAGCCTTCATCCGCAAATGGAGGCTCAAGCATCGCGCCGTCAGCGACAGCCTGGAGGAGGCAGGAGAACGCTTGTTCACCTTCACGCGCCTGCCGCCGAGCCAATGGCGCAGCGTGCGCACCACCAATGCAATCGAGCGGCTGCACGAAGAGTTCAAGCGAAGGATCAAGACGCAAACCGTGCTGCCGTCAGCAGACACCGCAGCCATGCTGTTCTGGGCGCTGCTCGCCTCTGGACAGATCAACATGCGCAAGGTCGATGGATGGCAGACGCTCGCCGTAAAGCCTAGCAATCAGCCGATTGACCTCGCAGCCTGAAACGATACCTTCATGTTCCCGGAGAATGCGCCACGCCCAATTCCAACCACTTCCCGGACGGCACCTTCTCTGTTTCCGCGCCCCGGTCTTGTGCTCACCAAACCCCAAACTACCCGCGACTATTAATCGACGGGTTCGAGCATTTGGATGGAGCGGTTGCTGGATCGGCGGATGCCTCGATACGCCCATTGATGGTCTTGGAGGAGATCGAGGCCGGATCAATCCGGGTCTGGCTAAGCAGCTTTCTAAAGACGATAGATGATCAGGGCCTTCGCGACGGCGAATAGAAAAAGGTAATCGGCCCGGTGCTGGTTGAGGCCAAATACGCGGCTATCGCGTTCCTCGACAATGATCAAGAAGCCGCCGCTGGCGGCGCGATTGAGTTACGCGAGACACTTCGCGTCCTCGCCGCTAAAAGCGATATCAGCACATTCGGCGATTACCCTCCAATCCACGAAGCGAAGTTACTGTCACGATTCATCCCGCTCTCGGGCCCTTCGATTTCTAAGGCGCAGAAGCACTTTACTACCAGATTCTACGGCCTTCCCCTTGCTCGGAAAATACTCAAGTGACTGCTCTACCAGCTTGTCATCCTCGTAAATTTCCCACTTGTAGGGTGTGGCACGGCGACGACCACGCCGCTTAACCGCGAGCCTGTATGCCATGCGGCAATATGCGCCCCGAACCGGGACCTTTTCCAGACCGAAACCCTGCCACAATATCAAACTGACCTACTACCCGGTTTTGACCTGGGAGATGCTGCGCTACCAGCGTATGAAGGTCGGAGTGCTGGCCGCCCACCAGCGGCCGGCGTTGGAGTCCCTGCTCCGCAGAATCAAAGTGCGTCCGGCGGCGAAGACGGGCATCACAGAGGTAGTTGTGCAATCGGAAGCACGTCGACTCGCGGCGCCCTGGTTCGACGACCCGGCCTCCCGCCCGGCCACCATGAAAAATGATCGAGACCGCCGGTTACCCGCCCAATGCAATCGAGGTTGAAGCATTCCAACTCGCATTCCCGGCCTTGGCGCCGATCGAGCGCCTAATCGTGTCGGCGCTAAGCGTCTCGACCGGTATCTGGAGGATCTGGAGAGCACCTCGAAAGCTCATGCCCGGCAGATCCTTTGAGCAAAGCCGCGAGGTGAAACCCGCGTGCCGAGCGCTAATGGTTGCGTTTAATTATTAATTCCGGTTTCACTTCAATGACATCGGGTTGCAAGGTACCCTGGATTCTAACGGCACAAGCTCATCCGATGAGTTCCAAAGTGAACAGATCATACAACGTCCTTTTACCCGGAACATTAGTCAGCGCTGTTGGTTGAGAAATACCCGCCAATGCAGCAGCCCTCAAAAAAACTATCCCGGGTTCGCCAGCATTACGCTGAGCCGCTGACTGCGCGCGAACGACAGATCGTGCGGGTCATGGCGGAAGGTTTGACCAATAAGGAAATAGCGGTACGGCTTAGACTCGCCGAAGGCACCGTGAAGGTCCATCTGCACCGGATCTATCGGAAGCTTGGCATCGGCAACCGCACCACGCTCGCGATATTAGCCCACACCAACTCTGCAAAACAGGTTCATTAATCGGCATTCAACCGATCGGGCTATCTCGCCAGATCGAGGTATCGACACAACTGTGCGTTCTTAAACTCCACTGTTAGAGCGCGGGTTGTAGATGGCGAATGATTTCTCCCATACCGCGCTAGACGATAGGCGGGCGAAAATACAAAAATGAGCAAGCTCACGCTCTAGCTGCCTGAAACACCAGGGGAGAGTGACATGCGAATTTTCGTCGCCTCGCTGGTCGTTCTCGCCATCCTTTATTTTTGGGACCAAGGCTACAACAACGGCAAACTGCTGGATGGCCTCGAGAGCATGAGGCGATCAATCGCCCACAACATGTTGCCCTCATGATAGCGCGGCACGAGCCGCCGATGGACGCCTTTTGGAATATGACGGTTGAACCAGGGTAAGCCTGATCCGAAGATCGTGCCGCCTCATAGGCGCCCCAGAGCCTGCAAGATCGTCAGGTGATCGCGACGGTGACGGCTTTCCGTTGCACTTGTGACCACCAAAAAGAACGTCATCGCCATGGTGGCGGGCGACAGAGGCAGCTTTAGCCGAACAAGGGTATCTGAGCTGCACCCGGTTCGGTTGACACCCGCTTAAGCTAATCCAGCCTGCCGCTCGAACTCCATAGGGCTCAAATATCCGATCGTCGAGTGCCGGCGATTCGCGCGATGCTGGAACCGCGACATCGCGTTGTTCCCCAGCTGCTTGGAGGTGGTGACACGCAAATCAGTTCAAACGGCGTGCTAATGGTTGACGCCGACCTGCGTAAGACTGTTCGTGTCGAACAGATCAGGCTTGTTTTGCAGGAGCTGAATTGCATTCCTGAAAAACTGTTTGTTGTCCAAAACCACGTTCATTGCATGGTAGCGCAGGCGTATGCGCTCGGAGCGACCGCTATAATTTCGCGTCCAAGAGAAATCATGTTCAAGCTGGCGCAGATCGAAATCGCTGCCGACTATGGCAATACCTCACCCGAGATCACAAGAAGCGCGGCGGCATTCGCGTCCATGTTTTCGACGATACAGGGCGGCAAATTGATAGATTTTTCAGATGCCGATCGCGCCACATCAGAAATCATCAATGGCATCGCGCAAAACGGGCTTTCCGCCTGGCTTGACGACGTACGCCGCTATCATGAACGAACGTTCCAACATTGTCTGCTGGTAACGGGAGTGGCCGTCGGATTTGCTTTGGACATCGGGTTCGCAAGCCTGGACGTAGGGCGACTCGGATTAGCAGCAACGCTTCATGACATCGGGAAAGCCCACATTCCCTTATCGATACTCGACAAGCCCGGATGCCTTGACCCCGGTGAAGACGAGATCATGAGACGCCATCCGGTTATCGGATATGAGTTATTGAAGGATAATTCAGACATTAGTGCGGAGATTCTAGACGCTGTGAGGCACCACCACGAATATCTGGACGGTTCCGGTTATCCCGACGCACTCAAGGCGCCGGAAATTTCCGATCTGGTAAGATTACTGACAATCTCCGATATCTTCGCTGCTCTTATTGAGTCGAGGCCGTATAGACCGGTAATGTCCCGCAAAGACGCCTACGAGCTCCTGTGTGGTATGGACGGCAAGCTGGAACGGTCGCTTGTGAAGGCGTTCCGGAATGTAGCACTTGCGGCGTGAAGCAAAGCCGCAAAAGTAGGACGTGCATTGATTTGAATGCTGCGCCAGCATGCCCTCGCCGGTTGTTTTGACGATGCAGCCCCGATGAGCAAGCGATGGTGGGATCGATAAGACTCTTTCGGATCGCCTTAAGCTGCTCCCACCTCCCATACGCCTCCATAAATCGTAAGATTCTAGCGTTTCTCCTCGGCAATCGTTAGTAGATTCGAAGATAGGCTCTCTTCGCGCTCTTCTCGGGGGCGCTCTTTGCGAAGAAACCCCGCTGGGACTGGCCCCAGCGGGGTTTTTCCATAGTGGCCTATTTTGAATCTGCAAGTGGCCTAATTCGGCCAGTACCTCGTTGACCGGTGCTGTCTGTATTTAACCCTTAAGTGTCCTAAGTTGAATCACGGACTAACCTAATTTACCAGATGAGAACGTTTCGGGATTTAGCATTCACCCGAGGATCGTCGATGGATCAACGCAGCGCCGCACGCAATCGCATTTTGAGGCCCGCAACGATTGAGTTCGGGGGCAGCGCGATCCCGTGCATGGTTCGCAATATGTCGGGCGCGGGCGCGATGCTCGACGTGGCAACCACCGCTGACGTCCCGGAGCTCTTCACCCTAACTGTAAAAGCGGACGGACACCGGACGCTCTGCCGCCTTGTGTGGCGGAACGGGAAGCGGATCGGCGTTGCACTCGAATAAGGCCCTACTGGTCCTTTCCATGCTCTCTCAAGTCGCGGCTGCTCGCGCCCGGGCCGGATCACGAAACCAAATATTAAATGCACGGTGGTTGACTGCAGTTTCGTTGATCGCAGACAGACCCTTTAGGGCTCCGTGAAGTTTGGAGAAGGACATGAGCGCTACAATTGCAAGACTTCTCGCCCGCGCGTCTTCGACATCGGTCGCCAACATTGATGCGTTTGTCACCGTGGCGCTGTTTAGCTGTCTCGGCCTGCTCCTGTCTTTATCGGTATTGATTCTGGATCAGTACATGCCCGGCGAATGGTTCTGAACTAATCACGTATGGGCAGCGCACCCCCTCATCGCATTTTGAAGCCTGGATGCTTTATCAATTCGTTACCAATTTGCACTATTTTGAATGAATGGTCGAAACTCGGATCGAGCCTCGCTACCGCGCCTCCAAAGCCGCCACGATCGAGTTCGTCGACGGCGCCATTGATTGCATGGTTCGCGACCTGTCGATTACCGGAGCGGCGCTAACAGTGTCCCACGAAATCGGCATCCCCGAAAAATTCAGACTGGTTGTGCACAGCGACGGCTTATGTCTGCCATGCCATGTCATCTGGCGCAGAGGATATCGATTGGGTGTGGCTTTCGATTAGCCTGAGTTCGCAATCTCTTTCAAATCACCACCGCGCTGACGTTCCCTGGCCAACTACAGTCCCGTTGCTCGCTCCATTTTATGCGGCGGACGGTCGCATACGGTCCGCCCTTCGATGACGAGGCCTGCGCCGACTCACGGCAGCCAGCCTTATCGCCGGCGATGTCGGGACCGACGCGAGCGTTGCAACGACTTCCGGATTTTGTTCGCTGGTGGCCATCACCGGGGCGGGCTTTTCGACGGATGCGAGCAACGCTCGACCGGCATCAGTGATTTGCCAGCCGCTATCGTCGCGTAAAACAAGTGCTTGAGAGAAGATATCAAGCCCGGGAGCACGCGCCGCCAAGCGCTTCGTCCGGTCGGTCCAATCGGTACCGCTAGAAATCAAAATTGCGACGGCCTGCCTGAGCTCGGCCAGCGAGGCGCGTCCACCAGGATGCCCAGCCAAAACCTTCAGAATTGTAATCTGAAAACTCATGGGCCTACCCGCAAACAAAAGATTCACGGCAATATTGCGAGAGTAGCCGCGCGAAGGCTGAGTCCAGCGGAGCCGGATACCAGTTCCCCTCACATCATTCGATTTTCATGAGATGTGTCGAATCGGCAACGCGTGCGAAGTTTGAAATTGTGCGTGTCGTATCATGTGCGCGGTTCGGAACACGGGATCGCGGATCTTCCTTCGGTGAGGACGCCATGACATTCACCATTCATGCATCCAGGAACGACCAGAGCGTCGTGACAGTGCGTATCAGCCCGGCGGTTGCCGTCGACAAGGCGCGCGGTCGCGTTTCATATGCAAGGCTCCAACGAGCGTTCTTGACGAAGTGCGGGCCAAGCTGAAACCGTTGCTCTCGCTCTGATCGGTCGAAGCGACTGGGACTATTTTGGAGCCTCTATCTCGCAGTGCCGCTCCATCGTCCTCATCGTCGTGAGCTTGATCGTGGCGGTCCGATCGCCGCCACTTCTTGCCAAGGAACCGCCGGATAGCGCGCTTTCACATTCTCTCAGATATCGGCTCGCCGCGAAACAATCTCGACGCCGCAGTTGCAAATATTGGGATTTGGGACGCCGGTGCCCGCCGGAACCGAATTCGGCTGGTTTACCCGAACACCGGGTAAACAAAATGATTCCGCTCGAATTTCTTAAATTTCCGGTTATATAACCGGAATACCAATCTCGACAACCTGAGAAGGATCTATGGCCAGCAAGTCCCAGCGCAAAGCGACCCGTACGCACCGTCGTCGCGCGGCGGCGCGAGGTTTTGTGCGCGTTGAGGTTCAGGCGCCCAAGAAGGATGCCGGCCTCATCCGGGCGCTGGCCGAGACGCTGCGTGGCGGGGCCGAGAAGGCCGAGGCGCTTCGATCCACCCTCGCCAAAGCCGTGATGAATCCAGAGATGAGGACTGCTTTCGACATCTTTGGCTCAGAACTTCCCGACGAAGTCTTCACAGGCGTTTTTGACCAGCCGCGCCAACGAGGTTGGCGCCGGGTTGATCTGTGAAATTCCTGTTGGACACGAATGTAATTTCCGAAATTCGAAAGCGCGACCGCGCCCATCCAAACGTTGTCCATTGGGTCACCCGCACACCGGTCGAGGACATTGGGACGAGCGTGCTCGTGCTCGCCGAAATCCGCCATGGTATCGAGCTGAAACGGCGGAGCGATCCAGAGCAGGCTCAATCTCTCGATCGATGGTTTTCGCAAATGCGGACCAGACTCGGAGGGCGCGTCCTGCCGATCGACGAGCCGGTCGCGGAAGCCTGGGCGCTGCTGGGAATTCCCAATCCGTTGCCTTTGATCGACGGCCTGCTGGCGGCGACCGCCAAAGTGCACGGCCTGACATTTGTGACCCGCAACGTCGCGGACATTGTCGTGACCGGCGTGCCGCTGCTTGATCCGTTCTCTGGAGTCTGAAACGAGCTTTCGTAGCGCCTCGAGGGGCACGCGCTCTCTCTGACTATCGAACGGGATTCAAGATCATTCGGCGATCGCTTGCGGATAGGGTGGCGTAGTCTCGGCGGCTTCATCGAAGGGCAAAGCGCTCCATCATAGCGCCACGGCGAAGCAATATTGCTCATCTTCATCGGCCGAGGCGCGCCACTTTACGCCGGAGCACGCAGCGGCCCGCGTTTCTGCGCTGCCCTTCGATGATCAGGCCACCTCTGAGACGTAGTGCAGGACCAGCAGGTCCGCCCGCGGCAGGGTGCCACTGCGCGGGCGCGACCTTGCTCGTCGCTGTACGGCAGGTGCGTCGTCATGCCGGCACGTGGATTTCACACCTGGTTCGGGTCAGCGAATGCATGAATAGATCGTGTAGTGACGAGCCACCTGCGTCATCGGCCGGATGGGTTAGAGCCACACGTATTGGATGGGCGCTTTGCGGCGCTCATAGCTCGTACCCGCGGTCCGCCCAGTAGAGCCAATCACCGACGGCCTCCTGGGTCTCTCGATCTTTCGACAATGGTCGGAGTTGCGCCAAAGGGACGGCAATTCGTTCGCCGGCCCGCCGAACCCAGACAAACATTTCGCTCTCGCACTCCTCTTCCGGTGCCATGCCGAGGACTTCCACTTCGTCTTTGACCTTGAGAACGGAGATAGGCCGCACGAACCTACAGCGCGCCTTGAATGGAACTATCATCTTGCCATCGAGGTAATAATACCAACCCATCGCACGTTCGCCGGAACCGTAAGCATCGACGACGGCCTCCATTGCGATTCGTTGCTCACGTATTTCGTCTTTCGCGCGTGCCATGGTCCTCCGTCCGGCTAGACCGGGATATGCATCCTTGCAGAGCCGCGTTCCAACGCTTCGCTCTGGTCCTTCAACGGTGCTGGTGTCAATACGTCCCTGACCTTGCGCGACGCCTCGTCGGGGCTGCTGCCTGTGATCTCCACGGACACATGCGCTCTGCGGAAGGAGCGACTGAAGTAGGCGATGTCTCGTTTTATTTCCCGGACGTAGAGGCTTTTCTCACGATCCGTCAAATTCTTTTGCACCGGGCGGGAGTCGATGTCATAAAACGTGATCCTGTTTAAAATATTCTCCGGCGTATCTCGAAGCACGACAATGATCGCGTCCCGCGTGTCGTTGATGACCTTCCAGTAGCCACCCAGTAGCCCACTCGGCGGCAACGCAATGACACAATTGTAACTCTCGTCCCGAGAGAGAACGTGCTTCAAGACTTGAGACGCCGCGATGCGGAAATCGTGCGACGTCAGGTGACGGTTTCGAAGACGCTCGATCGATGTTCCGAAGAAACGCTCGGTTTCAACATCCAAATCGAAAAACCGACATTCAAGGAGCCGAGCCAGTTGTGCGCCAATAGTGGTCTTGCCGACACAACTGACACCAGCGAGGAGTATGCGCATGTTGCAACCTTCGATGAGGACTGTGCCAGTCTTGGCCGAGCTTGCGATTCTAGGTGATTCGCGCCCTCCGCTGTGGGCTTTCCACAGGGTGGGGACCAAGACGGAAAGGCTCTCGGTTGATCGACCGTTGAGCATCAACTCGCCTGCGTGTGACCAAACGAGCGAGGGCCTAACAGTGGTCGTGGCGTCGTGCCTCTGAAAAGGCGCGAGCAAGCGAGGATACCTTCGCGCGCGATGGCGTGGCTCGTCATAGCGCCACGGCGAAGCAATAGTGCCCATCTTCATCGGCCGCGGCGCGCCATTTTTGGTCTTTGTCTCATCGGCAAAGCACTGAACGGCTGTTCCGCAAATTGCCGTGGACCTGCCGCGATCGTAACGCCACCATGACTGGCGGTCTTCTGTGTGCACAAGGAGATCAACGAAAATCTAGAGACAACCAACGTGAGCCGCGCTGAACTGAAGTGCTTCGATACCTTGGGTGGGGCCGGTGATGATGGCGACCTTGTGTTCGCGAGATGCATTTTTCTCTCCCTCTTCGCCTTATGCCCCAAACGCGACGTTCATGGAGCGCGGGCGACACGTGAAGGCTCCGCAAGCACATTGTCCCGCCACGCAGCCGAGATATGCGGCAGTTCGAGAGCGGGCTTGTTCCCCAAGAGTAGCGCCAGGACATGCGGCGGCGTCAGCGGTATTTCCTGGACTCGTCGACCCGTGGCGTTGGACACTGCGCAAGCAATCGCCGCCGCGACGTTAAGAATGGGAACTTCGCCGGCGCCCTTGGCGCCCAACGGTCCGATCGACGGCGCGCCTTCATAGAGACTGATCTCCACTGGCACGACGTCCTGCGCCAGCGGCGTTCTGTAGGTCTCGAAGCCCGTTTGGTTTATTCGGCCATTCGCGCCGATAGAAATCTCCTCATGCAAGGCGTATCCCAATCCCTGCACGACGCCGCCCTGTATCTGACCATAGATGGCGCGCGGGTTCAACGCTCGGCCGACATCCTGAACGACGACGTAACTCAGCACTTCGACGTGACCAGTCTCGGAATCCACCGCGACTTCGCATTCGTGAACTGCGAAGACTGGAATATCAATGGCTTCGATGAAATGGCCGGTCGCGCAACCAGGCATCGCCGCGACGCCCGGTCCGGTGAATGATCCGCTCCCCGATATCGGGCCCACCACACGTTGCGCGCGCTCGGCGACCTCGGCGATCGTCGCGCCCGATCCCCTGATGCCGACGATTTCAACGCGGCCATTCGCGAGAACAAGATCGTCGGGTGCCGCCTCCAGCATCTCCGAGGCGACCTCCAAGAGCTTCCGGCGCACTTCCACGCATGCGGCCATGCTCGCGGCGCCGAGCGACACCGTGGTTCTTCCGCCGCCGACGCCGACGTCATAGCCCCCGGCATCCGTGTCGGCCGCGCGCACGATCACGTCTTCGGGACGAAGCCCCAGCACATTGGCGACAATTTGAGGCAGCGCCTGCATCATCGAGCCGGATCCAATCTCAACGCCCGACGTGACGAGCGTTGCGCTGCCATCCGCGTTGAGATTGATAGTCGCTGCGGAAGGTCCGACGAAGACGAACCAAGTCCCAACCGTCGTCGCGCGGCCATAGAGCCGCGTCCCCGCCATCAGTCTTTTCGACGGCTTCGCCGCGCGCAATTCGGCCATGCGATCGAGCATCGGGCCGAGAACGTCGCCTTCAAACACCTGGCCGGTCGAACCAAAATCCCCGTCGCCGAGGATGGCCCGTCGTCGAAACGCAAGGGGATGGATGCCGATCGCCGCGCAGATTTCGTCGGTATGCCGCTCAAGGGCGAAGGTGTTGTAAACGCCGTTGCACGCGCGAAACGCGCCATTGGGCGCCGTATTGGTGTAGATTGCGCGGCTCGCAATCCGCACCGCGCCGAGCCGATAATTGCCGCCCAAGGTATGCGCCGTCATCGTCGTCAGGAATATCTGCTCGCCGCCATAAGCACCGCAATCCATCAGCACCACAGCTTCCCGGCCGACGATCTCGCCCTGTTTGGTGACGGCGGATCGGATCCGGATCTCGGCGTTCTCCCGACACAGACAGGTGAGCATCTCCTCCTGTCGGGAGTTCACAAGCCGAACCGGCCTTTCCGCCGCGCGCGCCAGGAGCGCCGCGAAAGGTTCGAGTGCGCAATCGAATTTCAATCCAAATCCTCCGCCGACCGCCGGAACGGTGACCCGGATGCGCGAGGGCGGCACATTCAACAGCCGCGCCGTCGCATTGCGGACCGACCAGGGCACCTGAGTCGACGTTTCGATATGGAACCGCCCATCTTCGTAGGAGGCGATCACCGCGCGCGGCTCAAAGGACACGTGGTTTTGCCGCCCGACCCGAAAGACGCTTTCGACGATCGCAACATCGCCGCGCGCGAATGCGGCATCGACGTCGCCGCGCACGACCGTCGCCTCCCAGGCTACATTGCCCGCGCGCGCGCCGCCTTCCAGGAGCACTTCGTAACCGCGCCAGTCGGGATGCACCAGGGGCGCGTCCGGCGCCAGGGCGTCGGCCATCGATATGGCCGCTGGCAAAGGCTCGAGCTCCACGATAATTGCCGCCGCCGCGGCGCGGGCCTGCGCCAAAGTCTCTGCGGCCACCGCCGCAATCGGCTCGCCGTCGTAGCGGATACAGCCAGTCGCGAACAGCGGATGGTCCGCAATGCCGATTCCATGGCGCCCAGGGGCATCCACGGCGCTGACGATCGCACGGACGCCCGGCATCTTTCGGGCTTCGGACGCGTCGATGCGCACGATCCTCGCGGATGGCGTACTGGCGCGCAGCAGGGCGGCGTGGAGCATCCCCGGACGCCCGCGGTCGACGGTGTAACGCGTGTAGCCCCTGAGTTTGTCGCGGGCGTCGCGTCTGGGAAAATTCATCACGGCGTTGGACGGTTCCAGCATCGGTCTATCGTCCTTCGACAACGGCGGCTCGCGCCGCGGACAGAGCGGCATCGATGATGCGTTCATAGCCAGTGCAGCGGCAGACATTTCCAACCAGCGCCTCCTTGATGTCCTCGCGACTCGGATTTCTCGCTTGCGTCAAAAAGCCGGTTAGCGTCATCAGCATGCCGGGAAAGCACATGCCGCATTGCACCGCGTCGTATTCCTCCATCGCGCGCTGCAACGGCGACGAGACGCCATCCCGCGCCAAGGATTCGACCGTCGTGATCTTGCAACCCACCGCAAGTCCCACCGGCACGAGGCACGACACGGCGGGCTGTCCGTCAAGCAAGATAGTGCAGGCCCCGCAAAAGCCTTCGCGACACACGACTTTCGCTCCGGTCAGAAAGAATTCATCGCGCAGAACGTCGACGAGCGGCGTCAACGGATCGCTGAGGGAGAACCGATCTTCGCCATTGATCTTGAGCGGCAAAAGCATTGGCAATATCTCCTTTCTGGAGTTCGTCAGCCGGGAGCATTACTTCCGGGTCGGGACAGCGAGAACCTGGTCGCTAGCGAAGAGCTGGCGCGAAAACGTCTGGTGAACGGCTTTTGCGACCTCGACAGCGTTCGGCGTGTCGCTGTGCACGCAGATCGATTGGGCGACGACCGGTACGTCCTTGCCGCTGATCGAACGCGTCAATCCTTCGTCCACCGCCCGCTTCACTTTCGCCGCGACTTCGGCAGCGGAGACCGCGCGGTGCTGCTTGGCGATGATTTGGCGGCCATCATCGTCATAGTCGAGATCCGCGTAAAATTCGCACGAGAAGGCGATTCCGCGCCGGGTGAACACCTCCGACATCGCGCAGTCGGAATAGGCGATCACCGGCAGCCCCGTGGCGAGTGCGGCGTCGGCGATGCCTTCTGCGATGGCTTTTTCGCGCTGGGCCATGCCGAAGAGTGCGCCGTGAGGCTTGATATGGGCGAGGGCGACGCCCTCCGCCGCGGCAAAAGCCTGAAGCGCGCCAGTTTGATAGAGCACGAGCGCCGACACTTCGTCGCGGCTCAGCTTCATTTCGCGGCGACCGAACCCTTCGCGATCCGGCAGGCCAGGGTGAGCGCCGATGGCGACGCCGTGGCGCTTAGCCGCGCGCACGGTCTCGCGCATGACGACTGGGTCCGACGCATGAAAGCCGCAGGCGACATTGGCGTGAGTGATGAACGGCATGCAGGCCTCGTCATCGCCGAACCTGTAGATGCCGAACGCCTCGCCCATGTCGCAGTTGATCGTGACCTTGACCATCGCATCCTCCTGTTCGCGCCGCATCGAGGCGTCAATGTTGCTCCCGGATTGCGTCGACGGCCCGGCGCACGAGAATCGGAAGCACTTTCACGCGATACCACCCGGGGACCTCGACGCCATCGCGGCCTCGAAAGTCTTCGCTATAGCTCTCGGCCCTGCTGGCGGCCCATCCGGAATCGAGGGAGCGGCCAATCAAATCCGCTTCGAGCTGCCTCCATCGGCGGGCTGCGGGCTCAACCGAACCCACCGCCACCTTGGCGCTGGCGACAAGACCGTCTCGCCCCAATGCCGCGGCGATACTGACAATGGCCACGGGGTAATCGCCCGCCCTGCGCAAAGGCAGCCGCATGTGAGCTGAGCGACGGCAGGCGTTACGCGGAACAAACACCCGACGGATGATGCGCCCAGGTTCAAGGTTGGTCCGAACCTCGAGAAAACGCTCCATCGACACGCGTTCGGACTCCTTCGGCGTTGCAAGCTCGACCTCGGCCTCCAGGCATATCAGGGCAGGGATGAGATCGGCTGCCGCGAAAGTGGAGGCGCAAAGGTTTCCTCCCACCGTGGCGACGCAGCGGATCGCCTGATTGGCCGATCGCGCGGCGGCCTGCGCCAGCGCCCAGCATTCGGGCAAGGGCGCAAGGGAAAGCGCTAGTTCGGCGTGCGTGACGCAAGATCCGATGCTGATCTCGGAATCGAGAATGTCGACACGGCGCAATTCCTCGATCTTCGAAATCGCGACATAGGACCAATCTTGCCGTTCTTCCCTGAGGGGCGCCCGCATGATCCAGGTCGCTCCGGCGAGCGGCGCGCCCGAACGTCCGCGATCGGCAAGCGCCGCCAAGGCGTCGCTCAGCGACGTTGCGATGTGGAGACGCTCATCTGCGGCGGGCATGAAGCGAAATCCTTCGTTCGACGCGTCGTCGAATATCGCCGCGCGGGGGCGCGAACGGGTTGAACATTGAGGCCGAGACGCCGGCGACGAACGGCTCTTGAGACGCGCGGTCCTTCACCATCGTCGTACCCTTAAGCGCGCGTCGAACGAATGCGATCGAGAAAGATCGCTGCGATGATGACGACGCCAAGAAGAATCTGCTGGATATAGCCGTCGATCCGCAGCAGGTTCATCGCGTTCGACATCATGGTGATGAACAGCGAGCCCAGAATGACCGGGATAACGCCGCCGACGCCGCCTTGCAGGCTCACCCCGCCGATCACTGCTGCCGCGATGCTCTCCAGCATCAAGCTACCGCCGAGATTAGGCTCGCCAGAGCCCGTGCGTGCCGTCAGCATGAGCGCACCGAAAGCCGCAAGCAGAGCGCCGAGAAGGTAAGCGAAGAGCAGATATCGCCGACTCGGAAGGCCGGCCAGCCGCGCCGCGCGCGGATTATTGCCGATCAAATAGAGGGCTCTGCCGAACACCGTGCGATCGAGAAGAAAATACAGAAGCACGCAAGCCGCCGCCGCCAACACTACCGGGACGGGAACGCCGGGGATGAGCTTGCCGTTGTAGAGGAGCGAACTGAAAGGGTCGGGGACGTTGAACACCGGCCGGCCGCCCGAAATCGTGGTGGCGAGGCCAAGGCAGATGTTGAGGCTGCCCAAGGTCACTACGAAGGGATTGATGCCGAGCCAGGATATGATCCCGCCGTTGAATAGCCCGACGAGAAAGCCCAGCCCGAGTCCGGTAACCAGTCCCGCCAATACGACGATCCAGGGCGCGACGTCCCCAGCATCGAGGCCGGTCATAACCAAAGCGCTCGCGACGCTGATCGCCGAGACGCTGGCGCCGAGCGACAGATCGAAACCGCGCGTCAGAATCACCACCATCTGCGCCGAGGCAAACAGCACCAGATAACTCGACTGAATAAGGATGTTGCGCAGGTTGCCGATCGACAGGACGCGCGGCTCGATAAGATAGACGCCAAGCTCCATCGCCACGATCAGGATCGGCAGCAGAACCGCCAGCAGGCTTCGCCACAGACCCCCGGCGGCTCCCGTTTCTCGTGCGCGCAGCGCGACGTCGACGTCAGACACGCTTCGTCCTCCGCGTCGAAAGCTCGTCGAGTGCGACCGCGAGGACGACGATGACGCCAAGGAAGATCGTCTGAATGCGCGGGTCGATCGTGAGCAGGTCCATCGCATTGGTGAGAATGAGCAGGAACAGGGCGCCGAGAGCGACCATCTCGACCTTGCCCACGCCGCCTTTCAGGCTCACCCCGGCGATCACCGCGGCGGCGATGCTTTCGAGCGTGAGCTGCGAATTGATCGCCGCCTGGCCCGAACCAATTTGTGCGGTCAGCGCAAGACCACTGATCGAAGCGAAAACCGAGCAAAGCACATAGGTCGCCACCAGATAGAATCGCGTCGGAACGCCTGAGACAATGGCGGCCTGCAGATTTCCGCCGATCGCGACGATGTAGCGACCCATGCGCGTGAAATTCTGCAAGACGAAGACGACGGCGACGATGGCGATCGCGAGATAAACGGCGCTTGGCAGCTTGAGCCAGAGCCCGCGTCCGAAGCCGTCGACATAGCCGACCGGCATGCCGTAGACCGGGATGCCGTTGGTCAGCAGCAAAGCGGAGCCGGTCGCGATCGAGGCCGTGCCGAGGCTCACCATGAAAGGCGAAACGCTCAGGAAGGCCACGCACAGGCCATTGACCAGGCCGACGAGAAAGCCGCAACCGAGCCCCGTGAGCACGCCGGCGAGGATGATCAGGGCCGGATGATCGGCCATCTGTTCCTTGAGGCCGGCCATGACCAGCGCGCTCGACACGCTGGTCAGAGCCACGACCGCGCCGACGGACAGATCGAAGCCGCCCACCATGAGAACGAGCATCTGGCCGACAGCAAGAATCACCAGATAGGACGAACTGCGCAGAACATTCAGAACGTTCGGCAAGATGAGGAAATGCGGCACGAAGATCGCGAACAGCACGATGAGCCCCAGCAGCATGATCGGCAGGAAGCCGATCGCGCCGTAGAGACGGTAGAATTTATCGAGGGCGACATTCGGCGCCGCGCCGCCGTGGTCCGTGCTGTTCGTCATCATGTTGCCATCGCGCTGCTCAGGGGCGCGGGCCCGTCTTCAAGCCGCTTTTCCCGGAAGAAGTGCGAGAATATTTTGGTCTCGTTGATATCGGCCCCGGAAAGTTCGGCCACCAACTGCGAGCGATGCATCACGTAGAGTCGATTCGACAAGTTCATCACCTCGGGCAGTTCGGAGGACACTAGGACGATGGCCGCGCCCTGCGCCACCAATGATTTCATTAATTCATAGACCTCGATTTTGGCGCCGACATCGATGCCGACCGTCGGCTCGTCGAACAGGAAGACCGAAATGTCTCGGGTCATACCGCGTGCGAGCAATACCTTTTGACGGTTTCCGCCGGACAGCTTGGCGACCGTCCGTTCGATCTGGGGCGGGCGCAGCTTCAGTTTGTCAACGATCCTCTGAATGGCGCGTCGCTCGCTCGCCCGCCGCAAGACGCGCGCCTTCGAGAATGTCGGCAGATCGAGCGCCGCCATCGAGGCGTTCTCGCGGACGGGCCGTCCGAGCGCCAGTCCCTCGGCGACGCGGTCTGAGGGAAAGTAGCAGACCCCGCGCCGCAGCATGTCGATGGGAGTGGGCCGCGCCGCCATATCCTCGTCCCTTACGCGGATGCTGCCCGAGGCGACCGCCTCCAGTCCATAGACGGCACGCACGATCTCCGATTTGCCGCAGCCGACAAGGCCCGCAATGCCCGTGATTTCGCCGGCGCGTGCATAAAAGCTCACATTCCTTGCCGAAAGATCGGCAAGCGTGACGTCCTCGACCTCCAGGAGTTTTTCGGCCGGCCGATGATCGATGGAAGGAAACAGCACGCCGACCTTGCGCCCGGTCATCAGTTCGACGAGTTCGCTTTCGGAGACGTCCCCCGACTTGACGGTGGCGATTTTGCGTCCATCGCGGAGCACAGTGATGCGGTCGCCGATCTTCTGGAATTCCTGGATGCGGTGCGACACATAGATGATGCCGACACCGGCGCTTTTGAGCCTGCCGACCAGCGCGAACAGGTTCTGCGTCTCGGCTTCGGTGAGAGAGGCGGTCGGTTCATCAAGAATGAGCAGGCGCACCTCGGTGAGGAACGCCTTGGCGATCTCGACCATCTGCTGATGGGCGCGCGACAGCGCGCCGACCTTCTGGTCGGGCAGGATGTCGAAGCCGAGCTCGCTGATTACCGAGCGCGCCCTGGCGCGCATCGCCGCATGATTGAGGAAGCCGCCGGCGCCGAGCTCCCGACCAAGGAAAAGATTCTCCTCGACCGTCAGCTCCGGCACCAGGCTGAATTCTTGGAACACCGGACTGATCCCCATCATCCTCGCCGCGTGAGGCTTGAGGCGAACGAGACTGCGGCCGCGGAACTTGAACTCGCCGGCGTCGGGAGCGAAGGCGCCAGCGATGATGTTGATCAAGGTCGATTTGCCGGCGCCGTTCTCGCCGAACAGCACGTGGACCTCGCCGGCCCGGAGATCGAAATCGACGTCGTCCAGTGCCAACACGCCAGGGAAGCGCTTGGAGATTCCGATCATTTCGAGAAGAAGATCCTCGCGGGCCGCTTGTGCGGCCCGCGGGGTTTCAGCCAGTCTGCTCTCCATCATGACGATCCCGTCGATGTTGGTCTGGATCAGACATTCACAGCGCAGCCTTGACGGAGAAGACCGCCTTGAAGTCTGCCGGCGCCAGGACAAGGCCGAGATTGATCTTATCCATATTGTCCTTGCCGATCATATCCGGAATCGCCTTGGCGCTCTTCACGTAGGGCTGCTTTTCGAGCACGCGCACGGCGGTGTCGATCGCGATGCGGCCCTGCAGAACCGGGTATTGCGTGGCAAAGCCCAAAATCTCGCCCTTCTTCAGGGAATCGAGCATCGCCTGGTTCTCATAGGACGACATGATCAGAGTGTCCTTGCGTCCGGCCTGGGCCGCCGCCCCGACCGCGGCTTCCGCCGCCGGCGCGCATCCCCAGATGACGTTCATGTCGGGATAGGCCTGGAGCGCGTTCTGGATCAGGCCGAGCTGCACCGCGACACCTGAATCGCCGAATTTGTCGCCAAGCATGGTGACGTTGCTTTTGCCGTCGACCGCCTTCTTGAAGCCTTTGAGGAAGTCTTCGGCCCAGCCGGAGCCCGCAGGGCCCGGGAAGGTCGCGACCTTGGCGGTTTTGTTCTTGAGATAGTTTACCAGATAGACGCCGGTCTGTTCGCCCATCGTGTCGAAATCGACCGTCATCTTCGAAGTCACATTCGATTTGGAGACTGGATTGACGGTCGAGATGATCGCTTTGCCAGCCGCCACGCCTTCCTTAATCTTCTTGTCGAGCCCGGCCTCCGAAATTGGCCCGACGATGATCGCGTCGAAATTGCCGGCCATGCAATCGTCGAACTGCGCCAATTGCTTGGGCAGGTTCTCATAACCGCCGGCCTCGTAGAGCGTCATGTTCACGCCCATCCGTCTGGCTTCTTCGACCACGCCATAGTCGGCGGCGACCCAGAAAGTGTCCTTCATATGAGGAAACAGCACGCAGATATTCCAGGGCTTGGCGGCTTTTTCGAGCGGCGAATATTCCGACTCTTTCGCCGATCCGGAATCGAGATTGTAGATTTTCGCCGGCCACCATTTGTCGGCGGCGTGGGCTATTCCGCCATGGGCGAGGGCCGCCATCGCAACGGCCGTTGCGACTATCGAGGCTGCGTATCTCATCTGCTTCTCCTTTGCTCTACGTTGTACCAATCTGGGCGCCGCCCACCCAAACGCGACTGGTATACAAGGCCGCGCGGCGACGGCCTTCTCGCTCGTATGCCGAATATTCGAACTGCCGCGACCGGATGACGGATCGCGCGGGCGTCGGTATAATACGCTTGCACCTTAGAGCGAACTTGCGGCATGGTCTTTGCTTTCAGTGAACGCTAGTTTGATTTCTCGTGCACCTCGCAGACGAGACATTCGTGCAACGGCATTGACGCATAAGGCTCGAGGAGCCGGAAGCTTGATGAAGACCACCATCACGACCAGCACGACAGACCCGTCTTCCCGAAGCCGTTGTTGGCACGAGGCGATCGCCGCGACCTATTTTCCCCTCGACCTTCAATTCGCCGAGCCGGACCGTTTCAGAGGCGATCTCTCCATCTGGCAGATCGGCGATTTTTCGCTGTCGCACAACATTTCGGCCAGCCTCATGTATCGGCGGTCGCGGCATCATCTGAGCGCCGAGCGGGAGGAGCAATTCCTGGTGACCGTGCCGACGCGTACCGAAGTCGTCTTCGCGCAGGGAGGAAAGGAGATCCGCTGCCGACCCGGCGGCTTCTTCCTCGAACGCAGCCACGAGCCCTATGAGTTCAGCCACACCGAACTCGCCGAGATGTGGGTCATCAAAATCGACGCCAAAGCGCTCGGCGGCCGCATCCGCGCGCCCGACCGCTTCTGCAGTGTACAATTCGACGCGAAGAACGGCGCGGGCGGTCTGTTCACCGACATGCTGCGTCTGATTCCGGCTCGCTTTGACGCGATGTCGGCCGAAGCGCGGTCGATGGTCGGCCGTCATCTGATCGATCTCCTCGTGCTCTCCATCAAGTCGGATGAACGCACGCTCACTTCCGGGTCCTCGACCGTCCGGGAGGCGCATCTGAGCCGCATCGAAGGCTTTGCGCGCCGCAATCTCAGCCGGGCCGATCTCGATCCGGACTTGATCGCGAGTGCCTGCGGCATCTCTACGCGCTACCTGCACGACCTCTTTCGCGACACCAAACAAACCATTGGCCAATGGATCAGGGACCAGCGGCTCGACGCCTGTCACGCCCAGTTGCGCGATCCCGCCAATCGTCTGACGGTCACCGAGATTGCCTATCGTTTCGGCTTCAGCGACCACGCCCAATTCTCGCGCACCTTCAGGGGTCATTTCGGCATGTCCCCGAAGGAATTGCGCGACCGGGCCCGCGGCGACTAACCGAGCGACGCATGGAGCTTGCTCAATAACGCCTTACGCTCACGCCGCGCCGCGAGCGCCGTCTTCATATCCAGTGGCGCAAAACGCACCGGCGTATGCGGTTGCAACTGGCCGATCAGATCCATATCCGCGGAGATCACCGTACCCAGCATGAAGTATCCGCCGCCCGAGACCGCGTCGCGGTGCAGAACGATCGGCTCGCTGCCGCCGGGAACCTGAATCGACCCGTACGGATAGCATGCGTCGACAATGTTCGACGGATCGGAGCCCGCGCCGAAAGGCGGCGTGCGCGGCTCGAATTCGAGCGGACGCCCGCCGCGGAAGCGATAGCCGATGCGATCCGCTTCCGGCGCCACCTTCCACGTATCCGCGAAAAAATCCCGACCGGATTGCTCTGCGACGCGATGCCAGTAAAGGCCTGTCAATACGCGCAATTCGACAGAGGCGCCGGGTGCCCGCCGCAGATCGGTGGCGACGGCGCGCCCTTGCTTGATGGGGGCGGCGGCGCCGAGTTTTAGACGGTCACCGGCTTGAAGCGTGCGGCCCTCGTGACCGCCGAGGGCGCCGAGCACATAGGTCGACCGGCTGCCAAGCACGACGGGCACGTCTATGCCGCCGCCGACTGCAATATAGGCGCGCGCGCCCTTCTTCAGAAAGTCGAAGGACAGTGTTTGGCCCGCCTTTACGAGAAAACTCGTCCATGTCTCGCGCGGCTCGCCGTCGACCTTCGGCGGAAGTTCGGCGCCGGCCACCGCGACCATGCGGTCATCGGCGAAGGCGATCTGCGGCCCCATGAACACCGCTTCCAGGACCGCCGCTCCGGGATCGTTGCCAACAAGCAGGTTCGCCGCCTGCAAGGCGAGGCGATCCATGCCGCCGGAAAGCGGAATGCCAAGATGATAATAACCGGGCCGCCCGAGATCCTGGACGGTGGTGGCGAGGCCGGAACTGACGATCTCAATGGCCATGGAGCGCCTTCTCAAGCTTGTGGTTGTAACCGTCGATGTCGCGTTCGAACTCGGTGAGCGAAAAGGTCACGTCGCGCATCAGTGGCGCCAGTCGCCCGGCCTCCACATCTGCGACGGCGTCGTGATAGGCCTCAAGGGTGATCGGCTTCCATTTCACCATGTCGCCCGGCTTGAACAGGGCCATGAATTCGCGGAGATAGCTGATCTCCTGACGTGGATCGTAGATCGGCATCGGCGTGATCCCGAACATCTGGTAGCCGCCCGCGCCGCGCACCGAATAGATGCAGCTGAAACAGCCGCCGTGACCGATGGTGAGTTTCGGCGTGTCGGTGCGCGGGCGCAGATACTTCGGCGCCTCGATCTGCCGCGAACGCTCGACCATTTGGTAGAGGAAGGGCAATCCGGCGACAAATCCCACCATCGAAACAAACCAGGGCGAGCCCGAATGCGCGGCGATGAAGTCCTCGACCGAGGCGAAATTATTGATGCGTGCCGCATATTCGATGTCGGTGGCGGCGGGGTCCTGATGCCGCTCGCGAAAGCGCATCAAGGTTTCGCGGGTCCATGGATCATTATAGAGCACCGGTATTTCGATGATCCTCGTCTTCAACGACACGTCCGTTGTGTCGGCGGCCGATTCCAGTCGCTGCAATTCCCTGAGCATGTCGTCGGGGGCGATAAGATCGGGATCGAACTTGATCTGGAAAGAAGCGTTGGCGGGACAGATTTCCGTCACCCCCTTGATACGGCTCTCGCGCACGGCGTTGGTGATCGACAGACTTTTGAAGAACGCCTCGAGAGACATCTCCTCGTCGACCTCGACGAAGACATGTTCGTCGCCCCCAAAGGAATATCTCATGGCCATCGGCGCATAACTCCCATTCAGACAAGATGCGATACATTGGTCTCGAGCCAGCGCTCGAGGAAGCTGGTGTCGAAGCGAAGGGCGCGGACATCGGCGTCGCGCGCCAAAGCTTGGTGCAGCCCGATCGTGGTCTGCAGGCCCTCGATCTCGAATTCCCCGAGGGCGCGCACCAGCCGCGCGATCGCGGCGGCGCGGCTTTCGTCCCAGACGATCAATTTGCCGATCAGTGAATCGTAGAAGGGCGGCACCGCGTAACCCGCGTACAGCATGCTGTCGAAGCGCACGCCTGGGCCGCCCGGGACGCGCAGACCGCTGACGATGCCGGGGCACGGCATGAAACCCTTGGCGGGATCTTCGGCGTTGATGCGGCATTCGATCGAATGGCCGACGCAACGGATATCGGCTTGACGCAGGCCAAGCGGCTCGCCGCCCGCGATCTTGATCATTTCGCGCACGAGATCGACGCCGGTGATGAACTCGGTCACCGGATGCTCCACCTGGATGCGCGTGTTCATTTCGATGAAATAGAAATCGCGCGTCGTCTCGTCGTAGAGGAATTCGAGCGTGCCGGCGCCGCGATAGGAAACCGCCCGCGCCAATTGCACGGCGCAGGCGCAAAGATGGGCGCGGATTTCGTCCGGAAGATCGGCGGCCGGCGCTTCCTCCCAGAGCTTCTGACGGCGACGCTGGAGAGAACACTCGCGTTCGAAAAGGTGGACGACGTCGCGTCCGTCGCCGAGCACCTGCACCTCGATATGGCGCGCGCGCTCGATCGCCTTTTCGAGATAGAGCCCGCCGTCGCCAAAGGCGGCTTTGGCTTCGGCGCTCGCCTGCGGCGCCAGCCGATCGAGCTCGGCGCGATCGTTGACGATGCGGATGCCGCGCCCGCCGCCGCCGGCCGCCGCCTTGATCATCACGGGATAGCCGAGGCGCGATGCGACCTCGCGCGCCTCTTCCGGCGCGTCGATGCGCCCGTCGCTGCCGGGCACGGTCGGGACGCCAGCCTTGGCGGCGATCTCCCGGGCCGCCGCCTTGTCGCCCATCAGGCGGATGACGCTTCCGGGCGGCCCGACGAAGATCAGGCCCGCAGCCTCGACGGCGTCCGCAAAATCGGCGTTCTCGGCAAGGAAGCCGTACCCTGGATGCACCGCATCGGCTTGGCTCTCACACGCGGCGGCGAGGATCGCGTCGATGGCGAGATAGGATTTTGAAGCTTGCGGCGGTCCGATGTTCACCGCGACGTCGGCAAGCTTGACGGCCAGCGAATTGGCGTCGGCGGCGCTGTACGCCTGGACGGTCCTGATCCCGAGTTCGCGTGCCGCCCGGATGATCCGGACTGCGATTTCGCCGCGATTGGCGATCAGAAGCGTCTTGATTGCCGCCATGGCGCCGACTCTAATCCTCGACGTCAGCGATCGGCTGACCCGCCATGATCGGTTCTTCGTTGTCGATCAAGAACTTGACGATCTTGCCGCCGAACTGCGCTTGTATTGCGTGAAAAGACTTCATCACTTCGACAAGACCGATCGTGTCGCCTGCGGCGATGCTGTCGCCCTCGGCCTTGAACGGCGGGGTATCCGGCGTGGGTCTGCGATAGAAAGTGCCGGGAAGCGGCGAAACGATCTGCTTGTTGGCCATGTCCGGTCCCAGTCCTTATGTTCAGGGCGTCGGCAAATCGCCGGCCACCTCGCGTCAATTTCGCAAATGATCCCCCAAAGACTCGCGCACCGAGGTTGCGATCGCGACGGCGTTCGGCGTGTCGGAATGGACACAAATGCTATCGGCTCTCACTGCAATTTCCTTGCCACCGACGCTGCGAACCTTGCCTTCGCGGATCGCGCGAAGGCAGCGCGCGGCGGCTTCCGAGGGGTTTCTTTCATCGTGCTTACGGGTTACGATCAGCGTTCCGTCGTCGGAATAATCGAGATCCGCGTAGAATTCCGAGACGAACTCATGGCCGCGCTCAGGGTAGATCCGCTCATGCAGCGTGCCGATCATGCCGAGCAGCGCCACTTTGAAGACGTCGGCCGCATCGCAGATCGCATGGGCGATCTCGCTCTGCCTGGCGGCCATCGCGTAGAGCGAACCATGCGGCTTGATATGGTTGAGTTTCATGCCTTCGGCCTCGAGGAAGCCCTTGAGGGCGCCGACCTGGTAGATGATGCAATTGGTAAGCTCCTCGCCGGAGATCGCCATCTCGCGACGGCCAAAACCTTGCCGATCCGGCAAGGAAGGATGCGCGCCGACTCGCACGCCGAGGCGTTTGGCGAGACGGACCGTCTCGCGCATATGGTTGAAGTCCGAAGCATGGAAGCCACAAGCCACGTTGGCGATCGAAATGAGGGGCATCAATCCCTCGTCATCGCCCATCCGATAGAGCGCGTAGCCCTCGCCCATATCGCAATTGATCGAGGTCAATGCTTTCTCTCCGTCGCCATTCGCGATTGCGATGGCAAGTATGGACGCGGATCGTCAGTATAGTAAAATCGGAAATTACGCTTACTGGTATTGAAAAAACAGATATGACGTTTTCACTGAAGAAAATCCGCTATTTCATCGCGACCGCCGAAGCGGGCCAAGTCTCGCACGCTGGCATCCATCTCGGCGTCTCGCAATCGGCGATTACGGCCGCGGTGCAACAGCTCGAAGACGAACTTGGGGTCAGCCTGTTCTCGCGTCATCCCCACGGCGTCTCGCTGACCGCCGAAGGCGCGCGGTTCCTGCAACTTGCGCGCAACATCATGGCGGCGGTCAACGAGGCGATGCGGACCCCCCTGGCGGAAGATATGAAGCAATCCGGCAAGGTGCGGGTCGGCGTGACCTACACGGTCGCCGGTTATTTCCTTCCCCCTCACCATGCGCGGTTTGCGCGGACCTATCCGCGCATCATGCTGGAGCTGATCGAATTGCCGCGTGAGGCGATCGAGAAGGGGCTGGTGGACGGCTCGCTTGATATCGCCGTGATGCTGGTCTCAAATCTCCGCAACAGGCGAAGCCTCGCCCACGATACACTGATCCGCTCCCATCGTCGGCTCTGGCTGCCGGTCGAGCACCCTTTCATAAAACTTGAGACGATCACGCTCGCCGACATCGCCAGGGAGCCCTATGTGATGCTCACCGTCGACGAGGCGAAGAAGACTGTCGGCAATTATTGGCGGCCGAGCGGCTTGCGGCCGAAGGCCATTTTCACGACCTCGTCGGTCGAGGCGGTGCGAAGCATGGTGGCGGCCGGCATGGGCGTGACGGTGCTGTCCGACATGGTGTACAGACCATGGTCGCTCGAAGGGCAACGGATCGATACGCGCAACGTCGCCGCCGATATCCCGACTATGGACGTGGGTCTCGCCTGGGCGGTCGACCGGCCGTTTTCCGCGGCGACCAAGCTCTTCCACGATTTCCTCAATCTGAGTTTCCATGGCGCGGGAAGCGCGCCGGGTCATTTTCGTTGAGCCTTAGTTGGAAAGGTGGTCGCGCCGGACAATGGCGGGCGATACGCTGACCAACAAACTTATGTGCGCTCGCCGACAAGCGAACCTAACGCCTAATATCCTAGTGCGAATGGTAGAGAGACCGCCGCCGTTGGAACCGCCCCGGAGGGACCGGCGCGCCGATGAATGGGAGGACAGCCCTTGCAGAATTTGCGCGTGGCCGTGGATGTTGGCGGAACCTTCACCGACATCTGCATCATGGACGAGACCACAGGCCTCATCCGTATCGAGAAGACCGCATCGTCTCCCGATCCGATCGACGGTATCATGGCCGGCATCGGCAAGGCGGCGATTGATCTGAGCAAGGTGGCGCTGTTCTCCCATGGCACGACGGTCGCGACCAATGCACTGATCACGCGGCGTCTGCCGCGCACCGCGATGGTGTGCACCAAGGGTTTTCGCGATGTGATCGAGATCCGCCGTGCCAACAAGGAAGAATTATGGGACGCCTATAAGGACGTGGTGAAGCCCTATGTACCGCGTCGCGATCGGTTGACCGTTTTGGAGCGCGTCGACGCGCAGGGCGCGATCGTCATGCCGCTCGACGAGGCCGGCGCCCGCGAGGTCGCCCGCATCCTGAAGCGGCGCAACGTAGCAGCGGTCGCGGTTTGTTTCATGAACGCCTATGTCAATGGCGCGAACGAGCGACGCATGAAGCAGATCCTGGAAGAGGAGATGCCGGGCGTTCCGGTCTCGACCTCCTCCGGCGTGCTGCCCGAAATATTCGAGCACGAGCGTTTCTCGACCACCGTCGTCAACGCGGCCCTGAGCCCGGTGTTGGTCAACTACACCGCCCGCCTCGGCGAACGGCTGAAGCAGGAGGGCTACACGCGCGATCTTCTGTTGTTGCACACCGGCGGTGGCGTGATGACGCCGGCGAGCGTCAAGGATTTCGCCGCGCGCCTCGCCGGCTCCGGCATTGCGGCGGGCGCGATCGCCAGCCGCTATATCGCGATGCTGTGCGGCTTTCAGAACTCGATCGGCCTCGACATGGGCGGCACTTCCACCGACGTCTCCCTGACCTATGAAGGCCAATCGCGCGTCACCAAGGATTGGCATATCGAGTTCGGCTATCCGATCCGTTTCTCTTCGATTGAAGTGCTGACGATCGGCGCCGGCGGCGGCTCGCTCGCTTGGGCCGACGAGGCGGGGTCGCTGCGCAACGGACCGCAATCGGCCGGCGCGAGCCCCGGGCCTGCGTGCTACGGCAACGGTAACCGGCAGGCGACCAATACCGATGCCAATGTGGTGCTAGGGCGGCTCGGAACCAGCCTTGCCGGTGGCAAGATCATGCTCGACCCGGCACTCGCGGCGGCGGCGGTGGACGAAGTGGCCGCATCCTTCGGACTGACCCGCGAGGCCGCGGCCGATGCGATCATCCGCGTCGCCAACGCCAATATGTCGGATGCCGTCCGCCTGATCTCGATCAGCAGGGGGTATGATCCGCGCGACTTCGCGCTGGTGGCCTTCGGCGGCGCTGGCGCGCTGCATGGGGCGGCGATCGCCAAGGATCTCTCGATTCCGGCCGTGATCGTGCCGCCCAATCCCGGCGTCACGTCAGCCCTTGGATGCCTGCTGGTCGACGTGCAGCACGATTTTTCCGAAAGCTATTTCGCTGCCGCGGATGACGCCGATCCGGCCGCCATCGAAGCGGAATTCGGCAAGCTAGAGGCTTTGGCACTGGAGCGTCTCGCCCATGAGGGGGTGGCGAGCGCCAACATCGTTCTGCAGCGCTCCATCGACATGATGTATCAGGGCCAGTGGCGCTCGCTGGGTGTCGCGGCGCCGAGCCCCATCGGCGCCATGCGCGACCTCATCGAAGCGTTCCACCGCAGCCATGAACGCGAATATAACTTCCGGCGCGACGAGGCGCCGATCGGCCTGTTCCGCCTCAACCTCAAAGCGATCGGAATGGTGCCGAAGGCTGAACTCGCGGCGCATGCGCCGACAGGGGCGACGCCGCAGCCGACGAGCCGACGCCCCGTCTGGTTCGACGCAGACGTCGGGGTCGACACCCCCGTCTATGAGCGCGCGGATCTGCCGGCGGGCTTTTCGCTCAAGGGCCCCGCCGTGGTCGAGCAGGTCGATTCCACCGTCGTGATCCCGCCCGGAACGACAGCCTCGGTCGACAAATATCTCAATATCATCATCCGCGTGTCGGAGTGAATGCGATGGCCGCCAAACCTACCCTTGATCCTGTCACTTTCGAAGTGCTGAAGAATTCCTTCATTACCAGCGTCGATCAGATGGCCGAGCAGATTCTGCGCACCTGCTATTCCTTCGTCATCTACAACCGCGACTTCTCCAGCGCGCTGCACGATGCAAACGGCAACTCGGCGGCGCAAGGCAACCAGGACATCGCGGTCCACGTCGGCACGCTGCACTTCACTTGCAAGGACGTGATGCGCGCCTTCGAGGGCGACATGCATCCAGGAGACGTCTATGCGATCAACGATCCCTATGCCGGCGGCACCCATTTTCCCGACGTGCGTCTGATCCGGCCGATTTTTGCCGACGGCGAGATCATCGCCTTCAGTCAATCGAACGGCCATTGGTCGGATGTCGGAGGCAGCGTGCCGGGCTCATTCGACGTCACGGCACGCGACATGTTCCGCGAGGGGCTGCGCATCACGCCCGTGCGCCTGTTCGACAAGGGGCGCTTCTGCAGGGACGTCGCCCATCTCATCGCCGCCAATACACGCGATCCGGCCTCGATCATCGGCGACATCCATGCCCAGGCGCAGGCGACCCAGGTATGTGAGCGGGAAATACTTCGGCTTGTCGGCAAATACGGCCGCGAGACGGTCGAGACCGGCTTGTCCGAGGTGCAGGATTATGTGGAGCGCGCGATGCGCCAACGCCTCGCGGCGCTGCCGGACGGCGTTTGGGAGACGCAGGACTTCATCGACCGCGACCCCGCGGGCTCCGAAGGGCTGATCCCGATCAAGGTCAAGCTCACCATCATGGGCGAAAAGGCCATCTATGATTTCACCGGCAGTCATCCGACGATCGGCTCCATCTACAATTCCGCCTTCGGCACGACATTCTCGGCGGTTGCAGCGGGCATGAAGACGTTCTTCCCCGACCTGCCGCTCAACAGCGGTTTCTACCGGGTGCTCGAGATCATAGCGCCGGAAGGCTCGATCGTCGACGCCCGCTGGCCAGTCGGCGTTACCGGCTTCCTGATGCCGTTCGAGAAGATCATGAACGCCATTTATGAAATCTGGTCGAAGATCATGCCGCAGCGCGCGCTCGCTTGCGCCTTCAACCTGGAATATCTGCTGACCGGCGGGCTCGACGCCCGCCGGCCCGAAAAGCCGATCTTCATGTTCTACGACTGGCTGCCCGGCGGCTGGGGCGGACGCAACGGCAAGGACGGCTGCAACGTCACCACCGCCTGTTTCGGCACCGGCTTGATGTCGCAACCAGTGGAGGGGCAGGAGCGCGCCAATCCGATCCTGACGACCGAGTTTGAAATCCTTACCGATTCCGCCGGACCCGGCAAATGGCGAGGTGGCGTCGGCGTCCGCAAGACATCGATCATGCTTGAAGCTGAAAAGACCGTCATTTCCTACATCTGCGATCGCGAACGGGCAATCGTCTGGGGCATCGAGGGCGGCCTGCCGTCAATGCCGCATGGCCTCAGCATCAAGCGCGCGGGAGCGGAAGAGGAAGATTGGCTGGGCTCCGTCTTTTCCGACGTGCCGATCGGGTCCGGCGACGTCTTCAGCCGCCCGACCGCCGGCGGCGGCGGCTTCGGCGATCCGCTGGAGCGCGACCCGGCTCTCGTGTTGGAAGACGTGGCGGACGACTATGTCTCGATCGAGCGCGCCGCCAAGGACTATGGCATCGTGCTCACGGTCGTCGACGCCGAAATTTGCGCCTATGCGGTCGACGAGGCTGCGACCAAGGCGACGCGCGAAGCGATCCGCCGCCAGCGTAGTCGCTGGCTCGCGACCGATCCCGAGGAGGTCGCGGCCGGCTATCGCGCCGGCGAGATTGACCAGCTCGACGTGGTGCGGCGTTACGCCGTGGTGCTTGATTGGGACACCGGGGCGCTGCTGCCCGTCTCGACGGGACAGTTCCGGGAGATGTTTCATAAGCGCACGGCGGCGACATGGGCGAGAAGCGGCAGCGCAGAGACGCCCGCTTCCTCTGACGCCTGATTGAGTTGGCTGCACCGTGTCGACGATTCTCGGCTTCGATTGGATTTTGCTTCGAGGCACGATCGGAGTTCGCCCCATCCCACTCTTGCAACCGGGACTTGTTCGATGAATATTCTCCCCAATTCGCTTAGCGCGCGCGACGTCGCCTATCAGATCCATCCTTACACCAACGCGCGCCGGCATGAACGCATCGGGCCGATCGTGATCGAGCGCGGCTCGGGCATCTATGTCTATGACGACCAGGGACGTGCTTATATCGAGGCGATGGCGGGCCTGTGGAGTGTCGCCGTCGGCTTCGGCGAAGACCGTCTAGTGCAAGCCGCCGCGCGGCAAATGAGCAAGCTGCCTTACTACCACACCTTCAGCCACAAATCGCACGAGCCCTCGATCGAACTCGCCGAGAAGCTGGTGAAAATGTCGCCCGACGGGCTCAATCACGTCTTCTTCACCAGTTCCGGCTCGGAAGCTAACGATACGGTGGTGAAGTTCGTCTGGTATTACAACAATTCGCTCGGGCGCCCGCAAAAGAAAAAATTCATCGCCCGCAACGGCGGCTATCACGGCATCACGGTGGCCTCCGGCAGCCTCACCGGCCTGCAGGTCAATCAGCGCGGGTTCGACCTGCCGCTTCCCTTCGTCAAACATGTCACCTGTCCGCATCATTATCGCTTCGCGGAGGCGGGCGAGAGCGAGGAAGCCTTCGCCGATCGCCTGGCGGCGGAACTGGAGGCGACTATTCTCGCCGAGGGTCCTGAGACTGTGGCCGCGTTCATCGGCGAGCCGTTGATGGGCGCTGGCGGCGTGCTGGCGCCGCCTGGAGCCTATTGGCGCAAAATGCAGGAGGTCTGCCGCCGTCACGACGTGCTGATCGTCGCCGATGAGGTGATCAACGGCTTTGGGCGCCTCGGCACGTTATTCGCCTGCGAGTATTATGGCATCCAACCCGACATTTTGGTGCTGTCGAAGCAGATCACCTCTTCCTATCAGCCGCTAGCCGCCGTCCTCGTCAGCGACGCCCTCTATCAGGGCATCGCCGACCAGACGGAACGGCTCGGCAATTTCGGACACGGCTTTACCGCCAGCGGCCATCCTGTGGCGACGGCTGTCGCGCTGGAGAATCTCGCCATCATCGAGGAGCGCGGTCTGGTGGCGAACGCGGCCAGGGTCGGCGCGCATTTGCAGGCGAGCCTGCGCCGTTTCGCCGATCATCCTTTGGTGGGCGAGGTGCGCGGCGTCGGCCTGATCGCAGCGGTAGAGCTTGTGGCGGACAAGGCCAGCAAGGCCAAATTCGATCCGCCCGGCAAGGTCGGCCTCCATCTCTTCGAAAGAGCGCATGAGCATGGCTTGATCATCCGCGCCGTGCAGGACTCGATCGCCTTTTGCCCGCCGCTGATCATTACGCCGGCGCAGGTCGACGACGTCGTGAGGCGCTTTGAGCACGCGCTTGCAGACACTCAGAGCTGGGTCACAGCCGGAATGCCCGGCCCGTGATGTCCGCTAGCCAGCGCAGGATCGTTCGATCGCTGGGTCTGTCGAATCATGGAGTGCCTGCGCCGGATGTGCGTGTGGTCTAACGCGCAAGCTCGCATGGCGGACCAGAAGGGCCGCGTTGGCGCAAAGTGCGAAGCGGTTTTCCCTCACGTAAACGCTTCGCGTTTGCGCTGAGATCATGCTCAGACAATAACCTTAAGGGCGATGGCCATTCGACCTAAAGTCATCGCGCTTTAAGGTGCGATGCCGACCAAACTTGAAGCTGTCGTGCGTCGGGGGGCTTGAAACGCTCTAACCTTTGAACGATGGCGGCACGACGAAGCCGCCGAATTCGCGCTCGATCAGCTCGGCGAGTGCAATCGTGGTGCGGTCCCCCAGATGGGAGCCGATGATCTGCATGCCGATCGGCAGGCCTTCGTCGCTGAGCGCGATCGGCATCGCGGTCGAAGGCAGCCCCGCCAATGTCGCGTTGCTGCTCCACATGATCTGGTCCCCATAGGGGATTTCGGTGCCGTCGACCGACATGCGCCGCCCGGCCATGTCGCTATGGTCATGCGCAAAGGCTGACGTGGGCATCACCGGACACAGCACCACGTCCCATTCGCGGAACAGACGCTGCCACCGGTCGGTGATGCCGGTGCGCATGCGATCGGCCCTGACCCATTCCCGATAACTCATGACATTGCCGCGCAGCCGGGTGGCTGACACGCTGGCGGCCTCCGGTGGAAGCGCCGCGGCTCTCGACTGCAGGCGGGCATAGACATCATCAGGATAGTCGGCAGCGAAGATCGCGCTCAGCATCTGGATGAAGGTGCGACCGACGCGCGCGAGATCGGGCAGCAGCGGGCTCGTCCGGGCGACCTTGACTCCGTGTTTTGCGAGCCGGTCCGCCATCGCATCGAGCGCGGCGCGGACGGCGCCCGATGTCGGCAGCAGCGGATGGTCGTCGAGCAGCAGCACGCGGAAGTCCCTGAGATCGGCATGCCGGGGTGGCGGCAGTGCGAGCTTGTAGCCGAGCGCATCCAAAGCGTCGGGTCCGGCAAGGACGTCGAGCGCAAGCGCGAGATCGCCGGCGCTTCTCGCCATCGGCCCGGCGACCGCCATGTCCTGGCGGACCGGGACCGAGAGCGACGGCGTGCCCGGCGGCACGATGCCGCGCAAGGGCACGATGCCGTGGGTCGGCTTGTGCGCGAACACGCCGCAGAAATGCGCCGGGATGCGCAGCGAGCCGCCGATATCGGTGCCCAGTTCGAGTGGCACATAGCCGGCTGCTAGCGCCGCCGCCGCGCCGCCCGACGAGCCGCCGGGCGTGCGGGCGAGATCCCAGGGATTGTTGGTGGTGCCATAGATCGCGTTGTAGCTCTGCATGTCCGCAAGCATCAGCGGCACGTTCGTCTTGCCGAGCACCACCGCTCCTGCGGTTTTGAGCCTGGTCACCGCGACCGCATCCTCCGTAACCGGGATGCGCTCCGTCCCGGGAATGCCCCAGGTGGTCGGAAGACCGGCGACGTTGGCGCACTCCTTGACGGTCATCGGCACGCCGAGCAGCGGGCCGCGTTCGCCGCGCGCCAGCGCCCGGTCCGCCTCGATCGCCACGGCCCGTGCACGCTCGAAATCGCGCACCACGACCGCATTGAGCTTGTCGTCGTGCGCCTCGATGCGCGCGATCGCGCGATCGAGCAGTTCGACCGCCGAGACCTGCCGCGTCTGCAGCAAGGCCGCGAGCTCCCTCGCGCTCCGATAATCCATGGACTTGCCTCCCTTGTCGCTGCTCGCTACATCATCGGCCGCGCCTGCCATCGCTTGCGGAAGCGACATGGCGGCGACCGCCGATCCGGCCGCAAGGATGAATGCGCGTCTGGTCTCTTTCATGGAATTGTCCTCACGCCTTGATCGGTATCCAGATTTCGAAACTGCCGGTTCCGGTCGGGAAATCGAACGCCTCGCCGAAGCGCTCGAAGCCAGGTGCATCGGCGGCCTCGTGTCCCGAGTCCGGAAGCCACTTGGTCCAGATCGTGCAGACCGTACGGCGGATCGCCGAAATGTGCTCGCGATGGGCGAATACAGCGTATTTCTGCTCGCCCAGTCGCAGGCGGCTGAAGGCGGTCGGAAGCCCGGAGAAATCGGTCACTTCCGTGCCGGCGATGTAATCGAAATTGCCCTCGTCATCGCCGTTGCATGAGACGCCGAAGGTCGTTCTGCCGACCTGGCGCGGAATGGTCCCGAGATAAGGCACAAGGCGCTGCCATTGCGCCGGGATCGCCTTGCTGCTCTCCCAGGTGTAACGCTCTCCGAGGCCGGCAATGAGCAGCGGCTTGCCGTTCTCGAAGCGCACCGGTTTGAGGTCCTCGATCAGAGTCTCGTCCAGCTTGATGGGCTCCACGAGGTCGAGGTTGCAAGTGCGGCGCTGCGCCCGCACCGCTTCGGGCGTCAGCCCGAATTGGTCGCGAAACGCCCGCGTGAATGCTTCGTGAGAGCCGTAACCGGTGTCGAGGGCCACGCTCAAAATATCAGGCGCGCCGTTCGAAAGCGATCGCGCCGCCTCCGTCAGGCGCCGCCCGCGCACATATCCCATGACCGAACGGCCCGTCGCGAGGCTGAAGGCGCGCGCCAGATAGTAGCGCGACACGCCGGCCGACCTTGCGATGTCGTCGAGCGAAATGTCGCCTGCAAAATGGGTCTCGATGAACCAGATCGCTTTTCCGACGGCACTCATGGTCGGCGCACCCGCGTGAAATCCGATGGTTGTATAGCGCACTTCGCCAGGGGCCACTTGATCGGGATTGCAGTGCTTCGGCTCCGCTTAAGCCGGATGGACCATCGGCACCTTGGTGTTGGGCGCCTTCCGCACCACGCCGGATTTGCCGATGCTCGGATTACCCTCATGTCGATCGTGGCGGGCACGATGAAACTGCGATCTTTACAACGCTGGCAGTTGGGTTCTGCCTTCACTTGCTCGCTGCGGTGCTGTCGCCAGCGTGCCGTCGAATAGCACGCGCGCCACGACTTCCCGACTCGGCGCCTGGCCTCATAGCCTTGGTCGTTGGGCATAGTACCCATCCATATGTCTGCCCAACCCAAAAGAGCGGCGCAGAAGCGGCGCCGAGCAGAGCGGTAAGTTCAATGACGAATTGGCACCGATCCTCACAAAGATGAGTTCGATTCGATTTGGCGAGGTCGCTTCCGGTGCGAAACTGGTGGGGCGAGCATGCCGTCGTGGTGCGTAACGAACTCCGTTCAATGGGCTGCATTGGAATTTTGATCGGAAACGCGGACTGGCACTCTCACGCGCGTCGCTTGCTGTTCTTGGCCGAGCGCCTGCGACAGTACAGCTAACCCACACTATGGAGCTCAGCCCAATTCAGCGCCGGCAGCCTCACGCGGCGATCTCGACCGGCAACCGTGCGCCGGTCATGAAGGAGACCGCGTCCGACATGGTGTAGGATTTCGGGTCGATCACGGTCAGCCGCCGCCCGAGCCGATGGATATGAATCCGGTCGGCGATCTCGAAGACGTGCGGCATGTTGTGGCTGATCAGCACGATCGACACGCCGCGCCGGCGCACGTCGAGAATGAGTTCGAGCACGCGGCGCGATTCCTTGACGCCGAGCGCCGCGGTTGGCTCGTCCATGATCATCACGCGCGAGCCGAAGGCTGCTGCCCGCGCCACCGCCACACCCTGCCGCTGGCCGCCCGACAGGGTTTCGACGCGCTGATTGATGTTCTGAACCGTCAACAAGCCGAGCTCGGTCAGCTTCTCGCGCGCGATGCGCTGCATGGCCTTGCGATCCAGTATCCGGCAGACGGAACCGAGCGGGCCGCCGCGGCGCAGTTCACGCCCCAGGAACATGTTGTCGGCAATGGAAAGGCTCGGCGACAACGCGAGCGTCTGATACACGGTCTCGATGCCGGCACCCCGCGCATCGAGCGGCGAGTGGAACGTCACCTTCTGGCCGTTCAGCCTGATCTCGCCCGCATCCGGCATCATCGCTCCGGAGAGCGCGCGGATCAGCGAGGATTTGCCGGCGCCGTTGTCGCCGATCACCGCGAGAATCTCGCCCGGCAGCAGATCGAAGTCGGCGTTGTCGAGCGCGACGACCCGGCCGTAACGCTTGACGAGGCCGCGTGCCTGCAAGATCGACGCTGACGCTGACGTCGACTTGGACGTTTGGCTGTCGTTGCTCATGCCGAAACCTTCCGGATCCATTGATCGAGCGCGACGGCGATGATGATCAGCCAGCCCACGGTGAATTCCTGCCACAGCACGTCGACGCCGGAGAGCGCGAGCCCGTTGCGGAACACGCCGACGATCAGGGCGCCGACCAGCGTTCCGACGATCGAGCCGCGCCCGCCGAACAGACTCGCGCCGCCGACCACGACCGCCGTGATGCTGTCGAGATTGGCGGTCTGGCCGGCCTGCGGACTGATCGAGCCGATCCGCCCGATCAGCGCCCACGCGCCGAGCGCGCAGATCACGCCCGCCGTCACATAGACCGTGAACAGGACGCGCCCGGTGCGGATGCCGGCGAGCCGCGCCGCATCGGGATCGTCGCCGACCGCGTAGAGATGGCGGCCGAACGCGGTGCGGTTGAGAACGAACCAGATCAGTCCGACCAGGGCCAGCATGAAGAACGAGCCATAGGTGAAGCGGGCACCAAGAATGTCCACCGGCGTTCCCAGCACCTGCAGGAACGGCGCGGCCTTCGCGACGTCCTGCGAGCGGATGGTTTCGGAGGCGGAATACCAAAGGTTGAGCGCAAAAAAGATCGACCAGGTGCCGAGCGTCACGATGAAGGGCGGCAGCTTGAGCCGCGTCACCAGGACACCGTTCATCGCGCCGCAGCCTCCGCCGGCCGCGATGCCGATCAGGAGCGCGAGGGGGGCGGGCAGGCCGGCCGTCACCGCAAGCTTGCCCATGATCACCGAGCACAGCACCATGATGGCGCCCACCGACAGATCGATGCCGGCGGTGATCACGATCAGCGTCTGGGCCACGCCGATCACGCCGATGATCGTCACCTGCTGGATGATGAGCGACAGGTTGAAGGAGGAGAGGAAGCGCGAGCCGACG
>Ga0137403_10000961_pt1 | contig 36762 bp, 30 predicted proteins | sample CZOMad2_1_16fung_FD_122057 | JGI IMG/M metagenome (GOLD analysis project Ga0137403, IMG submission 122057) | Vadose zone soil fungal communities from Angelo Coast Range Reserve, California, USA - CZOMad2_1_16fungal (Hybrid Assembly) | ecosystem: Environmental > Terrestrial > Soil > Vadose zone... | reverse complement strand
ACGGTCTTGCCGCTCTCGCCGTCGACGAACTCACCGTGGTCGATGAGCCAGTTCATAGTCTGTTGCAGCGCCTCGGCACGTGTCACCCCGGGGACGTCATGCTGGCGGCGAAAGAGGTCCGTCGTCAATGTGCGCGCCGACGTGGTCTCCAACGGCCAGTTACTCACGAGCAGCGCGCGGGCGCCCGCGTAGAAGAACGCCCGCCCGAGGCCGGACACCGCATCGGAGCTAGCTCCGTGCCCACTGGCGGTGTTGCAGGCCGAGAGCACGACCCAGTCTGCGTTCAGGCGCAGGCTCAGGATCTCGTCCATGGTGAGAAGGCCGTCGCCTTCCTCGCCGGTCACGTCCGGAGCGGAGAGGGCCAGGGCGGGCTGGCTGAGGCCGTCGAGATCCCCGGGTACGAGGCCATGCGTGGCGAAGGCGAGGACCCGGTAGTTCATCAGATCTAGCGTTTTCACGTTCTTCTCGTTGGCGCGGGCGCCGAGGAAAACGTCGCGCTTTGGGTCGGCGTTCATCGCGCGGGCGAGGCTCCTGATCTCCTCGGCCGTGTCAGGTAGCCGAGGGAGCTGGGCCAGGCGGGTTGAATCGAACGCCGGGATCGAGTTGCGGAACGTGACGGGCATCGCCCGCATGGCCAACGCCATACTCGCCGTCGCCCCGCTTTCAGTGGCGGCAGCGACGGGTTTTTGCTCTAAGCCGGCCGATGCCGCTAGCGCCTGATCGGACAGGGTCGCCTGCTCCTTGCTGAAGTAGGGATCGCCAAACCCGACGAAAGAGCGGCGGGTCGGGTCGCCGGGCGGAAGCCCTCGGAGCGCCGCCAGTGAGGCGACGGAAGGGAGCATCGTGACCGTGTGGCTCCGAGCAAGCCAGGGCACCTGGCGGTAGTTCGAGAACATCACGCCGGACTCTGGCAGCAACGTCACGTGCCTGGTCGGAAGAATCGACATTGGAAGCTGACCGAGCGGACCATTGGTGACGATCACGAGATTCCTGGCATGCTGCCAGCTAGACCGCACCGGCTCCAAGAGCGCGCGATAGAGACGGTGCGCTTCAGGGAGATCCAGAGGGGGAATGTCGCCAAGGATCCGAGCCCCCGGATCCAGGGACTTTCGCAAAGCAGCGACGGTCTTCTCCACCTGATGGGTGCCGATCGCCACCGAGGCGAAGGCCGCGGGGACGACGGGGGACACTGCCCAGACGAAGGTTCGGTCGCGGGTAACCAAGATCGCGATCAACGCCTCGTCCTGTCTCAGCAGCGCCCGCGCCTCCGCCAGCGTGAGGGGCTTGGGATCGAGCAGCTCGGCATGCGCTGGAAATCCCTCTTTGATCCTCCCGGTCAGAGCCGCGACGGCGCGCTGAAGGGCATCGGTCTGCCTCCTCAGGCTGGTGACCAGTAAAGAATCTGGCCGGTTGTTATCGACAAGGATGGAAAGCGCGCTGATCTGTCTCATCGCGTCTTGCTGCGTGCGAACCAGGTCAGCCAGCTCCCGGCTCTGCGTCGACGCCCGCACGGCGCTCGCGTTGAGCGCGTGCTGCACGACGCGTCCCCGGGCGATGTCCGAGAGACGAAACGCTTCCGCCGTGGCATCGAGGCCCGTCTCCCGCTCAAGCGCCGTGCCCCTGATGTCAGCGAGCAATCCAATGTATGTGCCGAGGATACCGTCCATGCGCTGTTCCGTCGCACCTGGTCCGATGAAGGCAAAATCGAGCGGATGAGCGCGTGTCAGCAAGAGCGGTATCGCGGCGCGAAACTCCTGGAGCGCCCGCGGGGCATCGCCCTTGGCGGCATGGGCCTGGGCGATGTAGCCACGGATCTCGCCTGAGGTCGAGTGTGCCTCTCCGATCAGCCTGTTGCTGTGCTCCAGCTCGAGAGCGAGGATCTCCAGCGCGCGATCGACGTGGCCCGTTCTCAGAAGAACCCTGGCGTAGCTCTTGGCGAAATGTCTACCAACCAGGACTCCCCCGAGCAGTCGTTCCTGGAGCGCAGGATCGCCGCTGAGACTGGAGCGGAGCGCGTCATGCTCCGCGAGCGCTTCTTGATCGGCGCCCACCGCTTCATAGGCCATCGAAAGTTGCGCCCTGGCCAGGGCAAGCTCCATCGAGTCCGGAGCAGTGCGAACTCGTCGGTGTATGTCGACGGCAGCGCGGGCCAGAACCTCTGATTCACGGTATCGCCCCTGCTCCAGGAGGACCTCCGACAGGCTCCGCAACGCCGCAACACCGAAGGATGAAGTTGGCACTTCAAAGAGGATTCGGCGCGCCTCCTTCTCGGCCTGGAGGAGACGTCCCTGATGAGTCAGGGTTCGGACGAGTCCGGAGCGCAGGTTCACACGCCGGGCGCATCCGACCCGGTCAATCGGATCGGTCTCCGGCTTTCGAGCAAAGTCGGACGGCTGCGCCTCACAGAACGCCTCCGCATCGCGGTACAGCGCCTCGGCCGCAGCGTACTTTCCTCTGATTTCCAACATGCTCGCCTGGGCCTGAGAAAAGGCCGCGCGAGCTTCGGCGACTTCGGCCGGGGAACCGCTCAACTGAGGTCGGACCGACGGCAAGGTTGCGTAGAACAACCGGGAGGTCTCAGCGAGAAGCGCCTCAGCCGCCGTCACCTCGCCGTACACGGCGTAGCCCATCACCAAGATCGACATGTACGTGACCCGCGGCGTGACGCCGGAAGTTGCGTCGATCGCCTGGCGGGCATAGTCGATGAAACGTGCGAAGCTGCCGGCGCGGAGCTCGGCCAGCGCCATTTCGTACAGAGCCCTATGGCGCCGAGGCGAGCCAGCGACCCGCGCGTGTTCGAGGGCCGTCGTCAGAAATGCCCTCTCCTGATCCGCAGTCCCATAGACCCTCGCCAGCAGTCCACGCCTGAGATAGAACTCGGCGAGGTCGTCGCGATCGGTCGCGTCCGGCGGCTGCGCACTGGGCGAGTACGCACTGGGCGAATACCACGGCTCGGTCCCCTCCAGCCACCAAAGAACGTCGCTGATGGTCCGCGGAGGGAAAGACTCCCCCCTGAAGGCTGCCGCGACTTTCTTGGCCTCCTCGATAGACATGGCCGACTGGCACGCCGCGGCAAAGACACCGATTACCAGCGTGAGGGCTAGAGATATACGAGATCCCGGGCGGGAGCGGGCGTCTGTCATCGTCACCCATCGCACCTACCGAGCAGACTCGCGAGCTGAGAGTTTCTTGCGCGCCGACCCTAGGCCAGTTTGGTCGGACTGTCAACAATAGGTTTCGGCCCCGGCCTCCCGTGTTGGGCTTTACGCAGTGGCTGCACGACTGCCTGTCTCGGAGGTCAAGAAACGTCTCTGTCGAAGGTCTCTATCGGTGAGCGATCGATGTGCAGAGCAGGGTGGCCGGAGTGTGGACGGGCCCGTGGTGGGCACTCGCCGGAAAGATTAGTCTCGTGATTGGAGGTCAGCGGTGAACAGGATTGTCCCGCTATTAGTCGCAGCTGCGGTTCTCATAGCATTCGGGAACACTGGACAGACCGTGGTGGCTTTCAGTCCCCCGGCCGCTGCAGCCACAGAATCGGGTCTCGGCTCGAAGATCGTCTTCACGAGTACCCAGCACATTGTGCCGGAACCCCCACCCGGGCTTGACACCAATCCGAGAGGGCAACTCTACATCATGAACGAGGACGGAACCGAGCAGAGACCCCTCACGGACTTCCTCGGCTTCAAGATTGCGGCGGTATGCTCACCCAATGGTAGGCAGATCGCGTTCCAGAGCAGGCCACTAGGTTCTCCCGCCAATACCATCTTCCTGATGAATGTGGACGGTAGTGACCTCACGCCGCTCGTGTCAGGCGGGGGCTTCCCGACGTGGTCTCCCGACGGCAAGAAGATCGCGTTCCAGGCCGTTGCAGCGCCTGGGCAACTGAGAGAGATCTTCGTTATCAACGTGGACGGCACGGATCTCACCAACCTCACGAACCATCCCGCGGATGACTATCGGCCCGACTGGTCGCCGGACGGTCGCAAGATAGCGTTCACGAGCAACCGGGACGGACACGAGCAGATCTATGTCATGAACGCCGACGGTTCGAACGTGACGCGTCTGACGTTCACCGAGGCGGCGAGAGACCTTGCTCCGGACTGGTCGCCAAACGGCAGGCGGATCGTATTCCAAAGCAACCGGGACCACCCCGACCTCGCCGACATCGACCAGCCCGGCTTTGACATCTACGTCATGAACGAGGACGGCTCAGAGGTGACGCAACTGACGAAGAATCTGAGCAGAGACTTGGATCCGGCCTGGTCGCCCAACGGCCGGCAGATTGTCTTCGACAGTGATCGCGACGTGCCCCAAACGCGGCAGTTGTACGTCATGAACGAGGACGGCTCGGATCAGAGACCACTTACTGGTCCCCCGGGTGAAAATAGCCACGCGGGCTGGTGTCAGGGTCATGCTGCGCATCCGTAGGCGTACCGCCCTGACCGCAGCTCACGCGAACGGATCGTCCTCCGCGCCCTCGCGCCAGACGTACTCCATATTGCGCGCGGCGGTCAGCGCCATCTCCCGCCCGTGCAGGCGGGCGATGAGCGCCAGCGCCATGTCGATCCCCGCCGAGACGCCGGACGAGGTCACGATGTTGCCGTCGTCGACCCAGCGCGCCTTGCGCTTCCAGAGCACGCGCGGGCCCTGCTGGGTCACCCAGTCCCAGGCGATCTTGTTCGACGTCGCGGGCCGACCGTCGAGCAGCCCGGTACGGGCGAGGAGCGCCGACCCTGTGCAGACGGTCGTCGTGACGCGGGCTCGCCGGCTCGCCGCGGCGAGACGCTCGACGAACGACTGGTCGGCGACCGCCGCGCGCGTGCCGAAGCCGCCGGGGATCAGCAGGATGTCGTAGTCGGGCGCCTTCTCGAAGCTCCACTCGGCCCAGCTCGCCGGCCCCTCGCCCGCCTTCACCCGACCGGCCTCGGCGGCCATCGAGAAGACCTCGAAGAACGGACGCCGCTTGCCGTCCGGCTGCACGACCCGGCACGACGCGAACGCCTGGACCGGGCCGTACACGTCGAGCACGGTGAAACCCTCGAAGAGGGCGACGGCGACCCGTTGAACCGACGGTGTGGTCGTCATGACTTCTCCTCCAGCAGCGGCACCCTCGCCTTCGCGTAGGTCAGCTTTTCCGTGATGCGGCCGTTCTCGACGTGGAGAATGTCGAGCCCCCGCCATCCGGCCGGCCCCTTCTTCGTCTCGAGCGTGCAGAGCCAGCGGATCAGCGCTTTCCCCGCGGCCGCGTCGACGAAGAGATCCTCGGCGTGAAAGCGCAGCTTGCCGTAGTCGCCGCGGAACTGCGGTACGAATGCCGCGCGGATAGCGGCCGTGCCGCGGTTGACCGTGCCGTTGAACTCGTCGTAGACCGCGTCCTCAGCCATGAAGGACATGACGCCGTCCAGATCCTGACGGTTGAACGCCTCGGTGAACCGCGTCACCAGATCGGCGAGCTTGTCTCGCTCCATCGCTCCTCCCCTTCTTCGTTTCTCGCGCGAACCGGGATGACAAAATTACACGGCGGGACCTGTCGTTTCCTACACGGTGGCCCCTAACTCCGCGACATCGCGATAGCAACATCTGGCACTTCGCTTGCTTTCTCAGCAGACTCAGGAGGCGTCATATGCCGAGACGATATCTGCGCATCATCCTGTTCGGGCTAGTCGCCTTGGCCCTTTCCGTCACCCCGTCTGTCGCGGGTGACGTGCGCGTTGGCGTCAACATCGGCGTGCCGGCACCGCCACCGCCGCCGATCCTTCTGCCCGCGCCTCCGCGGGTTGTCATCGTGCCCAACAGCCCCGTCTACTACGCCCCCGGCGTGGACTTCAATCTCTTCGTGTACGGTGGGCGCTATTACACTCTTCACAACGGCTCCTGGTTCTACGCGCGGAGCCACGGCGGCCCGTGGGTCTTCATCGCGCCCGACCGGGTGCCGCGGCCTGTCTTCGCGGTGCCGGCCCCCTACTACAAGGTCCCGCCGGGCCACGCCAAGCGGATGGGACCTCCCGAGCCGCCGGGGCACGGACCCGGCCCGGGTGGATGCCCTCCGGGTCTAGCGAAGAAGGGGCGCTGCTAACCCGTCCACTCGTACTTCTTGGCGGCCTTCTCGTTCAGCTCGGTGCCCCAGCCCGGCGCTGTCGGAATCTTCATGTGGCCGGCGGAGATCTCCGGCAGCGCCGTGAACAGCTCGTCGCGGTACGGCGTCTGCTCCGGGTCGCTCTCCATGATCCGCACGTTGGAGACCGACGCGCACAGGTTCAAGCTCTGGAACGTGCTGAGGTGGCCGTTGTAGTTGTGGGGCGCGATGTTCAGCTCGTAGCTCTCCGCGAGGTCGGCCACCTTCTTCGCCGCCGAGAAGCCCTGCCACTGCACGTCCACCTTCACCACGTCCATCGCGTGCAGCTCGAGGTACGGCCGGTACTGGCGGACGGTCTGCAGCTGCTCGCCCGAGCAGATCGGCGCGCGCACGGAGGACTTGAGCTGGGCCAGCGCGTGCGGGTCCTGGTTGTCGATCTCGAGCCAGAAGAGGTCGTACGGCTCGAGCGCGCGGCCCACGCGAAGCGCCTCGCTCGGCTTGAAGTTGACGTTGATGTCGAGACAGATGCCGACGTCGGGCCCGACGGCCTCGCGCATGGCCGCGATCTGGGTGACCGCGTGCTTCACGATGTCGCGCGTCGCCACCTGATCGTGAGGGCCGAGGCGGCCCTGGGTGATGTTGCGCGCCGGCTCGCCCGGCCAGACGATGTTGGTCTTGAACACGGTGTAGCCACGGGCCGGCGCCTCGCGGGCGGCGTCGGCCACGTCCTGCATCGTCTTGAGCGGCTTCACGCCGAGCAGCTTCCAGTTGTGCGCGCGGTACGTCGCCAGGTGCGACCAGTACACCCACTGGCGCTCGCGGTGCGGCCCGCCCATCAGCTTGTAGACGGGAACGCCGAGCGCCTTGCCGGCCAGATCCCACAGGGCCAGCTCGATGCCGGCGATCGCCTGCTGGGTCGCGCCGTACGGGGCCTGGCGCACGACGCGGTAGAGATCGAGGTAGTGCTTCTCGACCGCCGTCGGATCCTTCCCGATCAAGCGCTGACCGAGGTCCTGCACCAGCCCGAGGAGGCCGCGGGTGATGCCGTCCGAGCCGAACTCGCTGTAGCCGGTCAGTCCGGCGTCGGTGCGGATCGCGCAGAAGTGCCAGGGCCGCGGCGGCGTGAACCCGTTGGACACCACGAACGTCTCGATGCCGGTGATCTTCATGTCGATTCCTTTCTCGGGTGGAGCAGCGTCGACTTCAGGCGCGTCGCGGCGTGAAGCCCTTGACCGACACGTACTGGTCCGGCCACGGCAGGTCCCATCCCTGCTCGTACGCGGCGTGCCGCGTCCAGTAGGGATCATACAGGTGGCCACGAGCGAGGACACAGAGGTCGGCGCGGCCCGCGGCCAGGATGCTGTTGACGTCGTCGTACGAGGCGATGTTGCCCACCGTCATCGTCGGCACGTCGGCCTCGTAGCGGATGCGATCGCTGAACGGCGTCTGATAGAGCCGGCCGTACACGGGCTTCTGGTCGGGCACGGTCTGGCCGGTCGAGACGGTGACGATGTCACAGCCGTGCTCGCGGAGCTTTCTCGCGAAGGCCACCGCGTCGTCCAGACCGAGCCCGCCTTCGGCCCAGTCGGTCGCCGAGATCTTCACCGACATCGGCTTCGCCGGCGGCCAGACGGCGCGCACGGCGTCGAAGACTTCCAGGGGATAGCGCGCGCGGTTCTCCAGCCCGCCGCCGTACTCGTCCCGTCGGACGTTGGTCAGGGGCGAGATGAAGCTCGCCAGCAGGTAGCCGTGCGCCATGTGAAGCTCGAGCATGTCGAAGCCCGCCTGCCCCGCCATTTGCGCCGCCCGGACGAACTGGTCGCGCACCGTGTCCATGTCCCGCCGATCCATCGCCTTCGGCACCTGGCTGTGGGGATGATACGGAAGCGCCGAGGCGGAGATGAGGGGCCAGTTGCCCTCGGGCAAGGGCTCGTCCATTCCCTCCCAGAGCCGGCGGGTCGATCCCTTGCGTCCGGCGTGGGCGAGCTGGAGCGCGATCCGCGCCGGGCTCGCCGCGTGGACGAAATCGACGATGCGCTTCCAGGCGGCGAGGTGCTCGGGCCGGTACATGCCGGTACAGCCCGGCGTGATCCGGCCCTCGCGGCTCACGTCGGTCATCTCGGCGACGACGAGCGCGGCGCCGCCGATCGCGCGGGAGCCGAGGTTCACGAGGTGCCAGTCGTCGGGCGTCCCGTCCTCGGCCGAGTACTGACACATGGGCGAGACCACGATGCGGTTGGCCAGCACCATCTCGCGAAGACGGTAGGGCGTGAACATGGGCGGCGGCGTCCGGGCGCCGAGCGCCGGCGCGCGCGACTGCTGCTCGGCGCGCGCGGCGAACCATCGGTCGACCGCGGCGACGAAGCCCGAGTCGCGGAGCTTCAGATTGTCGTGGGTCACCCGCAGGCTGCGGGTCAAGAGGCTCATGGCGAACTGGATCGGCTCGAGGCGGCCGTGGTAGCGCTCCATCTCCTCGAACCATTCGAGGCTCACCTGCGCGGCGCGCTGCAGGCGCTCGACCTCGGGACGGCGGTCCTCCTCGTAGGCGGCCAGCGCCTTCTCGACCTCGCCGTGGCGCTGGAGCGCGCGGGCGAGCGCGATCGCGTCCTCGATCGCGAGCTTCGTGCCCGAGCCGATCGAGAAATGCGCCGTGTGCGCCGCGTCGCCGACCAGCACGACGTTGCGATGGTGCCAGGCGGCGTTGCGGACCGTCGGGAAGCTGCGCCAGAGCGAGCGATTCTTGAGGAGCCGGTGGCCCCTCAGCTCGTCCGCGAAGAGACGCTCGACGAAGGCGATCGTCCGGTCCTCGTCGGCCTGGTCGAGACCGGCGCGCCGCCACGTCTCTTCGGTCGTTTCGAGAATGAACGTCGAGGTGGACGCATCGTACCGGTAGGCGTGAACGCGCCAGAGGCCGTGCTCGCTTTCCTTGAACAGAAACGTGAACGCGGCGAACGGATAGGTCGTACCCAGCCAGACGAACTTGTTGGGGCGCCAGTCGACGTGCGGCTTGAACTGCTCCGCGTGACGACCGCGGACGGCGCTGTTGACGCCGTCGGCGCCGACCACCAGATCCGCGTCGGCGTAAGCCGCGAGATCGCCGACCTCCGTCTGGAACGCGAGCCTCACCCCGAGCTCGGCGCAGCGACGCTGCAGGATGTCGAGCAGGCGCTGGCGCGCGATGCCGGCGAAGCCGTGGCCCCTCGAGGTCAGCACCTCGCCCCGGTAGTGGATGTCGATGGCATCCCAGTGAGCGAAGCTGCCGGTGATCTCGGTGTAGCTCTCGCGATCGGCCTCGGCAAAGCTCTCGAGCGTCGCGTCGGAGAAGACGACCCCGAATCCGAACGTATCGTCGGCCCGGTTCCGCTCGACGACCGTGATGTCGTGGCCGGGGTCCGCCTTCTTCATGAGCAGGCTGAAATAGAGCCCGGCCGGACCGCCGCCGATCGAGACGATCCTCATCGCCTCGATTCTAGGCCAGGGGGACGCTAGCCGCCGAGGCTCTTCAGATATGCGACCAGATCCACCAGGTCACCCGTCGAGAGGCTGTCACGATAGTCCGGCATGGTCGACCGACCGCCCGGACCGGTGTACCCGGGGGCTTCGACGATCACGGCGTTCGGGTTGAGGATCGATTCCAGGAGGTAGCCGACGCATCCGCGGCCGGCGAGACGTGGCCCGCGTGGTGCTTGGGGGTGGATTCCCCGAGGACGGCTGTGCACCCGAGCACGGCCACCGCGATCAGCGCTTCGCAGGCGACGAACCGGGCGAGGCGCGCGGACGCGGGTGCGGGGCCTCGGTGCGGTCCGAACATCGCGAGTCGGCCGAGTCGGATCCATCGCGCGGTCTTCCGCGGCCGGTCACCACAGAGGGCCGGGAGGACCACGTAACGGTTGGCGCACCCGATCGACGCCAGCGCCACCGCCAGCGCGAGCTTGGCCATCAGCGCGCCGCCGTACGTCGTCGTCCACAGCGCAGTCAGGACCGGCACCTGGATCCAGACGTTGTAGGCGCCGGTGGCGACGACGGCAAGGAGGCAGTACCCGGCGAGCCGCGAGAACCGTCGCGCGATCTGGCCGAGCAACGCGACGGGCCACCGCGCCCGATCTCCGAAAACCGCCAGCGTGAGTCCGAAGAGTCCGCCGATCCAGATCGCCGCCGTGACGGCGTGGATCCAGTCGACGAGCACCGCGAAGGAGCGATCGCCCCAGTCGGCGGCATGCCCGGTGAGGCTGGTGGTCAGCGCAACGGCCAGCGACAGCAGCAGTCCGGCGACCCGCAGAGGCCGCCGGGGGATGGGCGAGACGATCAGGAGGAGCCCGATGGCCACCGCGCGGCCCATCCAGATCGCGCCGAAGTGCGTTCGGGTCAGGACGATCGGCAAAGCCGCGAGCAAACCGGCGAAATCTCCGCCGACCATGGTACGAGCTCGCATCACGAGCGCGGCCGCGGTCGTGACGATCAGGACGACGACCGCGAGCGTACCCCACACCCGGAGGCGGCGCCGAGCTGCGTCGAGCTCCCGGGCGGAGGGCGGGAGAACGAAGAGGTCCAGGGCGAAGCCACCCATGACGACCGCCAGCGCGAGGAGCCCGCCCCAGCGCACGATGGTCGCGGCCAGGACCGCGTTGAAAGACATATCGCTCACGACGCGAGGCCCCAGTCACCGGATGCGGAAGGAAAAATCACCTTCCGTCCGGTGACCGTCCCGCGCGACGACGCTCCAGAACACGCGATACCGCCCGGGTGGCAGTGGCGGCAGGCTGACCTCGAGAAGGGTCTGGTCGCTCGGATCGACGCGCGCGTCACGCTTGTCGACGCGCTGACGGTCGGCATTCTCGACATGAACTGTGCTGAACACGGGCTCGAGCTGCCCATCGAACCAGATGCGGACGGCCGGCGGCGGGGCATCCACGGTATGTCCGACGCGCGGCTCGGAGTGATCCGGGAAGGCATGGGCCGCCGCCAATCCCGGTGCTGCGAGGAGCGCCACCGCCGCCAGCCGTCGCCACATCTACTGGGGCTGCGTGGGCCCGAGCACTCCGTGGAAGGGCGTCCACGTGAAGATCTGCGGAAGGATATCGTCGAGATAGAAATGCACCTGGGCGAGCACCCCGACGTTCTTGCTGATGTCGCTGTTGATCGGCACGACGGCCTCGATCCCGAGCTGGAGGTAGCGACCGAACCAGATGATGCCCGGATTCACCGTCCCCGAGGTGCGGCCCGCGTTAGGCCCGTTGATCGGAGTCTCCAGCGCGAGCTCGACGATCGGAATCATCCGGTTCAGCGGCGCCGGAAGCCCGACGTCCCGCACGTAGGACTGGAGATATTGGATGTTGTACTGGAAGGTAAAGCCCCACTGGAAGACCGTCGGGTTCAGCTCCTTTCTGACTTCCACTTCGCCGGTGTCCGACGTCTCGAAGGTCTGGTTGTGGGTCCGCCCCGGAACGGCCCAGCCGAGCGCGGCGGTCACCGCGAATGGCTTCAGAAACTCGAGCTGATCCGGCAGATCTCCGAAGCCCTTGCCGACGAAGAGCTGGGGCGTCCACGTGGAGAAGCTCTCCGAACCAACCTTCTTGCTTCCGGTCCCACCCACATCCCAGCCGAGGCCCAGCGACAGCAGGAACTCGTGCTCGGCGTTCTTGAAGAGCACGTACTTCGCGGAGACCTCCAGGTTGTCGAAGCCGCTCACCGCCTTGCCGGGGTCGGGATCCAGGATCGTGAAGAGGCCTCCCAGTGAGATCCCGAGATCGGGAGTCAAGCGCTTGGAGATCTCACCGCTGAGGTCAATCTGGTGGGTCGCAGGCGCCTCCTCGGTGCCCCGTAGTCTCAGATAGGAGATCGTCGGCAGCGACATCTCGTCGGCGACGAACGGGTCATCGACCGCGAGCGTCGCGGGAAAGAACCGCTTGCCGATCAGGCCGTGCGCATGAGTTGACTCGAGTGTCGCCAGCACGAGCGCGACGGCCAACAGACACGCGAATAGAGTCTTCCCTGTCATGGGGACCCTCCTGGGAATCGCTGGATTGACTGCGCGGCGGGTCTAGACGAGCGCGGAGGGCGGCGCGCGTCCGTGCTTCGGATCAGCCGAGGCGAGAGGTGAAACAGACGGATCGAGCGGGTCGAGCCGCGTAGCGACCAGGAAGATCGGGGCTTCGAGGGCGAGGGCTTCGACCGGGGCGCCGCTCAGATGGGCCGCTACCAGGGCGGTCGGGCACGCGGCGGGCTGGTCGGTGAAGCCATGGTGCACTGAATGCCGCGCTGACTCTACGGCGAAGACAGCGAGAACGATGACAAGGGCAACAACAACAAGTTTCCGCGAACGCCCACGCGCGATCACCAGCACGGCGAAGGCAATGGAGAGGGCGAACAGCCAGGAAAAGTCCTCAGCGCCGGCAGCCGGTCGCACCTCGAATCCATCGAGCGTCGCCGGTCCAGGCTGGTGAGCCGGCGTGACGGACTCGACGGAACGCTGATGGGCGCCGGCAGGGCTTATCCCACCGGCGAGCAGGACCGCGAACGTCGCGATCACTACTACGACGAGCCTCAACATGTCGAGGACTCTACCGGAGAAGCTCTCCAAGCTCAACTCCGCACACGGAGGCGATTTCCGCCTGCCGATTCGCCGGGCTTCGGGCAGCGGTGGCGCGGCCGGCGCGCTTGGTTGACACGCGTCGTTCGTGGCGCGCATAGTCCGTACAAATTCGCACGGGGAGACAGCCATGAGGCGACGGGACCTGCTGCGGCTGGGCGCTGTCGGGACGGGAATCTTCGCCGTGGGCGGGCTCGCGCGTGTCGCCGGACGCGCGACGGCGCAGTCGCCGGCGGCGCCGACCGTGGACCACCTGGTCATGACCAACGTCGTGGACAACATCTACGACGTGTTCGCGAAGGCCGGCAAGCTCGACTCCATCACGGTCGAGCGCGCCGGGCTCCGGATCGGCGCCGACTCCCTGCTGGCCGAGCACGGGCTCGCCTATCATCTCGAATCGGTCCGGGGCAGCGAGCGGCGCCAGATCCTGCTCGACTTCAGCCTCACCGAGCGAAACCTGTTCAATAACTACAAGGTGCTGAAGATCGACCCGGCCGCCGCCGACGCTCTCGTCATCAGCCACGGCCACGCCGACCACTACGGCGCGCTCGCCGACTACGCCCGCCTGGTGCAGGGCAAGTCGAAGCCCGGGCTCACCCTCTACGCCGGCGGCGAGGACACCTTCTGCCGCCGCGTCGTCGTGACGCCGGGCGGCACGGTCGATCAGGGCCAGCTCGATCGCGCCGGGCTCGAAGCGCGCGGGCTCGGCGTCGTGCTGGCCAAGCAGCCGGCGACCGTTGCCGGCCACGCGTTCACCTCCGGACAGATCGCGCGGTTGACCGACTTCGAGAAGCCGCCCGCGGCAAGCCGCCTGGTCGCCGGCCCGATGGACTCGGCGTGCTCGGTGACGCACTTCGGCGCCACGAAGGTCGAGAGCAAGCCGGGTGAGCTGGTGGCCGACGCCTTCCAGGGCGAGCACGCCACCGCCTACCACGTGAAGGGCCGTGGCCTCGTGGTCATCACCTCGTGCGGCCACGCCGGCGTCATCAACTCGGTCCGTCAGGCCCAGAAGGCCGCCGGGGTCGACCGCGTGCATGCTGTCGTCGGCGGCTTCCACCTGGCGCCCGCGCCGGACGAGATCGTGGCGAAGACGGTCGAGGCGTTCAAGATCATCGACCCGGACTACATCATTCCGATGCACTGCACCGGGCTCAACACCATCATCGCGTTGCACCGCGAGATGCCGAAGAAGCTGGTGATGCCCTCCACCGGCACCCGGGTGATCTTCGGCGCCTGATGAGTCGAAGCGTCTTTCGAGACTACGACCAGGCGACGCTCGACGCCGAGTACAACAACCGCGAGAAGGTGAAGGACAGCGCCGACTGGCTCTCGCGGTACGCGATCGCCAGCGCCGAGACCCGCGCCGCGCTCGAGTGCCGGCTCGATCTCGCGTATGGTCCGCATCCCGGCGAACGGCTCGACGTGTTCCCCGCGCGGGGCCCATCCGCGCCGGTACACGTCTTCGTTCACGGCGGCTACTGGCAGCGGCTCGACAAATCCGACTCGAGCTTCGTCGCGCGCGCGCTCCAGCCGTCGGGCGCGGCGGTGGTCGTGATCAACTACGCGCTGATCCCGACGGTCGACATGGACGAGCTGGTGCGCCAGTGTCGCGCGTCGATCGTGTGGGTCCATCGCCACGCTCCGTCGTTCGGCGGCGACCCGAACCGGATCTTCGTGTCCGGCCACTCGGCGGGCGGCCATCTCGTCGCGATGCTCATGTCCACCGACTGGAGCGCCTTCGCCGGGCTGCCCGCCGACGTCATCAAGGCCGGCTGCGGCATCAGCGGGCTCTATGACCTCGAGCCGATCCGCCTGTCGTATCTCAACGAGGTCCTGAAGCTCACGCCGGAATCGGCGCGGCGGAACGGGCCCGTCCACTGCCCGCCGCCGCGCTCGGGCCCCCTCCTGCTCCCGGTCGGCGGCCTCGAAGGCGCCGAGTATCACCGGCAGGGCGAGGAGCTCGCCGCCGTGTGGCGGACTCGCCGGCTCCCGTGCCAGACGATCGACATGCCCGGGCATCACCACTTCTCGATCCTCGCGGAGCTCGAGGATCCGGGCACCACGCTGAGCCGTCTCCTGCTGCGTCAGATGGGCTTCCGCTGAGGCGTAGAATCATCGGTTGAATGGCCGACTTCCTCCCGTTCGTCCGCCGCTGGTTCGACGCGACGTTCCCGGAGGCCACCCGGCCGCAGCGCGAGGGCTGGGAGGCCATCGCCTCCGGCCGCGATACGCTCATCGTGGCGCCGACGGGCTCGGGAAAGACCCTGGCGGCCTTCCTGTGGGCCCTCGACCACCTCCATCGCCTGGGCCTCGAGCGCCAGCTGGAAGACCGCGTCTACGTCGTTTACGTCTCGCCGCTCCGCGCGCTGAACAACGACATCGAGAAGAACCTGCGCGCTCCCCTGGCCGGCATCCGCGCCGCGGCCGCTGCCGACGGGCTCCAGCCGCCCGAGATCCGCGTCGCGGTGCGCACCGGCGACACGCTGGCGGCCCAGCGCCAGGCCATGACGCGCCGGCCCCCGCACGTCTTGATCACCACGCCCGAGTCGCTCTTCATCCTGCTCACCAGCGAGCGATTCCGCCCGGCGCTCGCCCGCACGCGGTTCCTGATCGTCGATGAGATCCACGCGCTGATGGGATCGAAGCGCGGGGCCCACCTGGCGCTCTCGCTCGAGCGCCTGCAGGCGCTGGTCGAGGCCGACGCCGGTACGCGGCCGCAGCGGATCGGCTGCTCGGCGACCGTGAGCCCCATCGAGTCGGCGCTGGCCTTCCTGACGGGCGCCACGGCCGCCGACGCGGTAGCCGTCGACGCCGGCTTCACGCGCGACCTCGACATCCAGGTCACAGCACCGGTGGACGACTTCCTGACGGCGCCGAGCGACACCATCTGGGAAGCCGCGCTCCAGCAGATCGCCGAGCTGGTTCAGGCCCACCGGACCACGCTGGTCTTCGCGCAGAGCCGGCGCGCGGCCGAGCGGCTCGCGCGCGATCTCAACGATCGGATCCCCGACGGCCGCGTGGCCGCGCACCACGGCTCGCTCTCGCGCCGGGCTCGCCTCGAAGCCGAGAATCGCCTGAAGCAGGGCGAGCTGCGCGCGCTCGTCGCCACCTCGTCGCTCGAGCTGGGCATCGACGTCGGCGCGATCGACCTGGTGGTGCAGCTGCAGTCGCCGCGGAACATCGCCGCCGCCCTTCAGCGCGTGGGCCGCGCCGGTCACCTGCTGAGCCGAACGTCCCGGGGGCGCATCGTCGTGACCAAGGGCGAGGAGCTCGTGGAGGCGGCCGCGGTCGTCCGGTCCATCAAGGAGCGGCAGCTCGATCGCGTCGTGATGCCGGACGCGCCGCTCGACGTGCTCGCCCAGCAGATCGTGGCGGCCGTCGCGGCCGAGTCCCTGACGGTCGACGCGCTGTACGCGCGCCTGCGGAACGCGGCGTCCTATCGAAGTCTCGAGCGCGACACGCTCCTGGCGGTCGTCCGCTCACTCGCCGAGCCGCTACCGGCCGAGGTCAAGGGCGCCGCGCCGCGGATTCTGTGGGATCGCGTGAACGACCGGCTGCACGCGCGCCGGGGCAGCCGGTTCCTGGCGCTCACCTCCGGGGGCACCATTCCCGACAACGGCCTCTACGACGTCTTCGTCGCCGAGACCGACCTGAAGGTCGGCACGCTCGACGAGGAGTTCGTGACGGAGAGCCTCCCCGGCGACGTCTTCCTGCTCGGCTCGCACGCGTGGAAGATCGTCAAGGTTCGCGCCGATCGCGTCCTGGTCGAGGACGCCCAGGGTATGTCGCCGACGATTCCGTTCTGGAAGGGCGAGCACCCGTCCCGCTCGTGGGAGCTGGGCCTCGCGGTCGGGCGGCTGCGCCGTGATGCCGCCGAGCGAGTCGACACGCCGGAGTTCGAGCAGTGGGCCGCGGAGGTCTGCGGCCTCGACGCGCGGGCGGCCTCGGCAATGCGAGCCTGGCTCGTCAAGGCGGGTGAGGTTCTGGACGGCGTCCCCGACGATCAGGGGATCGTCGTCGAGTCGTTCTCGGACGAGATGGGCGGCCGCCACGCGATGATCCACTCGGTCTTCGGCATGCGCGTCAACGGCGCCTGGGGCATGGTCCTGAAGGAGAAGCTCCGGCGCGTCGGCCTCGTCGCCGAGGCGAGCCACGTGGACGACGGAATTCTCCTGTCGTTCGCGCCGGGCCAGGTCCCGCCGAACCCCGAGAGGCTGGTCACCTTCGTCACGCCCGAGGAGGTCGACACGCTCCTGGGCAAGGCGCTGATCGGCACGCCGCTCTTCGGCACGCGCTTCCGTCAGTGCGCGATCCGTGCGCTCTTCATCCCTCGCATGTATCGCGGCCAGCGGACGCCCGCCTATCTGCAGCGGCTCAAGGCGGACGCGCTCCTCGAGTCGGTCGGCGGCCAGGCCGAGTTCCCGATCGTGGCCGAGACGCTCCGGGAGTGCTTCAACGACGCGCTCGACGTGACGCGCCTGCGCCGCCTGCTCGAGCGTCTGCACGACGGCGAGATGTGGCGGCGGCACGTCGACACGCCGCTGCCGTCGCCCTTCGTCTATCCGCTCCTGCTCGCTTGGGACTGGGCCTATCTGGGGGCGGGCCACGCGGAGGAGCGGCGGAGCGACGCGGTCACCATGCGGAAGGCCTGGTCGGTGACGCCCGGGCCGCTCCGGCCGGAGCTCGTCGCCGCGGTCGAGGCGGAGCTGCAGAAGACGGCGCCCGATCGCCGCGCGCGAGACGCGAACGAGCTGGCGGGGATCCTCGACGATCTGGGCGACCTGACCGACGACGAGATCGCGGCGCGCGTGGTGGGCGACGGTCCGGCGCTGATCGGCGCGCTCGCCGGGGAACGACGGGTCGTAGCCCTCACCTTCGCGAGCGGGCGGCGAGCGTGGGTTCCCGCGACCGACACGGCGCTCTACGGCGCCCTCGAAACCGCCGACGGGCTCGAGCGCGTCGCGCTGCGGCTCCTGAGAACGCGCGGCCCGGTCACCGCCGCCTGGCTCGCCGCGCGCTACGGTCTCGCCCTCGAGGGCGCGATGGGCGCGCTCGAGCGGCTGACGGCCCGCGGGCTCGTGCGGCAGGGCGCCTTCCTCGCCGAGGTGGCCGCTCCGCAGCTCGTCCACATCGCGGTGCTCGACGAGATCCAGCGTCGCCAGGTCCACGCGCGCCGGGTCCCTCGATCCGTGGCGTCGGCCGAGCAGTTCTCGGCGTTTCTCCTCCGTCGCCATCACCTCCATCCCGATCACCGCCTCATCGGGCCTCCGGGCGTGCTCGCGGCCCTCGAGCTGCTGCAGGGCGAAGACCTGCCGGTACGCGTCTGGGAGCAGGATCTCCTGCCCGCGCGCGTCGAGAACTACGAGCGGGAATGGCTCGATCGTCTGGGGCTCGCGGGCGAGATGATCTGGACGGTGTTCGACCGGGCTCCGGGCGAGCGCGGTCGCTCGACTCGCGTGGGCGCCGCGCTTCGCGAGAACGTCGGCTGGCTCCGCGAGGGCGCGGCGCCGCCGCCCGAGGTCGACGCGCGCGTCAAGAACGTCCTGCTCCATCTGCAGCTCCGCGGCGCCTCGTTTGCCCAGGACCTGACGCGGGCGACGGGCCTCGCGACGCCCGACGTGCTGGCGGCGCTCTGGGAGCTCTTCTGGGCCGGGCTCGTCACGCCGGACACCTTCAGCGCGATCGTGGCCGGCATGACGCCCGCGCGCCGGCCCTCCGATGCCGGGGACGCTCGCCGCCGCCGCCGCGGTCAGGCCCGCGGCCTGCTGACGCGCCTGCCGGTGGTGGGCCGCTGGAGCGTCCTCGGCGACGAGGAGCGGCTGTCGCCCGAGGAGCGGGACGAAGCGCGCGCCCAGCTCCTCCTGGCGCGCTACGGGATCGTCGCGCGCGAGCTGGCGCGGGGCGACTGGGCCACGCTGCGCCACACACTGCTCCGCATGGAGTACGGCGGCGAGGTGGTCCGGGGCTACTTCGTCCAGGGACTCTCGGGCGAGCAATACGCGCTGGCCGACGCGCTTGGCGACCTCGACGCGCCGGCGCGGCGCGCCGAGCCCCACGTGCTGGTCAACATGATCGATCCGGCGAACCTCTGGGGCCGCGTGTTCGCCCTCTCGCGCCGCGACGGCTCGCGCGTTGCCGCGCCTCGCCTGCCCCAGAACTGGCTCGTCTTCCGCCAGGGTCGCCCGCGCCTTCTCGTGGAAGGCTCCGGACGGGATCTCACGCCGCTGGCCGGCTGGGAAGACGTCGATCTTCCGGGTGTCATCGCCGCGCTCCAGTCGATGATGGAACGTCCGCTCACCCTGCGGCCGGTCCGCCGGCTCGAGGTCACGACGTGGGACGGAGATCCGGTGCGCAGCGGCGCCGCCTTCGAGGCGCTCGTAACGGCCGGCTTCACCGCGGACGGCACGCGTCTCTCCTGGGATGGCTATCCCGGTCCGCGCTCGGTGAGATGAACGGGCGATGAGCGGCAGACTCGGCGGCAAGATCGCGATCGTGACCGGCGCGGGCTCACGCGGCCCCGGCCTGGGGAACGGCAAGGCGGCCGCGATCCTCTTCGCCCGCGAGGGCGCGCGCGTCCTCTGCGTCGACCAGGTGAAGGACCGCGCCGAGGAGACCGCCGGGCTCATCCACGCCGAGGGCGGCGAGGCGCTGGCCCACGCCGCCGACGTCACGCGGGCCGGCGAGTGCGCGGGCATGGTCAGAGCGGCGGTCGAGCGGTGGGGCGGCCTCGACATTCTCCACAACAACGTCGGGATCGAGTCGCGAAAGGACCTGCTCGAGACGACCGAGGAAGACTGGGATCGCGTCATCGGCGTCGATCTCAAATCGATGTTCCTCGCCACCCAGGCGGCGGTACCGGCGATGGTGCGTCGCGGCGGGGGCGCCGTTGTCTGCGTCTCGTCGATCGCCGGGCTGCGAGGCTACGGCCGCACCGCCTACGCGACCGCCAAGGCGGGCGTGATCGGATTCGTCCGCTCGGTCGCCGTTCAGTACGGCCCCAAGGGCATCCGGGTCAACGCGATCGCGCCGGGCCCGGTGTGGACGCCGATGGTCGAGGATCTCGGACCCGCGGCCCGCGAGCGGCGGCGCCGGGCGAGCCCGCTCGGAACCGAGGGCACCGGCTGGGACATCGCCTGGGGCGCCGTCTACCTCGTCAGCGACGAGGCACGCTGGGTCACGGGCCAGACGCTCATCATCGACGCCGGGTTGACGATTACCACTCCGGAGGGATCACTGGGCGCGACGGCTCCCTGAGGGCCTTCTGGTAGCATCAACGTATGCGGCTGGCCACAGGCCCATTCCTTTTCGTCGGGTTCGTTCTCGCTGTCCTCGTAGGGGTCGGGGGTTGCGGGCGACCCGCGCAGATCGAGTGGGAGAGCCCGGTCGAGCGCGAGCACCCGCTGGTCGGGAAGGTCTGGGACGTGTCAGCGAATGCGCCGATCAGCGAGGCGACCTTGACCGCGCGGCTGGCCGGCAGCCGATTCGTGATGCTGGGCGAGCGGCATGACAATCCCGATCACCACGTGCTGCAGGCCAAGCTCGTGCGCGCGCTGGTGGAAGCGGGGCGGCATCCCGCGGTCGGCTTCGAGATGCTCTCGACCGACGACACCGCCGCGGTGGCGCGCTATCTGGCGCGGAGCCCCAAGGACGCCGCCGGGCTCGGCGACGCCGTGAACTGGCGGCGTACGGGCTGGCCCGAATGGCGCTTCTATCAGCCGATCGCGCAGGCGGCCCTCGACGGTAGCCTGCCGATCGTCGCCACCAACCTGTCCAAGCCCGCGACCGAGGCCGTGCGCCGCAACGGCTTGACGGGGCTCGGCCCGACGCTCACCACGCAGCTCCGCCTCACCGAGCCCTCCCCGGAGACTCGGACCGCGATGGCGCTCGAGATTCGGGAAACTCACTGCGGCCAGGTCGCCGAGGACATGATCGCGCGCATGGTCGACATCCAGTGGGCGCGCGACGCCCGCATGGCCGCGAGCCTGGCGCGCGGTGGCCAGCGCGACGGCGCCGTGCTCATCGCGGGCGCCGGCCATGCGCGCCGCGACCGGGGCGTGCCCGTTCACCTGGCGCGCCAGGCCCCCGGCGCCGGGATCGCGAGCGTGGCGTTCGTCGAGGTGGATCCGGCGGCGGTCAAGCCCGGCGACTACGCGGGGCGCTTCGCCAGCACCGCGCTCCCGTTCGACTACGTCTGGTTCACGCCGAAGATCGACGAGGCCGATCCGTGCGAGAAGTTCAAGCAGTCGCTGGAGTCGATCGGGAAGTGATCACGATCAAGCGCGTCTACGAGGCGCCGGCTGCCGCGGACGGCACGCGCGTCCTCATCATGCGCCTCTGGCCGCGGGGCATTCGCAAGAGCCATGTCGACATCTGGCTCAAGGAGCTGGGCCCGGTCCTGCCCTTGATGCGCGCGTTCCGCTCCGGCCAGATCGGCTGGGTCGCGTACCGTCGGCGATACCAACAGGGACTCGCGCGGCCGGAAGCGCAGGCGCACCTGGCGGCGGTCCGCGCCTACGCGAAGTCCGGGCGCGTCACGCTCCTGTGCGGGTGCCCCGACGAGACCCGCTGCCACCGGTCACTGCTCCGCGACTATCTGCTAGACTGAGCCGCGTGGCGCGGGCAGCGGCGCTCGTTCTGCTCGGTGTCCTGACGCTGGCCGGCACGCCGGCCGCGGCGACGCACGAGGTGTACTTCCGTTACGTGGTCCTCGGCTTCGTCAAGGACGCCCGGGGCCGCGCGGTCGCCGGGCGCGAGCTGGTGCTCACCCGCGACAAGACCGGCTACGCGTATCTCGGGGCGACCGACGCGCAGGGCTTCTTCATCATCGTCGCGCAGCTGGGCGACGAGAGCGCCGGCGAGCCCCTGACCCTGGCGTTCGGTCAAGCGGTCGCCCGGCTGCGCGCCACCTTCGATCCCGCGAATCACCGCGACGACCGAGGCACGCGGATCGATCTCGAAGGCGCGACGTTCGTCGAGCGGAGCGCGCTGTTCCGCGCGACGCTGCTCGACGCGGTCGGCGCCGCGCAACACTGAGAAGCTCCGCAGGAGGCGTCACATGACCAAGAGCGGGCCGAAGAAGATGCGCGCGTACGTGCTTATCGAGACTGCCCCCGGCAAGACGAAGTCCGTCAAGAAGGGGCTGGCGGCGGTCGAGGGCACCGACTCGACGGTGGTCAACCTCGACGCGGTCACGGGTCCGTTCGACTTCATCGCCGTGGTCGAAGGCACGACGCTCGACGCGGTCGGCCGCCTGGTCACCGACGAGATCGGCTCGATCGACGGGGTGACGCGCACGACGACGTGTCTCGCGGTGGCGATCGGCTGACCGGCTCGATGGCGCGCCCGAGCGTCCTCGTCTACCACGCCGACCGTCGCTACGCCGAGCTCGTCCGCGTCCCCAAGCGGGGCGTGAGCGTGCGGATCGCCGCCACACCGAGCGAGGCCGCGGGGGCCATCGCGGACACCGAGATCCTCTACGCGTGGAAGTTCCCCGCGCCGCTCTACGCGCGGGCCGGCCGGCTCAAGTGGCTTCAGGTGATGGGCGCGGGCGTCGACTGGGCGCTGGTGCCCGAATTGCCGCCGCACGTGCAGGTGACCCGAGCGCCCGGGGTCTTCGGGCCGTGGATGGCCGAGTACGTCGTCGCGTGGTGCTCGTGGGTGACCCAGCGGATGAAGGTCTATCGGGACGCCCAGCGCCAGCGCCGCTGGGACGATCATGTGCTCCCCGACCGGCTGGGCGGCAAGACGGTGACGATCGTCGGCCTCGGCGACATCGGCCGCGACATCGCGCGGGCGGCGCGCGCGCTCGGGATGCGCGTGCTCGGCGTCTCGCGGCGCGGCCGGCCCGTGCGCGAGGCCACGCGGATGTATCCGGTGGCCGCGATGGCCCGCGCCCTCCGCGAGGCCGATTTCGTCGTGCTGCTCCTGCCCCTCACGCCCGAGACCCGGGGCATCATCGGCGCCGACGCGCTCTCGGTCATGAAATCGACCGCGTGGCTCATCAACATCGCCCGCGGCGCCGTCGTGAACGAGAGCGCCCTGATGGAAGCGCTCGAGCAGCGTCGCATCGCGGGCGCGGTGCTCGACGTCTTCGACCGCGAGCCGCTGCCGCCGAGCCACCCGCTGTGGAAGATGGACAACGTGGTCGTGACGCCGCACATCTCGGGCCCGAGCACGGCCGACGCGATCGCGCCCGTCTTCAACGACAACCTCGCCCGCTACCTCGCCGGGCGTCCGCTGCGCCACGTCGTCGACCGCCGCCAGGGGTACTGACGACCCGGTCGACCGTGAGCGACCCTATCGAGCTCGTGATCTTCGATTGCGACGGCGTGCTGGTGGACAGCGAGAGAATCTCCGTGCGGGTCGACGTCGCGGTGCTCGCGCAGCTCGGCTGGCCGATGACGGAGGCGGAAGTGGTCGAGCGCTTCATGGGCCGGACCGACGCCGACATGGCCGCGGAGGTCCCCGGAATCCTCGAGGCGCTCGACGCAATCGCCGGCCCCATCTGCGTCGCGTCGAGCGGGACCCACGAGCGGATGCGCTACACGCTGGGGCTCACCGGCCTCTACCCGCGCTTCGCCGGTCGCATCTTCAGCGCCAGCGAGGTCGCGCGCGGCAAGCCGGCCCCCGATCTCTTTCTGCACGCGGCCAGTCGCATGGGCGTTCGTCCCGCGGCGTGCGCGGTCGTCGAAGATAGCCGCTATGGAGTCGAGGCGGCCCGCGGCGCCGGGATGCGCGCGTTCGGCTATGCCGGCGGGCTGTCGCCGCGGGCCTGGCTCGAGGGGCCGGGCACGGTTGTCTTCGACGAGATGCGCGACCTGCCGCGACTGCTCGGAAACGGTCCCGACATCTAGTTCCCGTCGATCGCTTTATCCGGTAAACTATTAACCCCCGGTCACATGGACGCACACAATCGTATTCGAGCGCGCGCGAAGCGGGCGACGGCGAGCGAGGCCCGGCACATGTTCGAGCTCCTGAACTCGCTCGGCGGCACGATCTTCCGCCAGCTCCTCTGGCAGAAGGCCTCGGACCTCGATCTCACCTACGCCCAGTCGCAGGTGCTCTTCCGCCTCGCCGAGCACCCGGGCTCGCACATGGGCGACGTCGCCAAGGCCTTCGGCGTCACGCTCCCCGCGGTCACCCACATCGTCGACCGGCTCGAGGAGAAGGGGCTCGTGGTCCGCGGCGATCATCCCGCGGACCGCCGCGTCTACGTGCTGGACCTCACGCGCCCGGGCAAGACGCTCGTGGACGAGCTCGAGGCGATCCGCCTGCGCGGCATGGAGCGCGTCCTCACCCGCATGGCCGCCGCCAAGCGCCGGCAGGTGCTGACGGGGCTGGAAGCGCTGGTCGACGCGGCCGCGAGCGTGCCCGAGGACGAGGCGCACCCCGGCAAGGCCCGGAGGACCAGGAAGTAATGCGTCGACCCCTGACCGGCACCGCCGCCTGGGCGCTGGCCTCGGCGCTGCTCTTCGCGGGCTGCTCGGACAGCGCCGCCGGCAAGGCCCGGGTGCAGGCGCCGCCGGTGCCGGTGATGGTCAGTGACGCCCTCGAGAAGACGCTGCCGGTCCAGCTCACGGCGGTCGGCAACGCGCAGGCCTACACGTCGGTCGGCATCAAGTCGCAGGTGAACGGGCAGATCATGGAGGTGCGCTTCAAGGAGGGCCAGGACGTCAAGAAGGACGACCTGCTCTTCGTCATCGACCCGCGGCCCTTCGAGGCGGCGCTGCGCCAGGCGGAGGCGGCGCTGGGCCAGCGCCAGGCGGAGGTGCAGCAGGCGCAGGCCAATCTCGAGCGCGACCAGGCCCAGCTCGACAACGCGAAGGTGCAGGAGCGCCGGTACCGCGATCTCGTCGACCGCGAGCTGATCGCGCGCGAGCAGTACGACCAGCTCCGCACGAACTGGGCGGCGCTGGAGGCGACGGTGCAGGCCGACCGCGCCGCCGTCGAGAACGCGAAGGCGTCGACGCGGGCGGCGCAGGCCAACGTGGACAGCGCCCGGCTGCAGGTCGCCTACACCGCCATCCGCGCGCCCATCGCGGGGCGCACCGGCAACCTGCTCGTCCAGAACGGCAACATCGTGAAGGCCAACGACGACAATCCGATCGTCGTGATCAACCAGGTCCATCCGATCTACGTGTCGTTCGCGGTCCCCGAGCAGAACCTCACCGAGATCAAGAAGTACTATCGAACCGCCGGCGGGCTCCGCGTCATCGCCCGACTGCCGCGCCAGCAGGAGACGCTGGCGACCGGCGATCTGACCTTCGTGAACAACGCGGTGGACATGACGACGGCCATGATCCAGCTCAAGGCGACGTTCGCGAACACGGACAACGTGCTCTGGCCCGGGCAATTCCTCGACGTGAGCCTGGTGCTCACGAGCCGCACGGCGATCGTCGTGCCGTCGCAGGCGATCCAGCCCGGCCAGCAAGGCCCCTACGTCTTCGTCGTCAAGCCCGACCTGACCGTCGAGTCGCGCCCGATCGTGCCCGGCACCCGGCTGGGCGCGGAGACCGTCGTCGAGCAAGGGCTGCGCGCGGCGGAGCGCATCGTCACCGACGGCCAGCTGCGACTGGTGCCGGGGTCGAAGATCGAGATCCGGGCTCCGAAGGCGTCATGAGCACCGACCTCTTCATCCGGCGGCCGGTCCTCACCACGCTCCTGATGGCCGCCATCCTGCTCTTCGGCATCATGGGCTTCCGGCTGCTGCCGGTCAGCGATCTGCCGAACGTCGACTTCCCGACGATCCAGGTGGCGGCCGCGCTCCCGGGCGCGAGCCCGGAGACCATGGCGTCGGCGGTGGCGACGCCGCTCGAGAAGCAGTTCACCACGATCGCCGGCATCGACTCGATGACGTCGTCGAGCGCGCTCGGGCTGACGCAGATCACCATCCAGTTCAGCCTCGATCGGAACATCGACGCCGCCGCCCAGGACGTGCAGGCGATGATCACCAAGGCGGCGCCGCTCCTGCCGCCGAGCATGCCGACACCGCCGACCTACCAGAAGGTGAACCCGGCGGACCAGCCGGTCATCTACCTGGCGCTCAGCTCTCCGACGCTGCCGCTCTACATGGTCGACGAGTACGCGCAGACGAGCCTCGCCCAGCGCATCTCGACGATCACCGGCGTCGCCCAGGTCCAGGTCTTCGGCTCGCAGAAGTACGCCGTGCGCGTCCAGCTCGACCCCCGGGCCCTGACCACCCGGGGCATCGGCATCGACGAGGTCGAGCAGGCGCTCTCGCGCAGCAACGTCAACCTGCCGACCGGCACGCTCTACGGCACCCATCAGATGTTCAACATCATGGCGACCGGCCAGCTCCAGAACGCGGCCGCCTTCCGTCCGCTCATCGTCGCCTACCGCAACGGCTCGCCGGTGCGGCTGGAGGAGCTCGGGCGCGTCGTCGACGGCGTGCAGACCGACAAGGTTGCCAGCTGGTACAACGACGAGCGCTCGGTGATCCTGGCGATCCAGCGCCAGCCGGGCACCAACACCGTCGAGGTCGTCGACGCCATCCGCGCGCTCCTGCCGCGCTTCCGCCAGGAGCTGCCGGCGTCGGTGAACCTCAACGTTCTCTACGACCGATCGGTGGCGATCCGCGAGTCGGTCCACGACGTCGAGTTCACGCTCGCGCTGGCGATCGGTCTGGTCGTGATGGTGATCTTCCTCTTCCTGCGTAATCTGTCGGCCACCATCATCCCGAGCCTCGCGGTGCCCCTGTCGATCGTCGGCACCTTCGCCGCCATGTACCTGCTCGGCTACACGATCGACATCATCTCGCTGATGGCGCTCACCCTCTGCGTCGGGTTCGTCGTCGACGACGCGGTGGTCATGCTCGAGAACATCGTGCGCCACATGGAGGAGGGCAAGGGCCGGCTCGAGGCCGCGCTGATCGGGGCCAAGGAGATCGGGTTCACGATCCTGTCGATGACGCTCTCGCTGGCCGCCGTCTTCATCCCGGTGCTGTTCATGGGCGGCGTCGTCGGCCGGCTCCTCCACGAGTTCGCGGTGGTGATCACTGTCGCCGTCCTGGTGTCGGGCTTCGTCTCGCTGACCCTCACGCCGATGCTGTGCAGCCGGTTCCTCCGCCCGCCGGGCGAATCGCACGGCCGCCTCTTCCAGGCCTCGGAGCGCTTCTTCGACGGCATGCTCCGGACGTACGACCACTCGCTGAAGTGGACGCTCGCCCACCGGCGGCTGACGATGGCGGTGATGCTGCTGACCTTCGTGCTCACCGCGTGGCTCTTCCAGAGGATGCCCAAGGGATTCATTCCGACCGAGGACACCGGTCAGATCTTCGCGTTCACGGAGGCCGCGCAGGACATCTCGTTCGAAGCGATGGCGGAGAAGCAGCGGGCCGCCGCCGCGATCGTCCGGCAGCAGCCGTACGTCGACCAGCTCATGTCGTCGATCGGCGCCTCGACCATCAACGTCGTCCCGAACACCGGCCGCATCTTCATGCGCCTCAAGCCGCGATCCGAGCGCCCGCCGGCCGACAAGATCATCGACGACCTCCGGCCCAAGCTCGCGGCGATCCCCGGGTTCCGGGTGTATCCGCAGAACCTGCCGACCATCCGCATCGGCGGCAACCTCACCAAGGCGCTCTACCAGTACACGCTCCAGGCGACCGACCTGAAGGAGCTCTATCAGTGGGGGCCGATCGTCTTCGACAAGATGCGTTCGCTGCCGGGCTTCCAGGACGTCAACACGGATCTGCAGATCACGAGCCCGCAGGTGACGGTCGACATCGACCGGGACAAGGCCTCGGCCCTCGGGGTGAGCGCCGAGCAGATCGAGAACGCGCTCTACAGCGCCTACGGCTCGCGCCAGGTCTCGACGATCTACACGCCCACGAACCAGTACTGGGTCATCCTGGAGCTCGACCCCGCGTACCAGCGCGACCCGAACGAGCTCTCGCTACTCTACGTGCGCTCGCAGTCGGGCAAGCTGGTGCCGCTCAACTCGGTGGCGCGGCTCACCCCCACCATCGGCCCGCTGACCATCACGCACCTGGGCCAGCTCCCGTCGGTGACGATCTCGTTCAACCTGGCGCCCGGCGTGGCTCTCAGCCAGGCCGTCGAGCTGGTCAACCGCGCCCAGCGCGACCTCGGAATGCCGGCCACGGTGATCGGGAGCTTCCAGGGCACCGCGCAGGCCTTCCAGGCCTCGCTCAGGGGCCAGGGCGTGCTCCTGCTCGTCACGGTCCTGGTGATCTACCTCGTGCTGGGCATTCTCTACGAGAGCTTCATCCACCCGCTGACGATCCTCTCGGGTCTCCCGTCGGCGGGCGTCGGCGCTCTCCTCACGCTCATGCTGTTCGGCCTCGAGCTGAACATCTACGGGTTCGTCGGCATCATCATGCTGGTCGGCATCGTCAAGAAGAACGCGATCATGATGATTGACTTCGCGCTCGAGGCCGAGCGCGCCGGCGCCGCACCGGCCGACGCGATCTACAAGGGCTGTCTGCTCCGCTTCCGGCCGATCATGATGACGACCATGGCTGCGCTCTTCGGCACCCTGCCGATCGCGCTCGGCATCGGCGCCGGCGCGGACGCCCGGCGTGCCCTTGGCCTGGCCGTCGTGGGCGGTCTCCTGGTGTCGCAGCTCCTCACGCTCTACATCACGCCGGTGCTCTACATCTACATGTCGGGCGCCCAGACGGCGCTCAGCGGCGTGCGCGCGCGCCTGGCGTCGCGTCGCCTCCGTCCGCGGCGCGCCAGCGCCAGTTAGCGGCGCGGCGATGGGGCGATCCGGGCAGCTCCAGGGTGACCGGTCTGTGCGCGCGGAGTCCACCTTCGCGACGGTCGGGGTGCCATACCGGCGCCGGCGGCAGCGGCCGAATCATCCGACCGGGCACGTCCGCCTGGCCCTCGTACTTCTGGAGCGCGCGCCGCGGCTCGGCGTATCGCGTGACACGCTGCTCCGGGACGCGAAGCTCGACGAGAAACAGCTTCGCGATCCGTCCGGCCGAATCCCCCTGGCGGCGATCGCGCGTCTCTGGCGCTCCGTCGCATCCCACGTGCCCGACCCGACGGTCGGACTGCGCGTGGGCGCCGATATTCACGTGCGTGAATTCGGCATCGTCGGCTACGCCATGGCGTTCAGCAGCACGGTCGCCTCGGCGCTCAAGCGCGTTTCCCGCTACAGTCGCATCCTCTCGAATACGCACGCCCTGATCATGGAGACGGCGGGCGAGGCCACGTGGGTGCGCCTGGACATGCAGCCCGAGCTCCGCGCGTTCCGGCTCGCCGTGGATTACCGGCTCGCGGCAGTCCTCTCGGCGTGTCGCGAGATCGCGGCGTCGCCAATTGCGCCGTTGCTCGTCCAGCTGCCCTATCGGCAGCCACCCGACGTGAAGGAGTACGTGAGGTTCTTCGACGGGCCACTGGAGTTCCGCTCGCTCGGCGCCGCGCTCCTGTTCCGGAACGAGGACCTCGCGTGGCCGAACGCCCTGGCCGACACCAAGCTCACCAGCTACCTCGACCGCCTCGCCGAGCAGGTTCTCGCGAGCGTCGGCGGTGAGGCCACTCTTCGGGAGCGGGTACGGCGGGCGCTGTGGTCCGAGCTGTCCGAAGGAGTACCCGCCCTGCCGCGCTTGGCCCGGACGCTGGGCATGAGCGACCGTACGCTCCAGCGCCAGCTGCGCGATGAAGGCACGACGTTCGCGGCACTGCTCACCGAGCTTCGCCGTGAAATGGCGCCCTCGCTCCTGCTCGACGGCAAGCTCGCCGTCTCGGAGGTCGCATTTCTCCTGGGGTACGAGGATCCGAGCGCGTTCCGGCGCGCGTTCCATCGATGGTTCGGACGCTCGCCGCGGGCTTACCGGGGCGCCGGCCAGTAGTCGTCGCTGCCTTCGCCGAGCCCGTCGGCCCGCCCTCCGTGTGATAAATTGGCTCACCCACGATCTGGAGGTGGCGCATGTCGCTGAAGCCGTCTCGCCGTGCCGTGCTGCTCGCGCTCGCGTCGCTGGCGCTCGTCGCCGGAACCACGCTGACCGCCGATGCCCAGAAGAAGGGCGGAATCCTGCGCGTCGGCAATCTGGGCGAGCCGCCGGCGCTCGACGCCCACTGGACGACCGCGAGCATCACCGAGATGCTGACCAACCACATCTACGAAGGGCTCTACAGCCTCGACGGCAACAACCGGCCGATCCCGATGCTGGCCGAGAGCCACACCGTGAGCAAGGACGGCCTCGTCTACACCTTCAAGCTCCGCCAGGGCGTGAAGTTCCACAACGGCAAGGAGATGACCTCCGACGACGTGGTCGCCTCGCTGGCCCGCTGGGGCAAGCAGTCCGTCTACGGCAAGACGCTCTTCTCCCAGGTCGCGGAGTGGAAGGCGCTCGACAAATACACGGTCGAGATGAAGCTGAAGGAGAAGTCGGCGATCGTCCTGATCTCGCTGGCGGTGCCGAACAATTTCGGGGCCATCTATCCCAAGGAAATCGCCGAGAAGTTCGCGCCCGAGGTGAAGACGACCGAATGGGTCGGCACCGGTCCCTTCAAGCTCGCCGAGTGGAAGCCCGACCAGTACATCCGCATGGTCCGTTTCGACGAGTACAAGCCGCGCAACGAGAAGCCGAACGGCTACGGCGGCGGCAAGACCGCGTACCTCGACGAGGTCCGCTTCCAGCCCGTGCCCGAGGTGGCCACGCGGGTGGCCCAGGTGGAGACCGGCGAGCTCGACTTCGCCGACGACCTGAACCTCGACGCATACGATCGTCTCAAGAAGAATCCGAATCTCCGTCCGATCGTCTCCAAGCCGTACTACTGGCTCGTCGCCGTCCTCAACAAGAAGGAAGGCCTGATGACGAACCAGAAGCTCCGCCAGGCGTGGCAGGCGGCGATCGACATCGAGCCGATCATGAAGAACGTGGCGGGCGGCCACACCGAGTTCTACCGGATGGACTCGAGCCTCATCCCGCCCGAGATTCCGGCCTGGCACACGAAGCTCGCCGGGCTGCCCTGGAACGAGCGCAGCAAGGAAAAGGTCAAGAGGCTCCTCGCCGAGGCCGGCTACAAGAAGGAGCCGATCCGGTTCATGACGACCCAGGAGTACAAGTGGATGTACGACTTCGCGCTCTTGACCAAGCAGCAGCTCGAGGATGTCGGCTTCGCGATCGATTTGCAGGTGGTGGACTGGGCGACGCTCGTCAAGCGCCGCAACAACTCCAAGGAGTACGACGCCTTCACCACCGGCATCGGGGCCTTCTACGACCCGACTCACGCCAACTTCCTGACCGCGAGCTGGCCGGGCTGGACCACCGACGAGGACATCCTGAAGCTCCAGGCCGAGATGGCGCGCGAGACCGACCTCAAGAAGCGGCAGGCGCTGTGGGAGCAGCAGACCCGGCAGTTCTACGAGAAGGTGCCGGTGATCCGTTACGGCGATCTCTTCGGGCTCCGGGCCATCCGCAACACCACGAAGGGGTTCAACGACAAGACGGAGCGCGTGCGCTTCTACAACGTCTGGGTCGAGAAGTAGCGGCGTGAGGTCGCGGGCGCCGTTGTCCCCGGCGGCGCCCGCGGGGCTCCGGTGACGGTCTATCTCGTCCGGCGGCTCCTGGCGCTGGTGCCCGTGCTGGCGGTGGTCGTCACCGTCGTGTTCCTGCTGATTCACCTGATTCCCGGCGACCCGGTCGGCGTCATGCTCGGCCCCGACGCCACGCCGGCCCAGATCGAGTCGACCCGCCGCGCCCTCGGTCTCGACCGCCCGCTGTACGAGCAGCTCCTCAAGTTCTACGTGCGCGTGCTGCAGGGCGACCTCGGCCAGTCGTACTTCCTCGACCGCCCGGTCGTGACGGCCCTGGTGGAGCGCGCCGAACCGACCCTGGTCCTGACCTTCTCGGCGCTGCTCGTCGCGGTGCTGATCGGCGTGCCCTCCGGCATCATCGCCGCCGCCTACCCCGGCTCGTTCTGGGACCGGGCGCTGATGCTGGGGGCGCTGCTGGGCGTCTGCGTCCCCGGCTTCTGGCTCTCGCTGAACTTCATCTACCTCTTCGCGGTCCGGCTGGGCTGGCTGCCGGCGGCCGGCTACGCGTCTATCTTTGCGGACCCGCTGGCGGCGCTGCGCTACATGGTGCTGCCGGCGGTCTCGCTCGGCTTCAACCAGTCGGCGCTGATCGCGCGCATCAGCCGGTCGTGCATGCTGGAGGCGCTGCAGCAGGATTACATCCGGACCGCGCGCGCCAAGGGGCTCTCGCAGGGCGTCGTCACGTGGGTCCACGCCTTTCGCAACGCGCTCGTCCCGGTCGTGACCGTCATCGGTATCACGATGGCGATCCTCATCGGCGGCGCCGTGGTGACCGAGATCGTCTTCAACATCCCCGGCCTCGGGCGCCTGATCATCTCGGCGGTGCTGCGCCGCGACTACCCGGTGGTGCAGGGCGTGATCCTGGTCACCGCCACGGCCTACGTCCTCATCAACCTCGCGGTCGACGCGCTCTACGTGGTCATCGATCCGCGGATCCGCTATGAGTGAGATCCGGCGCTTCGCGCGCAACCGCAACATCGCCGTCGGCGCGGGCGTCCTCGCCCTCGTGGTCCTGGCGGCGCTCCTGGCGGGCGTCGTCTCGACGCACGACCCCCGACGGCTCAACCCGGCCGAGCGCCTGAAGGCGCCGAGCGCCCGGAACTTGCTGGGCACCGACGAGTTCGGACGGGACGTGTACAGCCTCGTCCTGCACGGCGCCCAGGTCTCCCTGCTCGTCGGGGTCACGACGATGGTCCTCACGTCGCTGGGCGGGATCGTGATCGGGCTGATCGCCGGCTACTACCGCCGGGTGGACCTCGTGCTCATGCGCGTCATGGACGGGCTCATGGCCTTTCCGGCCATCCTGCTGGCCATCGCGCTCATGGCGGCGCGCGGCCCGGGCATCGGCAACGTCGTCTTCGCGCTCTCCGTCGTGTACACGCCCCGCACCGCCATGCTGATCCGCAGCACCGTGCTGAGCCTTCGCGAGCTCGACTACGTCCAGGCCGCCCGGGCCCTCGGCCGGCGCGATCTGGTCATCGCGTTTCGCCACATCCTGCCCAACTGCGTGGGTCCGCTCCTGGTGCAGTCCAGCTTCGTCTTCGCCTACGCCATCCTGGCCGAGGCCATCCTGGGCTTCCTCGGCGTCGGCGTGCCGCCGTACGTGCCGTCGTGGGGCAACGTCATCGCCAGCGGAAAGAACGTCATCCGCGAGGCGTTCTGGGTGAGCCTCTTCCCCGGTCTGGCGCTGACGCTCTCGGGCCTCGCCCTGAACCTCCTGGGCGACGGTCTTCGTGACGTGCTCGACCCCCGGTTGCGGGTACAGTAGGCAGCGCGAGCCGCAGCACGTCGCGGGGCTGGGGCCCCGCCGGGCGAGGCGAGCACCTCGGGCAGCGCGAGCCGCAGCACGTCGCGGGGCTGGGGCCCCGCCGGGCGAGGCGAGCACCTCAAGGAGGTTTCATGGCACTCGAGCAGCAGCTCAACGACACGCTGACCAAAGCGATGAAGGAGAAGGACGCGCCGACCGCCGACGTGGTGCGAATGATCAAGTCGAAGATCGGCGAGCGGCGGACCGCGAAGGGCTTCACCGGGACGGTCGACGACGCGCTCGTCCTCGACGTCATCGGCGCCTATCGCAAGCAGCTCCAGAAGGCGCTGGTGGAGTTCGAGAAGGTGGGCGAGCGCGGCGCCGCGCACGCGGCGCAGCTCCGCTTCGAGCTCGAGTTCTGCGAGCGTTACCTGCCCAAGGGGATGGACGAGATGGCGCTGCGCGCGCTGGTCCGCGAGCGCCTCGACACCCTCAAGATCGCCGACGCCAAGCAGGTGGGCCGGCTGATCGGCGACGTGATGAAGACGCACAAGGGCCAGGTGGATGCCGCGGAGGTGAAGCGGGTCGCCGAGGAGATGCTGAAGGGCTAGGCCGCCCGCGACTCGCACCACTGCTTGAGCTTCTGCAGGGCTTCGCCCCAGGCGAAGTTGCAGAAGCCGAGATACTCGCTTCGCGCGTCCCAGTCGCTGTGCCGAAAATCCACGATCGCCGTGTCGACGCGCTCGGCGGCCCATGGCGGGACCGCGCGCCGCGTGATCTCGAAGCTGACCCGCGTTCCGGTCCAGGCGAACGCCGGGCTGTTCCGGGGATGCGTGCTGACGAACTCCCATTCGACCCGCCGATCTTGAATCGCGGCGATCACCTTCGCCCGCAGCACGCCGTGCTCGGGGCCCGGGTTGAACTCCAGCACGACTCCCGAATCGGATTTCACGGCGGTCGGCTTGTCCCACCAGCTCGCGATGCCGGATTCGGTCGCGATCGCTTCGTACACGGTCGCGGTGGGCGCCGTGATCCATACCTGGTGATAGAGCTCGGCCATGTCGAATCTCCCGCGGAGCGGCTACCGCGCCGGAACGGGCGCCGTCTTCGGTCCCTCCCTCAGAAGACGACGACTCCGCGCGCCACCTGGCCGCTCCGCAGCGCGGCGAACCCCTCGTTGATCTCGCTGAGCTTGTAGGTCCGGCTCACCAGCTGGTCGATCATCAAGCGGCCGTCGAGATAGAGATCGACCAGGCGCGGAAAATCGAGATTGGGCCGCACCGAGCCGTACATCGTGCCGCGGAGCGTCTTCTCCTGGAGCGCCATCGCGTAGGGCGTGATCGGCGCCCGCACGTTCATGGCCGCCATGCCGACGATGACCGCCGTGCCGCCGGGTCGGATAGCGTCGAGGATCTGCAGCGTCGTGGCCTCGCCGCCGATCGCGTCGAACGCGTAATCGGCGCCGCGGCCGCCGGTGAGGCCGCGCACCGTGTCGACCACGTTCTGGCTCCCGGCGTTGATCGTGTGCGTGGCGCCGAACTCCCGCGCGTACTGGAGCTTGTTGTCGAGGAGATCGCAGGCGATGATCAGCCGCGCGCCGGCCAGGCGCGCGCCCTGGACGACGTTGAGCCCCACGCCGCCGCAGCCGATCACGACGACCGAGGCGCCGGCCTCGACCTCGGCGCACCGGGTCACCGCTCCGACTCCGGTCGGCACGCAGCAGCCCATGAGCGCCGCCTGCGGCCACGGCATCTCCTTGCGGATCGGCACCAGCATCTCGGCGGGGCACACGACCGACTCCGCGAACGTTCCGATGCGCGCCATCTGGAAGATGTCCTGCCCGTCCCGCTTGAGCCGGCAGGTGCCGTCGAGCATCATCCAGCGCGCGCTCTGATGGCCGTCGCAGAGAATCGAGCGCCCGATCGAGCAGTAGAGGCAGCGGCCACACTGCGGGCGGAACGAGAAGATGACGTGATCGCCCGGCTTCACGCTGGCGACGCCGGCGCCCACTTCCTCGACGATGCCCGCCGCCTCGTGGCCGAGCACCATCGGCAGAGGCAGCGTCCAGTCGCCGTTCATGATGTGCCAGTCGCTGTGGCAGACGCCCGCCGCCTTGACGGCGACCCGGGCCTCGCCGGCCTGGGGCCCCTGCTGCTGGACGTCGACGACCTCGAGCGGTGTGTTGGCCTTGTAGAGGATCGCGGCTTTCATGTGGTGGCTCCTTGGGAGCGCTTCAGTCGAGCGAGGGGCGGCGCCGCGCCCACGGCCGCGCCGCCTCGAACGCCGCCGCGGCCTGCAGGACCGTGAGATCCGCGAAGCGGCGACCGACGATCTGGAGCCCGACGGGCAGCCCGGCGGGCGTGAAGCCGGCCGGCACCGACGCCGCCGGCTGGCCGGTGAAGTTAAACGGGTAGCTGAACGAGGCCCAGCGGATCCAATCCCACGCGTGCTGCGACCAGTGCTCCGGGTTCAGCCGGCCAACCGGGAACGCGGCTACCGACAAGGTCGGCGTCAGGAGCAGATCGTACTTCTCGAAGAGCGGCCGCACCGTGTCCCAGTACGCGAGCTTCTGGCCGCGCGCCTCGACGTACTCGACCATGCTGTACTGAAGCCCGTCCTCGATGCACGCGACGAGCCCCGGGTCCATGCGGTCGCGCCACTGCGGGAGATACTGGGCGTAATTCCCGGCCTCGTGGGCGCTCCAGAGACAGCGGATCAGGTCGTGCGAGTCGGCGAAGCCGGGCTTCACCTCTTCGACGACGCAGCCGAGCTCGTCGAATGCGCGGACCGCGTCCCGGACCGGCGCGGCGATCTCGGCGTCGACGGGAAAGCCGCCCAGGTCGGGGCTGAACGCGACCCGGAGTCCGGTGATGCCCGCGTCGAGCTTTCCGACGTAGTCGTCGGGGCGGGCCTCGAGCGAGGTGCGATCCCAGTCGTCCGGACCGGCCATCGCCGACAGCATCAACGCGGCGTCGGCCACGGTGCGCGTCATCGGGCCCATGTGCGACGCGTAGTCGTTGTTGGAGATGGGCCACATCGGGACGCGCCCGTAGGAGGGCTTGAGTCCGAAGATCCCGCAGAAGCCGCTGGGGATCCGGATCGACCCGGCGCCGTCCGAGCCCTGATGGATCGGCCCGAGCCCGGCGGCCGCGGCGGCGCCGGCGCCCGCGCTGGAGCCGCCGGTCGTCATCGCCGTGTTCCAGGGGTTGCGCGTGATGCCCGTCACGGGACAGTCGCCGAGGCCCTTCCAGCCGAACTCGGGTGTCGTCGTCTTGCCGAGCAGGATGCCGCCCGCCTGCCTCAGGCGCCGGACCACCGGCGGGTCGACGTCCGGAACGCGGTGCTCGAAGACGAACGACCCGGACATCGTCCGGATGCCCTTGGTGTAATGCAGGTCCTTGATCGAGAACGGCACGCCGTGCAGCGGACCTCGCCGCTCGCCCTTCATCACCGCCTGCTCGGCCTCGCGCGCCGCCGCGAGCGCCACGTCGGGAGTGATCGTGCAGAAGGCGTTGACGATCGGGTTGAGACGCTCGATGCGGTCGAGCACGGCGCGCGTGAGCTCCACGGGCGAGAGCTTCCGCGCGCGGATCAGCTCGGCCAGCTCGGTCGCGGGCGTGAAGGCAAGGTCGGACGACGTCATCGCGCTCTCCCGGCCTACTTCTTGGAGATCAGCCAGTGCCCGAGCGCCAGATGCGGCAGCCCCGAGCGCTCGAAGGTGTCCACGGCGTCCTCGGCGGAGGCGACGAGCGGCTCGCCGTGCAGGTTGAACGACGTGTTGAGCACGGCGCCGATCCCCGTCCGCCGCTCGAACTCGCGAAT
>Ga0137403_10000959_pt1 | contig 36781 bp, 34 predicted proteins | sample CZOMad2_1_16fung_FD_122057 | JGI IMG/M metagenome (GOLD analysis project Ga0137403, IMG submission 122057) | Vadose zone soil fungal communities from Angelo Coast Range Reserve, California, USA - CZOMad2_1_16fungal (Hybrid Assembly) | ecosystem: Environmental > Terrestrial > Soil > Vadose zone... | reverse complement strand
GACTGGATTGCTTCGTCGCGGAGCCTGTCATCGGGCGCGCATTCGCGCGACCCGTTGGCTCCTCGCAATGACGACCAAATTCGACTCAACCTCAATTCATCACGCTCTAGGCCCGCAGCGGCACCGCCGCGGGAAGTTCTTCGCTGGTGGTTGCGTCGGCCGCGATGTTTTCCTGATAGGTCTCAGGGCCGATCCAGATCGCGACCACCGTGCACGCTGAGAGCAATATCGCGTAGCAGGCGACCGGCCACCAGCTTCCGTAGGCTGCCACGAGCGCAGTGGCCACGAACGGCGCCGGGCCGCCGGCGAGCAGCGAGCCGAGTTCGCGAGCGAATGCGAAGCCGGCAAAGCGGCGTTGCGGTGGGAACAGTTCGGCGAAATACGCTGCCTGCGGGCCGAACATCGCTGCCGTCACCACGGCCCTTGCCAGAATGAAGGCAAGCGCGATCCATACCCATTGCTTGGTTCCGACCATCCAGAAGAACGGGAAGGCCAGCGCCACCCCGGCCAGTGCGCCGAACATGTAGACAGGCCGCCGTCCGATGCGATCGGACAGCGCGGCAAAGCCGAGGATGGCGAACAGCTCGATGGTAAAGGCCAGCATCAGCGCGCTGAGCGCATCCGCTTTCGGCACGCCAACCGTGTTGATGACGTAGCTGAGCCCGAACACCGGGAAGAAATAGCCAAGGCCGTTCTCAGCCATCCGCGCGCCCAGTACGACAAGGAAGTTGCGGGGATGATGGCGCAGCGCTTCCATCGCGGGGTTGCGCTCGACCTTGCCGCGCGCGACCACGGCCTCGGTATAGACCGGCGTTTCCGTAATGCGCAGCCGGACGAAGATGCCAACCAGAATGAGCAGGAAGCTCGCCAGGAACGGCAGGCGCCAGCCCCAGCTCAAGAGATCTTCGCGCGGCAGCGTGGTAACGAGCGCGAACGCGGCGGCTGCCAGCAGATTGCCGACGGAGACGCCGAGCGGCGCGAAGCCGCCCCAGAAGCCGCGATGCTTTGCCGGGGCGTTCTCGACCAGATAGATCACCGCGCCGCCATATTCGGCGCCGGCGCCCAAACCTTGCAGCACGCGCATCGCAACCAGCAGCAGCGGGGCCCAAATGCCGATCTGGTTGTAGGTCGGCAACAGGCCGATCGCCGTCGTGCCGATGCCGATCATCAAGAGAGTCAACACCAGGACCGGCTTACGACCGTAGCGGTCGCCCATGATGCCGAACAGGATGCCGCCGATCGGCCGGACGACGAAGCCGACGCCGAAGGTCAGGAATGACAACAGCGTTCCGACCACAGGATCGCTCTTCGGAAAGAAAAGATCACCGAACACCAGTGCTGCGGCGGTGCCGTACAAGAAGAAATCGTACCATTCGAGCGCGGATCCGATGCTCGCTGCAAGGATCACGCGCAGACGCGACTGACCGGCGCCACCGGTTTTGATCTCGGTCATTGGTCTCCCCCTGTTGGTTTATTTATGTTTTGTTGTTCGATGCCCGCGGGACGGCCGCGGGCATCGCCGTTTTTTGCTCACGCCGCACGTGTGAAATAGGATTTCTTCGACGCCGACTGTGTTTCGTAGATCGAACCCTGACGTTTCGCCGGTGGCAGCGGCATGCGCACCGGTACATCCGTCAGGCGAGGCGTGACGACGGACCCGCCGGTTAGCAGACGACTGTCGAATTCGGCAAAATCCTTCACGCCCATCAGCGGCCAGGCGTCGCTTGCCGCGACTTCGTAGAGCAGGAGGTTGCGCGGACGGTTCGACGTATTGGTCGCCGAGCCGTGCAACGCGCGGACGTGATGGAACGACATGCTGCCGGCCTTGCCGGTGCAGGGAACGGCGCGCCTGATCTCATCCTGGATGAGGTCCGGATCGATCAATCCGGCAAAGCAGCCGTCTTCCCCGTGATGATTCCACACCTCCTTGCCGGTGTGCGAGCCGGGGATCACCAGCATCGGTCCGTTCTCGAGATCGCAGTCGTCGAGCAACACGCCGATCGCGAGTATATCGTCATTGGTGTGCGGATAGAATGCCCAGTCCTGATGCCACTCGACCGGCGAGCCATATTGTGCCGACTTCATGTTCAGCTTCGAGCCGTGCAGGCGCAGGCCGGGGCCGATCAGCCTTGTCAAGATATCGGTGACATCGGCGCTGCGGACGATCTCATCGAAAATGGGATGAACCTTGTGCGGCGCTTTGATCCGGCGGACGCGCGGATTTTCCGGTGCGTGGCCGGGTTCAAGGTCGTAGATGTCGGTATGTTCAGTCACGCCGGCTGCCCCGGCGACCAACTCGGTGAGTACGGAGCGCACCTTCTCCAGAGTGTTTTTATCCAGCACCTCCGGCACAACGATCACCCCATCGCGCCGGTAGGCCTGAACCATCTCGTCCGAAATCATGCTGCTCGCTCCTGTTTTGCGGGTATTTGATCTATGTTAGCGCTACCATCAGTGAATGATAGCGCTGTCATATGGATTTGCAAGCCGGAATCGTGCAACCTTTCAAACCTCATGAGCTCCGAATTGCCCGATAGCGAGATCGGTCCGGCCGAGGTCACCCCGACTCTGTCCGCGGTGGCCAAGCGTGCCGGTGTTTCCTCGATCACCGTCAGCCGAGTGGTGAGGCTTCCCGATCTGGTCGCGCCGGAGACCCGCGCCAGGGTCGAACGGGCGATGCGGGAATTGGGCTACGTGCCTAATCTGGTGGCCGGCGCGCTCGCCAGCGCGCGGACGAATTCGGTCGGCGTGCTGGTGCCGACCATCGCCAACTCTATCTTTGCCGACACCGTTCAGGGACTTTCCGACAAGCTCGAGCCGCTCGGCTTTTCCGTGATCCTGGCGCAGTCGCGCTATGACGCCACGCGGGAAGACCGCGTGCTGGCCGCGTTGCTGTCGCGGCGGCCTGAAGCCATCATCATGGTCGGTTCACCCGCGACTGAGGACGGCAGCCGCCTGCTGCGGCACGCGCGCATTCCGATCGTCGAGACCTGGGACCTGCCGGCTTCGCCGATCGATGCCGTTGCCGGGTTCGACAATTACAAAGCCGGCGTTGCCGTCGCACGGCACCTGATGATGCAGGGCCGCCGGCATCTGGCTTTCATTGGTGGTGACGATCCCCGGGCGACGCGCCGCTGGCTTGGATTCAAGGATGAAACTCTCGCGGGTGGTCTAAGCGAGCCCCGCAGGCTGATCCTGGATCGCAACGCGTCGGGCAGTGTCGTCGCCCATGCCAGCCTACCCGGCGTAGACGCGGTGTTCGCCGCCAATGACGCGCACGCGATCGGCTTCATGTCCGGCCTGCGAAATGCCGGCCTGCTGCGGAGCGGTCCGGCTTCCGAACAACCGGTCGCCGTCGTCGGCCTGGGCGACCTCGAGATGGGTCGGTTGATATCGCCCGCGCTCAGCACGATCAGCGTCCATGGCGACGCGATCGGCCGAACTGCCGCAACACTCACGCTCGAGCGTGGGGGACCACGCCACATCGATCTCGGCTTTGAATTGGTGCTGCGCGATAGCGGATGACCGATAGACCGACTTGATAACTTGTGCTTGTCACGGTTGCACCGCGTACAGCGAAGAACAAGCCGAAAGTGCATCCAAGCAACGATGTTCAGGACAGGGCTGCGTGCCGTCGCTAAGCAGGAGCGAGCGGTTCAGCCCTCGGGGGCGGAAGCAATCGTTCGTACGCTTCATTCGGCCGACAACGGGTCCCCCGTTAAGCTCCAGCTTGTTCCGTCGAAGGTCGCGATACGCAGCGTCTTGAACGGCGTGTAATCCTTCGGCGTCGTGCTGATCGTAACGTCCGGCAGCATCAGCGGCATCCGTTCGCCATGCAGCGATGTCGCCTGGCGCAGCAGATTCTCCCGCGTGAGCTGATCGCCGCATTTCTTCAACACCGTCGTCAGCGCATTGACGTTCATATAAGCGACCAGCACCGAATAGTCGTCCGGATTGGCTGACGGCGCGTATTTCGCGAGGAACGCCTTGTAGGTGCGGACTTCGTCGTCATCGACCCAGGCGGGGTCGCCGGGCTGCTTGAGGAATTGCGTCGTCACCAGCCCCTTCGACGCGTCAAGGCCCGCGGGCTTCAGCACCGTTTCGACAGATGCGGTCGAAGCGCCGATGACATGCAGCGGGTGCCAGCCGAGCTCATGCACCTTGCGGATCGATTGTGCCGCCGCTTTGGCGGAGGACTGCTCGATCATGGTGTCGATGCCGGCGGCCTTGAGCTGGACGATCTGCGAGTCGATTGTGGGGTCGGACAGCTCGTAGGAGGCTTCGATCAGGATCTGCTTGGCCTTGTCGCCGAGCCCGGCGCGCAAGCCCTTCACATAATCTTTTCCGTAATCGTCGTTCTGGTAGAGCACGCCGATCCTGGCGTCGGGCCTTGTCTTCAGGATGTATTTCGCGATGACCCGGCCTTCCGTCTCGAAATCGGGATAGAGCGGGATGGTCCACGGGAAATTCGTCGGATCGTTGAAGCGCCGTCCGCCTGCTGTGATCAGAAGTTGCGGGACCTGTTTTGAGTTCAGGTATTTCTGGATGGCGATGTTGGGCACCGTACCGATGGTGCCGACCTCAGCCAGCACGCCGACGTCTTCGACCAGCCTGCGCGATTGCTCGACCGCCTTCGGCGCACTGTAGGCGTTGTCGAGCTGCGTGAAGCTGATCTTGCGGCCGTTGATCCCGCCTTGCCCGTTGAGCCACTCGAAATAGCCGACCACGGCCCGCCCGGCGCCCGCGCCAAAGGCGGAAGCGGGGCCGCTCAGGGGCGTCGACTGACCGAGCTTGATTTCGGTGTCGCTGGCGCCCGGCCCATAAGCCTTCTGCGCGTGGATGGGCGAGGCCGCGAGCAGAGCCGCCATCGCCGGCGCCCCCCAGACGAGACCAATGGCGCGGGTCATTGTTTCCTCCGTATTTTTCGTTTCCGTCTCAGCGCAACAGCTCGCGTGCGATGACCACGCGCTGGATCTGGTTGGTTCCCTCGAAGATCTGGGTCAGCTTGGCGTCGCGCATCATGCGCTCGACCGGATAGTCCATGGTGTAGCCATATCCGCCGAAGATCTGGACCGCGTCGGTCGTAACCTTCATGACCATGTCGCTGCCGAAGCATTTTGCCATGCTGGCGAGCAGGTTCAGCCGCTTCCAGTCCCCCTCGTCGCCGGCGCGAGCGCATTCGTAGACAAGAGCGCGCGCGGCCTCGATCTGGATCGCCATGTCGGCAAGCATGAATTGCACGCCCTGGAATTCCGAGATCGATTTCTTGAATTGTTTGCGTTCCTTGGCGTAGGCGAGGCAGGCCTCGAACGCGCCCTGCGCCAGTCCGACGGATTGCGCGCCGATGGTCGGCCGGTTGAGGTCGAGCGCGCGCATCGAGGCGCGAAAGCCCTTGCCTTCCTCGCCGACCAGGTTTTCGGCGGGCACACGGACATTGTCGAGAAAGATCGGCGTGTTCGGCGCGCCGCGAAAGCCCATCTTGCGTTCATGGCGCCCGAACGAGATGCCCGGCATCTTCTTCGGCTCGACGATGAAGGCGCTGATACCGTCGGCGCCCGGTCCATCTCCGGTCCGCGCCATCACCACGATGAAGTCGGCGACGACGCCGTAGCTGCACCATTGCTTGCGGCCGTTGAGGACGTAGCTGTCGCCGTCCTTCCGCGCGCGCGTGTTGATCGCGGTGACGTCGGAGCCGGCCTGCGGCTCGGAGATCGCGATCGCGGTCACGACGCCGCCTTTGGCGATGATCGGCAGATACCTCCTGCGCTGTTCATCGGAGCCGAAATGCAGCAGCGGCATGATGAACATCGTGTTGAGCCCGGCGATGGAGGCACAGGCGGGCGAGGCCTTCGAAATCTCCTCCCGCGCGATGCACATCATGGTCAGGTTGCCGTTCGGGCCGCCATACTGCTCGGGCACCCAGAGCTGCATCAGCCCCATCTCGCCGAACAGCTTCACGATTTCCGTCGGGAAACGGTCGGTCTCGTCGATTTCCGCGGCGATCGGCGCCACGTGCTTGGCGACCATCCTGCGGATGCCGTCGCGGAAAGCCGTCTGCTCTTCGGTGAAACTCATGGACGGGCCGGGTTCTTTCGAAGCCAAAAAGGACTTCCATTTAATGGGTGATCCATTTAATAATCACCGGCATGTCGACCAAGTCAAGCCCTCACAAGCCCGGCCGCCCAAGGCCGCCGTCCTTCAACCGGCGCGATCGCGCTGCGGATCACCGTGCCGCCGGCGCGCCGGCGGCGCCGACGTTCCGGCCGATTCACACGCGCCGCGCATTCGAAGAAATCTGCGAGCGCATCCGCGAGCAGCTCGCGCTCGGCGTGCTCAAGCCCGGCGACAAGCTGCCGCCGGAGCGCGATCTCGCCCAGCAGCTCGGCGTCAGCCGAAATGTGCTGAGAGAGGCATTACGCAGCCTGGAAATGGCCGGCGTGCTGCGGCTGCAGAAGGGCGTCAAGGGCGGCGCCTTCATCCGGGAAGGCGACACCAGCCGCATGAACGTCGTCATGCGCGACATGCTGAGTCTGGGCACCATCTCGGTGCGGGAGCTGTCCGAGGCGCGGGTCGACGTTCTCGACCTCGTGGTCCGGCTCGCCTGCGCCAACGCGCGGCAAACCGATTTCGAAGCCCTCGAAGCGAATATCGGGCGCACCGAGCTCGCGACCCGCGAGGGCCGGCTGCTCGATCGGGTCGAATGCTCGCGCGAGTTCTACAAGCTCTTGGCGGCATCGACCGGCAACAAGGTGATCGCCATGATCATGGACTCGGTCACCGAGATTCACATGCGCTTTGTCTATGCGAAAGTGGTGTCGAGCGGCATCGCGATGCCGCGGCTGGCGGAGAAGCGCCGGCAATTCCTGTCGGCGCTGCGCGCGCGGAACGTCTCAACCGCGACACGTTTGATGCGAACCCATCTGGATGCCGTGCAACGCATGCTGGAACAGGATCCGGGCGCCATGTCGCTTCATGTCGCGCTGGCGGAAATACAGCCGGGCATGCGCCGCTGAGTGGTCCCCGGCTTGACGAACAAAAGGGAGGAAAAATTGTCGAGATACGCCAATTATGAATGTCTGAAAGTGGAGGTTGCGGAGAAGGTGGCGACCGTGACCCTGAACCGGCCGCAGGCGCGCAACGCCATCAACCAGAAACTCATCCGCGAGCTGCGGACGATTTGGGACGATCTCGGCGATGACCATGCGGTCAACGTGGTCGTGCTCACCGGCGCTGGAGACTATTTCAGCGTCGGTGGCGACGTAAAGGCGATGTCCGAGCGCCCCGGCGGCGACGTTCTCGAAGAAGGCGAGGTGCATGATCCGATGATCAGCCGGCGCGCCGTCACCCGCCAGCTCGAGCTCGACAAGCCGATCATCGCCGCCATCAACGGTGATGCCATCGGCCTTGCCGCGACCCACGCCCTGCTCAGCGACATAACGGTGATGGCTGAAGATGCCCGCATTGGCGACACCCATGTCTCGCGCGTCGGTCTGGTCGCGGGCGACGGCGGCACGGTGATCTGGCCGCTGCTGATCGGCGTCAACAAGGCCAAGGAATTTCTGATCCGTGGCACACTCTTGAAAGGCAAGGAGGCCGAGCGGATCGGTCTTGTCAATCATGTCGTCCCGCGTGCCGAGGTGCTGACGAAGGCGCGCGAGATCGCAATCGAGCTCGCCAACGGTCCGACCTGGGCCATCCGCTGGACCAAGCTGTCGATCAACCAGATCGTCAAGGATCGCGTGAACATGCTGCTCGAAGCCTCGATGGCGCTGGAGCAGGTGACGTTCGACACGGCCGACCACAAGGAAGCGACCATGTCGTTCAAGGAGAAGCGCAAGCCGAAATTCGGCCAGGCGTAGTTGCGGTCATGGATCTCGCCCAGCTTCCGAACGAGGAGGTGCGGACGATGCTCCGCGAGTCCCTGCGTGGGTTTCTCGGCGAGCATTGGAGCGCGGACAAGGCAGCGTCACGCGCGGCGTCGCCTGAGGACATTTCAGCGATTTGGACCAGGCTGGTCCGGCAGGGCATCGCTTCGCTGGGCTGCGATCCGAGCGAAGGCGGACTTTGCGAGATATTGGTGGTCATGGCCGAACTCGGCCGTGCGGCCTGTCCGGCGCCGATGTGGTCGGCCGCACTGGCCAATCTTGCGCTGTCGGGGTCGCGCGACCCGGCCGCCATCGAGCTGCTCGAAGCGCTCCATGGCGGCGCGGCGCGGGCCGCCTTCTCCTTTGGCGCGCTTGACCCCGATCGCCACGCTGCGTCGATCCGGATCGCCGACGGACGCGCGAGCGGCCTGCTTCGCTTTGTCGAGGTCGCGGCAAGCTGCACGCATCTTCTCGTGGTGATCGATCCATCCAAGCTCGCGCTCGTCGAGCTGAGCGCTGCCGGCGTCGAGCGTGAGGCGACCCGTGCCATGGGAGCCTCTGGCCTGTATCAGCTTCGCCTTGACGCCGCGCCAGCGCGCCTCATTCCGTTGAAGAATATTTCGGCCAACGATCTCCTGCTCAAGGGCAGGCTGGCGCTGCTGGCGCGGGCGCATGGCGCGGCCCGACGCGCCTTCGAGCTTGTCGTGGACTATGCCAAGGAGCGACAGCAGTTCGGGCAGCCGATCGGAAAATTCCAGGCGATCCAGCACAAGCTTGCCGACGGACTGATCGCGCTCGAAGGCGTGCGGCTCACGCTCGATCATGCGGCGCATCTGCATGATCGCAGTGATCCAAATTGGCGCTATTTCGCCGACACGGCATTCGCTTTTGGCAGCGAGGCGCTGCGGCGCGTCTCGCTCGAAACCCAGCACACGTTCGGCGCGATCGGCTATGCCGAGGAGCACGAAGCGCCCCTGCATTTCAAGCGCGTGCATCTCGACACCGTCGCGCTCGGCGGATCGCGGCAGGCGCGGCGCAACGTCGCGTCGTTCCTGCTGGACCATGGCGGCGCGGCGTTGCCGCAATATGATCTCGGTCCGGCCGGCAACGCGCTGCGTGAGCAGGTGCGGATTTGGCTGAAGCAACACTGGTCCGGCGAAGGCAAGGCCGCCTTTGACAAGCGGCCTTTCGCCAAGCGCGAGTTCGATCCTGAGTTTGCGCGCAATATCGGCAAGACCGGCTGGATCGGGCTGGGCTGGCCCAGGGAATTCGGCGGCCAGGCGCGCTCGACACTGGAGCAGATCGCCTTCATCGAAACCATGGAGCGTGCGGAAGCGCCGCGGATTGGCGCAGCGATCCAGGCGAACGCGCTGATGATGTTCGGCACGCCGGCGCAGCAGCGGAAATATCTCCCGGAAATCCTCCGCGGCGAAGCCATGCATGGCATGGGCTATAGCGAGCCGCAGGCGGGCTCCGACCTCGCCGCCTTGCGCACGCGGGCCGAGCGCGATGGCGATCACTGGGTGATCAACGGCCAGAAGATCTGGACCACGACCTGGTGGGGAAAATACATGTTTCTGGCCGCACGCACCGACAAGGAAGCCAGGCCGCCGCATGCCGGGATCAGCATGTTCATCGTGCCGATGGACGCCGAGGGCATCACCATCCGCCCGGCGACCACGATGTATGACGGCTCCTTCGCCAACATCTTTTACGACAATGTCCGTATTCCCCTCGACAACATCGTCGGCGAGGTCAATGGCGGCTGGAAGGTGCTGACCGGTGCGCTCGCTTATGAGCGCGGCCTCGTCGGGGGAGGAATCGTGCTCAAGGTCGCGCATGCGTTCGAGCAATTGCGCCGACACGTGATGGCGCGAGAGGACGACGCGCCGCCGCTTGCCGAGGATCCGATCGTGCGCGACAGGATGGCGGTGCTCGCCTCCGAGATCGAGGTTGGCCGCCAACTGATGATGCAATGCGCGGAGCTTGCCACCGACGGCATCACGCCTCCTAAATATGGCGCGATCAGCAAGGTGTTTTCAGGCGAGCTGATGGAGCGCTTCGGCGAGGCGGCGCTCGATATTCTCGGTATGCGCGCCACGCTTTCGGAAGCGATGCCGGGCGCGCTCGACAATGGGCGGTTCGAGCAGAACCTGCGTCATTCGCTGATGTGGGTTATCAGCATCGGCACCAACGAGATTCAGCGCAGCCTCATCGCGCAGCGAGGGCTTGGGCTTCCGAGATAGGAGTATTTGGGATGCAGGCAGAGGAGACGACGACAGCGCCGCTCGAAGGCATGCGGGTGCTGGATTTTTCGATCATGCTGGCCGGTCCCTATTGCGCGCGGCTGCTCGCCGATGTCGGCGCCGAGGTCATCAAGATCGAGCCGCCGGAAGGCGACGACATGCGTCTGCGCACGCCGCTGCGCGAAGGCCACAGCGCCTATTTCGGCCAGCTCAATGCCGGAAAGCGCAGCCTCGCGCTCGATTTGAAGAACCCGGAGGCGATCAAGCTGGTGCACCGGCTGGTGGCGGAAACCGACATCGTTGTCGAGAATTTCCGTCCAGGCGTGATGAACCGTCTCGGCCTCGGCTATGAGGCGCTACGCGAGATCAACCCGCGGCTGATCTATTGCTCGATCTCCGGCTACGGACAATCCGGACCCGACGCGGAGCGTGCGGCCTACGCGATGATCGTCCATGCCGAGAGCGGGTTCGACCGTTCGCTGATGCGCTATGCCGGAGACCGGGATCGGCCTGCGGCGGGCGCAATCTTCGTTGCCGACGTGCTCGGCGGCATCTTCGGCTATTCTGCGATCCAGACCGCGCTGGTGCAGCGGGCGCGCACGGGCAAGGGCCAACGCATCGACGTCGCCCTGATGGACTGCATGCTGAATCTGCTCGTTTACGAGTTGCAGGAAGCCCAGTTCCCGATCCGCGCATCGCGTCCGACCTATGGGCCGGTGCGCGCGCGCGACGGCGACATTCTGATCGCGCCGATCACGCCGCGCAATTTCACCGCGCTGTGCGAGGTGACGGGACAGCGGGAACTCGCCGAAGATCCCCTGTTCAACACCGTGCCGGCGCGGAGTGCGAACTGGACCGCGATGATGCAGGTGATCGGGAAATGGACCGAGCGCCACACCGTCGATGAATGCATCGCGGCGCTCGACGCGGCCGGCGTTCCCTGTGCGAGATACCGCGACCCCGGATCGGCGCTGACCGACCCGCATCTCCTCGAGCGCGGAGCGTTCGCGACCATCTCTGACGCAGCCGGCGAATTTGTCGGCGTGAACGCGCCCTGGAAGATGTCGGGCGCCGAGACGTCGATCCGTCGCGAGATTCCCGCGATCGGTGCGCACCGGGATGAGGTGCTGTCGCGCGCCCTCGGCCTGTCGCCTGAAGCGATCGCGGGCTTTGCCGGGTCGGGCGCGTTCGGAAAGCTGAGAGAGAAGAGAGAAAAGCAAAAGGACCGGGCAAGAGGTCAGCCGGGATGACCTTATGACGCCGAACTCGCGCAATGAAAGCGAGAGCGTCGCGTAACTCAAGCAGGGAGGGACTACAATGCTCGACATGGCGCTGGACAACGCAATCGCCGATCACAAGACCTACGGCAGCGTCGAAATTCAGCACCGGCTGTTCGCCCGGTTGCGGCGCGAGGATCCAATCCATTGGACCGCACCTGCCGGCTACCGTCCATTCTGGACGGTTTCGAAGTATACCGACATTATCGAGATCGAACGCCAGGCCGATCGCTTTATCAATACGCCGCGGACAAAGCTCCTCAGCATCGATTTCGAGAGCAAGGTCAGGGAAGCCATGAGTGGCCGGCCCATGCTGGTGCGGGCGCTGCCGCAGATGGACAATCCGGATCACGCCAAGTATCAGAAGCTGACCCATGCATGGTTCCAGCCGCGCCAGATCCGCACCCTGTCGGATCGCATGGAGGCGCTGGCGAAGGAAAGCGTGGACCGGCTCTTTGCGATCGGCGAGGAATGCGATTTCTACAATGAAATCGCGATCTATTATCCGTTGCGCGTCCTGATGACGATCCTTGGCCTGCCGCCCGAGGACGAGCAGCGCCTCCTGAAGATCACCCAGGCCTATTTCGGCGGCGGCGATCCGGACATGCAGCAGGGGTCTGACCTGATCGACGCGACGCTCGCCTATGTCGACTATTTCAAGGATATCGCGAAGGAGAGGCGGCAAAATCCCAAGGATGACGTCGCAACGGTCATCGCAACGTCGGAAATCGACGGTAGATTAATCGAGGATTTTGAGGCCTATTCCTACTACGTGGCCCTTGCGAGCGCCGGTCACGACACCACGAGCGCCACGATCGCGGGCGGCTTGCTCGCTTTGATCGAGAATCCAGACGGGATGGCTCGCCTGCAGCGCGATCCCGATCTCATACCTGAGGCGGCCGAGGAAATGGTGCGCTGGGTCTCGCCGGTCAAGCACTTCTTCCGGACGGCGGCGGTGGATTACGAAATCCGCGGCAGGAAGATCAAGGCCGGGGACAGCCTGTTCATCAGCTACCCGTCCGGCAACCGCGACGAAGAAACCTTCGATCGTCCCTTTGAATTCATTCCCGATCGTTCGCCCAACCGTCATCTCGGTTTTGGCTTTGGCATTCATGCCTGCATCGGCAGGCACCTGGCCAAGGCCGAAATCGTGGCGTTCTTCCGCGAGTTTCTCAAACGGATCGATCGGATCGAACTTGCAGGCAAGCCGGCCTGGACCGAAACCTCATTCCTCGGCGGGGTGAAGCGGCTTCCGGTGCGATATCGGGGACGGTCGAGCTGAAGCCTCGCGGCGAGCAGGGTTCAGTCGTCTGACGCTGAAGGCGTGCGCGGCGGGGAAGCCTTTGCGATCGCCAGCATGCATTTGAGAAAATGCGTGCGATCTTCCTTGCCCAAGGGAGCCAGCATCAGGTTTTGCAGCTCGGCTGCGGCCGGAACCACGCTCAACAGGGCTGCCTCGCCCTTCGCGGTGATCTGGACCTGGATGGACCTGCGGTCTTCGACATTGTTCTTCTTTGAAATCAGCTTCCGCGTCGTCATTCTCTTGAGCATCTCGCTAAGCGTATTGCGGTCGGCGCTGATGCGTTCTGCGAGAACAGAAGGAGTGAGGGGGCCTTGCTGATACAACGCCATCAGCACGCCGAACTGTCGCGGTGTGATGTCGTTCTGGCGTGTCAGATTTTGATAGAGTTCATCGTAGCGCGCCTCGAGCAGCCGGAGCAGAAATCCGATGCCGCCTTCGAGCTGCCAATTGCGCGCGATATCCGCAGCCGAACCCGTCTTCATTGCTTTGTCGGCTGACATGCTGCTCTCGACCCAAGCCTTGTCCGTCTGTTGCGAAAAATCGACGATTAGCCGTTATCAGCTTGCCCCTTTGCTCTCAACCCCGGCGCGGCCAAGGCCACGACGTCCTTGCCAAGCGATCGCCGATATAGTACGTATACGTATTAATAAAACAATCCGGCGCGGCGAGAACCGAGGTTCCGCCACGCGGGGAGGATCGCTTGGAGCTGCGCGAGCTTTTGTCCGTCCCGTACCTCCTGGAGGCCGAGGCCGTCGAGGCCGAGCCCGGCAAATGGCTGTTGCGGCTTGCCTATCCGGAGCTTCCGGGCTGCACCGCGGAAGGTTCCGTCGTCGAGGACGTGCTGACAGATCTCGAGCGCCGGCGGGTGGAGATGATCGTGAGCCTGGTGGAAGCAGGCAAGGAGCCTCCCATTCCCCGAAAGCCGCTTGCCGTATCCGACCCGCTCTGGACCGCCCAAAATCTCGGACTGGCGGCCCGCGTTGCCGCTCTGTTGGGAAACTCAACCAAATAGGCGCTTTGGAAGCAACGGCTCGATTCAATGGAGGAAGCTCATGCTCTCGCACGAAGACAATGAAAGGTTGGTGAGGGTCGGGAAGGGCACGCCCCTTGGAGAGCTGTTCCGGCTCTACTGGATTCCCTTTTTGCCTTCGAAGGATCTTGTGAAGGACTGCCAGCCGAAGCGCATCCGCCTGCTGGGCGAAGACCTGGTGGCCTTCAGGGATACCGAAGGCCGCGCAGGCCTTGTCGACCAGGCGTGTCCGCATCGCGGCGCCCCGCTGATTTTCGGCCGAAACGAAGATTGCGGACTGCGCTGCGTCTATCACGGCTGGAAATTCGACGTGAGCGGCGCGGTGACGGACATGCCGGCCGAGCCGGTTCGCAGCCGCCTCAAGGAGCATGTTCGGATCAAGGCCTATCCCTGTCAGGAACGGAACGGGATGATCTGGACCTATATGGGTCCCGACGCCGCCAATCCTCCGCCGTTACCGAACTTGGAATGGAATCTGGTTCCCCCGGAGCAGGTGCACGTGTCGGTGCGGGTTCAGGAATGCAACTGGCTACAAGCGGTGGAAGGTGAGATCGACTCGGCGCACGCGCCATTGCTGCATGGCCGGCTCGACGCCCAGGGCACGACCAGCGCGTGGATTCAGAAGCGGGATCTTCGTCCGACGTTTGAATGCATCAAGCAGGATTTCGGCATGAGCATCGCCGCGCGCCGGAACTATGACGCAAACACCTTGTACTGGCGCGTCAACCAGTTCGTCTTGCCTTTCTATACGCTGGTCCCGCCATTGTCGCCGTTCCCGGATCTGAGCGGACACGCCTGGGTGCCGATCGATGACGAGAACACGCTCTGCATCATGTTCTCGTATCACCCGTCGCAGCCGCTGTTGCCGAAGACGCGACAGATCTTCGAAGAGGGCCACAATGGCCGCGAGAGCGGGCACGCCAGCCGCCATGCGCTGGTCCAGCATCCCGTAACGATTCCGTATGCGGGGTACTGGACGAAATACAACCCGCAAAACGGCTTTCAATTCGACTACCAGGCCCAGGAGACAACCTGGTTCTCGGGGTTGCCCGGGCTGTGGGTGCAGGATGGCGCGTGCCAGAGCGGCGTTTCGCCGATCTTCGATCGCACCAGGGAAAATCTTTGCTCCAGTGATACCGGCATAGCGATGACCCGGCGCTTGCTGCTCGAGACACTGGGAGCCTATCGCGACCATGGCACCCGGCCAAAGGGCGTGACCGATCCCGATGTGTTCATGGTGCGCGCGGTATCGCTGCGGTTGCCGCCCGAGGATCGCTGGGTCGATGTCGGCGCGCCATTCATGCGTGCGCAGCTCGGTGCCGATTTCGGGTATGAGCTGTGATCGCGGCTGGGCGCATGATGCAGGTCCGCGTCAAGCGGATCAGCTATGAAGCCGAAAGCATCAATTCGTACGAATTGGTGGCTCTTGCGGGTGGTGAACTCGTCCCCTTCACCGCGGGCAGTCATCTCGACCTCCATTTGCCAAACGGAATGATCCGCAGCTATTCGCTGCTGAACGACCAGTCCGAACGAAGCCGCTACGTCATTGCGGTCAATAACGACGCTGCAAGTCGAGGCGGCTCAAGGTTCATCCATGAGACGCTGCGGGCAGGAGATGTCATCACAATCTCGCATCCCAGGAACGACTTTGCCTTTCAGGAGAATGCGAGACATTCGGTTCTGATCGCGGGCGGGATCGGAATCACGCCGCTCGTCTCCATGATCCGCCGCCTCGAAGCGCTCGGACGCTCCTGGGAGCTGTTTTACACGGCGAGAACGCGTTTCGCGGCGGCCTTCCTCGACGAGTTGGCCGCGCTGCGGCCCGACGTTGATTCGCGCCTTCACGTGAATTTCGACCACGAGCCGTCCTCTCGCATGTTCGACCTCTCGATGATCGTCAAGGACGCACCGCCAGATGCGCACCTTTATTGTTGCGGTCCCGGACCGATGCTCGAGGCCTTTGAAGCGGCGACCCATGATCGGCCCGCTGAACAGGTGCATGTCGAATACTTCAAGGCGAAGGAAAAGCCGGCGGCGGAGGGCGGCTTCGCGGTGAGGCTTGCGCGGAGTAACCAGACCATCATGGTTGAAGTGGGCAAGACGATCCTGAACGCGCTGCTGGATGCCGGGATAACGGTGAACTACGCCTGCACCGAAGGCGTCTGCGGCACCTGCGAGACCCGGGTCATTGCGGGGATGCCGGATCATCGCGACCTCTTTCTTGGCAAGGAGGAGCACGCGGCCAACGACACCATGATGATCTGCTGCTCAGGCTCGAAATCGGGCACCCTGGTCTTGGATCTCTGACAACATTGGATCTCTGACGACACTGGATCTCCGACAACATTAATCATCGACAGGCAAAACGAATGAGACGGCTGCCGCGCATACTGGGACTATCGCTTCTCGCACTTTCCCTATCCTGGCCCGCGTTCGCTGAACCGCCTCGGTCCATCAAGATAGGTGTGCTCAATGACGCCTCCGGTCCTTACTCCGACAATGCGGGCGAGGGCTCTGTCAGCGCGGCAAAAATGGCGGCTGAAGATTTCATGCAGAAGCATCCCGACTTCAAGGTCGAGATCATGTCTGCCGATCATCAGAACAAGGCGGACGTCGGTTCTGCGATCGCACGCCGATGGATCGATCAGGACAATGTGGATGCGATCGCCGATGTGCCGAACTCGGCGGTCGGTCTGGCCGTGAATGAGGTCGTTCGCGGAAGCAAGACAGCGCTGATCGCGTCAAGCGCCGCCTCGTCCGATCTCACCGGGAAGTCCTGCTCCCCCAATACGATCCAGTGGACTTTCGACACCTGGGCCGCCTCGCACACCATCGGCAACTATCTCGCCCATCATGGCGGCAAGAAGTGGTACTTCATCGCGACCGACAATGCGCTCGGCAAGTCCATGGTTCGCGACGGGACGTCGGTGATCAAGTCCGGCGGAGGCACCGTTCTCGGATCCGTCAATGTTCCGATCAACACCGCCGACTATGCTTCCTTCATCCTGCAGGCGGATGGTTTCGGGGCCGACGTGATCGCGTTTGCGACCGCCGGCGGAGACACGGTCAACCTGATCAAACAGTCGTCGGAATTCGGGCTCAAGCAGAAGGGCAGCACGTTCGCAGCGCTCTTGACCACGACCAACGACGTTGAAGCCAGCGGTCTCTCCGTGGCGCAGGGCCTCATCATCACTCAGCCTTTCTACTGGGACCTGAACGATGCCAGCCGCGCCTGGTCTGCACGGTTCGGCGCGCGGCGGCATGGGCAGTCACCCACGGCGTTCCACGCCGAAGTCTATTCCTCCGTGCGAGCCTATCTCAATGCCGCTTCTGGCGCCGGAACAAATGACGCGCAGGCCGTCATCCGGAAGATGAAGGAAACGCCTATCGACGATGACCTGTTCGGACCGGTGGTCGTTCGTCCCGACGGGCGCGCCATTCACAACATGTACATCTTGAAGGTCAAGTCCCCGGCAGCTTCGAAGAGCAAATGGGATCTGCTGGAACAGGTGGGCGTGCTGAGCGGGCCCGAAGCGTTCCGTCCGCTCGACGAGGGTGGCTGCTCGCTGGTCGAGCAGGCGAAGAACAACTGACGAACGATTCGGAAATCGCAACGAAACCGGTGGACAGGACAATGCTGGACCAGCTTGAAGTGGAATTTCCCGAACATACGCCTCGTCCCTGCGATGCGCCGAAGGCCCTGGAGGGAATAAGGGTCGTGGATTTCTCGCATTTCATCGCCGGCCCGCTCGCCACGATGATATTGGCCGACATGGGCGCCGAGGTCATCAAGATCGAGGCGCCTGATCGAGGTGACGACCTTCGCCGGTATCCGCCCGTGCATCCCGATCTGAAGCTTGGAGCGCCGTTTCTTTGGACCAATCGCAACAAGCAAAGCGTGGCTGTCGATCTCAAGTCGGCGCAAGGCCTGGAAGTCGTCCGTGAACTGATCGCGACGGCGGACGTGGTCGTGGAAAATTTCTCGACCGGCGTGATGCAAAGGCTGGGTCTCGATTACGAAAGCTGCCGCAAGCTCCGGCCGGAAATCGTCTATTGTTCCGTCTCGGCGTATGGCCGCGACGGTGCCTTCGCAGATCGGCTCGGGTTCGACCCGATCGCGCAAGTCGAGAGCGGGTTCGTCTCCATGAATGGTTATGCCGACCGCGAGGGCGTGCGCGCGTTGTCGCCGGTCATGGACATCAGCACGGCGATGATGGCGTGCAACGCGATACTCGGTGCGCTGGTCGCTCGTGAACGCAGCGGCCTCGGGCAGGCCATCGAAGTCTCGCTGTTCGACAATGCCGTGCTGATGACGGGTTACGCCACGCTGCAGCATCTCTTCACCGGCAAGGATCCGCAGCGGCACGGCAATACGAGCCCGGACACTTGTCCATCTGGCGTGTTTGCCGCATCGGACCACACCTTCTATATCAACTGCGGCAACGACAAGATCTTCCAGCGCCTGATGTCGCAGGTGATCGACCGGGCGGACCTGGCGACGGCCGCGGCCTACGCAACGGGGCCGGATCGAATCCGCCGGCGAGACGAGCTGTTCGCTATTCTTGGCGAGGCTTTCGCGAAGCAGCCCTGGTTATATTGGCAAGAGCGGATGCGCGCGGCGGGCGTGCCGTGCGGCCAGGTGCGTAGCGTCGGCGAGGCCATTCGTTCGCCGGAAGCGAGAGAGCGCCAGCTCGTGACCCGCATCCCGCATCCACAGACGGGCTGGGTACCCAACGTAGCGCTGCCGATCCGCTTTTCGCGTACGCCGGTCGTGGATCCGGTGGCAGCTCCGGCGGTTGGTCAACACACGAACGCAGTGCTGCGCGATCTCCTCGGCTACGACGAAGACCGCCTGGCCCGGTTGGCTGAAGCTGGCACTTTCGGCGGGCTGCAGCGGAAGCAGGCTTCCTCGGAAGTGCAAGCCTGATGACCCGGGCATCGGCAGAACGCTCGCTTCGGGGGCGCGTGGCTGTCGTCGGCATCGGTGAAACCAACTATTATCGCCACGGCGCTTCGCCGGATCCCGAATTCAAACTCGCCCTGAAGGCGATCCTGGCGGCCTGCGAGGACGCCGGGATCGACCCGCGCGACATCGACGGTTTCGCGTCGTACAGTGATGATCGCAGCGAAGCTTCGCGGCTCGCCGCTGCCCTGGGCATCCACCGGCTGCGTTCGGCGACAATGCAGTGGGGCGGAGGAGGTGGCGGCTGCTGTGCGGCGGTCGCCAATGCCGCGGCTTCCATCGTTGCGGGGCTGGCGGATTGTGTGGTCGTGTTTCGCGCTCTCGCGCAGGGTCAATATGGCCGCTTCGGGCAGACGACCGGGATCGATACCGTCTCGGGCGAAAGGGCCTATCTGATGCCCTACGGCGTGCTTGCGCCGCCCCAGCGCTTTGCGATGCGGGTCCAACGATACATGCACGAACATGGCGTGCGGCAAGAAGCCTTGCGGGCGATTGCGCTCGCGTCCTATCACCATGCGCAGTCGAACCCGCGTGCGGTCATGCATGGCAAGCCCCTGGATGCGGCGAAATATGATGCGTCGCGCTGGATCGTCGAACCCTTCCATCTCTACGACTGCTGCATGGAAAACGATGGTGCGGCGGCGGTTGTCCTGGTGGCTGAAGAGCGCGCGAGGGATTTTCGGCGGAAGCCGGCCTATGTGCTCGGAGCTGCCGTCGGGTCAGGATGTCGCGCGGGGGCTGTCCCTCACAATTCACCGCTCTACGCCAGCGCCAGTTTCGATACGGTCGCGCCGGACCTTTATCGGATGGCCGGTCTCGGACCATCCGATGTCGGGGTCGTTCAGGCTTACGAGAATTTTACCGGCGGCGTTGCGATGGCGCTGGCAGAGCACGGCTTCTTCAAACCGGAGGATGCCAACGACTTTCTGACGCTCGAAAACCTCATCGCGCCGTCCGGGCTCCTGCCACTCAACACCAGCGGCGGCAATCTCGCCGAATGCTACATGCATGGCTTCGAGCTCGTGCTGGAGGCCGTGCGCCAGGTGCGTGGCACCTCGACGAACCAGGTCAGCCGGAATGACGTGGCCATCGTGATCGGCGGCCCGATGGTTACCCCGGTCAGCAATTTGCTTCTCGGCTCGGAGGCGGTGCTATGAGCGGCAAGGCGAGCGCTGGCTATCTCCCGTCGGGGCTGCCAATTCCGGTGGCCGAGCCCGATGGCTTGTCCGCGCCGTACTGGGCAGGACTGCGCCAAAACCGGCTTTTGGTGCAGCGCTGCAGCCGCTGCCGCACCTGGCAATTCGGTCCGGAGTGGCTCTGCCACCGATGTCACGCGTTTGATCCCGAATGGACGGAGGTCGAACCGCAAGGTCGCATCTTCAGTTGGGAGCGTGTCTGGCATCCTTCCCATGCGGCGCTCAGGCAGCATGGCCCCTACCTCGCCGTGCTCGTGGAATTACCGCAGGCCGGCGGCGTGCGCATGGTCGGCAACCTGCTGGGCGGTGCGATGCAGATGGTGACGATCGGTGCGAAGGTCGAAGGCGTATTCGAGCATCATCCCGATTCCGATCCGCCATATTCCCTGCTGCAGTGGCGAATGCCCTGATGGTCGCAAGGCGTCTCTCGGCGCAGCTTCGATTTGTCTAGTTGTCCGGCAGGGTCATGCCGGCGGGCTTTGAACCCCACATGCAGAAGCTGGTCGGCTCGAATCCGAACTGCCGCGGCCGGTGGGTGGCTTCGTCCTCGATTTCATCGACGCCGACGGAATATTCGAAGATCATGCCGTCCGGCCCTCTGAAGTAGAGGAAGCGCGCGCCCGAGGTCGGGTGCCGGCCCGGGCCGAACACGATCGGTACGCGACGCTCGCTCAGGAAATAATAGGACCGCAGCACGTCGTCGTTGCTTTCGACCTGGTGGTTGACGTGCTGGATGCCCGCCTTTGGCGCGCGCACCAACGCAATCGTGTGGTGAATGGCGTTGACACGCATCAGCGGGATGTCGCCGATGCGGTCGCTGACGCGGGCGTTGCAGATCTGGGTCCAGAACCGCTCATCGCGTGCGGGATCGGTCGAATTCAGCCCGATATGGCTGAAGCCGGTGATCCCCGCGTCGCGGCTTGCAAAATACCGCCGGCCGCTGCGCTCCGGCCGCACCACCAACTCGACATGGTTGCCCGAGGGATCGCGAAAGCCGATAAGGGACTTCACCTTGCGCTGCTCGGCTTCTTCCGCGGTCCCGGCGTGAACAGCATGACCGAGCGATTCCAGAGTCGAAGCAGCGTCCTGCAGGCTTACCTCATCCTCGACCTCGAAGCCGACGGTCTGGCTGCGCGGATCGCCTTCGGAATAGCACAGCGTATGCGCACGTTCGTCGGAGCGCAGATACAGATCCTTTTTTCCGCGCTCGGCGATCTGCAGGCCGAGGCAACTGGTCGCAAAATGCTCCGCCGATTCCAGGTCGGGTGAACCGAGCCGGACATAGCTGACATCCTTGAGCTGGATCATGATGTTCTCCTTTTCCTTCAGCCCGGCGCGCCCAGTTCGGGTACGTCCTTGCTTTCGCTGCCCCAGTCGCAAAGCGATGTCGGATGAAGCGGGAATTGCCTCGCCAGCCGCGGCCTGTCGCCAACTTCCGCCATGCCGTTGACATAGGAAAAGATCAGGCCATCGGGGCCCTCGACATGCAGGAAGATCTGCCGCGAGGCCGGCTGGCGCCCGGGGCCCTGCAGGATCCTGATCTGACTTTCCTGCATGAAATAGCTGTTCTGCATGATCTGATCGAGCGCCTCGACTTCGAAGGCGGCATAGAGCAGGCCGTTTCGCTTCGAGGGGTACAGCGCGACGCGGTGATGCATGCCGTCGATGCGCAAATAGGCGATGTCGCCGACGAAGTCGCTGACCTCCGCGCCGAGCGCCTTCCAGAAGGCGAGGTCGCGGATGCGATCGATGGTGCGAAGCCCGACGCCATGAAACGCGACGATGCCGGCGTCGCGCGCCGGGAAATAGCGCCGTCCGCTGCGCGAGGGGCGGACGACGAGATCGATGCGGTTCCTGGAGGCGTCCTCGGCAAGCAGCGCCGATTGCACATAGCGGCGGCGGCATTCGCCTGACGTTGCTTCCCTCGTGTTAAAACCAAGATCGCGCAATCTCCTGCCGATCTCTTCCAGCGCCTTGTCGTCCCAGACCTCGACACCGATGCTGGCGCCGTCGGCCGAATTCCTGCCGAGGCTTACCGTGCGAAAGCGATCGTCGCTGCGGAACGCGATCTCGCCATCCTGGTCGGCGACCCGCTGCAGGCCGAATATATCGGACATAAAGCGTGCGCTGGCACTCGGCTCGCTCACCGCAAGACGGACATAGCAGACCGAAGTGATCAGCGGGAGAGCGCGGCCATTGTTCATCGCGTCCGCGCCTTGGGGTGCTGGGTTTCGAGAAAAACCTTGATCATCCGCCGCCACACCGCGAACAGCTCATCGAACCATTTCGGGTCGTTGTCCCAGAGCGTGCGAATCGCCATGCCGCGGACAAGGCTGAGAGTCAGTGCGACGATATCCGGTGCCAGCGAGTCAGGAACGCCGCTGGCGGCCAGCGCCTCGGTCCAGGCGGTCTCGACGGGCCGCCGGGCCTTGCGGGAGATATCGAGGATCTGCTTGCGCACTGCCTGGTCGGTCGAGGTCGACAGCACGATATCGATCGCGACCATGAAGTGCTCGCTGAAGAAGAACTCACGGGCGTCGTCGATCACGGCTTCGATCAGATCTCGCGGCCGGTTCACCGCGGCGGCGCGGCGGCGGCTCACGATCTGGGCCTGCTCGAACACATGTTCCAGCGTCGCGACGACAAGCGAGCCCTTGGTCGGGAAGTGGTGCAGTTGCGCGCCGCGCGACAGCCCGGTCTCCGCGGCAACATCGGCCGTCCGGAACCTGGCATAGCCGCGGCGGCGTATCAGATCCGCTGCTGCCTTGAGGATGCGTGTGCGTGTTTCGGCCGTGCGCTCGGCCTGGGTTCGCCGCCGCGCGGTGCCCAGCGAACGGCGCGCGGATTTTTGCGGGAGAGCAATGCGATTGGGACTGTGCATTCTAGACCTCGATCTGAACCTTTCCGTCGACGATCGTGACGGGATAAGTCTTCAACGGAATCTCGCAGGGCATGCCGGTCGGCTCGCCGGTGGTCACATCGAAGGTGCCGAAGTGGAAGGTGCACTCCACGGTCTTGCCGGTGATGATGCCTTCCTCCGACAGCGAGGCTTCGCCGTGGGTGCACATGTCGGCCGTCGCGTAGATCGACCCGTCCACCAGGTATAGGGCGACCTTGGTCCCGTCGGGCAGGGGAGCCTGCCTGATCTCTCCCTCGACGACCTCGGCGGCGGCGCAGAGAATGACGGTTTCGCCCATTCGAGGACCTAAAGCATCGTGCTGCCGCCGTTGACGCTGATGACCTGGCCGGTCACGAACGAGGCTTCGGCGGAAGCGAGATAAGAGACCATGGATGCGACTTCCTCCATCTCGGCCGGACGGCCCATGGGGATGACGCTGACGAATTTCGCGGCAAGTGCCGGATTGCTCTTGGTGATCGCCACCATCTGCGGCGTGTTCACCGCGCACGGCGCGACCGTGTTGATGGTGATGCCGTCCCTGGCGAATTCCCGCGCCATGCCGGTGGTCAGCCCGTGCACGCCGCCCTTGGCGGCGTTGTAGGCGGCGTGATCCCACAGGCCATTGCGTACGGAATCGGCGCCGAGATTGATGATACGGCCATAGCCCTGCGCGCGCATCTTCGGAACGGCGTACCAGGAGCACCAAAGCACGGTCCAGAGATTGCGGTCGATCGTGGTCCTCAGCGTTTCCGGGGAATGCTCGGCAAAGGCCTTGATGATGCCGCCGCCGGCATTGTTGACGAGGATATCCAGCCGACCGAAGCGGCCGGTGGCGAGATCGATCGTCTTTTCGGCGGTCGCCTGTTCCGACAGATCGCCGGCCTGGCTTGCGACCTCCGCGCCGAATTCCCTGTTCAAATGCGTTTCGGCCTGCTTCAGGCCGGCCGCATCGAGGTCGGCCAGCACGAGCTTGGCGCCGTCACGCGCGAGCCGCTCGGCGATTGCGAGCCCGATGCCCTTGGCGGCCCCGGTGACGATCGCAACATTGCCTTTGAGTTTCTTGTCCATTTTCTTTTCTCAGAGAATGATGCTGACCCGGCCCTGGCTGCGAAGTCCGTCGCTGTCGAGCAGGCAGCGCTTTTCCTTGATCCGGAGGTTTCCATTCTCAGCCACCAGCCGATAGCGGTTGCTGCCGAAATAGGTGTCGGTGACGCCGTCCTTGGTGCGATAGGTGATGAAGGACGAGCCGACTTCGATCTCGTTCTCACTACGGTTCCGGATGCGGACATTGCTGACGAGATGCCGTGTGCGCGAATGCGGAAACTCCGCATGCGCGGTGCGCTTCATCAGCCGCTTGACGCGCTCGGAGAGCCGGAAACGGTCGTCGGCGACATAGAACAGGTTCTTGTCCGGCGAGGCGTCAGGGGCGACATCGGTCGAGGGCACGTAATAGATCGCGTCCTCGGTGAACAGTTCCAGCCATTCCGGCAGGCGCCATTCGTCGAGCAGGTCGGCTTCGGCAAACAGGAAGTCTTCGATCTCGGCGCGGGAGATGTTCTGCATGTCTTCCTCCGGCTTCAAATCGCCGTCGCGAATACGCGCTTGTTCCAGTTCGACCAGAACGCGCGCATTTGCAGTTCGTCATCATAGGACGGCGTTGCCTTGCCCATGCCCTTGGAGATGTCGTTCCATTGCACTTCGGCCGCGTTTCGGAAACCACGCTGGCATTGCTCCAGCGCCTCGACGTCGTCAGGGGTGGCGAAACCACCGGGACCGAGGAATTCCAGGAAGTTGAACAGGCGATACTTGCGCGCCCAGTCGGTTTCTTCTTTTGGCGCCAGGGCCCAGGCGCTGATATTCATGAAATCGGGGGCCAGCGGATAATAGGTGCGGATCGTCACGGCCATGATGTCGTTGACGACGAGATTGGGGAAGACAAACAGGTTGCGGTTATAAAGCGCAATGCGCTTGGCGCGTTCCTCGCCATAGCGCGTGACCAGGCCCTGATAGAGCCGGTCGATCTCCTTTTTCCCATCCTCGCCCCACATCGGGACCCATTGCGCCACCGGCCGCCCCCAGGGCGCCTTGTATTCCAGCACGGCGTGGCCATTGCCGAGATCATGGGCTGCGCCGTCGAGGGGGACCGGCGCGAGCCCGCCATTGGTGGCCTTCAGATAATCGAAATAGGTCGCATGCGTGGTCAGCGCGTGATAGCCGTCGATCGAATTTTCGGTGAGGAGCTTCCAGTTGGCGCGCATGGAATATTCCTGCGTGCCGCCGACGATGGTCATGCCGGTTTCGGCCTGGTCGGCGATGACGTCGAGATATTCCTTCACCGGTCCGAGATATTCGTCCAGGCCTTGAACATTGCGGTCGAAGCAGATGAAGTTGAAATCGCGAAAGCCCTCGAAGCGCGGCACGAGCTGCATGTTCGACGTGCTGCGCTCCTTGAAGTCGGGCGCATAGGAGGCTTCGCCGGGCTGACTGCGGAGCGCACCGTCGAGGCCGAACACCCAGCCGTGATAGAAGCACTGGAACGACTTGGCGTTGCCATGCTTCTCGCGGCAGACCTGGGCGCCGCGGTGAGGACAGGTGTTGGACAGCGCGCGCAGCGTCCCCTTGGCGTCGCGCGCGAACAGGATGTTGCGGCCACCGACCTGGCGGGTGACGAAATCGCCGGGCTTCGGCAGCTCCGAACTATGGCCGAGATACAGCCAGCATTTGTCGAAGATTTTGGCGCGTTCGGCTTCGAGAATATCCGGATCGACAAAGGTCTGGCGCGAGACTTTGAAAATCTGCTTCGCCTCGTCGACCATGAGCGCGGTATTCATCCGTTGGAACGCATTCATTGCTGCTCTCCCTCAAAAATTCCTGTTCGTCATTTCAAGGCGGCCCGAAGGTCGTAGGCGGGCGATTCAAGGTCGGCGCGTGCCGGGTGTTTGCCCGCCGCGATCAGGCGCCGCAGCATGGCCATTTCCTTTGCCGCATTGACCGACAGCGCGCCGACGAACTCCGCGCCGCGCATCGCAATGACTGAAAACCGGCTCGAAGCGGCATCGCCACGGAGGATGTGGTCGGCCTCGCGCATGTCGCCGGCGACCTGGATGTTGAGATCATATTGATCGGTCCAGAACCAGGGCGGGGCGTCATATTCCTTTGCCTCGCCAATCATGTTGCCAGCCACTGTGATGGCCTGGTTCTGCGCATTCGCCCAGGTCTCGACCCGGATGGCGCGGCCGTGGCAGCGGCTCCACTGCAGCGCGGCGTCGCCGGCGCAAAACACATCCGGCGCGGCGGTGCGGCCGCAAGCATCGACCGCGATGCCATCGGAGCAAGGAAGCCTCAGCTGATCGGCGACCGTCGCGACGGGCTCTACGCCGATACCGACCAGGACGAGGTCGGCCGCGATCTCCTCACCGTTGCTGAGCTTGACGCCCGCAGCCGTGCTGCCGGTCACCGTCGTGCCGAAGATGAAGCTGACGCCGTGGCTGCGATGCCGTGCCGCAACGAGATCACTGACAATGGCTGGGAACGCTCGCGCGAGCAGACGCTGCTCGCTTTCGATGACGGTCACCGAACAGCCATTCTTCGCTGCGGCGCAGGCTGCTTCCAATCCGATCACGCCTCCGCCGACGACGACAAGGCGGGATTTTTGCTGGATCGACCTGCGGAAGCGCAGGGCATCCTCGACATTGCGCAGGTATTGGACGTCGAGGCCGGAATTTTCCAGTGCGGCGAGGCGGCGCGGTCGCGTGCCGGTGGCGACCAGGAGACGATCATAGGAGAAGCTGCGTCCATCTGCGGTGGAAACCGTGCGGCGATCGGTGTTGCAATCCATGACGGCTGCACCGGTTTCGAGCCGGACCTTCAGTTGGTCCCAATCCCGGGTCTGCTTCATATAGGTAACCGGCGCGTCGGTGGCGTGAAGCATCTCCTTGGAAAGTTGCGGCCGTTCATAGGGCGGGTGCGGCTCTTCGCCGAGCAGGGTGATTGCGCCCTGAAAACCACGCGTCCGCAAGGCTTCCGCGGCGCGGCCGCCGGCCTGGCCAGCCCCTGCAATCACGATGTTATCGATCCTGGCCGACAATGGCGTTTACACTCCCTGATGCGATCAGTACCTGACGCGATCGCTGCGCTGGCAGATCGGGTGAGCGAGACCGCAAAACCCGTCTGTCATTATTGTTGCATCGATAATAAAAACAGTCCAACCTGCTTGTAAAGTGACATCGTGTCTCGTGCCCCGGGAATATCGGTCAGGCACGGCGCGGTGCATAACGACAGAGGAAACGCGTTCTTGGCCGAGGCCATTGATACCCATACCCATTTCGTTCCGCGAACAATTCCCTCGGAGCCCGGACGCAACCCGTTATGGCCGTCGATCGAGCTCCGCGACGAGGACGGTGCCGCGGTGATGGTCGGCGGCAAGGTATTTCGGGTGATCGATTCCCGGAGCTGGGAGGCAAAGCGCCGCATCGACGACATGGCAGCCGAGGATGTCGATATCCAGGTCGTCTCGCCGATGCCGGAACTGCTGTCGCACTGGTTTCCTGCCCAGGATGCCGATGCCCTATGCACTCACATCAACGACGAAATCGCCGGGCTTTGTGGTGCGCATCCCGGACATTTCATCGGAATCGGCATGATACCGATGCAGGATGCTTCGCTGGCGGTGAAGCGGCTGGGGGATTTGAAGTTGCTCGGCCTGCGCGGCTTCGAGATCGGCACGCATATCAACGGCATCGCCCTGGGCGATGCGCGGCTGCAGGAGATCTATGCGGCGGCCGAGCAAGCCGATCTCGCGATCATGATTCATCCCTTGCATCCGCTCGGGCTCGATCGGATGAGCGGTCGGCCGGAACTGGCTGCTGTCGCGGCGTTCCCGCTCGAGACCGCATTCGCAGCCGTCTCGCTGATGACCAATGGCGTCACCGAGCGTTTTCCAAGGCTGCGGATCATGCTAAGCCACGGCGGCGGCGCATTGCCGTGGATATTGCCGCGGCTCAGGCATGCACGCAGCATCGGGCCGCCGCTGGACAGCCTGTTTGCGCGCGATCCCGGCGAGATGGCGAAAGCCTTTTATTACGACACCATCCTCTACGACCAGGCCGCGCTCGACTATCTCGCGGTCAAGGTGGGCAGCGAGCGCCTGGTCGTCGGATCGGACTATCCTTTCACGATCAAGCAGGATCGGCCGGCGGAATTTGCCGAGCAGCAGCTCGCGATTCCCCGCGAAGCCTTTGAAAGCAACGCCAGGCACTGGCTCGGACAGGGACGTTGAGGAGGGGGCGTGCCGAACTGCTATTCCTATCGTCAGTTCTGTTCGCTCGGACCCCTGCCGCCGCGAACGCCCGCGCGGTCCGACCCGCAGGTGCCGAAGGACCGCAAGCTCGGTGCCTGCGCGCATGGCACGATCGGCGCATTCTATTTCTATTCCGATGGTTCTGACGACGACCCGGCCTTCGGTTTTTGCGACATCGAACTGTCGGTCCAGCGTGTGGCGGAAGGGACCGTGCGCCTGGAGCTCTATTGCATTGCCGACGGCTATCAGAGCGCGCGCGGCGTTGGCGTTGCGCACCCGCTGAAGATGGCCGTGATTGCAAAGGACGAAACACTCGCCGTCGCCGAATGGCATTTTCCGGACGTGATCTGCGGTCACGCCGATCCCATGCATTTTTCGATCGATCTTGCCATCGCCGACGGGGTGTTTACCGCCATCGACCGCATCGCGTTGGAGAAAACGCAAGGAGAATCGCGGCCTTGCGACTGAGACAAATCGCGCGTCAAAGAAACCGGATAGATTGCTTGTAAGTTGGAAACCTGTTTGTTAGCGTCAGTGCCGCCGGAAGATCCGCGCCAAGGGACGATGGCAGAGGGACGAGAAACGTGCCGGGAGCTTGGCCATGCTCGGGCTGATGATGGACGCGCCGTTGCTGACGACCGGCATGCTGCGATATGCCGCCGTCGCACATGGCGATACGGAAGTCGTCTCGCGGTGCATCGACGGCGGCATCTTTCGCTATTCTTATTCCGACGCGATTCTGCGCTGCAAAAAGCTTTCGGCGGCGCTGCTGTCGCTCGGGATCAAGCCGGGCGATCGTGTCGGTTCGCTGCTTTGGAACACCCACCACCATTTCGAGCTGTTTTACGGGGTGACCGGTCAGGGCATCGTGCTGCACACGATCAACCCGCGGCTGTTCGAGGATACGCTGGTCAGGATCATCAACCACGCCGAAGACCGCTGGCTGGTGGTCGATGCTGCGACGATTTCGCTTGCCGAAAGACTCGCGCCGCGGCTCGCGGCCATCGAGGGCTATATCTACGCGGACAGGGACGAAGCGCTGCCCGAGACCACGTTGCCGCATCTCTTGTCCTATGAAACACTGCTGAAATCGCAGCGCGACGATCACGAATGGCCGGAGTTCGACGAGCGCAGCGCCAGCATCATGTGCTACACGTCGGGCACGACTGGCGATCCCAAGGGCATCGTCTATAGCCACCGCTCGATCGTGCTCGCGTCGCTGTTCATGAGCGCGGCGGACATGGTCGGCGTGTTCAGGCCGGGCGAACTGGAAGCGGTGATGCCGATCGCGCCGCTGTTCCACGCCAATGGCTGGATGATGCCGTTCACCGCGCCGATGAACGGCCAGAAGCTGGTCTTGCCCGGCCGCAACTTTGAGCCGGCCATGTTGTGCGAGCTGATCGCGGCGGAGGAAGTGACCGCGTGTGCGGCCGTGCCCACGGTCTGGCTCGGCCTTATCCAACATTTGAAGGACAGCGGCGCCAATATTCCTTCGCTTCGCGCCGCCCTGATCGCCGGCACCAAGGCGCCGCGGCCGCTGGTCGAGGACCTCGAAGCTCGCGGCATTTCCGTGGGCCAGGTCTGGGGCATGACTGAAGCCGCCGGCGGCGTACGATCGACGCCTGCGCCGGGTTCATCAAAACTGTCGAAGGGCGAGCAGCTCGAGCGCAAAATGCGGCAGGGCCGCATGGGCTACGGTACCGAGCTTCGCATCGTCGGCGACGACGGCGTGCCTCTGCCCCATGACGGCGAGAGGCAGGGACATCTGGAGGCGCGCGGCCCCTGCATTGCCTCCGGTTATTACCGTCACGACGCAAAGAGCACGTCCGGCTGGCTCTCCACCGGCGATGTCGCACGCATCCACCGCGACGGGACCATCGAGATCGTCGATCGCTCCAAGGACGTGATCAAATCCGGCGGCGAGTGGATCTCCAGCATGACCGTGGAGCAGGCTGCACTCGAGCATCCCGCGCTGGCACTCGCGGCCGTGGTTGGCGTGTCGCACCCGCGCTGGCAGGAGCGTCCGCTGCTGTTTGCGACATTGAAGCCGGGTCGTTCTGTGTCACGCGAGCAGGTGATCGCGCATCTTGCGGACCGGTTGCCGAAATGGTGGCTGCCGGACGACGTGATCTTCGTCGCCACGCTGCCGATGACGGCGAGCGGCAAGATCCGGAAGGCCGAACTTCGCGACGCGATCGCCGCCGGTGCCTATGGCGCGGTCGCGCTGCCGGAGGTCGCGATTGGTGCGACCGGCACCTGAGATGACAGCAGGAAAAGAAAATAGCGGGGAGGGATGAATGATCGGAAAATGGAAATACGGGGCTCTCTCAATAGTTGCCGCGGCCGCGATCGGCGGTGCGACGGCGGCCGAGAAGCAATACGGGCCCGGCGTCAGCGATACCGAAATCAAGCTCGGTCAGACCGTGCCCTATAGTGGGCCCGCTTCGGCCTTTTCGAGCTATGGCCGCACCATGACCGGCTATTTCCAGATGATCAACGAGGCCGGCGGCATCAACGGCCGTAAGATCGTGCTGCTCTCACTCGACAACGCCTTCAGCCCGCCGAAGGCGCTGGAGCAGACCCGAAAGCTGGTCGAGGACGATGGCGTGCTCGCGGATGTCGGCACGGTCGGCACCACGCCGAACGTCGCGATCCAGAAATATCTCAACGGCGCCAAGGTGCCGCATGTCTTCATATCCGCAGGCGGCCGCCGCTTCGCCGATCCCAAGAATTTCCCCTGGAGCGTGCCGATGTATCCGGGGTTCGAGATGGAGGGAAGAACCTTTGGCCAACATCTCCTGAAGAACAGGCCGGACGCCAAGATCGCCGTACTCTATCAGAACGACGACTACGGCAAGGATTTCCTGACCGGCCTGAAATCGGTGGTCGACGGCAAGGTCAAAATCGTCGCCGAGATCGCCTATGAGATTACCGAACCGACCATCGATTCCGAGATGGTTCGCCTGAAGGATTCCGGCGCCGACGTGCTGCTCTATTTCTCGACGCCGAAATTCACCGCGCAAGGCCTGCGCAAGGTGAAGGAAATGAACTGGAACGTGCAGCAATTCCTGGCGAGCCCGACCAATTCGGTGGAAACCGTGCTGAAGCCGGCGGGCTTCGAGAACGCGCAGGGCATCATGACAACGCAATTCACCAAGCAGGCCGGCGATCCCGCCTGGGCCGATGATCCCGAGGTGAAGGAATACGTGGCCTTCATGAAGAAGTGGGTGCCGAGCGACAATCCCGGCGATTTCGTCGCGCTCTCCGGTTACGTCATCGCGCAGGGGATTGCGCATGCGATCAAGGAGTGCGGCGACGACATCACCCGCGAAAATCTGCTGAAGCAGGCGACCAAAATGAAGGGCCAGCACTTCAAGATGATGCTGCCGGGGATCCAGCTCAACACCACCCCTGAGGATTATGCGCCATATCAATCGTTGCGCATGGCGAAGTTCGAGGGAACGTCATGGAAGCTGCTCGACGAGAGCGCGACCTCAGCCTCGGCAAAATGACAGGCTCCAACAGTCATGGGGCTGCTGCAGCTCCGCCTGCCGGAGGCATATGGCGGGCCGGGCGCAAATCTCGCCACGGTCTGCATCGCGGCCGAAGAATTCGCAAAGGTTTCGGAATCGGTCGCGCTATAATAGAGCATACCCAGCAATCTTTTCTGCTGCACGTACCCGTTCGAGCGGTCTCTATCCGGGATCGATCCGCTGCGAATTTTCCGGATTCAGCATGAACAGGAAGCCGGCTGCCGCGTGATTTTCGCCGGCAAGGCGATCGTCCTTGGCCCGCCTCGAACATCGCGTGACACTTCGCGCAAAAGCGAAATCGGTCTCCGCCTCCGTCCATTGCAGCTTCCCAGAATTGAAGGGCTGGCCCGATTCGGGACCGCGAGATGTGCAACATACCGATCAAAAGAAAGAAGCCCTGGCTCCCGTCTGGGCTCCCAGGGCTTCTTGGTGCATTCACACCAGAACTTTCGTACCGTATCTACCTAGCCTCTCGGGCGTCAGTGGCAGAATGCTAGTACTACATACAAACCAGCGATCGTCAGATGTATCAGGGCTACAGTTGTCATTCGTCTTTTCCTCCTTTCCAGGCGGATTTTAGAGTGACTTAGCTTTGACCTCCTTTTCTATTGAGCAACTAATTATCTATCTTAAAGATCAGATAAGAGTCAAGTGGGTGGATAAAAAGCGCCCCAACTCGTCGTATAGGGGGGCGTTTTGAGCGTTGTATCAGGCCTCGCGCAGCCTTTTAAGGAATCGAGAATACGTAGCCGAAGAGGTGGCGATCGCCGGATCAGAGCTTCGCGGTCCTTGTGTGCACTAGATCGCCCGCAAACACAGCAGTCGCCACCTCAACCGAGCGATATGCCAACGGCTGCGTTGTCTGCCGGACTGCCGAGCCAATAGCCATACGCTTGCGAGGTCGCCACGAGGCGCTGAAGATCGGCCGGCTTCGGCGGACCTGGCTCAACGGTCGCCAGGGGACGGCCGATATCGCGCAAGAACCGGCCGAGCCGCATGCTGGTCACGATGATGAGCGAGACGGGTGCGCCGGAAGTGTTTCGCCACGCGTGCCTGGTGCCGCCGGGCACGTCGAAAACGTCGCCGGCGACCAGCGTCATCCAGCGATCCTCCCATAATCCCTGGAGCTCTCCCCCAAGAATGTAGAACGTCTCCCGATCAGCGTGGCTGTGAATCGGCACGACCACGCCTGCGGGGAAATTGGACCTGATCAGGCAGTAATCGTCATCGGCGTTCGACAGCGCAGTGAGGTGTTGAATATGGGGGCCGATCACATCCAGCATCTCGCTCGCGCTGGCTTTGTGCGCCGTCGTTTTGAGGACAGAGTGTGACATGATCAGCATATCTCCCGGCTTGAAATGCTGACCGCCGTTTAAGGGAGAGGAAGATTCGTGCGGTTTTCATCTTGGAAGGACGGCTTTAGGGAGCCGCCGTGAACAGACGTCTCGCTCATCGTCAACGCTGCTGTTGGCGGTCTGCCGAGCGGAGCTGCGTGATGGAGACGCCGTAAACACGTCGAATCCAACGCGACAGGTGACTCTGGTCGGCAAAGCCTGTGCGCGCGGCGATCTCAGCCAGGCTTGAGCGTTCGTCGCGAACGAGCTCCATCGCACGCTGCAACCGCAGGCGCACGACGTAACGGTGCGGCGTAATGCCAACCGAGCGGGCGAAGACGCGGGAGAAATGGAACGGACTTCGTCCCGCCACCGCCGCGAGCGCGGCGACGTCAATGGGCTCATCCAGATGAGCGACGATGTAGTCCTTGAGCCGCTCGAGAATGTCCTTGCCCAATGTGCCGCGGATGCGGATTTCCGGACCTGCGGTGTGGCGCGCGATCAGCCCGTCGACGAAAGCGCCCGCAACCTCGCTCCAGTAAAGCGGGCCATTCGGGTAATTGTCCGCGCTCTCCAACGCCAGGGTGCGAGCCGATTCAAATAGCGCTCGATCGTAGCCCGATAGGCGCCCGATCAGCCGCGCTTCAAGCGCCGAATCCTCCGCGGCGGCAAGTGCAAGCTGACCTGGATCGATTGCAACCCGAATCATGGCGACGCTCTGGTCGGCATCGACAGCGCCGTCGATACCGGCCGGGCAGATGGCCAGGCCTCCCTCCGGGGCCTCGTGCCGAAGCGCTCGGCCGGCCAGGCGGCGTTCGATGCGCAGCGAGGACATTTGAAAGCAGACATGGTGCTGCCGCGGGGTGTCTTTCAGATGCACGCCGCCACAGAACCGCTGGCTCAGGACGGAGACGCCGCTTTCGCCTGGTGCACGGCCCGCCGCCAACGTTGTCGGCCGGCCACCATCCTCCCGATCCACGTCGAATTCACCGATCGCTTCCATCACCGACACTCATAATGGCTACGGCCGTCTCCTGCTCTTCAATCCTTCGATGTCATCACCTTGGACGCGTCGTGCTACGGGAGGATTTCAAACCCAGGGGTTGCATTACATTTGCAACATTCCCTTCGGGCGCCCGGCAAAAATGGCTCCGTGCATTGCCGTGTGGGTGCTATTGCTGGCATGGAAATTGCTGCATTTTCGGTTCAGTTCATTCAGCCAACACACGGAGATTTGGAATGCTTGACGGTGCCGAGGCGCGGCTTGCCGTCGATATCGGGGGCACGTTCACGGATATCGTGCTGCAGGTGGGGCAGGAGCGCAGGACGCGCAAGGTGCTGACGACATCCGCGCGGCCGGAGCAGGCGGTGCTGGATGGGATGCGTCTCATTCTGGCCGATGCACGCGCACGCACCAGCGATATCGATGTCTTCATTCACGGCACCACGCTTGCCACCAACGCCATCATCGAACGCCGTGGCGCGGTCACGGCGCTGGTGGCGACGCAAGGCTTCCGCGACGTGCTCGATATCGGCACCGAGAGCCGCTACGATCAATACGACCTTGCCATCGACAAGCCGAAGCCGCTGGCGCCGCGCGCGCTGCGCTTTACCGTTCCCGAACGCATCGACGCCCATGGCGCGGTGCGGCTGCCGCTCGATGAAGCCGCGGTGCGCGCGCTCGTGCCGCTGTTGCGCGCGCGGAATGTGGAGAGCGTGGCCTTCGCTTTCCTGCATTCCTATGCCAATCCCGAGCACGAGCGGCGGGCGGCAGCAATCCTGCAGCAGGAAATGCCCGGTATCTGGGTGACGCTGTCGTCGGCGGTATGTCCCGAAATCCGCGAATATGAGCGCACTTCCACCGCCGTCGCCAATGCCTATGTGCAGCCCTTGATCGATGGCTACCTCGCGCGCATGGCCGAGGCGCTGCAGGTCGAGCAGTTCCGCGGCGCCATCTATCTGGTAACCTCGGGCGGCGGCGTCACCTCGATCGAGACGGCGCGGCGCTTTCCGGTGCGCCTGATCGAGTCCGGCCCGGCGGGCGGCGCGATCTTCGCGGCGCAGATCGCGGCGCGTCTCGGCGAGAGCAAGGTCCTGTCCTTCGACATGGGCGGCACCACCGCGAAGATCTGCCTGATCGAAAAATATCAGCCCGAGACATCGCGGGTGTTCGAGGTCGATCGCGCCGCGCGCTTCCTGAAAGGCTCGGGCCTGCCGGTGCGGATTCCCGTGATCGAGATGGTCGAGATCGGCGCCGGCGGCGGCTCGATCGCGAAGGTCGATGCCTTGAAGCGCGTCACGGTCGGGCCGGAGAGCGCGTCGTCCGAGCCTGGACCGGCCTGCTACGGCCGCGGCGGCCGGCGTCCCGCGGTAACCGATGCCGATGTCGCGCTCGGCAAGATCGATCCTGACGCCTTTGCCGGAGGCACCATCAGGCTCGACGCCGAGCTTGCGAGGCAGGCGCTGTCGCGCGACATCGGCGAGCCGCTTGGACTGTCGGTCGAGACCTCGGCCTACGCCGTGCATGAGGTGGTCTGCGAGAACATGGCGAGCGCCGCCCGCGTGCATGCGGTCGAGCGCGGCGCCGTCGTCGGCCAGCACACTTTGATCGCCTTCGGAGGCGCCGCGCCGTTGCATGCGGCGCGCGTCGCCGAGAAGATCGGCGTCGCGCGCGTGATCGTCCCGTCCAATGCCGGCGTCGGTTCGGCCGTCGGATTTCTGGCGGCGCCGATCGCCTATGAGCTGGTGCGCAGCCGTCATGCCAGGCTCGACGCGTTCGATACCACGGCTGTATCCGACCTGCTGGACGAGATGGCGATCGAGGCGCGCGCTTTGGTGGAGCCGGGTGCTGCCGGCGCGCCGGTGCGCGAACGACGCGCCGCCTTCATGCGCTATGTCGGACAGGGCCACGAGATCACGGTCGAGCTGCCGAATCGGCGGCTCGCGGCTGTGGATCTCGCAGGGTTGCGCCAATCCTTCGAGAGGGATTATACGGCGCTGTTCGAGCGGCCGATTCCAGGCGCCGCGATCGAGGTGTTGAGCTGGTCGGTGCTCGCGACCACCGAGCCGCGAAATCCGCCGCGCGTCGCCGAGGTCGTGCGCAAGCCGGCCGGACAAGCGTCCGGCAGTCGCTCGTTTTTCGACGGACGCGCGGGGCAGGTCGTCGAGATCCCCCTGTATCGTCGCGACCAGATGGCGCCGGGGGCGACCATCGCGGGACCGGCCGTGATCGCGGAAGATGAAACCTCGACATTCGTTTCGACAAGCTTCGATGCCTATATCGACGGTGCCGGCAGCATCGTCATGGAACGGAAGGCGGCATGATCATGAGCGAGGCAAGCGGCGCGAGCCTGATCGATCTGCAGATCATGTGGCACCGGCTGATCGCCGTGGTCGAGGAGCAGGCGCAGGTGCTGCTGCGCACGGCCTTCAGCCCGATCGTGCGCGAATGCGGCGATCTCTCGGCCGGCGTGTTCGACCTCCATGGGCGGATGCTGGCGCAGGCCGTGACCGGCACGCCGGGGCACGTCAATTCGATGGCCGAGTCGGTCAAGCATTTCATCGCGCATTTTCCGATTTCGACGATGAAGCCGGGCGATGCCTATATCACCAACGATCCCTGGATGGGCACCGGCCATCTCAACGACTTCGTCGTCACGACGCCATGTTTCAAGGACGGCAGACCGGTCGCGTTGTTTTCCTGCACCAGCCACCTGATGGATATCGGCGGCATCGGCTTCGGGCCGGACGCCACCGACGTCTTCATGGAAGGGCTCTATATCCCGATGCTGAAGCTGATCGATCAGGGCGTCGTCAACGAGACCTTGATGGCGATG
>Ga0137403_10000958_pt1 | contig 36782 bp, 44 predicted proteins | sample CZOMad2_1_16fung_FD_122057 | JGI IMG/M metagenome (GOLD analysis project Ga0137403, IMG submission 122057) | Vadose zone soil fungal communities from Angelo Coast Range Reserve, California, USA - CZOMad2_1_16fungal (Hybrid Assembly) | ecosystem: Environmental > Terrestrial > Soil > Vadose zone... | reverse complement strand
GACGTTTTTAGGGACAGCCCCCTTCGGGGACAGTCCCTAAGCGAAGGCCGGGCCAGGGACTGTCCCCGGAACGGGGACTGTCCCCTCAAAGCGGTGGCGCTCCGCATGACGTTTTCAGGGACAGCCCCCTTCGGGGACAGTCCCTACGAAAAGGCCCGGCGCCCACACTTTCGGACGCCGGGCCCTCGGCAGTTCGTCTACGAGTCGACCCAGTCGAAGGTTCGGGTGACGGCCTTCTTCCAGAGCGCGTACTCCTTGTCGCGCTCCGCCGGGTCCATCTGGGGCTGCCACTCCTTGTCCTTGCCCCAGTTGGCACGCAGGTCTTCGACCTCCGACCAGAAGCCGACCGCGAGGCCGGCAGCGTAGGCGGCGCCGAGCGAGGTTGTCTCGGCGACCGTCGGCCGGATCACGGGCACGTCGAGCACGTCGGCCTGGAACTGCATCAGCAGCTCGTTCTGGACCATGCCGCCGTCCACCTTCAGTGAGGTGAGGTCGACGCCGGAGTCCGTGTTCATCGCGTCCACGACCTCTTTGGTCTGCCAGGCGGTCGCCTCGAGGGTCGCCCGGGCGATGTGGCCCTTGTTGACGTAGCGGGTGAGCCCGGCGATGACGCCGCGGGCATCGCTCCTCCAGTACGGAGCGAAGAGGCCCGAGAACGCCGGCACGAAGTAGACGCCGCCGTTGTCGTCGACCGTCTTCGCCACGTCCTCGATCTCAGGTGCGCTCGAGATCAGGCCCAGGTTGTCCCGGAGCCATTGCACGAGAGCGCCGGTGATCGCGATCGCCCCTTCGAGGCAGTACGTCGCCGGCTGATCGCCGATCTTGTACGCGAGCGTCGTCAGCAGTCCGCTCTTCGACTGCACGATCTCGTTGCCCGTGTTCAGGAGCAGGAAGTTCCCGGTCCCGTACGTGTTCTTCGCCTCGCCGACCGAGAAGCAGGTCTGGCCGAAGAGCGCTGCCTGCTGGTCGCCGAGGTCGCCCGCGACGGAGATGCCGTCGAGGTCGCCTTTGGCTTCGCCGTAGACCTCGCTCGAGGCCTTGATCTCCGGCAGCATCGCCCGCGGGACGCCCAGGATGCCGAGGATCTCGTCGTCCCAGTCGAGCGTCTCCAGGCTCATCATCATCGTGCGGCTCGCGTTGGTGACGTCCGTGATGTGGACGCCGCCGTCCGGGCCGCCTGTCAGCTGCCAGATGACCCAGCTGTCGATGTTGCCGAAGATCACGTCTCCGGCCACCGCCTTCTCCCGGATTCCGTCGACGTTCTCGAGGATCCACTTGATCTTGGGGCCCGAGAAGTACGTCGCGATCGGGAGCCCGGTTTTCACTCGGAAGCGGTCCTGGCCGCCGTCCGCTATCAGCTCGTTGCAGATCGTGTCGGTGCGGGTGTCCTGCCAGACGATCGCGTTGTAGACGGGCTGCCCGTTCGTGCGGTCCCAGACCACGGTCGTCTCACGCTGGTTGGTCACCCCGACCGCGGCGATGTCCGACGCCTTGACCTTGTCGAGCCCGGCCTTGATCACCTCCTGCGTGCGCTGCCAGATCTCGTTCGCGTCGTGCTCGACCCAGCCCGGCTTCGGGAAGATCTGCTCGTGCTCCTTCTGGTCGACCGAGACAACCTGCCCGCCGTGGTCGAAGACCATGAAGCGGGTGCTGGTTGTCCCCTGGTCTACTGCTGCTGCGTATTGGGCCATTCGTCCTCCTTGCTCCGATGTCATCCAGCCTGCTCGGACACGCCCCAGGTTTCGGCCGCGGCCTCGAGAAGCAGGTGAGATGAGGTGGCTCCTGGATCCTGGTGCCCCGCGCTTCGCTCGCCGAGATAGCTCGCGCGGCCCTTCCGTGCAACCAGCGGGACCGTGTCCCGCATGCCCTGCTCGGCGGCGTCGGCCGATTGCCTGAGGGCGTCCTGGAAGCTCGCACCTCCGGCGAGTGCGGACTTGAGAGCGTCCCGGCCTGGAATCAGGGCGTCGATCATCGTCTTGTCTCCAGGCTCGGCCTTGCCGCGTGCCTGGACGCCGGCGATGCCGGCCTCGAGGGCCGCGGCCCAATCGTCCGGGCCGAGCTCGTCCTTTCCGGACACGGCGGTTCCCATCTGCAGGAAGAGCGTCCCGTAGAGGGGGCCGCCGGCGCCCCCGACCGTCGACACGAGCGTCATGCCGGCGGTCTTCAGGAGGGCGCCGATGTCCTGTTCCTCACTTGCGGCGTCGAGCTTGACGAGAACGGCCGTCATGCCTCGTTGCATGTTGATCCCGTGGTCGCCGTCTCCGACCGCCGCGTCGAGCTGGGTCAGTTGCTCCTTGTTCGCGCCGACCTCGGCCGCGAAGGCCCGGATCCAGCGCACGACGTCGTCGTGGCCGAGGCTCATGCGCCCTGACGCCTTCTCGCTCTCGGCCACGTCGACCATCCTTTGCCTATGCCGCCCATCTGAGACCGGCGGTCTTGACCGGCGCGTCCCAGAGACGGGTCAGCTCGTCGTCAAGCTTCAACAGCGTGATCGAGCAGCCCGCCATCTCCAGCGACGTGATGTAGGGACCGATCAGGTTGCGGGTGATCGTGATCCCACGCTCGCCCAGGAACCTGTTCAGGTCGTTGTAGACGACGTAGAGCTCGATCAGCGGCGTGCCGCCCATCCCGTTGACGAACGCGAGGACCTGGTCGCCCTGCTCGAACGGCAGGTCCTCGACGATCGGGACGGTGAGCTTCTCGACGATCTCGGCCGCGGGTGCAAGCTTCATCCGCTCGCGGCCGGGCTCACCGTGAATGCCGATCCCGATCTCCATCTCGTCGTCGCCGAGCTCGAAGGTCGGCTTGCCGGCCGCGGGAACGATGCACGAGGTCAGCGCCATGCCCATGCTGCGTCCGTTGGCGTTGACCTTCCGGCACAGCTCCGCCACCTCGGAGAGGTTGCGCCCCTCCTCGGCGGCCGCCCCGCAGATCTTCTCGGCCAGCACCGTGGTGCCAACGCCGCGCCTCCCTGCGGTGTAGAGGCTGTCCTGCACGGCGACGTCGTCGTCGATCACCACGGCCTCGACCTCGATGCTCTCGCCTCCGGCGAGCTCGGCGGCCATCTCGAAGTTCATCACGTCGCCCGTGTAGTTCTTGACGATGTGAAGGACGCCGGCGCCGCCGTCGACGGCCTTGGTCGCGTCGAGCATCTGGTCGGGGGTCGGAGACGTGAACACCTCGCCGGGGCAGGCGGCGTCGAGCATTCCGGGCCCGACGAAGCCGCCGTGCATCGGCTCGTGCCCCGAGCCGCCGCCCGAGACCAGCCCGACCTTGCCCTGTACCGGGGCGTCGGCGCGAACGATCACGTTCGGGTTGAACTGGACGCGGAGGAGGTCTGCATGGGCCGCGGCGATTCCGTGCAGCGCCTCGGTGACGACGTCCTCCGGTTTGTTGATCAGCTTCTTCACGTTTCCTCCGCTCGGGTCGAGTCCCTACTCCAACGGGTCGACTGGCCTCTCCTCCGCCACTCGGCCTTTTACCTCGATATCTGGCGCCTCCGGTTCACCTCGCGCCATCAGCCCCTGGTGGATGAAGAAGTCGTAGACAACCGCGCCTATCAGTCCCCCGACAATTGGAGCGACGATTGGGAGCCACCAGTACCAGTTGACGTTGCCGTAGTTCCCCGGCAGCGCCACTCCGTCCCAGCCGGCGAACCAGGCGAAAAGCCGCGGGCCGAAGTCGCGGGCCGGATTGATCGCGTAACCCGTATTCGGGCCGAAGGACATCCCGATCCCCGCCACGAGCAGGCCGATGATGAACGGCCCCAGGTTTCCTTTCGGTGCCAGGTTCCGTTCGTCGATGATCGCGAGCACGACTCCGATCAGTAGCGCGGTTCCGATTAACTCGTCGATGAACGGCCCGACCGGGTTGTGGTAGTACCCGGACGGGAAGGTCGCAAAGATGCTGTAGGAGGCGATCGAGCTCGTCTGCCCGCGCACCGCGTTCGTCACGTGCTCATAGCTCTTGATCGCGTCCTTGTAGTTGAGGTAGACGAGGGCCCCGGCGGTAAATGCGCCGGCGACCTGGGCAAAAATGTAGTGCGGGACCTTCGACCACGGGAACCCGCGCTTGGCGGCCAGCGCAATCGTGACCGCGGGGTTGATGTGGGCTCCGCTGATTCCTCCCGCGACATAGATCCCGAGCACAACCGCTACGAACCAGCCAAAGGTGATCAGCAGCCAGTCGCCGGAGGCCAGGAAGATCGTGTGGTTCGTTGCTGCACGACCCGACTGGTTCAGCCCGGCGACGGCCACGGCGACGACGCCGTCGCCGAAGGCGATCAGCGTGAACGTGCCGAGGTACTCCGAGAGGAACTCCCCCCAGACCGTCTTTCGCCAGGCCGCGCCCGCGCCCATGCGAACGTGCCAGACCCCCATCATTCCTTGGGGCTCTGTTGCTCTTTCCGACACCTCCACCTCCCTCTTTCGAACTTCCGGTTTTCAGAAGGTCCGCTTGAGAGGCGGGGATCGCCGTTCTCGCTTATCGCACGTCGGCGGGGGACAGCGCCGGCTCTCCAGCGGCACGGTGCAGCGGTGTCACTAACGCACCGGGACGTGCTGTGTCAAGTGGGACAAGCCTCCGTTCCGGCCGGCGCGGCCGTGGGCGCGCTGTCAGCTGGGCCAGACGTCGACGGCGTAGAGCCGCCGAAGCTCGCGCGCGAGGACGTCCTCGCCGCCGATCAAAAACAGGTCGTACGGGTAGGCGTACTGCGCGCGGAAGCCATTCTCGCGGGCCAGGACGCGCCCCCACAGGGAGACGCGTCCGATCGCGATCGGACACCCCTGGCGCAACGGCGGCAGCTCCTGGTACGGCCGCCCATAGTGCTGGCGAACCCCGGTGTAGCGGCGCAGCAGGTCCTCGGCGAGCTCCCTCGTCTTGAAGGCGTAGATGCCGCATTCATGGCCTTCGACCGGCGCCGCCGCGCCGTGCGTCGAGCACTCCGCCTCGAAGCGCGCCCGCGCCGGCCAGCTGACGTGGTGCCAGGTGAAGGATTCGAGCCGGTAGAGGTCGTCGTGCCGGCGCACGTGCCAGAGCCGCCAGGCGACGATCGGCTCGACGAAGGCCGCCCTCGAGCTCACGCCGGTACCGGCTCCTGGGCCGGCTCCTCCGCGGGAGCAGGCGATGGCACCGGCTCTTCGAGCGGTGCGATCTCGATTTCGTGCTCGGTCTCGGGTGCGCCTATATCCATCGGTGCCTCCTGGGGCTTTTCATCGGAAATTCGAGGCAAAAGCTACAGAGTGATTCGGACGGCTCAGATGACGCGATTTGGTCATTTAGGCCTGACGTCAAGGACGGCGACGCGTTGCGGATTTCCGGCTTCCAGACGATCAAGTAGCCTTCGCGCCCGTGCTGAGCGAGTTCCTTTTCACCTCCGAGTCGGTCACGGAGGGTCATCCGGACAAGGTCGCAGACCAGGTTTCCGACACCGTCCTCGACGCTGTGTTGGCCGACGATCCGGCCGGTCGTGTCGCCTGCGAGACGCTGATCACGACAGGACTCGTGGTCGTCGCGGGCGAGATCTCGACGGAGACGTACGTCGACATTCCGGCCAAGGTGCGGGGCAAGATCGAGGAGATCGGCTACACGCATTCGGAGTGGGGGTTCGACGCCACCACGTGCGGCGTCGTCGTCGCGATCGACGAGCAGTCGCCGGACATCGCCCAGGGCGTCGACGCCTCCTACGAGGTTCAGCACGACCCGGGGGACGACGATCCACTCGACCGCGTCGGCGCGGGAGACCAGGGCATGATGTTCGGCTACGCGACGCGCGAGACGCCGGAGCTGATGCCGCTGCCGATCATGCTCGCTCACAAGATCGCGAAGCGCCTCGCTGAGGTGCGCAAGGTCGGCGAGCTTCCGTATCTGCGGCCCGACGGGAAGGCGCAGGTGACGGTTCGCTATGAGATCGACGAGCACGGACACCAGCGTCCGGTGGAGATCGACCGGATCCTCGTGTCGACGCAGCACGCGGAGGGTTGTGACGCCGAGTCGCTGATCAAGCCCGACCTGATCGACCGTGTGCTGCGGCCGATCCTGCCGTCCGACCTCTACAGCGAGAAGCGGCTCGGCGAGCGCGACTTCGTCTACGTCAACCCGACCGGCAAGTTCGTCCTCGGCGGGCCGATGGGCGACACGGGCCTGACCGGCCGCAAGATCATCGTCGACACCTACGGCGGCGCCGCGCGCCACGGCGGCGGCGCCTTCTCGGGGAAGGACCCGACGAAGGTCGACCGCTCGGCGGCCTACGCGGCGCGGTACGTCGCGAAGAACGTCGTCGCGGCCGGGCTCGCCGACCGCTGCGAGATCAACGTCGCCTACGCAATCGGCGTGGCGCACCCGGTCTCGATCGGGGTGCAGACGTTCGGCACCGAGGCCGAAGGAGTCACCGCCGAGCGGATCCAGGAGCTCGTCCGCGAGCACTTCGACCTGCGGCCGGCGGCGATCCTCCGCGACCTCGACCTGCGACGGCCGATCTATGCGAAGACGGCCGCGTACGGCCATTTCGGCCGCGACGACCACGATTTCACCTGGGAGCGCACCGACAAGGCGGAAGCGCTCCGCGCAGCGGCCGGCATCGGCGCAGCCGAAGCAGCGACCGCTTGATCCTCTTTGTGATCTGGATCACTAGGTAGGCCGCACGAACAATCCTGCGGCGGCCTTCTCGCCGATCGCCTTCTCGCTGCCGTCGACCTTGACGGTGAACTGCCCGGCGGCCGGCTGGGCCGATTGCAGCTCGAGCTTCGCCCCGGGCACGAGCCCCTCGTCGTAGAACCAGTGCAGGAGCTCGCCGTCGTGCTCGGCGAGGCGGACGATCGTTGCCTCGGCGGGCGGCTCGAGGTCGGCGAGCGGCGACAGCTCCTGGTTCTCGGCCTGCTCGAATTCGGGGTCGACCGGCCAGCCGTGCGGGCAGCGCTCCGGGTTGCCGAGCTTGACCTCGATCCGCTCGACCATCTCGTCGGAGAAGGTGTCCCCGAGCTCGTCGGCGTGGACGTGCGCCTCAGCTGCGGTGTAGCCCATGAAGTCGGTCAGGAGCCGCTCGATGATCCGGTGCTTGCGGACGACCGTTTCCGCTCGTGCGCGGCCGGTCTCCGTGAGGATCGCTTCCTTCTGCTCGCCGCGCTCGATCAGACCCTCCGCCTCGAGCCGCTTCAGCATCTCGCCGGCCGAGGCCCGGGAGACTCCGAGCATCTCGGCGACCCGCGAAGCGAGCGTGGGGGAGCCCGTCGACTGCGGCCTGTACTCGCCGATCGGGAACGCCAGGAAGTAGATCGTCTCGAGGTACTCGTCGACTGAGTGGCCCTGTGCCATGCCTTCCCCAACTGTACTGACGGCCTTCTGTAAGGCGCTCGCTTGCGACGCCGACATGGAGGATGTCCCGGCTTTGCCGGGGCGTCCGTCTTAACCCCGTCTGCGACTCCGGTTCCGGTCGCTACGTCTCGAACGCCGGATCTGTAAGGTGAGCCTTACAAGATGTCGACTGCTCAGACTCTGCTGCTCGGCGCGATTGCCGGACTGACGATCTTCCTCGGCCTGCCGATGGGCCGGATGCACGGCCTATCTGCGCAGGTCAAATCCTTCTTCACGGCGACCGCGACGGGAATCCTGCTCTTTCTCTTCTGGGACGTGCTCAGCGAGGCGATCGACCCGGTCGAAAGTGCGCTGCACGCGCACGCCTGGGGCCGCTTCGCCGGGGTCACGTCGATCGCTCTTGCCGGCTTCGTCGTCGGCCTCATGAGCCTTGTCTACTACGACACCTGGATCAAGGCGCGGCAGCGACGGGCGATGCTGGGGCCCGGCGCCGCGTCGGTGGCGGAGTTCGCGCACAGGCCGGGGCTCTCCGCCGCGCAATGGCTCTCGATCTTCATCGCGACCGGGATCGGCCTGCACAACTTCTCTGAAGGGCTCGCGATCGGGCAGTCGGCGGCGCAGGGTCTGACAAGCCTCGCGCTCGTGCTGGTGATCGGGTTCGGACTGCACAACGCGACCGAGGGCTTTGGGATCATCGGCCCCCTCGCAGGAGAGGCCGAGCCGCCGAGCTGGCGCTTCCTCGGGCTCCTCGGCGTGATCGGCGGTGCCCCGACGTTCGTCGGCACCGTGATCGGCCACTCCTGGACGAGCGAGAACCTCTCGATCCTGTTCTTCACGCTCGCCGCAGGCTCGATCCTCTACGTGGTGATGGAGCTGCTGAACGTCTGCAGGACGTTCGGCTCGAAGCAGCTGACCGCCTGGGGGATCGTGCTCGGGCTCTCGCTCGGCTTCGCGACGGATTTCGTGCTAGTCGCCGCCGGCGTCTAGCTGCAGGGCTACGCTCGGCGCGTGGCTCGGTACGCGACCGTCTACCCGTTGGTAACGACCCGCGCCCTGGCGCGGCCGTTCACCTACGAGCTCGTGGACGGCGCCGCGAAGGGCGCCGTCGTCTCGGTCCCGCTCGGTCGCTCGCGGCGGCGGGGAGTAGTCGTCGAGCTCGTCGACGAGCCGCCCGCGGGGATCGAGCCCGTTCCGATCGACTCCGTGCTCGACGAGCTGCCGCCGGTGCTCGTCGACCTCGCGTTGTGGGTGGCGGACTACTACGGCTCGACGCCCGGGCGGGCGCTGGAACTGATCGCGCCGGTCAAGCGGAAGCGGCGGAAGGAGCAGGCGCCGCCGGGTGAACGGCAAGCCCTTGTCGACGAGTCGGAGGCGCCCGAGCTGACGGCCGAACAGCGCGCGGCGCTCGAGCGGATCACGGCCTCCCTCGAGGCGGCCGGTGGGTATTTCCTGCTTTACGGCGAGACCGGCAGCGGCAAGACCGAGGTCTACCTCCAGGCGTGCGCCGCAGCGCTGGCCCGCGGCAAGACGGCGATCGTGCTCGTTCCCGAGATCGCGCTGACGCCTCAGACACTGGGGCGGTTTCAGGCGCGTTTCGGGGATGCTGTCGCGCTGCTCCACTCGGGGCTGACCGACGCGGAGCGCCGCGACGAGCGGGAGCGCATCGCGCGCGGCGAGGCGAAAGTCGTCGTCGGCGCGCGTTCGGCGATCTTCGCGCCGCTGCGTGATGTCGGGGTCATCTGCGTGGACGAGGAGCACGATCCGTCGTACAAGCAGGAGTCCGACCCGCGCTACGACGCGAGGACTGTGGCGGCCAAGCGGGCGGCCCTCGAAGACGCCGTCGCGATCTACGGCAGCGCGACGCCGCGGCCCGAGAGCTGGGACAAGCTCGAGCGTCTCGAGCTCGCCGGGCGACTGGGCGGCTCTCTCCCCGGGGTGCGGGTGGTCGACCTGCGCCGCGAGGCGGGCTACCCGCTCTCGGCACCGCTGCTGAAGGAGCTCGGGGCGATCGAGGAGCAGGGCGGGAAGGCGATCCTCCTACTGAACCGCCGCGGTGTCGCCCCGGCGCTGCACTGCAGGGCCTGCGGGACGACGCTTCGCTGCCCGCTCTGCGACGTCGCCCTCGTGCTGCATCGGGAGGGGAGCCTGCGCTGCCACCACTGCGGCCACGAAGAGAGGGCGCCGCAGGCCTGCCCCGCCTGCGGCTCGGTCGAGCTGGCGAGGATCGGGGCCGGAACGCAGCGGCTCGAGCGGGAGCTCGCGACTCAGTTGCCGAAGCTCGTCCCGATCCGCCTCGATGCCGACACGGCACAGAATCCAGAGGCCCTCGCCGCGGCGCTCCGCCGCTTCGGGGAGACCGATCGCGCCGTTCTGCTCGGAACGCAGATGGTCGCGAAGGGTCACCATTTCAGCGGCGTCTCGCTCGCGGCGGTGATCGACGCCGACACCGCCCTCGGCGTGCCCGACTTCCGCGCCGACGAGCGGACGTTCCAGCTGCTGACCCAGCTCGCAGGGCGGAGCGGCCGGGACGCGCCGGGGCGGGTGCTGATCCAGACCTTCCAACCCGACTCCCGTCCGGTCGAGCTGGCGTCGCGCCACGACGTGCCGCGGTTCCTGACCGGCGAGCTCGAACGCCGGCGCGAGCTCGGGTATCCGCCCTTCCGCCATCTCGTCCGGGTGCTCGTCAGCGGGCCGGAGCCGGGGCCCGTGACCCGTGCGCTCGAGGAGGTGCGGGACGGGATGCAGGGCGCCGAGATCCTCGGCCCGGCACCGCTTTTCCGGCTTCGCGGCCGACACCGAGCGCAGCTCGTCGCGAAGACGGACGAGCCGAGGCGGGTCGCCGCCCGCGCCGGGCAGCTGCTGGCTGCTGCGGCCCCGGCGATGCGGAAAGCCGGCTTGACCGCGGTCGTCGACGTCGATCCGCAAAGTCTGTAGCAGCCACTCCGACACGGAGGTTGCGTTGCCACTCGGGATTAGACGGACGCCCGGGCCAAGCCCGGACGTCCTTTGTTGCGGCGTCGCAAGCGAACGCCTCGGAGTCTGTAGCAGTCCATAAACTGCTGGCGTGTCCGACCAAGACGTCGAACAGCAGGGCGAGGTTCTCGAAGAGCAGCTCGACCCCGAGCGCGAGGCGCGCCGGCGGCTCGCGCTGGCGCAGATCCGCCAGTACCCCGATCCGGTGTTGCGGATGCCCGCGAACGAGATCGAGAGCTTCGACGACGACCTGCGGCGGCTGGTCCAGCGGATGACGGACCTGATGCAGGAAGCGAACGGCGTCGGCCTTGCGGGGACGCAAGTCGGCACCCTGCAGCGGGTATTCGTCTTCCAGCCGGAGGGGGAGGACGAGGCCCCGCGGGCGCTCATCAATCCCGTCCGGGTCAAAACGTCCGAGGTGACCCTCAGCGACACCGAGGGCTGCCTCTCGATGCAGGGAGTGAGCATCCCGGTCGAGCGGCCGACAAAGGTCACGATCGAGGGCAAGGACGAGAACGGCGAGGACGTCAGGCTCGAGCTCGAGGAGCGCGATGCGCGCGTGGTGCAGCACGAGCTCGACCACCTCGACGGGATCCTGATCCTCGATCGGACGACGGCCGAGGCCCGGCGCGAGGCGCTGGGGATCCTCAGGCCGGAGCCTGTCCTCGGCGCTCTGGGTTAAGTGACGCGCATCGCCGTCGCTGCGACGGCGCCGTTCGGGGCTGACGTGCTCGAGCGGCTGGCGGCGCGGCACGAGACCGCCTATTTGCTCACCCAGCCAGACCGTCCGAGTGGCCGCGGCAGGCGGGTTGCCCCGCCGCCGGCGAAGCTGATCGCCGAGAGGCTCGGAATCCCGGTTCGGCAGCCGGAGCGGCTCGGCGACGAGTTCGACCCCGAGGTGGACGCGCTCGTCGCCGTCGCGTACGGACAGCTCGTCCCGCGCGGCGCCCTAGAGAGCGCGCGCTGGCTCAACGTCCACCCGTCGCTCCTGCCGCGCTGGCGCGGGGCGGCGCCCGTCGAGCGGGCGCTGATGGCTGGCGACGAGGAGACAGGAGTCACGATCATCGAGTTGGTCGAGGAGCTCGACGCCGGGCCGATCGCGGCTCAGGAGCGGTTTGCGGTCGGGATCGACGACGACGCCGGAGCCGTCTTCGCGCGCGCTGCCGAGCTGACGCCCGACCTGATTGATTCCGCGCTCGACAATCAACGGCCGGCGCCGCAGACCGAGGGCGGCGCCACCTACGCTGAGAAGATCGGGCCCGCCGATCGAGAGCTCGACTGGTCGCGGCCGCCGGAGGAGCTGCACAACAGGATTCGCGCGCTCTCGCCGCACATCGGAGCGCGAGGCCTGGTCGAGGGAAGGCCGGCGATCGTCTGGCGCTCGCGTCTCGTCGACGGCAGGCTGGAGTTGCTCGAGGTGCAGCCGGAGGGCCGTCGCCGGATGACGTACGACGAATTTCTGCGCGGCCTGCACTGATGGTCTCGCCGGCACGCGCGGCCGCCTATGAGACCGTGTTCCGCGTCTTCGAGCAGGACGCGTATGCCGACCGGACGCTGCGAACCGCGGTCGCGAGTCTCGACCAGCGCGACCGCGCATTTGCACAGCGGCTCGCCTACGGGACGATCCAACGCGCGCGCACCCTCGACTACGCGATCGAGCAGCTCGGACGGCGGCCGGTGAGAAAGCTGGACCCGCCGGTTCGGGCCGCGCTGCGACTCGGCGCCTACGAGCTCGGCTTCATGCAGACGCCCCGGCACGCTGCCGTCAACGAGGCCGTCGAGCTTGTGCGGCGCGCCAGGTTGGAGCGAGCGGTCGCTTTCACGAACGCCGTCCTTCGCCGCGTCGCGGACGGGATTGAAGCGCTGCTCGAGTCGCTGCCGGAAGGCGCGCTCAAGCAGTCCTACCCGGACTGGGTCGAGCAGGTGTGGACGCGCGACTTCGGCCGCGAGCAGGCGCTCGCGCTGATGCGGGCGCAGAACGAGGCGCCGGAAACGGTCGTCCGGCTGATTCGCGGCGACATCGCCGGCGAGCCGACCGACCTCCCCGGCGCGTACCGCGTCGCGCGTGTGGATGAAGAGGCGCTCGCCGAAGGCCGGATCTGGCCACAAAGCCGCGGCTCCCAGCTCGCCGGCCTCACCGTCGGTGCGCGCGCGGGCGAACGGACGCTCGATCTCTGCGCGGCGCCGGGCGGGAAAGCGACGATGCTGGCGGGAGATGTCACTGCAGTCGAGAAGCACCCCGGCCGCGCGCGGGAGCTCGAGGAGAACGCGGCCTGTCTCGGCGCCACGAACGTCAGCGTCGTCTGCGCGGATGCGCTGGAGCTGCCGCCGGAGCTCCGCGACTACGACCGGGCCCTCGTCGACGCTCCTTGCTCGGGCCTTGGCGTCCTCGCCTCGCGGCCGGACCTGCGCTGGCGCGCGGAGCCGCTGCCTGAGCTGCAGCTTGCGCTCGTGGGGGCGGCGGCTGATCGTGTACGGACCGGCGGAACCATCGTCTACTCCGTCTGCACGCTCAACGCCGACGAGAACGAAGCCGTCGTCGACGCGTCCGGCCTCGCGCCGGAGCCGCTCGGCGAGGACTGGCCGCAGTTCGCTCATCCGAAGCGCCCGGAGTTCTTGCTGACGAGGCCTGACCTCCACCGGACGAGCGGCTTCTTCATCGCGAGGCTGCGGGTTTGATCGAGATCCCCGAGCGGCTGGGCTGGTGGCGCGATCGAGCAGGCGGGGTGGCTTGGCTGGAGTCGCTGCCGCGGCTTGCGGAGGAGTGCGCCGAGCATTGGTCGCTCCGGCTCGGCGAGCCCTTCGGGCAGGGGCACGTCTCGTTGACTGTGCCGGTAGCCCTCTCGGATGGCGGTCAGGCAGTGCTGAAGCTCAACTTCCCGGAGGAAGAGAGCGCCTCCGAGGCCGATGCGCTCATGCACTGGCGCGGCGAGGGTGCGGTACGGCTGCTCGAGCTCGACCGCGAGCGCAACGCGCTGCTGATCGAGCGCGCCGATCCGGGCACGTCGCTCTGGGAGGTCGGAGACGACGAGGAGGCGATCCTGATTGCAGCCTCGGTAATGGCGCGTCTGTGGCTCCGTCCGCCGCCTGACGGCCATCGGTTTCGACTGCTTGCCGGCGAGGCCGAGCGCTGGACGGCGCAGCTTCGCTCCGACTGGGAGGCGCTCGGCCGGCCGTTCGAGCAGAGGCTGGTCGACGCGGCAGCCGCGGCCGCCGGTGAGCTCGCCGGGTCGCTGGCGAAGCTGGCGGTCTGCCACCAGGATCTCCAGGGCAGCAACGTCCTGAAGGCACAGCGGGAGCCGTGGCTTGCGATCGATCCGAAGCCGATTGTCGCGGAGCCCGCGTTCGACGTCGCGTCGCTCCTCCGCGACCGCCGCTGGTCGATCGACCGGGCGATTATTCAGAGGCGTCTTGACCTGCTAGCTGCGGAGCTCGACCTCGAGCGCGATCGTATGCAGGGCTGGGGCGTCGTCCATGCGCTTCACTGGGGCGTCGGCTCCGACAAGATCGAGCCGGACTTGGTCGAGTGCGCTCGGCTGCTGGCTGCGTAGGATCCGGACGAATGGCCTGGGCAGACGGGTTGCGAGAGGCCGAGGTCGAGCCTTCCCTCTATGCGGCCGACTTCGCGCGCCTCGGAGAGCAGATCGAGCAACTGCTCGCCGCGGGTACGCGCCTCTTTCACTACGACGTTGGCGATGGGCACTTCGTCGAGCCGATCATCATCGGCCCGATCGTGCTCCAGTCGATCGGCGGCCTGATTCACGAGGGCGGCGGCCGCGTCGACGTCCACTTGATGATCGAGTCGCCGGAGCGGCATTTCGCCGCGTTTCGCGAGGCCGGCGCTGACAGCGTCACCTTTCACTACGAGGCGGTGGAGGACGTCGGCGAGATCGCCGCGGCGGCGCGCGAACACGGCCTGGGGGTCGGCGTCGCGCTGAAGCCGAAGACGTCCGTCGAGGACGTGGCCGAGGCGGCGATCGCGGCCGGCGCCGACTTCGTTCTCTGCATGAGCATCGAGCCGGGTTACTCGGGCCAGAAGTTCATGCCGGAGGCGTTCGAGCGTCTCCGCCGGCTGCGGGAGCTCTTACCTGAGGCGATGCAGCTCCAGGTGGACGGCGGTGTCAACCACGAGAACATCGCCGCGGCGCGGGAGGCGGGCGCGAACCTGCTCGTCGCGGCGACGGGGGTCTTCGGCGGTGGCGATCCGGCCTCGGGCTACCGTGAGCTCGTGGAAGCGCTGGGATGAGTTTTCTCGAGCGGGCACTGGACCTCGCCGAGCGCGGGCGCGGGACGACGCAACCGAATCCGGTCGTCGGGGCGGTACTCGTACGCGACGGCGAGGTCGTCGGCGAGGGCTGGCATGAGCGCAAGGGCGAGCCGCACGCCGAGGTCAACGCGATCGCGGCCGCGGGCAATCGTGCCCGCGGGGCGACGCTCTACGTCACGCTCGAGCCGTGTGCACATGTGGGTGCCACGCCACCCTGCGCCCAAGCGGTGATCGACGCGGGCGTGGCGAAGGTAGTGGTGGGAGCGCTCGATCCAAGCCGCGACGCCGCAGGCGGCCTCGAGCGGCTTCGAGAGGCCGGCGTCGAGGCGGAGCTTGCCGACGGCGAGCTCGGCTTCCGGGCGCGGCAACAGAACGAGGCCTGGCTGACCTGGGTGACGAAGCGCCGGCCCTTCGTCACCTACAAGGCCGCGATGACGCTCGATGGGCGGCTGACGCTGCCGGAGTCGCGGTGGATCTCGGGCGAGGAAAGCCGCAGGCTCGTCCACGAGCTGCGGGCAGAGTCGGATGCGGTCGCCGTCGGCATGGGAACGGCGCGGGCCGACCGCCCGGCACTGACGGCCCGCGACGTCGGCGCGGTCAGGCAGCCGCGGCGGCTCGTCTTCGGTAGCGGGCCGTTGCCCGAGGGTGTGGATCTGGAGCTGTTCTCGGGCCCGCTCGAGGAAGAGCTCGGCCGCCTTGCCGAGGAAGGAGTGCAGTCGCTCCTACTGGAAGGCGGACCGACGCTCGCGACCGCGTTCATGGAAGCGGGCCTGATCGACAAGCTGCTCGTCTTCGTAGCGCCGAAGCTCGCGGGCTTCGGGCCGACGCTGCTTGGGGAGCTGGACGAGCCGGTGGAGTTGCGCCGTTTCGATACGCGTCGGGTCGGACAGGACATTCTGCTGACGGCCTATGTCAACGAGCCTGGAGAGCATCCGAGTGGCAGATCGAATCGTGACCGCGATCTCCCGCTGGCTGGCCCATCACAGCTCTGACGATGAGCTCCGCCGCGAGCTCGAGGCCATCGATCTGGTCGACCTGACGCCCACCCAGGCGGAAGCCGTGCTCGAGCTCCAGAACGAGCTCGACGTGAACACCGATCGTCCGGCCCTCGAGATGATCGCCCGCGAGGCACTCGAAGCCATCGCGGTGGCGGACTGAGTCCGCGCAGCGTCAAAACGCGCAGCGCTTAAAAGGATCACGCGCGCGCTTCCCCACCCCGGGTGGTGGCAGGTCCACCCGCCACCCGCGGTGAGCGTATCGCCGAAAACCGCACGTGTCTGGCGCGCGCCTGTGACGATTCTGCGCCGTTGCTGGTGGCCGCAGCCGCTCATCACTGGCGTAGGCTTTCGACCATGTTCACCGGCATCGTTCGCGAGCGCGCAAAGGTCGCATCGTTCGAGCGCGGCCGGCTCGTGGTCGAGAGCTCGCTCGACCCGACCGTCGGAGACTCAGTCGCCGTCGACGGCGTCTGTCTGACGGTTGCCGAGCGCACCAACGGCTCGCTCGCGTTCGACGTGATGCCGGAGACGCTCCGGCGCGCCAAGCCCTTCGGAGCCGAGGTCAATCTCGAGACCGCGCTTCGAGCGGGCGACCCGCTCGGCGGCCATTACGTTCAGGGCCACGTCGACGGCGTCGGCCGCGTCCGCTCGATCGAGCCCGAGGGCGACAGCCGCCGGGTCGCGATCGAGGCGCCACCCGACGTGCTCCGCTACTGCGTCGAGAAGGGCTCGATCACCGTCGACGGCGTCTCGCTGACGATCGCTGCGCTGAGCGAGGACGCCTTCGAGGTCGCGTTGGTTCACCACACGCTCGAGGCGACGACGCTCGGCTCGCTGAAGCCGGGCGACAGCGTCAATCTCGAGGTCGACGTCCTCGCCAAGTACGTCGAGCGCCTCGCCGCACGGTGAGGCTCGAGCCGCTCTACCGCGTCGAGTTTTCCTACCCGGAGCATTACGACATCGGTGGCCCTGACGTCGGCGGCGTCTTCCTGGCCGAAGGCCGCTGCGAAGGTTTCGTGAGCGGTCGCTTCCGGGGCCTCAATCACCCGCGACTGCGGCCCGATGACGTCTATCTGCCCAACTTCCAGGGCGTGATCGAGACGGACGACGGCGCGAGGATCGCCTTCGACTACCGCGGCTACGGCCGCGCCCGAGACTACGGGCGAGAGGTCGTCGGCACGGCATTCCACTCGACCGGAGACGAGCGATATGCGCGCCTCAACGACGCCGTCGCCGTCCTGAGCGGCGAGGGTCGCGACCGCCAGATCAGACTCGAGGTCGCGGAACTCGTCTGGGAGTCACTCGGCTGACCCGCGGTACGATCCAGCGGATGGCAACCGAGCTAGAAAAGCAGACGCCTTTCGCGACCGTCGAGGAGGCGATCGAGGACATCCGCGAAGGCAAGTTCGTGGTCGTCGTCGACGCTGCCGACCGCGAGAACGAGGGCGATCTGACGATCGCGGCCCAGTTCGCGACTCCGGAGGCGATCAACTTCATGGCCACGCACGGTCGCGGCCTGATCTGCCTCTGTCTGACCGAGCAGCGCTGCGACGAGCTCGGCCTGCAGCCGATGACCGAACGCAACGAGACGCCCTTCGGGACCGCCTTCACGGTCTCGATCGAGGCCCGCGAGGGGATCGCCACCGGCATCTCCGCGCACGATCGTTCACGCACCGTTCAGGTCGCGATCGACTCCAGCAAGGGCGCCGACGACCTCGTCCGCCCGGGGCACATCTTCCCGCTCCGCGCGCGCGATGGGGGAGTCCTTCAGCGTGGTGGCCAGACGGAGGCATCCGTCGATCTCGCCCGGCTCGCCGGCATGATCCCGGCTGGCGTCGTCTGCGAGATCATGAACGAGGACGGGACGATGGCCCGCGTCGACGACCTGATCCCGTACTGCGAGCGACACGGGCTGAAGCTGATCACGGTCGCCGACCTGATCGAGTACCGCCGCCGGCACGAGAAGCTGGTCGAGCGGACGACGGCCGTCCGGCTGCCGACCGCCTACGGAGAGTTCACCGCGGTCGCCTTCCGGGAGACCTTGACGGGCAAGCACCACGTCGCACTCGTCAAGGGCGACGTCGACGGAGCCGAGGACGTGCTGGTCCGCGTCCACTCGGAATGCTTGACCGGTGACGTCTTCCACTCGCTTCGCTGCGACTGCGGCGAGCAGCTCGAGCAGGCGCTGGTGCAGATCGCAAGCGAGGAGCGCGGCGTCCTGCTCTACATGGCTCAGGAAGGCCGCGGAATCGGTCTGCTCAACAAGCTGAAGGCCTATGAGCTCCAGGAAAACGGCCTCGACACCGTCGAGGCGAACCTCGAGCTCGGCTTCCCCGCCGATGCACGGGACTGGGGGATCGGCAACCAGATCCTCGCCGACCTGGGCCTGTCGACGATCCGGATCCTGACGAACAACCCGAAGAAGATCAGCGGGCTGGAGGGCTACGGCCTGACGGTCGTGGAGCAGGTGCCGATCGAGGTGCCGCCCAACGCCGAGAACCGTCGCTACCTCGTGGCCAAGCGGGACAAGCTTGCGCACAAGCTGCACCACCAGGATCTCCGCTTCGACGAACTGGGGCCAGAAGAGTGACCGAAGAACACTGGCCCGGCGAGGACCGGATCTCGGCCACGGAAGAGGATGACTTGGGAACGGAGGCCGAGGCCGAGGCCGACGGCCAGCCGGCTCCGCCGGAAGAGCAACTCGAGGCCGAAGAGGCCGAAGAGGCCGAACAGAGGCGCGACGGCGATACGCCCGCGCCCGACGACGAGCCGCCCGCCGAGGAGGACGAGCTCCCACGCCTGCGCGGACCCGGCCATGCCCCCGGTCAGCTCTCGGTCCCGGACGGCTACGGCACCCTCACCGGCTCCTCGGACGGCGCCCGCCGCTCCGTTGCGGTCGTCGTCAGCCGCTTCAACGGCGACGTGACGAACAAGCTGCTCGAGAGCGCGCTCGAGGAGCTCGAGCTCGCTGGTGTGGCCCGCGACGCCGTCACGGTCGTCCAGGTTCCCGGAGCCTTCGAGCTGCCGCTCGGCGCAATGGCGCTCGCGAAGACGCGCCGATACGCCTGCATCGTCGCGCTCGGCTGCGTAATCAGGGGCGAGACGCCGCACTTCGACTACGTCGCCGGCGAGGCGGCGAGCGGGCTGCAACTCGCTGCGCTCGAGACCGGAGTCCCGGTCTCGTTCGGCGTGCTGACGCTCGAATCGGCCGACCAAGCCGACGAGCGCGTGGCCAAGGGCGCCGAGGCGGTTCGCACCGCGCTCGAGATGGCGGACCTGTTCTCGCAGTTGCGCGCGAGCGCTACGGCTTAGTCGCTCAGCTACACTGCCGCGCCGTGTCCAAGGTCTGCGCAGTCTGTGGGAAGAAGCCCGGTTTCGGCAACAACCGGAGCCACTCGATGGTGGCCACGAAGCGCCGCTTCAACCCGAACCTGCAGCGCGTCCGGGTGCTCCTGGACGGCAAGGCGACGCGCGCTTACGTTTGTGCGCGATGTCTCAAGGGCAACAAGATCCAGAAAGCCGTCTAGCAACTTCTCAAGCCGCGTTCCACGTCTAAAGAACGATGGAGCGGGCTGAGCCACAGCTTTCCTCGTCGCTCGGCCGGATCACGATCTCGACCGGCGCGATCGGCCAGATCGTCTCGCAGACGGCGTCCCGCTGCTACGGCGTCGTCGAGATCGGCGGCGGCGCCAGGGCAAAGGTCGGGCGACTGCTACCGCGTAGCCGGGGCGTGCACGGGATCTCCGTCTCCGGCGACGGCGATTCGGTCTCGCTCGACCTCCACGTCGTCGTCGAGCACGGCCTCAACCTCGCCGAGGTGGCGGCGACGATCCGCTCCCAGGTTCAGTACGAGGTCGAGCGGCTGACCGGCCTGCGCGTGGCGGCGGTGGACGTCCATATCCTGGACGTTCGCCAGTCAGCGTGAGCCCGCGCGATCAAGCTATTCGGCTTGTACGCGGTGCCGTCGCCGCACTCGAGCGAAGCCGGTCTCGCATCGACGACCTCAACGTCTATCCCGTCCCCGACGGCGACACCGGCACGAACCTGGCGCTGACCGCGCGGGCTGTGCTCGAGGACCTCGAAGGCTCGACGGCGGACGACAGCGCGACCGTCGCGCGCGAAGCCACGCGTGCCGCCTTGATGGGCGCACGCGGCAACTCCGGCGTCATCCTCTCGCAGATCGTCCGCGGGATCGGTGAGTCTCTTGCGGCGGAGGAGTCGATTGACGGCCCGGCGGTAGCGCGAGTGTTACGAGCCGGCTCGGACGCGGCGTACAGAGCGGTGCGCAAGCCCGTCGAGGGCACGATGCTGACCGCGATCCGCGCGCTCGCCGAGGCCGCCGAGGCAGAGCAGTCGCGGCCGGTCGGCGAGCTGCTCGAGCTCCTGGTGACCAAGGGCGAGGAAGCCGTCGCCCGCACCCAGGAGCAGCTCGATGTCCTGCGCGAGGCGGGCGTCGTCGACGCCGGCGCCGCCGGCCTCGTCGAGCTCCTGCGCGGAATCGCCTCCGTCGTCGCCGGACAGCCGCTGCCCGACGAGCCGCCGGTGGAGCGAGCATCCGTCGAGGCGGCGCACCAGGAGCTTTCGCGGTTTCGCTACTGCACGACGTTCGTGATCGAGGGAGACCTTGACCCAGACGCGCTCGAGGCCGAGTACGAACAACTCGGAGATTCCCTCCTCGTGGTCGGAGACGAACACGCCCTGAAGGTTCACGTCCACACGGACGATCCCGGCGCGGCGCTCGCGATCGGCACGCACGTCGGCGCGATCGAGAACGTCGAGATCGCGGACATGCACAGGCAGACTCAGGCGCGCGAGCGCCGGCTGCTGGCGGCCGTGCCCGACCCGCCACCTGCCGCGGCTGGCGTCGTCGCCGTGGTGGCCGGCACCGGCAACCGCCGCTTGTTCGAGAGCCTCGGCGCGACCCAGATCGTCGAGGGCGGGCAGACGATGAACCCCTCCGCCGCCGAGCTCCTTGCGGCCGTCGAGGCGACGAAGGCACCCGAGGCGCTCCTGCTGCCGAACAACCCCAACATCGTGCTCGTCTCCGAACAGGCCGTGTCACTCGCCGCCAAGCCGGCGCGCGTCGTTCCCACGACTTCCATCCAGGCGGGCCTGGCGGCGCTGGTGGCCTTCAACCCCGAGCAGTCGGCCGAGGAGAACGAGGCCGCCATGGTCGAGGCGGCGGCGCGCGTGGCAACGGGTGCCGTGACGACAGCCTCTCGGGACGTCCAGCTGAACGGCCGTGCAGTCGGGGTGGGCCAGTACGTCGGCCTGCTGGAGGACGAGCCGGTAGCGGGCGGCGCCGAGTTCGAGCCCGTGGCGAGGGCGATCATCGACCGCTTGCTGGCCGAACCGCGGGAGGTCGTGACGCTGCTGACCGGGGAGGAAGAACCGGATCTCTCACGGCTGCTCGCGGAGCTCGAGCAGTCGAACCCGGAGCTCGAAATCGAGGTCCACGAAGGCGGCCAGCCGCACTACCCGCTGCTCGTCTCCGCCGAGTAGCAGCAGGCCCGATCGCTACATTCGACCAGGTGGAGCCGCCGATTCGCGTCGTCCTGGTCGAGGACAACCGGGTCTTCCGCGAAGGTCTGGAGCTCGTGCTCGGGCTTCGCTCGGACATCGAGATCGTCGGCGCGGCCGAGGATGGCGCGGAAGGGGTCGAGCTGGCGCGCGAGCTGCACCCCGACGTCGTGCTGATGGACTACCGGCTGCCGGGAATGGACGGTGTCGAGGCCACGGCGGCACTGCTCGCGGCATACCCTGAGGCGGCGGTGATCGGCCTGACGGCATCGGCAAACCTGCGCGAGCGCCAGGCGCTGAGCGATGCCGGCGCCGTCGACTGCCTCAGCAAGGACGGCGAGCTCGACCAGATCGTCGCGGCGATCCACCGCGCCGCGGGCACGACTCCAGCCGAGTAAGCAATGGACCTTACTGCCGCGAACACTGCGATCGTCGTCGACTCGACGGCCGACTTTCCGCAGGCGCCGGAGCGCTACCCGAACTGGCGGATCGTGCCGCTCTACGTCCGCTTCGGGCAGGAGAGCTTCCGCGACTACGTCGAGCTGGGACCTGCCGACTTCTACACGCGGCTGCGCAGCTCGGCGGTCGTGCCGACCACCTCGCAGCCGACTCCCGGCGACTTTCACGCCGCCTACCAGGAGCTCGGCGAGTACGAGCGCGTCTACTCGCTCCACATCGCGGGCACGCTCTCGGGCACTGTCGAGAGCGCACGGGCCGCGGCCGCCGAGTTCGGCGACCGGATCCGCGTCGTCGATACCGAAACCGCCTCCGCCGCTGTCGCGATGCTCGGGCTCGCGATCCAGCGGCGCCTCGAGCGGGGCACGACCGACGAGGAAGTCGAGGAGCTCGTCGGTCGGCACCGGCGCGAGTCGCAGCTGATCTTCACGCTCGACACCCTCGACTACCTCGCGCGGGGCGGGCGAATCGGCCGCGCAGCGGCATGGGCGGGTGGGCTGATGAGGGTGAAACCGATCCTGACGATCCGCGACGGCGAGGTGATTCCGATCAAGCGTGTTCGAGGCAACCAGCGTGCCTTCCAGGAGTTCATCGCGGCCTTCGAGTCGGGCTCGAGCGACGGGCCCGGCTTGCGCGTCGCGATCGCCGACGCGGATGCACCCGATCGCACAGAGGCGCTCAGGGAGCTCGTGGGGCGGACGCGGCCGCAGGCCGACCTCGAGCTCGTGGCGACGCTCGGGCCCGTGATCGGTACCCACGCCGGCCCGGGCACGGTCGGGCTCTTCTGGTTTGCCGATGAGTGAGCAGCGCGGCTTCGCGGGCGCGGACCCGCCCGAGCGCTGGCCGCCGACGCGAGTGCGGCCGCGTCCGGAGGAGCTCGACCGGACGCTCGACACGCTGCCGGGTGTGGGCCCGTCGCAGCGAGGCAAGCTGGCGAAGCTCGGCCTGCGGACGGTCCGCGACCTGCTCGAGCACCGGCCGCGCGACTACCAGCAGGCCGTGGGGGAGACACCGATCTCGAACCTGTTCGGCGAGGAGGAGGCGGTGATCGCCGGCGAGGTGCGGCGCATCTCGATCCGCCCGACCCGACGCCGGTTGACCGTTCTGAAGGCCGCGGTGCGCGACGAGAGCGGCGAGATCTCAGCGGTCTGGTTCAACCAGCCCTGGCTCGCCGACAAGCTGCAGCCCGGGACGCGGCTGCGCTTGCGTGGACAGCTGCGCCGGAACGAGTTCCACGTCCGCTCGTACGACCTGGACGGCGCGGCCGCGACCGCCGACTTCGCGCCGGTGTATCCCGCGAGCGAGGAGGTGACCTCGCCGCGCCTGCGGACGCTGGTCGAGAGCGCGCTCCCGCATGCAACCGACTTCGGCGACTCGCTCCCCGCCGGGTTGCGGGCGCGCGAGCGGTTGCCGCTCCGCTTCGACGCGCTCGTTGCATTGCACCGCCCACGCGACGCCGGCGAGGCCGAGTGGGCGCGGCGCAGGCTCGCGCTGGACGAGCTCCTCCTTCTGCAGGTTGGGCTGGCGCGGATCCGCGAGGGGACGGAGGAGGCGACCGCACCTGTGCTCGGCGAGCCGGGCGAGCTCGCGGAGCGCTACCGCGAGGCGCTTCCGTTCGAGCTGACGAAGGATCAGGAGCAGGCGATCGCGGAGATCGACGCCGATCTCGCGGCCTCGAAGCCGATGCAGCGGCTGCTCCAGGGCGATGTCGGCTCGGGCAAGACCGTCGTCGCCCTCTACGCGCTGCTGCGGGCCGTCGAGGCCGGCAAGACCGGCGCGCTGATGGCGCCGACGGAAACCCTGGCTGAGCAGCACTTTTTGACGCTGGAACCGATCTGCACCGAGCTCGGTGTGCGGACCGCCCTGCTGACGGGATCCCTTAAGGGCGACGTCGAAGGGGCGCAGATTCTCGTTGGAACGCACGCGCTGATCCAGGAAGGCGTCGACCTCTCGGAGCTCGCAGTCGCGGTCGTCGACGAACAACACCGATTCGGCGTCGAGCAGCGCGGAGCCCTCGCCGCCGGCCGCTCGCCGCACGTCCTACACATGACCGCGACGCCGATCCCCAGGACGCTCGCGCTGACCGTCTACGGCGATCTCTCGGTGACCGAGATCGCGAAGCCGCCGGCCAATCGCAAGCCGATCGTGACCAGCTGGGTGACAGACGAGCGCGGACCGGAGGCGTATCGGCGGCTGCGCAAGCACCTCGACGCGGGCCGGCAGGCCTACGTCGTCTGCCCGCTGATCGAGCAATCCGAGACCTCGCAGGCGCGCGCGGCCGAAGCCGAGGCCGAGCGCCTTCGACGCGGAGAGCTCCGCGACTACCGCGTCGGTCTGCTGCACGGTCGCCTGCGCCCGTCCGAGCGGCGGCAGCTGATGGCGCACTTCAAGGCGCGGGAGCTCGACGTGCTCGTCTCGACGACCGTGATCGAGGTCGGCGTCGACGTCCCGAACGCGACGATCATGATCGTCCAGGAGGCCGACCGGTTCGGGCTGGCCCAGCTCCACCAGCTCCGGGGCCGCGTCGGCCGCGGCGCCGAGCAGTCCTATTGCCTGCTCGTCTCGCGAGCCAAGGAAGAGCTGACCGATAACGCCCGTGAGCGCCTGCAGGCGCTTGTCGACACGACCGACGGCTTCGAGCTGGCCGAGAAGGACCTGGAGCTGCGCGGCGAGGGCCAGCTGCTCGGGACGCGGCAGGCCGGCCTCTCCGAGTTTCGCTTCACGCGCCTGCGAGCCGACCGCGAGCTACTCGAACGCGCCCGCGAGCTCGCCGGCGAGCTGGTCGTTCACGAAGGCCCGCTGAACGACGAGGTCGACCGCTTCTTCGCCGGCGCTGAAGCCGACTCGCTGGCGTGACTTTAGGGACTGTCCCCACCGGGGACTGTCCCTGAAACCGGCTGCAGCTCGCTGCCGCTTGAGGGACAGTCCCCGTTCGGGGACAGTCCCTGAAACCGGCTGCAGCTTCGCTGCCCGCTTAAGGGACAGTCCCCGTTCGGGGACTGCAGTCCCTAAAAACCGGCTGCAGCTCGCTGCCGCTTGAGGGACAGTCCCCTTTCGGGGACAGTCCCTACGTGAGAATCATCGCTGGGTCGAACAAGGGCGCGCGGATCTTTGCCCCAAAGGGACAGGACACGCGCCCGACGGGGGATCGCGTCCGCGAAGCCGCGTTCAACCTGATCGGCCCCGTCGACGGCGCGGCCGTGCTCGACCTCTTCGCCGGTTCGGGCGCGATGGGCCTGGAGGCGCTCTCGCGGGGAGCGGCGACCGCCGTCTTTGTCGAGAACGACCGCGAAGCTCGCCGCACGATCGACCGCAATCTCGACAAGCTCGGCCTCACCGGCGCTCGCGTTGTCGCTCAGGACGCCCTACGAGCTCTCGCCGCCGAGGTCGCGGCCGGTCGCCGCTACGATCTCGTGCTGGTCGATCCGCCCTACGAGATGTTTTCTTCCCTGCAAAACAGGCTTTCCCAGTATCTTCCGGCCGTCCTCGCCGAGAACGGCCTAGTGGTCGTCGAGACCGGCTCGAGAGACGAGCCGGAGCTTCCGCCCCTCAACAAACGCACCAGCCGGCCTTATGGCTCGGCGCGAATCACGATCTTCCAACACGCGCCCGAACACCGCGGACCCGTGAACACTCCATGAACGTGTGCAAGACGGTCGCACCGGCCAAGCCGCCGCGACCTCTATACGGCATCGCAAGCGACGCCTCAGAGCATCCGTGATCACAGCCATCTACCCCGGCACCTTCGACCCGGTCACCAACGGCCACGTCGACGTGATCGAGCGCGCCGCCGGCATCTTCGACCGGCTTGTGATCGGCGTCGTCGGCAACCCCCAGCACAAGCAGCCGATGTTCACGCTGGACGAGCGCGTCGCCTTCTTGAAGGAGGCCCTCGAGGGACTCGAGGACGTCGAGGTCGACGTCTTCTCCGAACTCGTCGTCGACTTCGCGCGCAGGTGGGAGGCGAAGGCGATCGTCAAGGGCCTGCGTGTGATCTCAGACTTCGAGTGGGAGTTCCAGATGAACCAGCTCAACCGGACACTCGCGCCCGAGGTCGAAACGGTCTACGTGATGGCGAGCCCGGAGGTCAGCTTCGTCTCTTCGAGCGGCGTGAAGGAGATCGCCTCGTTCGGGGGAAAGGTTGACGGGCTCGTTCCGGCGGCGGTCGCGAGACGGTTCGCGGAGATGTTTCCGGACGGGCGGCCGGGGACGCCGGAGAACCCAGGGGAATGAACGAGACGCAACGACTAGAAGGTCTCCTCGACGCCGGCAACGGCGGCAGCGTGACGCTGCCGCGAAGGGATGCGCTCGAGCTCGCCCAGAAGCTGAAGGTTCGAGGCAATCCGGGTGCCGCTGCGCGGCTCGTCGAGCTGCTCAACTCGCCGGGTGACGTCGATCTCAACCCGGAGGAGGCGAAGAATCTGCTCGAGCAGCTACGCGAGAGCGGGCGCCGTTGGGTCTTCGGCACGAATGAGGCGCGGGAACTGCCGTCCCTCAAGCCCCCGGAGTCGGAGTCAGCACCGCAGCCCGAACCTGAGCCCCAACCGGAAGCTGACCCACAGCCAGAGACTGAGCCTGCGCCTGAAGCCAAAGCGGAGCCGGAGCCCGCACCGGAACCGGAGCCCGCACCGGAACCGGAGCCCGCACCGGAAGCAGAGCCCACGCCCGAAGCAGAGCCCACGCCGGAACCAGCACAAAAGCGGGGCTTCTTCAGCCGCCTCTTCGGCAGAACTAGCGAATAGTGCTTCCTCTGTAAACTCCGAGGATTCATGGACGTACTCGTTCTCATCGACAAGCTCGACGACCTCGTGCACAACGCGAAGGCCGTGCCGCTGACCGACCAGGTCCGCATCGATCGCGAGGAGATCTACGACATCCTCGACCAGATGCGGGCGACGATCCCTGAGGAGATCAAGCAGGCCCGCTGGATCGTCAAGGAGCGGCAGGAGATGCTCGCCGAGGCGAAGCGGGAGTGCGACAGGATTCTCGGCGAGGCACGCGAGCAGGCGGTTCGCGAGGCCTCGCAGACGGAGATCGTCAAGCTCGCCGAGCGTCAGGCACAGGAGATCGTCGACGAGTCCAGGCGCCAGGCGCGAGAAACGCGGCTCGAGATGGAGGATTGGGCCGACAGCATCCTCTCGACGCTCGAGGTCAATCTCGACAAGTTCCTGGGCGCGGTCAAGCGGGGACGCGAGCGGCTCCACGAGCGCTCGCAGGAATCGGTCATCACCGGAGTCGGGGCCGGAGTCGGCATCGACGGCGGCTCGACGAACGACCAGCCCTTCTAGGGGCCCGTGGACACCTACCTGGCCGTCGCGAGCAAGCGCGACTGGCGCAGCTACGCCGACCGCCCGATCCCCGAGGACGTCGTCACGCGGATCCTCGACGCCGGCCGGGTCGCCGGCAGCGGCTCCAACAAGCAGCCGTGGACGTTCGTCGTCGTCGAGGACGCGGAGCGGAAGGAGCGCCTGGCCGAGTCGGTCTATGTGGCCGGGAACGTTCGCAGCGCCGCCCTCGTGATCGCGATCGCGACACCCGGAGGAGGCCGCGTTCTCGACGTCGGTCGCGCGATGCAGAACATGATGCTCGTCGCCTGGAACGAAGGCGTCGTCTCGTGCCCGAACGGGATGCCTGACCGAGCAGGGACGGCTCAAGTTCTGGGCCTGGAGGGTGACCTCGAGCCCGTGATCGTCCTCTCGTTCGCCTATCCGCGTCGCCCTCTCGACCCAGAGGCGAAGACCGCCGAGGAGTGGAGCCGCGAGGCGAATCGCAAGCCGCTCGGCGAGCTTCTGAAGCGCGTCTAGCCGTTGCTAGGTTGAGCGGGTGACCGTTCTCAATCTACGCACGCTCAAGCTCCGCTCCGGCGAGCAGTTCGCCGACGAGCGAGAGATTCAACTCGAGCCGCTGGAGCTCGGCGGGCAGCGCTATCTGCCGGTGCCCGAGACCGTGCAGGCGGAGCTGTCGATCACGCGTGCGAGCACGGGGACCGTCTTCGAGCTTCGCTTCCGGAACCGGCTCCACGGCCCCTGCTACCGCTGCCTCGAAGACGCCGTGCTCGAGCTGCCGATCTCGGCCCGTGAGTACCAGGCGACAAACCCCGACTCCGACGAGCTGCGGACGCCGTACCTGGAGGACGACCGGCTCGATCTCTCGGCCTGGGCCCGCGACGCGGTCGCGCTGGCGCTGCCGCTGCAGATTCTCTGCCAGCCGGACTGCGCTGGGCTCTGCCCGGTTTGCGGCAAGGACCTGAACGCCGAGCCACACACGCACGACGAAGAGAAGTCCGACTCGCGCTGGGCCGCGCTCGCCGAGTTGCGCGACCGACTCTGATACGACCCGCGGCTATACTGGCCGACCGCCGATGGCAGTCCCCAAGCGAAAAACGTCGAAGTCGCGTCGCGACAAGCGCCGCGCCCAGCATGGCATCTCGTCGCCGAGGCTGAGCCTCTGCCCAAATTGCGGCTCGCCGACGCGGCCGCATCAGATGTGCCAGACGTGCAAGACGTACCGCGGCCGCGAGATCGAGCCGCTCCGCCCGCTCGGTTCGTAACCCCATGGCACGCATCGCGGTCGATGCGATGGGAGGGGATCGCGCCCCTGAAGAGATCGTCGCGGGCGCGCTCGAAGCCGCCTCGCCGCAGATCACACCGGTGCTCGTCGGCCCCTCGGGGCTCAATTCCGGCGGGCTCGCGCTCGTCGAGGCGCAGACGACGATCGCGATGGACGAGAAACCAGCGGACGCCGTCCGCGCCAAGCGCGACAGCTCGCTCGTCGTCGCGTGCCGGCTCGTCCGCGAGGGTCGAGCCGACGCGGCCGTTTCCGCCGGGAATACCGGCGCCATGCTCGCCGCGGGGCTGGTCGAGATCCGCCGGCTTCGGGGCGTCAACCGGCCCGCGATCGCAGTCGTCCTACCGGCTAAGCGCGGCCCCTCGGTTCTGATCGACTCCGGCGCCAACGCCGACGGCCGGGCGGAACACCTGCGCCAGTTCGCGCACATGGGCTCCGTCTTCGCGCAAGAGATCCTCGGCATCAGCGATCCCGAGGTGCGCCTACTCTCGATCGGCGAGGAGCCGGAGAAGGGGAACCAGCTGACGCTCGAGGCCCACCGGCTGCTGTCCGAGGCGGAGGATCTCAACTTCAGGGGCAACACCGAGAGCCGCAACCTGCTAGAAGGCGCCGCCGACGTGGTCGTCTGCGACGGTTTCACCGGCAACGTCGTCCTCAAGGCGCTCGAGGGGACGATCGCCACGGTCCTCGGCTCCCTGCGCGAAGAGATCAGCGCCAGTCGCCGCGCCAAGCTCGGCGGCCTGTTGATCCGCCCCGCCGCGCGCGGCCTGCGCGACCGGCTTGACCCCGACACCTACGGCGGCGCGTATCTGCTCGGCCTGCGCGGGCTGGCCGTGATCGCGCACGGAAGCTCGGGCCGGCGGGCGATCGCGAACGCGATTCGGCTCGCCGCCCGGGGGGTCGAGCACGACGTCGTCGGAAGCTTGCAAGAACGGCTTGAACAGGGCGTGTTAGAGTCCGCGCGCTCTGACCCCGAACCGGCAAGGTAGGTGAGATGGCAGCTTCGCGAGAGGAAGTGTACGAGCGAGTAAAGGAAGTGCTGAGCGAGCAGCTCGGCGTCGACGAAAGCGAGATCAACGAGGAAGCCTCTTTCCAGGGAGATCTCGACGCCGACTCGCTCGATCTCGTCGAGCTGATCATGGAGCTCGAAGACCAGTTCGGGATCAAGATTTCCGACGAGGACGCTCAGAAGATCCAGACGGTCGGTCAGGCTGTCGACTACGTCTCCTCGCACCAGTAGCCGCGGTCGTCTCGACCGCCTGATCGACGCGCTCCCCGAAGAGCGGCTCGAGAACGTCTTCACGCACTCCTCCTGGGCGCCCGATCGTGCGTCGTCGTACGAGCGGCTCGAGTTCCTCGGCGACAGCGTGCTCGAGCTCGCGATCGCCCGCGCGCTCTACGACGACTACCCGGACTTCTCCGAGGGCAGACTGGCGAAGATCCGCTCGCACGTCGTCTCGCGGGCGAGCTGCGCCGTCGTGGCGAAGGAGCTGGATCTCGGGGCGCGGCTGCTGGAACGCGGCCGCGACCTGATCCCCGCGGAGGAGCTCCAGCGGTTGATGAAAAACCGCAACGTGCTCGCCGCGTTATTAGAGGCTTCGCTGGCCGCGCTCTTCATCGAGCATGGGTTCCAGAAGATCGAGCCCGCGATCGTCGAGGCCTTCGCGGGGCGAATCGAGTACGCGCTGACGAGCCACGTCGACTTCAAGACCGAGCTCCAGGAGGCGCTCGCCCGGCGGGGAAAGGCGGTCAGTTATTCGGTACTGAACGTCGACGGCGCGCCGCATGACCGAACCTTCACCTGTGCGGCGAACATCGACGGCGACCAGGCCGGAGTCGGGCAAGGACGCTCCAAGAAGGCCGCAGAGCAGGCGGCGGCGCAGCAGGTGCTCGCTAAGCTCGGCATCTCCTAGCGCCAGGCGGAGAGATCAGCGCAGCGGTAGGCCGCGCCAGGCGATTGAAAGGCCTGCAAGTACCGTTGTTCAATCGGCCTCGCAGCGTCATACGGCGTACTCGTCCTCGCCCAGGCGGCGCTCGTGTTCGCACCAGGGCGGCCGCTGCGGCTCGTCTCCTCGCGAGCCCTTGGGCTCGCGATCCCGGCGGCCGCACTCGTCGCCGGCGTCACCATCGCGCAGCTCGGCGGAGGAGCGGACTTTCTGACCGCGCTAGCGGCAGTCGCGACTCCCCTTCTCGCGGCCGGCGCGGGCTGGGCGCGGGGTTGGCGGCTTCCCTGGTTGCCGGCACTCTGCGTGCCGCTCCTCTACGCGGTCGCCTGGCTGCGACCCGATGCTTGGTCGACCGACCTCGCCGGGGTCGCGCTGATCGCGGGCGCCTGCCTGGCCATCACGGGCCTTGTCGCCGGCGTCGCGCCGCGGTCGTGGCTCACGGCCGGGCTTGTGCTGCTCGTCGTACTCGACGTGATCCTGGTCTGGGGCGACCGTCAGGTCGAGCCGACGATGAACGCGCTCCAGGCTGCGGCGCCGCCGACGATCGGCCGGCCGCTGCCAGAGCTGCAGCAGGTGGACTTCGGCTCGGCCACGATGGGTTGGCTCGATTTCGCAGCGCCGGCGCTGCTTGGACTGCTCGTCCAGCGGCGCGCCGCCGCCGCGGTCGCTACGGGGCTCGCAGCCGCCCTTTGGGGGCTGCTGCTTCTGGCCACATCACCGATCGCGGCGACTCCACCCGTGCTGGTCGGACTGATCGTGGGGCGGAGGCGTCGCGGTCGTTCACCAATCCTGTCGCCGGCTCTAAGCTCTCTCACCCACGGATGGATTCCCTCGAAGCAGTTAGACGCGTCCAAGCCACCAGGCTCGTGAGCGAGACGGCGACGAAGTCGGAGCTCGAACTCGCGCCTGGCTTGCTGCCGGCCGGGCGACGTTGCGCGGAATTACGCGGCCTGGAGTTGAACCTCTGGGGTGACAGTTTGGTCGCGCGTTCGCGGCCGGGCGGTCGCCGCCAAGGTGACAACGGCCCATACGAGCGCCGCCCACGCCCACGCATGGCCCTCGCTAGCCGCTGCTGAAGTCGGAGCGAGCAGGCACGAGATCGCCCACGCGCCCGCTGCGATCGACGCGCTGATGGCCGGGATTCGCCAGCCCGACGTGCGAGCGGCGGCAAGCAGCACGAGAAGGAGAACGAGGAACGCCAGCGCCGCCATCACGGTCCAGTGGTGTAGGCCGTTGGACACAGCATCGGCGGGCGGAAGATCGCGCCGCTGGGCCGAGGCCATCCGCCAGGCATAGCTGAGAGATGGAACAGCGGCAACGGCTGCGAGCGCGAGCATCATCGGCTCCAGGTGCCGCCCCCGCGCGAGGAACGTCTGGCGCGCCGGATGCAGCGCGAGCAGGACGGCCGAGACGCCGGCGACTCCGCCCGCAAGCGCCAAGTACCACCATTTCTGACCAGCAGCACCCGCGAGAGCAAGCGCAAGCGCGACAACTGCCGTCTGCTGAATCCCAGCGACCCGCCGCTCCGGACGGCGAAGCTGGGTGAGCAAGCCAAGCGGAAGAATCACACCGAAGACGGCGCCCCAGCCGACGTCGAGGATCTGGTTGCGGGCCTGGTCGACGTACCCGGTGAACCCGTCGATCAGGTCGATCAGCCCGAAGTTGATCGTCAACGAAGCAAACGCGACAACGAGAGCCGCCGTCTTCAACCATGTCGTGCGACTTATGCGCGCCATTACCGCGACCCTACTCTTCATCCGCCATCGCCGCGGTAGGCCCTCTTCCTGGGCCAGTGTGCGGGATGTCACCCGAGCCGCTCGAATAGCCTGCTCGGCGTGCGGAGGGTCCTGGTCACCGGGATGTCTGGCGCGGGCAAGTCAACCGTGTTGGCCGAGCTTGCACGGCGCGGCTTTCAGGTCGTCGAGACTGACGACGCACTGTGGAGCGAGTGGTCGGAGGCAGACGGCGGATACGTTTGGCGGGAGGATCTCGTCGAAGAGCTTCTATCCGCGCTTCGACGCGGTGGTCCTCTTGAGTGCGCCGGTCGACGTGCTCCTACGCCGGATCGATGCGCGGACCACGAACGATTACGGCAAGACGGCTGAGGAGCGCGCGCTCATCCTGAGTCACGTCGCGCAGGTTGAGCCGTTGCTTCGTGTCACGTGCAAACATGAGATCGACGCGAGCCAGCAGCTCGATGATGTCGTCGCGCAGCTGGTCGAAATTGCACGCGGCGAGTAAGGGTTTTGTCAGTGGATGAGGCCCCGCCTGGGCCAGCGTTTGGGAATGTCACCCGACCGCCTTGGGCGATTGCGTCGCGGCGGTCTGGTGGCGGTTGTTGCTTCTCCAGACCGGCAGGCGTAGTCTCGCGCCCAAGTCCCCTACCCACGGAGGTCTTATGACCACCACCACGAGCCTGCTCCCTGACATCGGGACCGAGCTTCGGGAGGGTTACGCCCAGATCGGCGATACGAACTTGCATTACGTCGAGGCCGGCGAGGGGCCGCTCGTCCTTCTGCTGCACGGCTTCCCGGAGTTCTGGTTCGGTTGGCGGCGACAGATCGCGCCGCTCGCGGCGGCGGGTTTTCGAGTCGTCGCCCCCGACACGCGTGGCTACAACCTGTCATCGAAGCCAGAGGGCTTCGAGGCCTACGCCGTCGATCTGCTCGCCGCCGACATTCGCGGCCTCATCGGAGAGCTCGGTGCCGAGTCCGCGCTCTTGGTCGGTCACGACTGGGGCGGAAGCATCGCCTGGACCGTGGCGATGAACCACCCCGAGGTGGTCGACCGACTCGCCATCCTCAATGCGGCTCATCCGCGGCGGCTGTCGGAGGGACTGCACAACCCGAACCAGCTGCGGAAGTCCTGGTACTTCTTCTTCTTCGCGACACCGGGACTGCCCGAGGAAGTCGTGCACCTCAGGGACTGGCACTTCTTCCGGCACTTCCTGCGGGAGGCGAACCCGCCCTACACGCCGGAGGAAATCGAACGCTACGAAGAGGCGTGGTCGCAGCCAGGGGCAGCGGCCGGGATGATCAACTACTACCGGGCCTCGGTAAGACAGTCGCAGAAGGAAGCCGTGGCAAAGCTTCGCCCGATCTCGGCGCCGACACTGGTCATCTGGGGGGAGCGCGATTCCTACCTCGGCTCCGAACTCGCCGAGCCCGACCGCGACGACGTACCCAACCTCGACCGCGTCGAGCGCCTGCCCGACGCGTCGCACTGGGTCCATCACGACGAGGCTGAACGCGTCAACCAACTGCTTGTCGACTTCTTCGCCTCCGCCGCGGCATAGGCACTAAAAGCTTGGGCCAGCGTGCGGGAATGTCACACGGGGAATCTGCCATCTCGGAAAGGCTCGACCGATGAGTTAACGGGTCGCCGAGCGGTCCAGTCCTCAGAACAACATCAACGGGCGATGCAAGTGGAGGGAGGCGCGAAATGGCTGAATGGGAGAAGCAGATCTTTGCCCTCAACCTGATCGTCGGGGACCTTGAGCGCTCGAAGGCGTTCTACCGGGAGGTCTTCGGCTTGGCTCCTCTGGACGAGGAGGAGGACTTGGCAATCTTCCGGTTGAAGGACACGTACGTCGCGTTGCGGCACGATCCGGCTCACCAGGACACCCCAGCGGGCGAAATACTCGGTCTGGCGCAGAGGGGTGTCGGGCAGTTCGCCATCGTCGTTGATGACGTGGATGCGGTGCGCACTGAGTTGGAAGAGCACGGAGTGACGGTGATCAGCGGCCCGGCGGATCGTGACTGGGGCATGCGCACGCTCACCTTCGCTGATCCAGGCGGCTACACCTGGGGGATCGCGCTCGTCTTAGCGCCGCACTCTCGGCTGGGCCAGCGTTCCGGAATGACGTTGCACCTAAGGGATCGCCGTTTGCCTTCGGCTCGCCGGAATGCGCCTGCCGTCCCTCGGTGGCGACGGCAGGCGCGAGCCCACTCCGCTAAGCCGGAATCCGCAGCCTTACCGTCTAGCCGTAGATCGTGGGCAGTTCCGTGACTTTCGTCAGAGCTTCCTCCAACGTCGAGACCTGGTACAGCTCGAGCGTGTTCCACTGACCGAGTCTCGATTGGAACGCAAACTCTCGCACCGAGTCCATGTCGTCGGCCTCGACGGCCGCGAACACCATGTGGTTGTTCATCGGCACGTACGTCGCCAGAAGTTTGACGCCCAGCTTCTCAGCCAACTCGGGTATCTGGCCCGCGCCCTCCGCGGAGAGTTTCCGAACCGTCTCGTTCGCTGACGGGCAGAGGTCGGGCGGATGCTGTCCGACGATCAGGTACTGCACTGAGCTCCTCCTTTGTGAACGGGAAGCACGACCCTACTCCCCCTGGAACGGACTGTGTCGTAGCGCGTCCGACGATTTGCTCGACGCCTGCTGGGCGTGAGCGGGAAGCCAGGCGAGCTGACGTTTGACGTCGAGTTCGTCCTAACCAAGGCCCACCCGGCCTACGCACCGCCACCACCGAGCGAGAGGGAGTGCTTTCGCCGCGGGACTCTCCGCCTCGTGAGCGTCGAACGCCTTCTCTGGGAGGGTCAGGGAGTGCGACCCGCGGTCGACGCATCCGGAGAGCTTGACTTCAGCCATATCGACTCGTTCGAGTGGGAGGAGGGGGGTAGTCCTGACTGGTGATTGGGGGAGCATCGAAGCGTCCGCCGGCGCGGTCGAACTCACGTTGCCGTCCGCGGGGTGACTTCGGTTGCCTGGGCCAGCGTTCGGGGAATGCCCCCTGAATCAGGCTTTGGAGTCTGGCTCGAGCCTCAACTACCCGGAGACAGTTTCCTTTTGCTCGAGCAGTGACCTCAAGTAATCCTCCATTTTGTTGAAACTGTCTTCCTGACCGTCGGACTTGGTCATGTGGTCACGGCCAGCCTGGTCGCGGAACGCTAGCTTCATCGTCAGCTTCGTCACTCCCTCCGTTTCGTGCAGATCCACGGACTCGACGGCGTCCGCATCTGGCCACCCTTCGAATAGCCACGTCGCGACGGTCCGGGTCGGCGGCTCGACCTCCAAGTAGGTTCCTCGAAACGAGCACTCGGTTCCGTCTTCGGTCACGAAGACGATGTGGTAGTTCCCTCCGACGCGGAGGTCGATCGAGCACTCCGTCACCTCACACGTAAATGGAGCGAACCATTTGCTCACATGCTCCGGCTTCGTGAAGACGTCGAAGACGAGTTCGATCGGAGCGTCGAACTCTCGAGTGGTGACGATCTCGAGATCGTTCGGGAATTCGATGACTGCCGATCCATGCCGATTAGGTGTCACTGCGGCTCTCCTTGTTGTTGTAGCTCTTTGAGGTAGTCGTCCACCCGATCCAGTCGGTCGTTCCACGCCTGCTCGTAGTTGGCCAACCAGTCGTGAAACGGCTGCAGGCGGGCGGGTTCCAGGCTGTAGAGGCGACGACGCCCCTCCGCCCGGCAGTTGACGAGTCCCACCTCACTGAGCACCCGTAGGTGTTTTGAGACCTGAGGCTGGGACAGCGAGAGGTCGTTCACGATCGCCCCCACCGCCTTCTCGCCTCCGATCAGCGTGTCCAGGATCTCGCGACGGTGCACCTCGCCAATTGCATTGAAGACGTCCGACGTCGTGGAAGAGCGGGCCACGGCCGGATCATATTCCGATATCGGCATGTGTCAAGTAGCATGGGCCTGCACATCGACATCGGCCGCGGCGCGAAGACGCTCCGCTGGGCCAGTGTTCGGGAGTGTCACCTGAGGCCGTGAGGCTGGATCGGGCCGGAGCCGATGAGTTTTCGGTGGCCTGCCGGTCTCTACCGCGAACGGATCCGTACGCGCATGGAAAAGGTCTCGCCTGCAGTAATGACACGGGAGGCGTCGTGAAGTTTCTTCTCTGTTCCTCTGGCATCAGCAACCCGAGCATCCACGACGCGTTGGTCGAGCTCCTCGGCAAACCGATTGCCGAGTCCAACGCCCTCTGCATCCCCACCGGTGTGCAGCCCTTCCCCGGCGGGCCTTCGCACGTCTACCGGTTCATCAGCGGAACAACCTCCAGCCCGATGTGCGGGTTGGGTTGGAAGTCGTTGGGAGTGCTCGAGCTCACCGCCCTACCCAGCGTGAAACCCGACGATTGGATCCCTGCTGTCCAGGAGACCGACGCCCTGCTGGTTTGGGGCGGCAGTCCCTTGTACCTGTGCCACTGGATGCGGCAATCCGGACTGGCCGACCTCTTGCCGTCGCTGCGGCCCGAGACGGTCTATGTCGGCACGAGCGGCGGAGCGATGGTGGCGACTCCCGACTTCGGAGGAGCCAGCTACGACGAGAGTGAACCGCTCACCGGCAGCGACAAAGCGCTGGGGCTCGTTGATTTCTCGGTGTTTCCACACCTTGATCGCGAGGATGGCATTCCGGCTAGCCCTCTGGCCGAGATAGAAGCGTGGGCCGCTCGGTTATCAGTGCCGGCATACGTGATCGACGATCAGACCGCGATCAAAGTGGTCGACGGCAACGTCGACGTCGTCACGGAGGGCCACTGGAAACGGATCACCCCCTAAGACCACCAGCGTGGGCCAGCATTCCGGAATGACGCCATAGCATTGCGCCGTGCCGTTCACGCTCAGCAACATCAAGGAGGATCTGGAGGACATCGGCCCTAGGTTCGACGGCGCGCCGGACCTGGAGTTCCGCGCGGCGACCAAGGCGCTCGAGCTCGAGAAATCCGCTCTGAGCTACCAGCGTGTCCCGCCCGACTATCGCTTTCCGTACGGCCACACGCAC
>Ga0137403_10000957_pt1 | contig 36788 bp, 36 predicted proteins | sample CZOMad2_1_16fung_FD_122057 | JGI IMG/M metagenome (GOLD analysis project Ga0137403, IMG submission 122057) | Vadose zone soil fungal communities from Angelo Coast Range Reserve, California, USA - CZOMad2_1_16fungal (Hybrid Assembly) | ecosystem: Environmental > Terrestrial > Soil > Vadose zone... | reverse complement strand
GAAGACCGCGCCGGCAAGGACGTCGACTTCCTGGCGAACAATCTGCAGAAATTCATGGCCGCCGCAGCGAAGCGCAAAGAGATCGCGCCGGGGATGGTGAGTACGTTCCTGCCGAGCGTGCCGCAACAGTTCCTGGTGGTCGATCGCGAAAAGGCGCTGAAACAAGGCGTCCCCTTGAACGATGTGTATCGGACGATTCAGGCCTACATGGGCGGAATCTTCGTCAACTACTTCAATCAATTCGGACGCCAGTGGCAAGTCTATGTCGAGGCCGAAAGCGAGTATCGCAAGAACCTCGACAGCATCGGCCAGTTCTACGTCCGCAATTCGCAGGGCGAAATGGTGCCGCTGACGAGCTTGACGAAGTTCGAGTCGAGGCCGGGGCCGGAGTTCACCATGCGCTACAACCTGTATCGCTCGGCACAGGTGATCGGAGCCGCAGCCCCCGGTTATAGCTCGGCGCAAGCAATGGCTGCGTTGGAAGAAGTCTTTAAGGAAACGATGCCGCCGGAAATGGGCTACGACTACATGGGCATCTCCTTCCAGGAGAAGAAGGCCCAGACCGGCATCCCTCCTTATGTGATCTTCGGCTTCTCGCTGCTGTTTGTGTTTTTGGTCCTGGCTGCACTCTACGAAAGCTGGTCGTTGCCGTTCAGCGTGCTGCTGAGCACCCCTGTTGCCGTCTTCGGAGCGTTCTTCGTACTGTGGTTACGCCGAACGACGCTCGGGCTTTTCCTGCCACCCTTCATGGTGCAGATCGAGACCGACGTGTATTCCCAGATCGGACTGGTGATGCTCATTGGACTGGCGGCGAAGAACGCCATCCTGATCGTAGAGTTCGCCAAAGACAAATTTGAACACGGCACGCCGCTGGCGGAAGCCGCCCTGGAGGGAGCGAAGGTCCGATTGCGGCCGATCCTGATGACCTCGTTCGCGTTCGTGCTGGGATGTGTCCCCTTGTGGACGGCTAGCGGCGCTGGCTCGGTGGCGCGGCAGATCATGGGCACTACGGTGATCGGGGGAATGCTTACGGCGACTCTGATCGCTGTCTTCATTATCCCGGTTTTGTTTGTACTGGTCGAGCGGTTCTCACAGAAACGAGAAGCGCTGGACTTGGGCCACGTTGGGGTACCTACTCCGGAACCCGGACACGGAGACGATTAGGGAGCTGCGATGGACGGACGTTCAGTAAAGAAAGGATCGAAAGCATGACCAGCCAGAAATCAACGGAGCGCGGTAACCCATCGCGCAGAGAGGTGTTGGCGGCTGGAGCAGCCGTGGTGGCCGCATCAGCGCTGCCCGTAAGCGCGGGCGCCAAGCGATCAAGCGCGCCAATGATGCGTCTTGGATCTTCGACCATAACAACCAAAGATGGAGCCCAGATCTACTACAAAGACTGGGGCAGTGGGCAGCCTATCGTCTTCAGTCATGGCTGGCCGCTAACCGCCGACGACTGGGACGGGCAGATGTTGTTCTTCGGCATGCGCGGATACCGCGTGATCGCGCACGACCGCCGCGGTCACGGCCGCTCCACCCAGACGTGGGACGGCAACGAGATGGATACCTATGCCGACGATCTCGCGACGCTCACCGAAAAACTCGACCTGAAACAAGCGATCCATGTTGGCCACTCGACAGGCGGCGGAGAAGTTGCGCGTTACATCGGAAGGCATGGCACGGAGCGGGTCGCCAAAGCGGTGCTGATCAGCGCGGTGCCGCCGCTGATGCTGAAAACGGACAAGAACCCTGGCGGCCTGCCGCTCTCGGTATTCGACGGATTGCGGGCGCAGCTGGTGGCCAATAGGCCGCAGTTTTACAAGGAATTCACGCTGCCGTTCTATGGCTACAACCGGCCCGGCGCCAAGATCTCAGAGGGCATCCGGGAGCACTGGTGGTTGCAGGGAATGATGGGAGGCGTGAAGCCTCACTACGATTGCATCAAGGCTTTTTCTGAGACGGACTTCACCGAAGATCTCAAGAAGATCGACGTGCCCACTCTGATCATGCACGGCGACGATGACCAGATCGTGCCCATCGGCGCGGCGGCATTGTTGTCCGCGAAGCTGGTGAAGAACGCTACGTTGAAGGTGTATCCGGGGTTTCCGCACGGGATGCCGACAACGAACGCAGACCAGATCAACGCAGACTTGCTGGCATTTATTAAAAGTTAGCGGGCTGAGGCTAAGATCGCGTGCACGCTACTTCTGATCAGTCGGCAAGCCTTTGGCGGCCGCTGAAGAATCCCACATTCCGCAACCTGATCGTGGCCGACATCGTCTCCGATGTCGGCACGTTCATGCAAAGCGTGGGCGCGGCCTGGTTGATGGTTTCGCTCAACGCCGGGCCGATGATGGTCGCACTGACGCAGACAGCGTCCGCTCTACCTTTCTTTCTTCTGGCGTTACCGGCAGGCGCGATCGGAGACATCGTCGATCGCCGCAGGCTGATTCTGTTCACCGAAACGTGGATGGTAGCGATTGCGATCCTGCTTGCAGGATTGACGCTCACGGGTCACATGTCGCCGGTGCTGTTGCTGGTGCTTACGTTCGCGTTGTCGGCGGGAGACGCACTGGAGAGCCCGGCCTGGCGCGCAATCTTGCCGGAGGTGGTGGCCAAACAAGACCTGGCGGCGGCGTCTGCAGTGAACGGGATCGAGTTCAACCTGGCCCGGGCAATCGGGCCGGCGCTCGCCGGGCTGATCATTGCGGTGGCGGGAGTCGGTTCCGCATTCCTCATCAACGCGCTCTCCTTCGTCGGAGTGATCGTGGTGATCGTGCGTTGGAAGCGTCCTCACAAACAACGCACGACTCCAGCAGAGACACTGACCGGCGCGACTGTAGCGGCAATACGTTACGTGCGTTTCTCGCCGGCGATCAGGGTGCTGATGGTGCGGGCCGGCATCGGATTATTTTTTGCAAGCGCACTCTTGGCCCTGCTGCCCTCGCTCGCTCGCAGCGTGAGTCCGAGCCCGGTGGGATACGGCATCCTGCTCGGGTGCTTCGGCGGCGGTGCGGTGCTGGGAGCGTTATTGATGCAACGCGTCCGCGCGCGCTGGTCGGCTGAGAAAGTTGTGAGCAGCGGCATCGTGGTCTTTGCTCTCGCAACCATGCTCGCGGGTACGCTGCATCGCATTCCCGCGCTGGCCGCTGTCACTTTGGCTGCGGGTGCGGCCTGGATCGTGTTCATCTCACTCTTCAACGTGCTCGTACTCAACCACACCCCCGACTGGGTCCGCGCTCGCGTGCTCGCCATCACCATGCTGGTGATCCAAGGAGGCATGGCAGCGGGCAGCGCAACATGGGGCGCGGTGGCGAGCCATTTTGGTATCCACTCTGCATTGTTTTGGGCGGGACTGGGGACGCTAGCCACGGCTTCGCTCGGATTGTTCCTGCGTTTGCCCGAAGCGACCATTGACCTGACGGCATGGAACCATTGGCGTATGCCTGCAGTCGATGAGGCCGCAAACAGCGACATGAATGACGCCGGTCCGGTGCTGGTGACGGTGGAATACGAAGTGATCCCGGAACGAACCAAGGAATTTGTCCGGGCCATGCATCAGTACGGCAGGATCCGGCGCCGTGATGGAGCGTCGCGCTGGGGCATTTTTCGCGACGTTGAGGATGCCGAGCGGTTCGTTGAGTCCTTCATTGTGGCGTCATGGGCGGAGCATCTCCGTCAGCATGAACGCATAACGCAAGCGGACCGCGAGATCGAAGAGCGGCTGCGCACATACGTCCGCAAAGAGCCCACCGTCCGTCACCTTATCTATGTGGAATGAGTCACGCCGCGGCTGCGGTTGCGAGGGCTTCGACGGCCGCGACATTTTTTATCAGCTCCGCGGGAAAGCCGTGCCGCCCCTGCAAGTACGCCGGGCTGTTATACGAGACCCAAACCTTTCCCGTATTGTCCTCCCAGATCAGGATCTTGAGCGGAAGATCGATGGCGGCGCTGGGAGCGGCGAGCATGAGGGGCGTCCCCGCTTTTGGGTTGCCGAAGATCACGAGCTTGGTGGGCGGCATCTTCATGCCGGCCTTTTCGGCCTCGCCGCTGTGGTCAATGAGCGCGAACAGGGCGACCCCTTTCGCTTGCAGGATCGCTTTGAGCTTTGCCACCGTTTCGTCGACGGAGTGATTGCTCGGTATGTCGACGATGCCTCTGGAAGCATTCGGTGACATTGTTTTCCTCGCGAATGGTCGCTTCGCACCGGTGTAGCCCCATTGCTAGCGACGTTTGCTTACATCCGGAACGTCTTCGCCGAGCGCAGTGGCAAGATCGATCTGGTGATCCTGCTCCTGCACCAGGATCTGCCGGATCTGCTCGGCCATGGCGAACTCTCCTAGTGCTTCGCATTGCCGGACGCGATCGCGGTAATTGCGGATGGTGTCGTTCTCGTTGTCGAGATCGAAGCGCAACATCTCCTTCGGATCTTCGGATGTGCGCACCGGCTTGGCAGTGACCGTCGGCATTTTGCCCAGGTAGTCGATCTGGCGCGAGATGATGAGCGCGTGGTCGAGTTCCTGTTTGGCGTGGATCTCGAGTTGGGCAGCGATGTCCATGTACTGGGCGCCGCTGAGCACCTGCGAATAGACGACGTAAGCGATGATGGCCTGATACTCGCGTGAGAGGTCTTCGTTCAACAGCTCTGCAAGGCGGTCGCGCGAAATCTCGATCTCGCTTGCCGAGGCTTTGGGATCAGCCATTGAGTTCTCCTGGTCAACCAAAGATTAGATGGCGGCAATGCGAACCCGTGCCGCCGTCAGCTTCGTCATTTCCTGCCATCCTCTGAGCCCTTACGGCCAAATGCCGCGCGACTCGGTGGCTTTGGCGACGCGACCGATAGCCAGGATGTACGCGCCGGTGCGCATGTCCACGGAATACTGCTTGGCGGTGCGATGCACGTCGTCGAATGCTTTGCCCATCACTTTTTCCAGCCTGCGGTTTACCTCGTTTTCTTCCCAGAAGTCTTCCGCCAGGTCCTGCACCCACTCGAAATAGGAGACGGTGACGCCGCCCGCGTTGGCCAGGATGTCGGGTAGCACCTGGATGCCCTTCTTATAAAGGATGGCGTCGGCGGCCGGCGTAGTGGGACCATTGGCGGCTTCGGCCACGATCTTGGCGCGGATCCTCTGCGCATTCTCGCGCGTGATCTGATTTTCCAGCGCTGCCGGGACGAGCACGTCCACCTCGAGTTCAAGCACTGCTTCCGACGAGATGCTTTCCGCGCCAGGGAAGCCGGCCACGGAGCCAGTTTTCTCTTTGTGCGCGAGCAGGCTGGGCACATCTAGCCCTTTGCGATTCAGAATGCCGCCGTGCGAGTCACTGACCGCAACTACTTTCATCCCTGACTTCGCCAGCAGGCGGGCAGCGATGCTGCCGGCGTTTCCGAATCCTTGCACCGCAGCAGTGGCGGTCTTGGGATCGATGCCGGAAACTTCACACGCGCGGCGGGCGATGAAAACACATCCGCGGGCAGTGGCTTCGTTGCGGCCTTCCGAGCCCCCAAGCCAGATGGGTTTGCCGGTGACCACGCCGGGAGAGCTGGCGCCACGCGTCATCGAGTAGGTATCCATGATCCACGCCATGATCTGCGAGTCGGTGTAAACGTCAGGAGCGGGAATATCGCGGTCGGGGCCGATGAAGTCGGAGATCTCGTAGGCGTAGCGGCGCGTCAACCGCTCCAGCTCGCCCTTCGACATCTTGCGCGGGTCGCAGATGATGCCGCCCTTGGCGCCGCCGAAGGGGATATTCACGGTGGCGCATTTCCACGTCATCCAGGAGGCGAGGGCTTTGACTTCGTCAAAGCTCACGTTGGGGTGATAGCGGATGCCGCCCTTGCACGGGCCGCGCGAATTGTTGTGCTGCACGCGGTAGCCGTCGAAGACGCGGATGACACCGTTGTCCATCTTGACCGGCAGCGAGAGCGAGAGCGCGCGTCGCGGACGGCGCAGTACCTCGCGCATGCCGGGCTCGAGGCCGAGTAACTCGGCCGCGGTGTCGAACTGGCTCATGGCGATGCGGAAGGGATTGAGTTCTTCTGCGGTGTCTGCGGCAACAGTTAGCGTGGGCGCCATTGCGACTCCTTTCGAAGGGGGACTTGGAGCGTGCGTCCCCGGGGGGCGTGAGGCGGCCTAGTATACAGAGGATTGAGGGGTTATGGGGCGGGTGGGCGGGACCGAACTTTATAGGGTGCAAAAAAGACGGCAGAGGCCTTGGGCTGCTGTGGTCAACTTCAGTTTGCGGCGATAGCGGAACGGATCTGTTGCAGCAGGGACTCAGCTGCTTCTTCTCCACTGTTCGAAAAGGCATCCTTCTTTAGCTGCAGCAATCTTGGAGTGGACGGGGGTAGAGCCGAAGCATCGAACTCGGCCGGCAAAATTACCAGGTCAACGCTATTCCGGCTCACCAGTGATTTGACGTCGTAGAGACTGGCGCAGCTCTGCGCCAGAGCGCCGCGGTCTTTGAGCACTGCGCCGACAAACGTGCGCACTTCAGCGGAGGGATGGGCGAACAGGATCCGCACCCCTTTCAGGGCTCCGCTAGGGGGTGTCGCACTCGACTTGAATTGCGAGAGCACGTTGGTCACCGCGAGGGTGGTGCGGACTTGAGGCGACATAGAGGTTATTTGGAGAGTCTTGCCGTCTTTGCGCGCAAGCACCAGATTGCGAACCAACATGCCGATGCCGGAGCTATCGAGAAAAATGAGGTGCTCGAGATCGAGATCCACGTGTTCGACTTCCAGACGAAGCTGCTGCAGCGCCGTTTCCAGTTCCTGGCATGGGAGGCCGGCGACAAGCCTTCCTGAGCACACAAGCGAAGCGCGGTTGCCGGCATACTCGATCTTTAAGATGAGCTCTGACATGTGAGGAGAGGGATTGTGCTATCGCGGCGGAGAGAAAGCAAGTAGTCATCTTGTGTAGACTGGGAGCGAAATCTCAAGACTGGAGCAGCATGGCTAAGGTCCTCTTGTTCCGCGCGTCCGATGAACTGAATGCGAGGCTGATGTCAGAGCTTGCGCGGGCAGGGTATGAAGTCGGAGCGCCGGATAGTGCCGACGTTCAGACCGTGCTTCAGCACCAGCCCGACCTCATCCTGCTACAGACTGATGTAGCAACGCTCGACTGCTGCGGACTGGTCACTCAGCTCAAAGGTAATGAGGCATCGTCGCCGGTAAAGATAATCCTGCTGGCCCAGGGCGGGCCTTTGGAACGCAGTCGTGCCCTCGACCTCGGCGCAGACGACGTTGTAAGTATTCCCTTCGAATCGGCTGAGCTTTTCGCCCGCATCCGGGCACAGCTCCGTGAAAAGGCTCCTGACGATCGCTTGCGCTCCGAGGCTCGTGAGGCCAAGCGGAAAGAGCTTGAAGCGGAGGCGGCGCTGGCGGCAATCGTCAATCAAAACGAAAGCGGCAAGAAGCGGTGGATGGCCCTCTGGCTGGTGATCGCGCTGACTATCGTTGGCGTGGTAGTCGCTATCCGAAGCACCCAGGTGACGACCAAGTCGAACGCACGGCTGGCTCTGCAGATGGAAAAACTGCACTCCGAGGTGATCAGCGAGAGCCAACTCCTGGAGCGCGCGCAGAAAAGCCGGGAGCTTCTAGGTCAGCAGGAGACCGATTCCGTCAACAAGCAGCTCGCGCAACTGCGAACCGACAGTTCCGATCTTCGCACGCGGATGGCGTCTTCGACAGGAGCCACTCTCTCCGACTTGGACACGCGATTGAAGGAGACGACTTCACGCATCGGCAAGCTGGAAAGCGAGTCGCGCATCGCACAGCAGATCGTGCAGGACTACACCAATAGCGTGTGCCTAATCTACGTGGTGCTTGGCTTTCACGACAAACAGTCGGGAGCGCAACTGAAGTTTGCCGGAGTCAATGCAACTGGCGGCCCGTTGCTCGACGAGAGTGGCAATCCGATCGTGACCACCGAAGGCAACGGACGACCCGTACACCTGCATGTCTTCGGCACCGGATTTCTGGTCGATGCGGCGGGACACATCCTTACGAATCATCATGTGCTCGAGCCGTGGTGGCACAACGCGGATGCTCTCCCCATTCCGGACGCCTTTGAAGCCCATCTACTTTCCCTACAGGCATACTTCCCCGGCAGCGATGCACCGTTACCCTTGCGAACGGAAGGTTTGAGCCAGGACTACGATCTTGGCCTCGCCTCGGTGACTTTGCCCAAGAAGCATCCGAGGCCAGTGTCCCTCGAGAAACAACCGGGCCCAGCTTCCGGAAGCGCGGTGGTACTGATGGGTTATCCCACCGGAATCGACGGCATCCTAGCCCGCATCGAGGAGGGCACCCTGAAGCAGATCGCGCAAGCTGCGGGAGATAACACTGAAGAGTTGGTGAAGGAGTTAGCGCGGAGAAAGTTGATCTACCCGATCGCCACCCAGGGACACCTTGGCGTAGTGGGACCAGACCGACTTGTCTACGACGCGCAGACAACTTCAGGCGGATCCGGCGGGCCGGTCTTCAACAGCAATGGAAAAGTTATCGGCGTGAACTTCGCGATGCTCACGGGATTTTCGGGGTCGAATTTTGCGGTGCCGATCTCGCATGCCGCGAAGTTGCTCGAGAGTCCCAAGTCCTTGAAGGCAGCAAAGTAGTTTTACGCGGCGGCGGTAGCAGACGCATTTTTGAGCCAGGTTTCCATCTGATTGTGGTTCACCAGGCCGGCTTGCCGCACCACGGGTTTTCCGGAAACGAAGACGGCGAAGTAAGGAATGCCACGGATGATGAAGCGCGCCGAAAGCTGAGGATAACGTTTCCGTATCTACCTTGATCACGACGGCTTTGCCCGCCATGTCTTTGGCAGTTTTCTCGACCTCGGGCGCGGCCATCTTGCACGGGCCACACCATTCTGCCCAGAAATCGGCCAGAACGGGAACGCGGGAATTCTGCGTGATCTCGTCGAACTGTTCAACGTCAACCTCGAGCGGTTCGTCGATCGGCGGCAACGCAGTCTTACACTGGCCGCAGCGGCCCGTGTCGGCAAGGTGGTTCGCGGGGATGCGGTTCTTGCGTCCGCAAACTTTGCATGGGCGAATGATAGGCATTGTGGGGTTCGCCTCTTTCACTGCAATAACAACTATAGAAGATAGATGCGCCGGGTCAATGCCTGGGACCGGCAGCTTGGTGCAACTTTTCGGCTCGCCGCGTCGCGCGGATAGCGCGTGTGTATCCTCGCGGCTTCTTGGATTCATCCGCCAAGTGTGGTTTCAAATGCCGGGGCGGAACGAATGCTCCCGGCGCGTCTTTGGGATGGCCGAGAATGGCGCGCTCCTTCATCCACTCAAGTTTTGCTCTCGGGAATCCCTTCACTTCCAGCAGCTCTTCCCAAGCCGTGAAGTACCCATGACGATTGCGTTGGTTCACGATGTTGTAAGCGATGTCTTTGGAGACGCCGGGAAGTTGCGTCAGCTCTTTGACGCTTGCGGTATTCAGGTCAATGGGAGTCATCACTGATTAGAGGACGCATCGGCCAGGAGTGTTGGCAGCGGAATTTGACGAGAGCTAGCTGCTCACGCCACTCACAAAGCCGCCGAGGTGTCCGGTGATCATGATCAGGACTGCCGCCACTGCTTCGATGGGCAGACGGAAGGCGGGTAGCGGCGAATCTGGTTTTCTCGCGGCGCGCACGTGCAACCATCCAGCGATCCAGATCAGCACGCTCGCCAAACTCGCGAAGACCAGGTGGAGCAGCAAGACACCTTTCAGCCGCGCTCCCTCGAGAGCCCATTGCCAGGCAGCGAGCCCGGTAGCGAACACCGGGATCGTGCAGATTGCGGCCAGTGTCAAGTTGTGACGCGCCACCGTCGCGAGATCACCTCGCTTGGTGCGGTGCGCGGCCAGGTCGAAGGCGAATCCCACCAGGAACAGGGCGATAGGGAAATGGACCAAGGCAACGTGCTGAGCATGCTTGGCCAGCAGAACGGTACGGATGTCGAAGGGATTGCTCACTTTGCGCCTTCCACGATCACCTTCGCGACCATCTTGGGATGAATGGAGCAAAAGTACGAATAGGCCCCGGGCTCGGTGAAGGTGAAGGAGAATTTCTCGTCCGTATCGAGCGCCTTCGACTTGAATTTCTGATCATCGCTGACAACGGTGTGTGGAATATCGTCGCGGTTCGTCCACGTAAGCGTGGTTCCGACTGGAACGGTGATACTGACCGGCGAGAAGCTAAAGTTATCTATCGCTACTGAGCTGGTCGGGAGATTGGGTTGGTCAGCTGTGAGTGGTGCATCCGTTCCGCCCTCGCCATGGACGGAGGAGAGAAGACCGAACCCGAGAAGGGCCAGGCCGGCGATGGCAATCAGCACTTTTTGTAAGCGTTTCAATCTGTGTTTCCTTTCTCAGCCGGCAAGCGGCGAGTCTATGATCGCGAGCGAATGCTTGCCGCGAATCTGGTTGACGTTAGTGATCCCCAGAAGGGACCGAAGTTTGTCGTCTGGGACTTTCATCGGCCCCGGAGAGGGAGCCGAACCGGGGGCAGGCTGGGGAAACGCCGTCGACATTGCAGTGTGGAACGTCACCTTACCTTCCACCTTTTGCATAGTCTGGTGGATATGGCCGTTCAAAACGGTCACCGATCCAAAGCGCTTCAAGTAGGAGAGTGCTTGAGCGCTGTCGTCGGTCCCCCAGCCCCAATCCGGATACACCGACCACAGCGGAATGTGCGCAAACAAGACGATCGGCGTGCTGCTCTTGACGTGCTTCACGTCTTGTTCCAGCCACTCCAGTTGATCGGTGCCCAGGTTTCCTAGACCGCCTGCTTTCAGGTTCATCACGTTCACCAGTCCGATGAAGTGCGTGCCACTGTGCTCGAAGCTGTACCAGCCGTCGCCCTTGGTCCCCTTGGCGAAGCGATCGCGATACTGCTGCCCATTGTCATTGAGTACGTCGTGCTCGCCGGGAACATAGAAGATGCGATCGGTCTTTAGAGCCTTGAGCGATTGCTCCAGGGTGTCGAATTCTTCTGCTTTGGAGAGGTGAGTCAGATCGCCGGTGTGGAGCAGGAACGCTGGAGGAACATCCAGCGAGTTGATCTTCTCGATGGCCGCGTTCAGAGTTGCGAGCACGTCGGGATTCGCAGGCTTGTTGAATCCGATATGACTGTCGCTGATCTGCACGAAGCTGAGCTCGCCCTTGAGCTCCTTGGCCGACCGCTTGCTGACGTCGCTCATGGCGAACGACTTCAGCACCCCGCCCTGGAGGACGAAGAACGCTCCCGTCCCTGCCCAAGCCATGCATTTGAGGAATCCGCGGCGGTTGATCCCGTCTTCGGTGTGGTCATCTTCTATATATGCCGACATGCAACCTCCGGATATCGGGCTCTGGGAGCAGCCCGTCACGGGAGATAACCGGGAGGGGTGGGATTTATTCCCGCTCGGGGTGAGCAAAATAAAAGTTCGCCGGGCGGGAATAAAAACAATCCAATCGGTGTTCTGGAAGGTGAAGGGTGAATGCCGCGTGCTTAGCGGGGACCGAGGAGCGTCGTTCGAGGAGCTGGCCACGCCGCTGCTGCGGCCGCTCTACAACTTCGCACGCTGGCTCACGCGCGACACGCACGAGGCAGAAGACCTGGTGCAGGAAGCATTTGCCCGGGCCCTGAAGGGCTTTTCAGGATTTCAGCCGGGAACAAACTTTCGTGCATGGATGTTCCGCATCGTGAGGAACACGTTCTTAAGTTCGCGATCGAATGTCGCGATCCATTTGTCGGTTGAGGAAGAGGGCGGAGAAGATCTTCTACCACCTGATCCGCACACGCCGGAAAGTATTCTGATGAAAGCAGGTCTGCAGCAACGCATCCAAGCCGCCATCGAGCGGCTGCCGCTCGCGTATCGCGAGGCGCTGCTGCTATGCGACGTGGAAGAGATGAGGTACCAGGAGATCGCCGCGCTCATCGGCGTGCCGGTGGGCACGGTGATGTCGCGCATATCGCGGGCGCGCAAGCTGCTGCGTGGAATGCTGGCTGAAGATGGACTGAGGATCGAATCATGAATTGCGATCTTTGGCAGGACAAATTCGACGCCTTCGTGGATATGGAACTCTCGTCCGCAGAGACGCGAGACTTTGAGGAGCACCTGCGCGGCTGCCCGGCGTGCTCCGCTGAAGCGCTGGCGCGGCAACGTCTGAAAAGTCAGACGCGGCTGGCGGGGCAGCGCTTCGAGCCAAGCGCGGAGTTCGAGAGGCGGATCATCCCAGCGAGCGCTCCCCAGCGGGCTGGTTGGAGCTGGATGCCGGCGTTGGTTGCTGCCGCAGCGGCGCTACTGCTGGTTTTGGGCGGACTCAGTTGGCGGCAAAGAACGGTCGAGCGGCAGTTGGTCTCACAACTCGTGGACCAGCACGTGGCCAGCATGGCGAGCGTGAATCCCGTGGACGTCGTATCTACCGACGCGCACACGGTGAAGCCGTGGTTTCAGGGCAAGGTGCCGTTCAGCGTCGACATCCCGGATCTGCATGACACGCAGTTCACGCTGCTGGGCGGACGGATCGAGTACTTCCAGCAGAGCCCGGCGGCTCAGCTGATCTTCGCGGTGCGGCAACACCGCATCTCGGTGTTCATCTTCCGCGAGGTTGGTGAGACTGCGGCGCTCGGCGAGCAGACAGCTCCCATTCGCAAGGCGGGGTTCCAGACCCAGAGCTGGACGGAGGATGGGATCCGCTACTTTGCCATCAGCGATGTGAACCCGCAGGATGTCCGGCAGCTTTGCGATCTGCTCAAACGGCGCAGCTGACTTCGCGGGCAGTTTGATTTATCCACTGCGCTCGGCCTACACTCCAACATCCCACGGCTCTTTCGAGGAACATGCTACTGATAACCGCGATCCGAAGCATCGTCCGCACGATCGCTATACTTTGGACCGCTTTCGAAGCCTCCCTCCAGTTCGTCTTGATGAACCTTCGCGGAGGTGCATCGCCGACCGAACGCGCAGAATGGCTGCATCGCACTTGCGCGCGCGCGCTGCGGCGCCTGAGCATTCCGGTCGAGCACAGCGGAGACATCCCTGAAAGCGGCCTGATCGTAGCTAATCACTTGAGCTATCTGGATATCCTGGCGCTCAGTGCGATCGCGCCCTTCATCTTCATCGCCAAAAAAGAAGTTCGTTCGTGGCCGATCTTCGGATGGATCGCGGCGAAGGCCGGCACACTCTTCGTGGACCGCGAGCGCAGACTCGAAACCGGAAAAGTGAACGAGAGCGTGAGCGGAGCTTTACGGGCGGGCTTGCGGGTTGTGCTGTTCGCTGAGGGAACGAGTTCAGACGGAAGTGGAGTGTTGCCCTTTCGTCCGTCACTGTTCGAGCCGGCGTTGGCAGCGGGCGCGCCCATCACGCCGGTGTTTATCAGTTATGAGGCGTCCAGCGGGTCGGTCGCGAACGACGTCTGCTATTGGGGCGAGATGAAGTTCGCTCCCCATGCGCTCAAACTCTTCTCGATCGAGTCAGTCACCGCGCGGATCATATTTGGTCCGACGTTACGCAACCTGCGGGACCGTAAGCAAGCGGCCGATGTGACTCGTGCCGAGGTGTTGCGTATATCCCGACCGGCGGACGCGAAAAGCCAGGATCCCACGAGTAAAATGGGCGCATGACTGATCCTTATATCGCGCGCATCGTCTCCTACACAGAAGGTAAAGATCCCATCACCATGCAGGGAGAGACGCCCGCGATACTGAAGCGATTGATCGACGGTGTTTCGGAAAAAGAGTTGAAGCGATCACCGGCGCCGGGGAAATGGTCGGTCGCGGAGATCCTGGCCCATCTCGCCGAGAGCGAGATCGTCACGGTGTGGCGTTATCGGCAGATGATCGAGAACAGCGGCGGGCCACTATCGGCTTACGATCAGGAGCAGTGGGCGCGCATGGGAAAATATGCCTCGCGCGATCCGCAAGACTCGCTGCGACTATTCGACGGCCTGCGCAAGGTGAACCTGGAGATGTTCGCGCGCCTTACCCGCGACGAGTGGCAGAGCTTCGGCGTCCACGCCGAGCGCGGCAAGATGACGGTGGAAACGCTGGCGCGCCACATTGCCGGCCACGATAGAAATCACGTGGAACAGATCCAGAAGATCCTGGGCAAGGGCTGAGCCAGGCAAACAAGCCGCATCAGCTACCGCGACCTAGGTTTCTCCGGTGGAGTGCTTTCAGCGGTGTGCTTGACCTCGTCTGCCGGTACGACCAAAGGCCTGACCACCTTGATGCGGGTACCCAACACCTCATAGGTGCACGTGGGCGAATCCTCGGGAATGAGGAAGGTCGCTTCGTTACCCGCATGCTTATAACTATGGATGGAGACCTTCTTGGCCGCGCAATCCAACGGAACCAGTTTGGCGTTCATGGGTGTGTGCGATATCGAAAAACGATCGCCGGGAGCGAACGGACTATCGATTTCCTGTCCACAGGCAACACCCGCAAAGAATAGTGTGAGTAGAGAAAGCGAGAAAAACTTGTGAGTGGCAAACATGACTCCACCTCCCGGGTCGAGCCGCAGTTCTGCCTTTCCTAATGTTCGATGCAAAGCATTGTGTTAAAGGCAGGAGAAATAATGCCTGAGACAGGAATCCAGAGCTGCCCGCTATCGAAACTAAGGCCCCTTATCCTGCTCGGAATCAGTTGTTTAAGTGATTCATGTGTTTTTCATCCTGCTTTAACATGCCCTAGGTAGAATTCGGGTATGAAGCAGACGGTCTTCGTAGTTGAAGATGACGCCGACATCTCCCGCCTTATCAAGCATTATCTGGAACAGGCCGGGTTCCTGGTGCGCACATTTCCGCGCGCGGACAAAGTGACTGCCTCGGCCGAACAAACGCCGCCATCTTTGTTCCTGCTCGACATCATGCTACCGGGAGGCGACGGCATCGAGTTGGGGCGGCGCATCCGGCAAGTTCCGTCGTTGCGGATGACGCCCTTGATCTTCGTCACCGCAAAAAGCTCGGAGAGCGATCGCCTGACCGGATTCGACGTTGGCGCCGATGACTACATCAGCAAACCGTTCAATCCCAAGGAGCTGGTGGCGCGAGTGAAGGCAGTGCTGCGAAGATTTGAGCGTCCGCTGGCGCCGTCAGTATTAAAATTTGACGAAGTGGAAGTGAATACCGGCGCCATGACGCTGTTCGTCCAAGGCAAACAAGTTCCCACCACTGCGACCGAATTCCGGCTGCTGGAATTCCTGGTTCGCAACGCGGGCAAGGTCCATCGTCGTGACCAGATCCTAGATGCGGTATGGCGGGACACGGACTTTGTGACGCAGCGGTCGGTGGACGTCTACGTCCGCAAGCTGCGCGAGAAGATCGAGCGCGATCCGGAGAATCCGCGCCGCCTGCTGACGGTGCGCGGCGCCGGCTACAGATTCGAGGCTGACCGTTGAGGAACAGGCTGTTCCTTAGATTATTGGCCGCTTTCTTCGTTGTCATACTTCTCAGCACGGCCACGCTCGACATCTTCGTCCGCTCCGCCTGGGAAAGGTCACTTACCGACGAGATCACCGCGGAACTCACGCAAAAGACCCGCCTCTTCGCCCTGCAATACGAGCACAATCAACTGCCCGTCGAAACGCTGGTGAAGGAAGTTGCCAAGTTTAGCGCCGCCCGGGGCACGGTGATTGACTCCACCGGGAAAGTGCTTGCGGACTCCGAGGCGAACGCGGCGCAGATGGAAAACCATGCCGGGCGTCCGGAGTTTCAAGCTGCGTTGAAAGGTGGAACAGGCTCGGATACGCGGACCAGTAAGACGGTGGGCGTCGACTTCCTGTATGTCGCGGTACCGGCCAAAGGAGGCGCCGTGCGTCTGGCGTACCCACTCGCTGTGTTGCACCAATCTACCGCGGTGATCCGCAAGAACATACTGTGGGCATCGGTCATCTCATGCGTGCTGGCGATGATCTTGGCTGCATTGATGGCGCGATCCAGCACGCGTCGGATCGAAAACATGGCCGCTTTCGCCGGCAGGATCGCTGACCGCGACTTCGGCGGCGCGCTGCGCGATCCCTCGCGCGACGAGCTGGGCCTGCTAGCTTCGTCGCTCGATCGAACCGCCGCAATGCTGCAGGAAAGTTTTTCCGAGTTGGAGCGCAACCGAACCCAACTGCAGACGCTGCTCGACAGCATGCAAGAGGCGGTGATCGCGATCTCCGCTGAGAAAAGGCTGCTTTGGGCCAATGGAGCCATGCGCGGCTTGGCGCCACAAACCGTGCGCGAGGGCATCCCGCTGATTGAGATCATCCGCGACCCTGCCTTGCTCGAGGCGGTGGAGTCTTCGGCGCGCAGCCGGGAGGCTCACAACGCAACAACCAGGGCGCTGCAACAAGGAAGTCTCTTTCAGGTCACAGTGACGCCTATGGCAAGCGGCGGCTTCGTACTCGTCTTCCATGACGTCACCGAGACGGAGAGGGTAGATAAGATCCGCCGCGATTTCATCGCCAACGTCTCCCATGAACTGCGCACGCCACTGACCGCCGTCCAGGGATATGCGCAGACCCTGAATGAACAGATTTCCGATCCGAAGGCAAAGGAATACCTGGAGATCATCCAGAAGAACAGCGCTCGCATGACCCGGTTGACCAATGACCTACTCACCCTGGCAAGAGTTGAGTCGGGCGAACAACAGCTACGGCTGGAGTCAGCACCGGCATCGAGCCTGCTGCAAGACGCGGTGGAAAGCCAGGCGACAGCGGCGCGCGATCAGGGACTTGAAGTCAAGATTGCGGAGAGCAGCGACGAATCAGTCCGCTGCGACAGCGATGCCATCCAGCAGGTGTTCGGCAACCTGATCGAAAATGCCTTGAAGTATGGCAAGGCCGGGGGGAAGGTCGAACTGGGGGCAAGAGCCAACGGCGAGATGGTCGAATTCTACGTGCGCGATTTCGGCGAAGGGATTCCTTACGAGCACCACTCGCGACTCTTCGAACGCTTTTACCGGGTAGATTCGGCGCGCTCGCGCGAATCCGGCGGCACCGGCCTTGGCCTCGCGATTGTGAAACACATTGTCCAAAATCATGGTGGAGCAGTGAGGGTAGAGAGCGAGCTTCGCCATGGCGCTACCTTCTTTTTCACATTGCCAACCGCGGGGTAGCTCTCTTTGTCCGTCTTTTCAGTGACATACCAGAATTAACAATATTTTTACAGAACGTTCACGAATCCTTAACACCACTCCATCTTTAATCAAAGCAGCACAACGTGCATGGAGGAAGTTCAGTGATTCGGAGTCTCAAGTTCTGTGTAGTGATCGCCATGTTGGTCTCGGCATGTATGGCCCAGACGACAATCAATGGGGCGGGCGCCACATTCCCGTACCCGATGTATTCCAAGTGGTTCAGCGAATATCACAACCAACATCCTGATATTCAGTTCAACTATCAATCCATCGGCAGCGGTGGCGGCATCCGCCAGGTGACTGCCGGAACCGTAGACTTTGGCGCTACGGACGGTCCCATGTCGGACGACCAGTTGGCATCCGCAAAGACCAAGATCCTGCACGTTCCAACCGTGCTTGGCTCGGTAGTCCCGGCGTACAACGTGCCGGGGGTGACGGAAAGCCTGAAGTTCACGCCGCAGATCCTGGCCGACATCTTCATGGGCAAGATCAATAACTGGAACGACGCCGCGATCGCCAAAGTGAACCCCGAAGCTAAGTTTCCCAACACTCCGATCGTCGTGGTCCATCGTTCGGACGGCAGCGGAACCACCTACGTGTTCACCGACTACCTATCCAAGGTGAGCGGCGACTGGAAATCGGGCCCGGGCAAAGGCACCTCAGTGAAATGGCCGGTCGGCATCGGCGCCAAGGGCAACGAAGGGGTTGCCGGCATGGTGCGCCAGATGGAAGGTGCGCTGGGATACGTGGAGCTGATCTACGCCGAGCAGAACAAGATCCCTTACGGCAGTGTGCAGAACGCCAAAGGCAAGTTCGTGAAGGCCGACCTGGACAGCACCACGGCAGCCGCCGCGGCGGTGGCCAAGTCGATGCCGAGCGATTTCCGGGTTTCCATCACCAATGCGCCGGCGCCGGATGCTTATCCGATCTCCAGCTTCACCTGGCTGTTGATCCCGGTGCAATCGAAACCAACACCCAAGGGCAAGATCATCAGCGACTTTTTGCACTGGATGCTGGGCCCTGGTCAGGAGATGACCAAGCAGCTCACCTATGCACCCTTGCCGGAAGAAGTGAATAAGCGTGTGCAGGCAGCCATCGCACAGGTGAAGTAGCCAAGTTTTACAACCAGAAATCAGAATCGACGAGGAGAGAGTGATGAAAGTAGTCGCGACGTTCCTGGTGAGCTTGGCCCTGTCCGTGGGCCTGCTAGCCCAAACCAGTAGCACGACTTCAACCACGACCACGAAGAAGACCACGCGCAAGCGTGCGACAGCGGCGTCTTCGGCGGTCACGCAGAGCGATCTGGCAGCAATCCGCCAGATGATGCAGCAACAACAGCAGCAACTGCAGGATTTGAAGAATGAACTACAACAGAAAGATGCTGTGATCCAGCAGACGCAGCAGCAGCTTTCGAACCTGCAGAATGCGACCTCTGACGCGCAGAACAAGGCGACGGCGGCGCAGGAAGCCTCGAACCAGTCGGCTGCGACGGTGACCACTTTGAAGTCTGACGTAAACGACATCAAGCTGAACACCACCAACGCCGCTACCAGCACGCAGGAAGACCAGAAACGCATGAGCGCGCTGGAAAACGTAGTGAATCGTTTCCGCTTCACTGGTGACGCTCGCGTCCGCGGTGAAGGCTTTTACCAGAGCTATGCCGGATGTCCGGTCGGCGTTTGCGAAGACCGCAACCGCATTCGTCTGCGCCTGCGCCTGGGCGTGGAAGGCAAGTTGAATGAGGACTTCAACGCCGGCATCTTCCTGGCGACCGGCATTTGGAGCAACGGAAGCCCGTCATTCACGGACCCCGTCTCCACCAACGAGACTGTGACCGGCTTCTTCGAAAAGAAGACCATCGCCCTCGACCGTGGTTACATCACCTACAACCCAGTGGCCCATAAGTGGTTGAACCTGACAGGCGGTAAGTTCGCTTACACCTGGCAGCGCACCAACTTCATGTTCGATCCTGACCTGAACCCGGAAGGCTTCTCGGAAAAGTTCTCCTTCGACCTGCACAATACAGGTCTGCTGAAGAACGTGACCTTCCAGGGCCTGCAGCTCATGTTCAACGAAGTGAGCAAAGGCCGGGATGGCAAGGCGATCGGCGGACAGTTCCTGTTCAAGGCACAACCGCTCCACGCCTGGACCATCACTCCCTCGTTCACGCTGCTTGATTGGAGCAACGTGGATTCCATCGCGAACGGTGCGTTCCCGCTGGCTGTCTGCAAGGGCGCAACGGTCCCGGGATGTTTGCCGCAGGCAGTGACCACGGCCGTGGGCGCGCCTATCAACGCTCCGACCTCCGCGCCGCCGGTCCTAATCGCAAACGGGATCACCAACGCGACCATCGTCAAGGGTACGGGATCTTCCCAAACCCGTGCTTATCTCTCGCGCTTCACAAATGCCGACCTGATCATCGACAACGTGATCGCAACTCCGTGGTGGAACAAGCGTCTCCCCATCCACATCGTCGGCGAGTACGAAAAGAACCTGCGCGCCGCGACGAACCGGGACTCGTTGTATTTCGGAAATATCGAGGTGGGCCAAGCGAAGGATAAGCATGACTTCATCTTCGGTTATAGCTTTAACCGGACCGATCAGGACGCTGTGATCTCCAGCTTCGCGGAAAGCGACGAGCGTGCTCCTACCAACGTGATCCAGCACAGGATCTACGGTGGATGGATGGTGGCAAAGAACACGCAGGCGCTGGTCACCTTGTGGCATGGCCGAGTGCAAGACGTAACCCTACCGAACACGGCTCTGCTGCAGAACAATGCCCTCATCGCGTTCCCAACCACCGGTATCGGTGCCTTCAATCCGTTGACGATGAAGGACCCGTTCCTCAACCGTTTGCAACTCGACCTGATCTACAAGTTCTAAGGTCGAAACAGTGTTACTCCGAAGGATGGGGCGCCGGAGCAGTCAGCCGGCGCCCTTTCTTTACAGGAGAAACACTGGTTTTTAACATTCCTTTAACAATGGACACGTAAGCTAAAGAAGGCCATGAGCTCTCTCCCCCTCAAGCTCCAGACAGGTCCTGACATCCGCGCTGCCGTCGATAGTTCGAAGCAAGTACGCCGCATTCCGACGCGCCCGGCGGTTCTCAGCCGGCTTGCCGACGATGCGTTCCGTTACGCGACCCTGCTGTGCGCGGTTTCCATTCTGGCGATCGTCGGGCTGATCTTTTACGAGTTGATCAAGAACTCGGAACTTTCAATCGGCCAATTCGGGTGGAAATTCTTCACGGGCACCAATTGGGACCCGGTCGCGGGCGACTTCGGCGCGTTGCCATTCGTGTATGGGACGCTGGTTTCGTCGCTGGTGGCGCTCATCATTGCCGTACCGCTGGCGATCGGAGTGGCGATCTTTATCACCGAGATGTGTCCCCGCGCGCTGCGTGGCATCCTCTCCTTCTTCACCGAACTTTTGGCGGCCATCCCCAGCGTGATCTATGGACTGTGGGCGGTGTTTGTTCTTGTCCCCATCATGCGCGAGCACGTGCAGCCGTTCCTGGCGAAGTTCTTTCCCTGGACGGGATTGTTCACCGGGCCACCGTACGGCATCGGCATGCTGACCGCCGGGATCGTGCTGGCCATCATGGTGATTCCATCTATCTCCGCAATCACGCGCGAGGTCATGATCGCGGTCCCGCAACATCAACGTGAAGCGGCACTGGCCCTGGGCGCGACGCGCTGGGAGATGATCCGCACCGCCGTATTGCGCAATGCGCGCACCGGCATCATCGGCGGAATCATGCTCGGTTTGGGACGTGCGTTGGGAGAGACCATGGCGGTGACCATGGTCATAGGAAACCGGCCGGAGATAGCGAAATCGCTCTTCGCCCCGGGATACACCCTGGCGAGCGTGATCGCCAACGAATTCACCGAAGCTACCGACGACCTTTACTTGAGCGCGCTGATCGAGATCGGCCTGGCGCTCTTCCTGCTGACCGTGATCGTGAACGCGGTGGCGCGCCTGCTGGTGTGGTCGACGACGCGCGGCGTTCCTGCGAGGGTGCATGGCCAGTAGCGCTAACGTGAACCTTCGCCGTCGCATCGGCAATGGCCTTGCAAACGCTCTTTGCCTAGCAGCGGTCATCATCGTGGTGGTGCCGCTGTGCGCCATCTTCTTTTATCTTTTGGCCAAGGGCGCAGGATCGATCAACCTCGCATTCCTTACTCACACACCCAAACCCGTGGGCGAGAGTGGAGGCGGGTTCGGGAATGCCATCGTGGGGTCCGCGTACGTTTTGGGCCTGGCCAGCCTCATGGGAGTTCCGCTGGGAGTGGGGGCGGGGATCTATCTTTCTGAATACGGCCGCGGGATGTTCGGCAACATCATTCGTTTCACCGCCGACGTGTTGAACGGTGTGCCATCGATCGTGATCGGCATCGTGGCGTACTCGCTGATCGTATTGCGCCAGAAGCATTTTTCCGCGCTCGCGGGCGGCGCCGCGCTGGCGATCATGATGGTTCCTACCATCACCCGCGCCACGGAAGAGATGCTGCTGCTGGTGCCGCATGCCATTCGCGAAGCCGCGCTGGGCCTGGGGATCCCGCAGTGGCGAAGTACGCTCTCCATCACCTTGCGGACGGCGCTGCCGGGAGTGGTCACCGGACTGATGCTGGCATTCGCCCGCGTAGCCGGCGAGACCGCGCCGCTGCTGTTCACGGCTTTTGGCAACCAGTACTGGAGTACCAACCCCAATCAGCCGATCGCCGCGCTTCCGTTGCAGATCTTCGTCTACGCCATTTCACCGTATGACGAGTGGCACCGCCAGGCTTGGGCGGGTGCACTGATCTTGATCATTTTGATCGTGACGAGCGTTGCGCTGGTGAGGTACGTGACCAGTCGCGGAGTACTACGAGGTAATCAATAGATGGGTGCAGGCATCAAAGTAGAGAAGCTGAACGCCTACTTCGGAAATACCCAGGCTCTCCACGGTATTGACCTGGAGGTCAGCGCCAATCACGCGACGGCAATCATCGGACCGTCGGGCTGCGGGAAGTCCACGTTCATCCGGTGCATCAACCGCATGCACGAGACCAATCCGATCGCGCGCGCCGAAGGCAAAGTGATGATTGGCAACACCGACATCTACGGAAACGGCACCACTCCGGTCGAAGTGCGACGACGCATCGGGATGGTCTTCCAAAAGGCAAACCCGTTCCCGACGATGACCATTTACGACAATGTCGCATCCGGGCTGAAACTGAACGGATTCTCAGACCACAAGCAGATGGATGAGGTGGTGGAGACGTCGCTGAAGAAGTCCGCGTTGTGGGACGAAGTGAAGGATGTGCTGAAGAAGAAGTCGGGCGCGTCACTCTCCGGCGGACAGCAGCAGCGCCTATGCATCGCGCGTGCCCTGGCTGTCGAACCCGAAGTCCTTCTGATGGATGAGCCGTGCTCGGCGCTCGACCCCATTTCCACCTCGAAGATCGAAGACCTTATCTTCGAGCTGAAAGAGAATTACACTGTGATCATCGTGACCCACAACATGCAGCAGGCCGCGCGCGTAGCCGAGTTCACGGCGTTTTTCCTGATGGGTTCGCTGGTGGAATACGACAAGACCGCCACCATCTTCACTACTCCGGCCGACAAGAGAACGGAAGACTACATCACAGGAAGGTTCGGATGACGCGAACGCGTTTTCACCAGGGATTGGAAGAGTTGAAGCACAAGCTGCTGGCGATGGGCGGCATGGCTGAGAAAGCTGTGGACACTGCGGTTGAGTCCTATCGTCGTCGCGACCTCAAGCTTTGCCAGGCCGTCTTTGAAGGCGAGAAGGCCATCAATGCCATCGAGCGTGAGATCGACGAGTTGGCGCTCGACCTGCTCGCCATGCAGCAACCCATGGCTGTCGACCTGCGTTTTATCACCTCGGTCATGAAGATCAACGCCGACCTAGAGCGCGTGGGCGACCAGGCGGTCAATATCGCCGAGCGCGTGATGAACATCGTCAAGCTGCCCAGCGCCGACCTGCCGGTGGATGTTCCGCGCATGGCAGCCACCGTCGCCGGCATGGTGCGGCGCGCGCTCGAATCCTTCCTGGAAGAGAAAGCGGAACTGGCGGAAGCGGTACTCAAAATGGATGACATCGTGGACCGCATGGACGATGAGTTCTACGCAGTCCTGGTCAACAGGATGCACCAGCAGCCTGAGATCACCGATCAGGCGCTGGACGTCCTGCTGATCTCACGCAATCTGGAGCGGGTGGCAGACCATGCCACCAACATCGCCGAAGATGTGATCTTCTGGGTGAAGGGTGCTGATATCCGTCACAACGCGGCGGACCATGCGGTGTCTGAGTAGCTGAAAGTACGATTGTGTGAAGGACGATCGGGTGAAGTTTGAAACCCAAGGTCCTTCGTTTGGTTCTTGTCCGCTAACACGTCTGTCGAAACGCCCAACCGAATTCATCGAATCTTTACACTGTGTTTACTTTTTATTAACGGGTAGTGCGGTCAAATAGGGACAGGAGTGTATATGGTTTCGGTCCCTAAGCCCGGCTTCCCCCAGTCAGAAGGCCGCGCGCGCATCATCGGCATCACGCAGCGCGCCTGTGCAGTGGCGCAGACCGCCGTTGATAATGCCATCTCCGCGCTGTGCGATCCCTCGCCGGCCAGCTTCCGCGCCGTCTCGGAGTGCGAGAAACAACTGGACGCGCTCGATCAGGAACTCGACGAGAAGATCGCGGCGGCCATCACGCAAGTCTCAGAGGCGGAGGCGCGCGAGCTGCTGGCCTGCCTGAAATTCATGATCTATTTGGAGCGCATCGGCGACCTGTTGTGGTCGTTCGTGGGCAGGGTGCGCGGCATCGGGACGCAGATCCCCACGGAAGATATGAAGGACCTGACGTGGATGGCATCAACGCTGCAGAAGATGCTGCTCGAGGTCTACCAGGCGTTTTCGCTGCAGGATCTTGACCGTGCCATCTGGGTGCTGCGCGCCGATGCGGAGATCGACCGGCGTCGCAATCTCATCTTCATCCGGCATCTGGAGAATCAGGGTGGCGTCGCGGGGAACCATTCCGCGCACGTGCTGCTGATGGCGCAAGCCATCGAACGCGCCGGCGATCACGCGAAGAACGTGGCGGAAGAAGTCTGCCATTTGCTCAGCGGCCACACTATGCGTCACTTGCTACGCAATTACGATAAGCCGGATGAAGAGCGTTATCTTGAGCATCTTCGCCGCGGCACGCGCACCCCGCTGAAGCAGTAGCCCGTCCTTTCTGAAAATTCACCATCTCTTAACCGATTTTTAACCTCGCCATAACCCGGGCGGGGGTACGCTTCGAATCTAAGAGGGTATATGGCACGCATACTTTGCGTAGAAGACGATTCCGACCTGCTGATGCTATATAGCAAGCTGATCCGGGACTGTGGCCACGAAGTCGTACCCGAGATGAACGTCCCGGATGCGATGTTGCGGCTGCAGCAAGGCCGGTTGCAGATCCTGATCACGGACTGGAACCTGGGGCGGCAGAACGCGGCTCCCCTGATCGACACCGCCCGCAAGCTGAAGATCCCGGTGATGGTGATCTCGGGCAGCCAGAAAGGCTTCGCGAAGAGTTTTTCCAGCCAGGCGGATCTATATCTGGAAAAGCCGATCGGCACGAAGGAATTTTTTGGCTTCATCCGCGATCTGCTGGTAGCGGCCCCGCTCGCCGGCTGATCAGCGCAGGGTGACGTTGAGCGTCTGGGTAGTGCCTGTCCCAACGTTCACTGCAAGATTGCTGGTCGAGTAGCCGCTGGCGGAGACTGCCACCGAATAGCCACCGACCGGGATCCAGTCTGAATAATAATTTCCATTCCCGTCCGCCTTCACTGTCTTGGCTATCCGCAGCGCACCACCGTTGAACGTAAGTGTAGCGCCTGCGATCGGGATGCCGGCAGAAGTCCGTACTGATCCAACCACACGTCCACCGGTGGCAACGAAGATCTTGGCGGGGCTTGCAGAGGCTGCGACCGCAGTCGCGGATTTCGATTCGCTGATCCATCCGGCATGCGTCGCGCTCAAGCTGTAACTCTGGATCGCAGGCGCGGGGATGGTGAAAGTCCCGTTCCCATCGGTGGTCGCGGTTTGTCCTGCGGCGGCGACCGTGAAGCCTGCCATCCGCGAGCAATCGATGGCGCTCTTGACGACCCCGGAGACTGAGCCCATCGCTGTGACGCCGTTTGCGCGATAGGGAACGGTGAATTGATTGTTGGGGTCGGTCTTGTAAGCATCAAGGTAGGGTGAGTAGGTGCTGACGCTGACGCGGTTCAGTGACGGCGAGATCTTCATGACGCGCAGATAGCCGCCACCGCCGAGCGGGAACGCCTGATAATCGGAAAGGATCTGATTGACCAGGTTCCCGTTCACGCCGAGGTCGGCGCGGCGGCCGGTGCCGTCGCCTTGCACCACGTGGCCGCTCAACACCATGCGCACATTGGGATATTTGCTCACCAACTTCAACCACATATCTTCGCCGTTGTTGTCCTTGGCGACGCCGAAGGTGGCGGCGCTGTTGACGTCGCACTGCGACATGCGGGTGTTGTCGTAATAAGTAAAGCTGTGCGTAGCGATGATGGCCTCAGTGTTGGGATGGCTTGCTAAGACCCCAGCAGCCCAATTCAGGGCCGAATCGCGAGCGTCGAATTCAAGGACCAGGATCAGATAATCGGTGCCGTTGATGTTGACGATGGAGAAAAAGTTCTCGTTGCTGCCGGCGGGATAACTTCCCCGATACCAAGCGGCATTGTCGTAGTACTGCGGACCGAAGTGCGCATTAAAGTTCTTCGTCGAAGCGGTTCGCCCAGAGGGATTGTTCTGGTCATAATCATGGTTGCCGATGGTGATGACGGTCGGGACCTTGCCCTTGATCAGACTGTACGCGTTATCGGCGGTCTGCCATTGAGTCGCGCTTCCTCCGCCGTCGACGATATCGCCCAGGCCGATCACCAGCTTGATGTTCTGATCTTTAAGGTGGTCGGCGATCCATTGCGTCTGGCTGAGGAAGATCTGCGGATACGATTTGGAATAGAACTGCGTGTCAGGGAGGGCGATGATGGTGAATTCGTCGACGGGCGCTTGCGCGAAAGCGGAGACTGCGGACAGGACAAGCAGAAACATGAAAATGCGATGAAACATTCTCTCCTCCGTGAATCCGCGAGGAGAGTACGGTCGCTTCGAAGAGCGACCTATAAGGGGTTCACTTGAAAAAAAGGAATTTGACCGAAGTTTTACCGCGCCGTAACGCGGAGTTAATGCTCCTGTAACCCGGCAGCAACAATTCGGGCTCGCAGCGCCGTGGCGTCAGCTTCTGCCTTGCTGAGACAGCCAGGTTTGACGCGCGTTTAACACTCCCTTAACATTCTTCGGCTACACTTTAAGTACCCGCCTTATGGCCCGCAAGTCCCTCGAAAAACCGGCCTATTACGTCAACCGCGAGCTGTCGTGGCTGGCGTTCAACAGCCGCGTGTTAGAGGAAGCTGAAGACGAACGCAATCCGCTTCTGGAACGAGTGAAGTTCCTGGCCATCACCGCCAGCAACCTAGATGAATTTTTTGAGATCCCAGTGGCGGCGCTGCTGCAGCGCATCGAAGAAGGCAACAACGATGCCGGGCCTGATGGACTGACGCCGCGGCAGGTGCTGCAGCTCATCGCACGCGAGACGCATGCGTCATTGGAATCGCAATATCGCACCTGGAACAAGAAGCTGCTGCCCGCTTTGGCCACGGCGGGCATTCGCATCTTAGGACTCGACGACCTGAGCGATACGCAGCGCCGTTTCGTGGAGCAATATTGCGACCGTGAAGTCGATCCCCTGCTTACGCCGGTCACGGTAGACCCGGCGCATCCATTTCCTCGCGTCATCAACAAGGCGCTTTGCGGTGCGTTCCTCTTGAAGAAGCGCCGCAGCCGCTCGTCATCGACTTACATCGGAGTGATCACGGTGCCCCGCGTTCTGCCGCGCCTGGTGCGTCTGCCCGCGAGCAACGGGACCGACGACTACATCTTTCTCGCCGACATCGTGCTCGCGCACGCGGAGAAGATGTACCGCGGATTCGAGATCGTCTCGGCGGCTGCCTTCCGGCTCACCCGCAACAGCAACCTTTATCTGCAAGAAGAAGAATCACGCAACCTGCTGGAGACCGTGCACTCGGAGTTGGCGAACCGCCGCAAAGGTGATGCGGTCCGTTTGGAGATACAGGCCGATGCCGCTCCGGAGATCGTCGATCGCTTGCGTGGCACCTTTGAACTCGAGGACTGGCAAGTCTTCCACACCGATGGTCCAGTGAACCTATCGCGAGTCATGAATATCTACGAACAGACCAATCGCGCCGAATACAAGTACCGCAGCTATGTGGCCAAGGAGCTGAACCTTACCGGCAAGTCCACAGACTTGTTCGAAGAGCTGCGCAGCCGCGACGTGTTGCTGCATCACCCGTTCGACTCCTACGATGCGGTGGTGAAGTTCATCCAGGCGGCGGCGGACGATCCGCGCGTGCGCTCCATCAAACAGACGCTCTACCGCACCAGCGAGGACTCGCCTATCATCCGCGCGCTGATCGAAGCGGCACAAAAGAAGGAAGTCACTGTAGTCGTGGAAGTGAAGGCGCGCTTCGACGAAGCTTCCAACATCCGCTGGGCGCGCAACCTGGAAGACGCCGGAGTGCAGGTGTTCCATGGACTGGTGGGACTGAAAACACATTGCAAAATCTCGCTGCTGGTCCGCCACGATCCTGACGGGGTGACGCGCAGCTATGTTCACCTGGGCACCGGAAACTACAATCCGGTCACTTCGCGCTATTACACCGACCTCAGCCTGATCACCGCCGACCAGGAGATCACATCTGCTGCGCACAATGTCTTTAATTACTTGACCGCGTATGCGGAGGGCAAGAATTACCAGCCGCTACTGGTATCGCCGCTCGACCTGGCAGCGAAGTGCGCCAAGCTCGTGCAGCGCGAAACCGATCACGCGCGGGCGGGGCGCCCGGCACGCATCATCGCCAAGATGAACGCGCTCACCGATCCGGTGCTGATCGAAGCCCTGTATCGCGCATCGCAAGCGGGCGTGGAGATTGACTTGATCGTGCGCGGCATGTGCGCCTTGCGCGCGGGAGTCGCCGGCGTGAGCGATCGCATCCGGGTACGCAGCGTCGTGGGACGCTTCCTAGAGCACAGCCGCATCTTCTTTTTTGCTAATGGAGGGCAGCAGGAGACCTACATCGGCAGCGCCGACTGGATGCCGCGCAATCTCTACGACCGCGTCGAGGTGATGGTGCCGCTGCGCGACGAGAGCATTCGTCATCGGGTGCGCGACGAGATTCTGGAGGCGTATCTGCGCGACAACTGCAAGGCGAGGATCATGATGCCGGATGGAAGCTACGTTCGCACCGGGCCGCTGGGCAAGAAGCGGCCTGCTGGGCTTCCGTCTTTCAGCGCGCAGGAGTTCCTGGTGGACCTTGCTGAAGGCAAGCAGACCTTGGATGCGCTACGGCAGGCCCCGGCCTTGCCTTCGCTCACGCCTGCTAAGAAGGCTACGGCGTAGGCAATGATCATTTATTTTCTTCGTCACGCCAGCGCCGGCGAGAGCCTCGACGATCCTAAGAAGGACGAAGCCCGCGGGCTCGACAAAGAAGGTATCCGGCAATGTACGTACGTCGGCAAAGCCTTAGCGGCCCTCAACGTGACAGTAGACGTGATCGCCACCAGTCCGCTGAAGCGCGCAACGCAGACCGCTTCACTGGTCGGCAATGAGGTCGGGTTCGAAGGAAAGCTGCATAAAGAAGATGCGCTTCGCCCGGAGGGCACCTTCACCCAGTTCATCGAGATGATCGAGAAGTACCGCCACCACGAGGCAATCATGATCGTGGGGCACAACCCCAGCGAGACCAACTTCCTGGCGCGCACCATCTCCCCAAGCGGAAAAGTGCGCGTCGATTTCAAAAAGGGAGCGGTCGCAAAGGTTGTAGCTGAGTCGCAAGGCGCGCAGTTACACTGGATGCTCACGCCTAAAGTTGCGCGCACTCTCTACGAAACTTCAGCCGACAAGGTGCGCCCGAAGACGAAACGGAAGTAATCTGCTTCCTTACTCAGAGCCCACAATTCCAGTTCCGATCCTGACTTGGCGCGAAGGAAGAGCGTGACGTGGCTCTGGCCCACGCGAGCACGCAAGCTCTTCACCGCGGACCTGCGTCCTTGGTTCAACGCCCGAGCCAGCCGCAAAAGCGCGTTGCACATGATCACCGGTTTCAATTCGTACGGCAGCAACTCTTTCACAAAACGATCGTGCGGAGCGGGTTTGGACTTACCCACGAAGCGTGCGATCACCGCCATGCGATTGCGCTGCTCGGGAGTAAAGCCGAAGATCTCTGAATTCTTGATGATGTAAAAGCTGTGCCGGTGCGCGCCGGCGCGGTTCAAGTACGACCCCACCTCATGCAGCATGGCCGCAGCACCCAGCAATTCTTCGTATTCCTGGGAGAGGCCGTGCAAGCGCTTAAGGTTGCGAAAAAATTGCAAGGCCAGGTCGCGAGTGGATCCGGCATACTTCAAGTCCACTTGGTAGCGCTTGGCGATAGCAAGGATGGCATCGTCGCGATCGGTCTCGATAAGTTTGTGTGATTTAGATCCGCTGTCGTATTCGGCGGCCATTGCTGCGAGGAGTCCATCGCGCAATCCTAGCGGGGAGTAACGGAACGAGCGAAGGCCAAAGCGCTGCATAAATTCCGCATAGACCGCTGCGCCGGCAACGATGATCTCGGCACGCTTGGGTCCAATGCCCTGGATAGCGGCGCGCTTTTGTTGCGTCTGCTTGGCCAATTGTTCGGCCACGCGCTTGGTGGCAGTGGTGGTGACAGTGGCAATGCGATTTTCGCGTCCATAAGCTGCGCGCGTGGCTGCGGCTAGCGCCGCCGCCGTGCCGGAAGTCGCGATCACGGTCTGGACGCGCTCGCCACGGATCTTGTCCTCTACCCGCCTGACTTCCTTGGTAATGAACTCGCGCATGCGCGCCAGTTCCTTCTTGCGTGGAGGATCGTGCTTGAGGAATTCGCCAGTGAGGCGCACCGCGCCGAGCGGCAAGCTGGAGATGCTCTTAATGTGGTCGTTGACGGAGATGGTGAACTCGCAACTCCCGCCGCCCAAGTCCACCATGAGCACGCGGCGGCGCAGCAGCTTCTCGTTCACCGCGAGACCGAGGTGGATGAGACGTCCTTCCTCCAGGCCGGAGATGACTTCGACGCGCCAGCCGGTCGCCGCTCGCGCCCACTCGATGAAGCTGCGGCTATTGCCGGCGTCGCGGAGGCTGCTTGTCGCGACCACGCGTACCGCGTCGCAGGCATGTTGCTGCGCGGCCTTGTGAAAGCGCTGCAGTACTTTGATGGTGTGCGCCATGGCTTCGGGCGCGAGCAGTCCGGTCTGAAAGACGGAGGCGCCGAGGCGAGTGACTTCGCGGTCCTCGTGAACGACGCGCAAGCGGCCGCGCGTAAGCTGCGCGATCTTGAGGCGCACGGAGTTGGCGCCGATGTCCACCGCCGCGAAGACGGGCATGGCCTCTGATTGTACAAGCGGAATCCGCGGAAATGATGGTTTTCGACGGCGGTGTTATCGTAGAAGCACGTCTATGGTCTACCTGACACGCAAGGCGGAGTTCTCCGCCGCGCACTACTACCACAATCCGCAATGGTCGGCGGAGGAGAACCAGCGCGTCTTCGGGAAATGCGCCAACCTCAATGGACATGGGCACAACTACACGCTCGAAGTCACGGTGAAGGGCGAGCCGGACGCGAAGTCGGGCTTCGTGATCGACCTGAAGGACCTCAAAGCCATCATGAATCGCGAGGTCCTCGACGTGATGGACCATCGCATGCTGAATAAAGAAGTCCCGGAATTCGTGACCCAGATCCCCACGACGGAAAACTTGGCGATCTCGATCTGGAAGCGCTTGGAAGGCAAGCTGAAGATTGCACGGCTGCATCGCGTGCGCGTCTACGAGACCCCCGACCTGTTCGTGGACTTCTACGGAGAGAAATGAAGGCCTATCTCACGCGCGCGTATCTGTTTTCGGCATCGCATCGCCTGCACAGCGACGAATTTTCTGCGGAGAAGAATGCCGAGGTGTACGGCAAATGCAACAACCCGCACGGTCACGGACACAATTACCGGGTGGAAGTCACGGTGGGCGGCCAGGTCGATGCGACTCTTGGAATGGTGTGTGACTTGGCCGAGCTGGATACGTTCGTGAACAATGAGATCATCGAACGATATTCACTCGAGAACCTGAATACGCTGCCGGAATTCAAAGAAGTCGTTCCGACCACGGAAAATCTGAGCATCGAGATCTTCAATCGCTTGCGATCGGGATTCAAGCCCGCGGAAGTGACCAAGATCCGCATCGAAGAGACCGCAATGAATTCTTTCGAGTACTCGGCCGGCGCGGAGCTGAGATAGCTAGTGGCTCGGGTGTTCGATGTACTGGCCGGCGCTGTCTTTATCCAGCATCCATAACAACTCACCTTTATTTGGCCTGACGTGCTGCGACGGATAATCACCCTCGCCGCTCAAGACGGAGCGAACGATGTCGGCTTTGTCCGGGCCGCTCGCCAAAAACATTACGTGTTCGGCCCGGTTCAGCAGCGGATAAGTAAAGGTGATGCGGTCGGACTTGAGCTTGTCGACGCGGTTCGCTGCCACCAGCTTCTTGCTTTCTCTTAGCGCCGGCGAATCAGGGAAGAGAGAGGCGGTGTGGCCGTCGGGGCCGAGACCGAGCAGCACAAGATCAAAGACAGGATCGTTGCCGAGCACCTTTTTGATCTCATCTTCATATTGCTGCGCAGCTTCTTCGGCTGAGAATTCACCGTGGATGCGGTGGATGTTGCTCGCGGGCACGGCACCTGTAGCGAACAACGATTCCTTCGCCATGCGGTAATTGCTTTCCTTATCCTCTGGTGGGACATTGCGCTCGTCGCTGAAGAAGACGTGCACGCGCTTCCAGTCAATGGCGCCGCCTTCGCCCTTGGCGAGGAATTCATAAAGACGCTTGGGAGTGGAGCCGCCGGAGAGGGCGATCGCGCAAGACTGCTTCCTGTTTAAACACTCAGAGATTATTTCAGCGACTTTGCGGGCGGCGGCGCTGAAGAGGTCGGTGGGGGAGGTGTAGACTTCGACGATCCGTCCTGAGTTGGCCTCGCGATAGATCGGTTTGGGAGCGACCGTGCTCACTAGCGGTGGAGGACCGGGGGATGATGCAGATGATTGCGCCAGTGGCGGCCGTCGCGCTCCAGCATCTCTTCACTTTCCTTGGGCCCCCACGAACCGGCGGGGTAGTTGGGGAAATTTCGCGGCGGTAGAGCCTTCCACACGTCCAGGATCGGATCGACGACAAACCAGCCCGCCTCCACCATGTCGGCGCGCTGGAAGAGAGTCTGGTCGCCGATCATGCAGTCGTAGATGAGGACCTCGTATCCGGTTGAACCATCGGTGCCGAAGTAGTCGGCGTAGTTGAAGTCCATGTCGACGCCGCCGACGCGCATCTCCATGCCAGGCATCTTGGCGCTGAAGTGCAGCGAGATGCCCTCATCGGGTGCGATGTGCATCACCAAGAAGTTCGGCTCGAGGTGGCTGACGTCGGTCTCACGGAAGAGCACGAACGGGACCTGCTTGAACTGGATCGCGACCTCAGTGTGTCGCGCCGCCATGCGCTTGCCGGTGCGCACGTAGAACGGAACGCCGGCCCAACGCCAGTTATCAATGCTCAACTTGAGCGCGACGAAAGTCTCGGTCTTCGAATCGGGCGCGACGTCGGGCTCCTCGCGATAGGCAAGGACCCCCATGCCTTCGATCTCGCCTTCGCCGTATTGTCCGCGCACGCTGCAATGCAGAACGCTTTCGCCAGTCAGGGGCTGGATTGCGTTCAGGATCTTAGCCTGCTCGTCGCGCACCGCGTCGGCGTGGAAAGAATTCGGCGGCTCCATGGCGGTGAGGCTCATCAACTGGCAGATGTGATTAGGGACCATGTCGCGGAGCGTTCCGGCATGCTCGAAGTATCCGCCGCGCTTTTCCACGCCCACGGTCTCGGCCACGGTGATCTGGATGTGGTCGATGAACTGGCGATTCCAGATGGGTTCGAAGATGCCGTTGCCGAAGCGGAAGACCAACATGTTCTGCACCGTCTCTTTGCCGAGATAATGATCGATGCGGTAGATCTGGCGCTCACGCACCACGCTGCGGATCTCGGCGTTCAGTGCGCGGGCGCTTTGCAGGTCGTTGCCGAATGGCTTCTCATAGACCAAGCGACGGAAGCGGTTTTCTTCTCCGATCATGCCGGCAGCGCCGAGTTGACGCGTGATCTCGCCGAAGAAACGCGGGCTGGTCGCAAGATAAAAGAAAGCGTTGTCGCGGGTGTTGTGGCGCGTGCTGATTTCGCCGAGTAAAGTTTTCAGCTTCTGAAAGACGGCGGGATCGTTGAACTGGCCCGAAAGGTAATAAGTCCGGCTGAGCAGCCATTCCTTCGCATCTTTATCGACCGCTTCGGTAGCGAAGGCCTCGATGCGTTCGCCGATGTTCTTGCGAAAACTATCGTCGCTGTGCGCATCCATAGCGATGCCGACAATGGCGAAGTCGTTGGACAAAAGATTGTTCCGCTTCAGGTTGTAGAGCGATGGGATCAGCTTGCGCGCGGTCAGGTCGCCGGTGGCGCCGAAGATCACCATGGTGCACGGATTGGCCGGCCGGGCGCCGCGGCCGCTGCGCTGCAGAATATCTTTGACCCTGAGGTTGAGAACGGTCTCGGTCATGGCTTACTTTTTTGCCCCCTGCGCAGCCGGTGCTTCTACGTGTCCGCCGAACTTCTGCCGCATCGCGCTCAAGATCTTTTCCGCGAAGGTGTGTTCCTGGCGCGAGCGGAAGCGGACGTAGAGCGCGGCTGTCAGCACGTCGGCGGGAACGGCTTCGTCGATGGCGGCGTTGATGGTCCAACGGCCTTCGCCGGAATCCTGCACGAAGCCGGTGTAATTCGAGAGTGTTGGATTCTCCGCCAGCGCCATCGCCGTAAGGTCGAGCAACCACGACGCTACCACGCTGCCGCGACGCCAAACTTCGGCAATATCCGCCAGGTTCAGATCGTAGCGATACTCGGGAGCAAGCTCGGGCGAGTTCGCGTTCTTAAAGATGTCGAAGCCCTCGGCGTACGCCTGCATCAGTCCGTACTCGATGCCGTTGTGCACCATCTTGACGAAGTGTCCGGAGCCGGAGGGGCCGCAGTAGATGTATCCATCTTCGGCGGTGCCGCTCATCTTTTCGCGGCCGGGAGTACGGTCAATGTCGCCGCGGCCGGGCGCTAGCGTCTTGAATATGGGATCGAGGCGATCGAAAGCGGGCTTCGATCCGCCGATCATCATGCAGTATCCGCGATCGATTCCCCAGACGCCGCCGCTGGTGCCAACGTCGATGTAATGAATGCCGCGCGGCTCGAGCATCTTGGAGCGGCGAACGTCGTCTTTGAAGAAGGAGTTGCCGCCGTCGATGATGGTATCGCCCTTCTGCATCTTCTCGGCGAGGGCGAGCACGGTTTGTTCCGTCGGATCGCCGGCAGGGACCATGATCCATATAGCGCGCGGGGCTTTGAGCTTGGCGACGAGTTCGTCGAACGACGATGCGCCGGTCGCGCCTTCCTTGGCGAATGCGGCGACGGTTGCGGCGGCCCGATCATAGACGACGCACTCGTGCCCGCCGCGCATCAGGCGACGCACCATGTTGCCGCCCATCCGGCCCAGTCCGATCATTCCCAATTGCATGCCGCTTGCTCCTCAGAGGCTGAATTTGCCTTTATACGCTTGTTGAGGCGAGGAAGAAAGTGCGGGCTTTACGCCGGGTCAAAGATTCCTTTCTTCGCCGCGGATCAGAACCCTTTTCACCACCGAGGCACAGAGACACGGAGGAACGCTTTCAATCGCAGGTTCCCGGCATGGCTGGTCATCCCGAGCGCAGCCGAGGGGCCTGCAAAATCTGGGTACTGCGTACTGATTCACGTACACTGACTGCCACGCGAAATGGGAACTCTTTCCAGTCTGGTGCTGGCGTTCACCTCTATCTTCTCTTTGGTGGACCCGTTCGCCGCCATCCCGGCATTCCTGGTGATGACGGCGGGAGATGACGCTGCGCGGCGTCGTCGCACCGCCAAGCGGGCCGCAATCACCTGCCTGATCGTGCTCGGAGCTTTCGGGCTTGCGGGCAGCTACATCTTTCGCATCTTCGGGATCACGCTGCCGGCATTCGAGATCGCCGGCGGAATCATCCTCGCGCTGATCGGGCTCGACATGCTGCAGGCGCGCCGCTCCAGCACGCAGGAGGTGCCGCCCGACCGCCGCGAGGGCGCCGAGAAAGAAGACGTCGGCATCACGCCGCTCGGCATCCCCATGCTGGCCGGACCGGGAGCGATCTCCACCGTCATGGTGCTGATCGGGCCGAAGCCCGAGGTGCCGAAGGTCATACCAGTATTCGTGGCCATCATCCTTACTTCGCTGATCTCCTACTGGGTGCTGGCGGGCGCGGAGATGGTGCGCCGCCGCCTGGGCGAGACCGGCATCCGGATCCTGATGCGGCTGATGGGACTACTGCTCACGGCGATCGCCGTGCAGTTCTTCGTCAATGGGCTGACGCACTTGGGAGTGATCAAGGGAACGTCTTGAATCCTCGCGACGGGTAAGGACTAGCTGGCGGCCTTATACCGCAGCAGTTCGACCTGGTCCATCGCTGCGAAAACCAGCTCGAACGAAACTTCACAGCCGTTCTGGGCGCAGCTTGGAAGGATCAGGCCGCTCCCAAGAAACGTTTCTGTGTCAGGGCGGTGGCCGGTGGAATGATGGACGCGATATTTCCCGGAGTACGTGACGACCGTCCCAGGGTGAAAAAGGTAGCGGGGTACAGGGCTGGGTTGCACACAAGCCTCCAATCTTTCGTCGAAGGCTCAGAGGTCAGGGGGAACCTAGGGCACGGTGGGTCTTACGGCGATCTCTCGTGTGTGATGCCTAACATTAATCCAGAGTGGCTCAGTCATGAATGCGTCGAAATACGCCAAATTGGCCCTAGTTCCTAGCCACTCCCCCTCGCTTCTCTCGCCTCCTGCGTCCTAGCTCCTGCATCTCTTTGCGGCTGCAGACCGAAGGCAGAAGGCTGCTTCTTCAAAATTAGGTCTTTGAAGAAACAATCTGTAACCATCCGCGTCGATCCGCGTGAAATGAATTCCGCGATGAGAGAATAAAAGACGTGATCCAACTCTCATCTGCCGGGAAGCGGTTCGGCCCCAAGCTGCTCTTCGACGGATTGGACTGGCTGGTGACGCCGCACGAGCGGGTCGGGCTAGTCGGGGCGAATGGAACCGGGAAATCCACGCTGCTGAAGATACTCGCCGGGCTCGAGTCGCTCGACTACGGAACGCGCGTCGCCGCCAAGGGCATGAGCGCCGGATACCTCCCGCAGGACGGGCTCTCGCTCTCAGGCCGCACCGTCTTCGCCGAGGCGTTGACCGTCTTCGATAACCTGCGCGCGATGGAGAGGGAACTCGAGCAACTGACCCACAAGATGGCGGAGCTTGATCCAGCGGGCACGGAGTACGCGCAGGTGGGCGAGCGCTTCCACCGCGTGGATTCCGAATTCCGCGCGCACGATGGATACGCGATCGAGGCGCAGGTC
>Ga0137403_10000956_pt1 | contig 36809 bp, 29 predicted proteins | sample CZOMad2_1_16fung_FD_122057 | JGI IMG/M metagenome (GOLD analysis project Ga0137403, IMG submission 122057) | Vadose zone soil fungal communities from Angelo Coast Range Reserve, California, USA - CZOMad2_1_16fungal (Hybrid Assembly) | ecosystem: Environmental > Terrestrial > Soil > Vadose zone... | reverse complement strand
CTCAACGCCGGCAGCAACAACTTGGCTGCTGGTCTCACTGATCAGCGCGGAAGCGGCTTTGACCGAATCGTCAATGGGACCGTGGACATCGGCGCGTTCGAGTCACGGGGCTTTACGATTGCGGCGACCAGCGGCACGCCGCAGAGCGCGACCATCACGACGGCGTTCGCATCCCCGCTGGTCGCGACCGTTAGCAGCGCCTTCAGTGAGCCAGTCACAGGCGGCGTTGTCACGTTCACTGCGCCGTCCAGCGGACCTCGCGGTACATTCACTGGCGGGGTCACGACAGCGACCGCGTCGATCAACGGCAGTGGCGCGGCCACCAGTCCGACCGTCACCGCCAACAACCTTGGCGGCAGCTACAACGTCACGGCGACCGCGACCGGGATCACGTCTCCGGCTACTTTCAGCTTAACCAACAACCGGGCTTTGCCTTCAGTTGCAGTCACGTCATCCTCGAATCCTTCAGACTTTGGTCAGAGTGTTACGTTCACAGCAACGGTGAGCTCAAGCATAAGCACGCCGACGGGAACTGTGCAGTTCAAGATCGACGGCGTCAATTCAGGATCGCCGGTCACTCTGAATGGGAGTGGAGTTGCACAACTGACAACTTCATCACTAACAGCCGCAACGCACACGATTGCCGCGGATTACAGCGGCGATACGAACTTCCTGCCGAACAGCGGAACACTTTCGGGTGGGCAGGTAGTGAGGTCGCAGCCCTCTCTGTCGATCAACGATCCTTCGATTAGCGAAGGCGACACGGGCACGAAGACACTGAACTTCACGGTCACGCTTTCCGCCGCCAGCAATCTTACGGTCACAGCGAACTATGCGACTGCCAACGGGACTGCTACGGCTCCGTCTGATTATCAATCGGGCAGCGGCGCGGTGACGTTCACTCCCGGACAGGTAACTCAGACAGTCGCCGTGACAATTAACGGCGATCAGTCCTTTGAGCCGAACGAAACCTTGTTTGTAAATCTGTCGAATCCAGGCAATGCCACGATCAGCGACAACCAGGGCCAGGGAACGATCCTAAACGACGATGCCCTGGGTGGATTCCTCAGCTTTAGTTCGGCGACTTTTTCTGTGAATGAGAGCGCGGGGTTTGTGACGATCACGGTCAATCGCACGAACGATATTTCACGGGCCGCGACGGTCGATTACTCGACCGATGACACAGGTGCGCCGGCGGCCTGTAGCACGCTTAACAGCGGTCTGGCTTCCGCGCGTTGCGACTTCACTACTGCGTCCGGCAGAGTGAGTTTCGCGGCGGGCGAGGCACAGAAGACTTTCATTGTGCTGGTTAATCGGGACGCCTTTGCGGAAGGGCCCGAGTCGTTCACGGTGAACTTGTCGAACCCGACCGGCGGGGCGTTGCTGATTGCGCCATCGTCGGCCGTCGTAACTATCACCGACGGTCCGGGCGGGCCGCCGGCCAACCTGATTGATGACGCAAGCTTCTTTGTGCGCCAGCATTATCACGACTTCCTCAATCGCGAGCCGGATGCAGCCGGACTTAACTTCTGGACCAACCAGATCACTTCCTGTGGCGCCGACGCCCAATGCACCGACGTCAAACGCGTCAACGTCTCAGCCGCGTTCTTCCTGTCCATTGAGTTCCAAGTGACCGGAGGCACGGCCTATCGGACCAACAAGGTGGCCTTTGGCGGCTTGCCCACTTACGCGCGGTTCGAGACTGACTCACAGGCGATTGGCAAGAATTACGTATTTGGCCAGTCTGGCGCCGAAGCCGTGCTGGAAGCGAACAAGGTGGCCTTCTTTAATGATTACGTCAACCGAACTGAGTTCATGAATACTTACAACGGTCTGAGTGATCAGTCGTACGTGAACGCGCTCATCTCAAATACGGGCGTGGCCTTCACGCCGGCCGAACACGACGCGCTGGTGAATGGACTGGCGAACCACACCGAGACAAGAGCCACGGTGTTGCGCAAGATCTCCGATAAGCAGAGCTTTGCTGACGCGGAATTCACCCGCATGTTCGTGCTGATGGAATACTTTGGTTATCTGCGGCGCGATCCGGATCAGGCTGGGTTCAACTTCTGGCTGAACAAGCTGAATCAAGCCAACGGCAACTTCCAAAATGCCGACATGGTCAAGTCCTTTATTGTCTCGGGTGAGTATCGCGGCCGTTTCGGACCGTGAGGCAGACCCAGTCAGCAATCCGTGAGGTTAACGTCCTCCGGTAAGACGGGTGGGCGACAGAGACCAACGACCAGGTGGCGAATGATATGATATCTTTCGCTATCCTGGTCGGTCCGTTTTTGGTATCTCAGCAATTTGGATCGTCAACTTCCCATCGGCATTTTTGACAGCGGCGTAGGCGGGCTGACTGTCTATCGGGCGCTGCACGAGCATCTGCCTAACGAACGCTTCGTCTATCTCGGCGACACTGCCCGCGTGCCGTATGGGACGAAGTCGCTCCAGACAGTCGAGCGTTATGCGGTCGAAAATGCTCAGTTCCTGGCAGCGCGCGGGATCAAGCTACTTGTGGTCGCGTGCAATACAGCTTCCGCATTGGCGCTGCCGGCGATTCGGCGCGAACTCAATATTGAGGTGGTTGGCGTGATTGGGCCGGGCGCGCGGGCGGCGGTTGCGACAGACGCAGAAGAAAAAGAGCGACGGATTGGAGTGATTGCTACCGAATCGACTGTGCAGAGCGGTGCTTACACGGCAGCTATCAAGAAAGCCGATCCCGGTGCGGTGGTGATTGAACGTGCGTGTCCGCTGTTTGTGCCGCTCGCGGAAGAAGGCTGGGCGGACGAGGACGTGGCGCGACAGGTGGCCGAAACCTATCTCAAAGATTTGCGTTTGAACATAGACACACTGGTTCTGGGCTGCACTCACTATCCGATTTTGAAGGAAGTGATCCAGCGCGCCGTCGGCGAACAGGTCGAGCTGATCGATTCCGGCGAAGCCACGGCGCGCGAGGTAAAGTCTCTATTGACAGAAAAGAATTTGGGGCGAGCACCTTCGGACACGGGTGCGCTCGAACGCCACCTGTGCGATGATTTGGATCACTTTTATGTGACTGATGCGGCAGAACGTTTCGCCAGAGTGGCCGAAAGATTTTTGGGAAGCAAACCAGCCCGTTTGGAAGCGGTTGAGGTTTGGGGACACGATGAGCTTCGTTAGGAGCCAAAGGAGTTTAGGAGCAAATCGCAGGCTTGGAGGCCAGCGAACAGCCCGCAGGATGCGGCGCTCCTCGCCAGTTTATGACCTTCATACGCACTGACGATCGCGCGATAGACGAGTTGCGGCCGGTCCGCATTACACCCGGCTTTCTGCCTAACGCCGAAGGCTCGGCCTTGATCGAGATGGGCAACACCCGCGTTATCTGTGCTGCTTCCGTCGAAGACAAATTGCCGCCGCACCTGCGCGGCCAGCGCACCGAAGGCTGGGTCACGGCAGAGTACGCAATGCTGCCGCGTTCGACGGAAACGCGCACCTCGCGTGAGACTGGTCGCGGTGGCCCCTCAGGGCGCACGCACGAGATTCAGCGGCTGATTGGCCGTAGCCTGCGGTCAATTTCAAATCGCAAAGTGCTGGGTGACCGCACGATTACCCTGGACTGCGATGTGCTGCAGGCTGACGGGGGCACACGCACGGCGGCGATCACCGGCGCCTATGTCGCTTTCTCGATTGCCTGCAAACGCTTGATGAAGGAACGAAGGATCACGAAGTCGCCCATCATCAGTGAAGTCGCCGCGGTCAGCGTCGGTATTGTTGACGGAACGCCGCTGCTTGATCTGAAATACGACGAAGATTCGCGGGCCCAGGTCGACATGAACATTGTCTGCACTGGGGACGCTCGCTTTATCGAAGTGCAGGGTACGGCCGAAGGCTCGCCGTTTACACGCGCAGAGATGGATAATCTGCTGGAGTTGGGCCGGAAGGGAATCGAACAACTGGTGCGCCTGCAGCGACAGGCAATTGAGCAGGCGCAAATATAGATCTTAGACAACAACACCGGTGGACCCGGCATCTGAACCACGTTGAAGTCGGCCCGCCAATGACAAGGAGTTAGACAGTGCGATCAGCAATCACTTTTTTGGGACTCTTCCTGCTCGCGGCAGTTACGCCATCCGCTCTACAACTGAATGCGACTGGCCAGGAACACAGTTATTCCAGCGCGAAGGTCAACTATGTCGTTGACTTCCCGTCGCCTACCTGGCGTTTGGTTGATGAGCCGGACGAAATGCACCAGCACGCGGAGTTTGTCTATGGCGATCGCAACGATGGCTATCTCCGGATTCGTAAAGAAACGCTGGAGCCGGGTCTTACCATCAAAGAGTTTGCTCGTCGCGATCAGGATCAGAAAGAACACTTTCGCCCCGGGTACCTCGACGGCAAAGAAGAGGCATTTGCCGGTCGCTTGTCCGGCGTGACCATGTCCTTTGAGTTCAGCGGAGCCGGCAAATCCATGGCTGGGCGGACCTATTACCTTCAAGGTGACAGCGGGAGTGTCTACGTGCTGCGCTTCACCGGAATGCGTGACAAACTCATGCGCATCCGTAACCAGACAGACCTGATAGCTCGCAGTCTCAGAATGAAGTAGGCCCGATGCCAAGCCGAGCGTCATACCTTTATTTAACGCATCGCCGGAATATGAGCTGAAGCTTGAACTCTGAACTTTGCTGTTTTCACAGTAACTTTTCACGCGTCTCCCGTAATACATAATCAGACTCTCCATTTCGCCGTAGCGCGAGTTGGTAACTTGCGTCAAGAGTCGTTTTCGGCGCGCCGGAACGCAAGTTAGCAACTTGCGCTACGACAAGGTCCGAGGTTTCTTTCCAGCAAGCTCTCCCCGTCCGAAGTTCACACCTGCCAAAGAACCAGGAGATTGCCATGAAAACATGCACAGCGTGCGGAGAAGAATTCACAGATGACTTTCGGTTTTGCCCGCTCGATGGGACTGAAATAGCAATAGACGCGGGCGCTCAACAGGCGCCGGCGGAATTCCAGCTGACTTTTATCGACGACGAAGGCCTGGCGCACCGCCTGGCAAACCAGCTTTCGTTCGTCACCGATCAAGCCAAACAAGCCTGGCCTTCCTTCAGGAACGATCCAATCGGTTTTGTGGGACGACAAATCGATGGCGCAAGACAAGTGCTCAAGCAGACATTGGCACGACCGCATGTGCTATCGGGCGCGGCGACTGCGTTGCTTGTGGTGGCGGCGGTTGTCCTGAGCGTGTTCGTTCTGGAAAGGCACGTCCGCAAAGTGGCCGACGCCGATTTGATCAACGACCGCGACGAAGTCTCGAGAACCGTGGAGATCGACCTGCGCCGCGAGCCACAGAAGGATCCAGGGATCGGAGCGGGGGACAAAGGTCGAGTTGGTTTTGGGAGAGGCAAGGGCGAAGGTTCGGGCCCCGTGCCCGCGCGCAGCCAGGGGGGCGGTGGCAGCGGCAATCACGACCGAGCTGAATCATCAGTGGGCCGCGTGCCGGTTCCATCAATAATTCCGGCGCCAATTTCAACCACGATGGCTCGCCTGCCGCAGGCTTTGCCGGACGCGGGCATCGATATCGATCCGGCGCTCTGGAAAAACCTCTCCTTCACTTCTTACGGTGATCCGCGTTCCAAATCGACCACGCCTTCGAATGGCCCCGGCGAAGGTGGCGCGGTAGGAACAGGTAAAGGCACCGGCATCGGCGAAGGACAGGGCTCGGGATTCGGTCCGGGTAGAAAAGGCAACATCGGCGGTGACGATAAAAAACCTGGCGGCGGCGGAACGGGCGGATCGCCGCCGGGAGACAATCCGAACGATATTGATCGCATCTATTCGCCGCCACAGGTCAACGAACGCGCCCGGGTGCTTTCCAAGCCTGAACCCCAGTACACAGAGGAAGCCAGGCGCAATGGTATTACCGGCACGGTGGTCTTACGCGTGGTGTTCTCGCGCACCGGTGAGGTGACCAACATCCGCGCCATGCAGCCCCTGGGCGGAGGGCTGACAGAGAAGGCGATTGCGGCGGCGCGACAGATCAAATTTGTGCCGGCCAGGAAGAACGGCCAACCCGTATCGATGTATATGGAGTTGCTGTACAACTTCAATCTGTATTGAAGCAGACCTGTATTTGGAGTGCGGTGGCAAGCACCGGGGTCCCCGGCGCGGCAGCCGTGCTGGGGTGGTCGTAGCGCGACAACGCCTTGGTGATTCTGAACCAATCCAATGCGCGTCGCCGCTGCGCTTTGCCGGCGCACTCCAAATGGTCGAGCCATCGCGCGGCGGTCGAACGGCATCTATGCAACTGATTATCTGCAAGGTCTCCCCTCCTTTGACGTTCTAGTCCCGGAAGTAACCGGGAACCAGAGACCGAACTTGGGTCTCTAACCAAACAGCACGGCGAATTTTCTGCAACTTTCCCGTCGGTCGCGTGTGTTTCAGAAAGAGTCGCTGAAGTGGAGGAGACGATGCGTAGAACTTTCTTTCTCAAATCCTTATTGGTGATAGCAGCTTCAATAGCTGCGATGCTTGGGGTAACCACTCTCAGAAGTTCGGGCGGAGTCGTCTCGGCACAAAGCGGCGTGACGCAGGGAGCGCTTCAGGTCGTCGGTCCAAACGGCAAACCGAAAGCGCTTTGCCCGCTTAAGCATACCGATGTGAAAGCACAGATTAGCGGCTTTCTCTCCCGCGTCGTCGTAACCCAGGAGTTTGAGAATCCTTTTACGGAAAAGATCGAAGCGGTCTACACGTTTCCTTTGCCGCAGAACGCCGCCGTCGACGACATGACCATGACTGTCGGCGACCGGACGGTGCGCGGAAAAATTTTGCGCCGCGACGAAGCCCAGGCTGTGTATGAAGCAGCGAAGACAAACGGTCAAACAGCCAGCCTGCTGGATCAGGAACGTCCGAACATCTTCACGCAATCGGTGGCCAATATTCTCCCCGGCGAACAGATTAAAATCACGATCAGCTATGTCGAGACACTGAAGTACGAAGATGGTTCGTACGAATTCGTTTTTCCAATGGTGGTCGGCCCGCGTTACGTACCCGGATCGCCGACCGGCGCGAAAGGGAATGGCTTCGCGCCGGATACGACTCAGGTGCCGGATGCTTCGCGGATTACGCCACCGCCGGTGCCCGAAGGAATGCGGGCCGGACACGATGTGTCCATTGATGTGTCGCTCGATGCGGGCGTCCCAATTGATGCGCTGGATTCGAAGACGCACGACGTAACGGTCGAGCGGCCTGACGATCATCGCGCGGTCATCCGTTTGAAGGATGAAGCCACGATTCCTAACAAGGATTTTATCGTTCGCTACGACGTGGCGGGCAAGAAGATCGAAGACGCTCTGCTTACCCATTCAACTGATAAAGGCGGCTTTTTCACCTTGATCCTGCAACCGCCTGATCGAGTCATGCCTGCCGACGTCATGCCGAAGGAGTTGGTCTTCGTGCTCGATACGTCAGGCTCCATGTCGGGCTTTCCCATCGAGAAAGCCAAAGAGACGATGAAGCTGGCGCTCGACAATCTCTATCCGTACGACACTTTCAATCTGATCACTTTTTCCGGCGACGAACACATTCTGTTCCCCGCGCCGGTGCCGGCTACGAAAGAAAACCTGGCCAAGGCCCAGTCGTTTCTGGAATCGCGACAGGGTGGCGGCGGCACGGAAATGATGAAAGCCATCAAAGCTTCGATGGATCCGTCTGACGCCCAGAACCACGTGCGCATCGTGGTCTTCATGACTGACGGTTATGTCGGCAACGACATGGAAATCATCGGCGAAGTCCAGAAGCATCCCAACGCGCGCGTGTTCGCGTTCGGGATTGGCAGCAGCGTAAATCGCTTCCTGCTCGACGGTATGGCGAAATACGGGCGCGGCGAAGTCGAGTATGTCGGCCTCGACGACGACGGGTCAGCAGCAGCGCGGCGCATGCACGAACGCGTGCGGAACCCACTACTGACTGATATTTCGATCGACTGGAACGGTTTGCCGGTCGCGGATGTCTATCCGAAGACGTTGCCCGATTTGTTCAGTGCCAAGCCGGTCATCCTTAGCGGACGTTACACGGGGACTGGCCGCGGAACGATTCGGCTGAAGGGAAAAATGGCAGGCCAGGATTTCGTGCGCGAGATTCCGGTCGATTTCTCTAATGCACAGCAACACGATGTGCTGGCGACGCTGTGGGCCCGCACGCGCATCGATGACTTGATGAGCCAGGACTTCAAAGGCGCACAGCAGGGCGCTATGAAGGACGATGTGCAGCAGGCGATCACGCAACTGGGGTTGGACTATCGGCTGATGACCCAGTTCACTTCGTTCGTCGCAGTTGAAGAGATGGTGGTCACCGACGGCGGTCAACCGCGTCGGATCGATGTACCCGTGGAAGTGCCCGAAGGCGTCAATCGCGCGATGGTGTTTGGCCAGGACGGAGATCGACCGAGCGGCAGGCTTTCTGAACGCAGGGTTCAGACATTATCTTTACTGTCTCCCGGTGTTCTGTCAGCACCAACGGAAAGCGTGAGAGTCACCCAGCCGGAACCCAGCTCACCAAGAACAAAGCGCAGTCAGGGGACCGTCAACGGAATTGGCGTCGGGCAGGCCAGTGGCGCAGGTGTTTGGGGCCGTCCGGCGCCGGCGTCTGTCAACGGTGACGTCTGGATGAATCGCAGCGAATCGGATGCTTTGAGGACTCTCTCACCGGAAGATAGAAAACGAGCTGACCTACAGTCGAAGTTTCATCCGTCGGTGTTGGCGGTGGTCGATCGTTTGAAAGATCCCAAGTCGAGTCCTGGTCCGGATGAAGCCAAATTCATTCGCAACGGCAAGGCTGAAATTCAGATCTGGCTGACCGAGAAATCAGACGAGACGATGGCCAAGCTCAAGGAACTCGGCGTTGAAGTCGTACTCGATCCAAAGACGGCGAAGGTTGTCATTGCTCGAATGCCGATCGAAAAGCTGGCGGCGCTCGCGGAATTGAAATTTGTTCGATATGTGGGCCCGCAGATGTAGCGCAAGTTGTTAACTTGCGCTCCCTGGAGTGCGACGCAGAGCGAAGCGGCGACGGCGCTTTGGATTTGAGTTCCGCCTTCAGGCGGTCGAATGGTGACGCGATAAGTTCCGCCTAAAGGCAGTCCTCCAAACAGGGCTCGCTTTGTCTAAAGGGAAACACCATGGCTCGATTCAGTAATCCACTTGATCACGTGCGGGTCGCCGCACCATGCAAGGCTGACTGGGACCAAATGATCGGCAGCGACCGGATGCGTTTCTGCGGCCAATGCAGTCTGAATGTCTATAACCTGTCCAGCATGATCAGATCGGAAGCCGAATCCTTGATCTCTCGGAACGAAGGCAGACTGTGCGTCAGGTTTTATCGTCGCCACGACGGATCGATCATTACCAGGGATTGCCCGATTGGGTTGCGCGCAATTCGCCGCCGCTTATCTTATGCAGCAAGGGCGATTGGTTCTATGATTCTCGGATTATTTGCCGGCTTGGGCGTTCACGAGGCTTTCACAATGATTGCTCCATTTGAACCACACAGAACGATGGGAGTCATGGCGAAGCGCGTCGATCCTCTTATTCAAATCGCGGATCGACCAATTGCTGAAGAGGGGAGACTGGTGATGGGCGACCTCCCAGCGACGCCGCCTCGTCATCGTGCTCGTGCAGGTCAGAGCAGGAACTCGCTTAATCGTTAACGTCCCCAGGTGACTGGTTTGCGTAGGCCTTCGGTGTCGTGAACGGTCTGCACAGCAAATTTGGCGTACAATACTTCCACATGAACCTGAAACTTGCTCCCGGCCTCTCGATCCAAAAATCACTAATTAACGGCAGAGGCTGTTTTGCGACCGTTCATTTTCCGCGGCGCCGCAAAATCGCTGAATACACGGGCGAACGAATTCCGGATCGCGAGGCTCAACGCCGCGCCCATCGAGCTAAGCTGCGCATCTGTGATGTCGACGGCACGTGGAGCATCGATGGCAGCCGTGGCGGCAACGGCACACACTACATCAACCACTCCTGCGAACCGAACGCGTACGTGCGCACTCTCTATGGACACGTGTTGTTCTTCGCGCTCCGCGATATCCCTCCCGGCGAAGAGATCACCGTGGACTATGAGCAGACCCTGCATCCCGATTCGAAGCGTTGTTACTGTGGCGCGGCGAGCTGTCGAGGCCGGCTAAATAAGATTCCGGGTGTGTAGCCTTTCTGCCGTCGATTCGTCCGGACGGGCGGATCCGCGCATCCTCTTAAAAAATCCATTAGTTTTGCGCGCAAGAGTCTGAGTTGCGGATCGTTCAGATGAAAAAGGGAGGACGATCTGAATGAAACGACTACTGTTACTGACGCTAACGATTATCTGTGTGGTGCCGATTGCCTGCGCCCAACGCAAGGCGAGCATCCCTAACCCGGCGATTGATATGCAGGCCTACCTTCGCTTTTCAGCCGAAGCCGCGGAATATCGAGAGTCGCGCCGGTTAACCGAAGAAGAATTTATCCGGATGAGTCGGGAGCGTGGCACGGTTATCCTGGACGCCCGCAGCCGCGAAAAATACGATGAGCTGCATGTCAAAGACGCGATCAACTTGAGTTTTCCCGACCTCACAGTCGACAGTCTCAAGAGCACGTTTCCGGACAAGAACGCGCGCATCCTGATTTACTGTAACAACAACTTCGTGGGCGCGAAGGAAGCTTTCCCGCCAAAGGCCGCATTCGCTTCGCTTAATCTTTCGACTTACATTGCGCTCTACAGCTACGGTTATCGAAACGTCTATGAGTTGGGTCCGCTGCTCGATGTTAAGACCGCGAAATTGGAGTTGATTTCTTCGAGTACCGGACAGTAGGCAGCAGTACCGTGTGGTTTGGCTTCAGAGGAGCCAAATGTCTTTAGCCCCGGCGAGTAATTTATCTCCGGCGCTCTGTAGGAGCGCAACGCCAAAACATTTCGCTGCTCCGGAGCGAGGTCAAGGTGATCAGTTGGTGCTATAAATATTTCGCCTCTACGAGGCGAGGAGCAGCCCAGGGATGGAGTTGACAATACGATCAGACCAGACTGAGCTGTGCTCCCGATCCTTAGAGTCGCGGCAGCGCAAAACTAAATTTCGATCCGCGTCCGACTTCCGATTCGACGGCGACTAGGCCGCCGTGTTGCTCGACTACTTCCTTTACAAAGGCCAAGCCGAGGCCGGTTGACTCTTCGTCTTTCTCTTGTCCGTCGCGGGCGACGCGGTAAAACTTTTCCCAGATGCGATCGATTGATTCGGCGGGCACGCCGTAACCGCGGTCCTCGACGACAATGCGTACGGCGTCGGCTTCCAGCAAGGTCGAGACAGTTACCGCAGTGCGTTCCGGGCTGTATTTAATGGCGTTCTCGAGCAGTCTGGTGAGCACTTGAGTGATCAGGCTCTTATCCGCAGCCACTGGAGGAATGCGCCCGTTGGGTTGTTCGATCAGGCGAATACGTTTCTTCTTGGCGACGGTCTGCACCGTGTTTAGCACGTCGCGAACGACTTCGTCCAGACGCAAGGCGGTCTTGGTTACCTCTTTTTTGTCGGCGCGTTCGAGTTGAGTTACCGAAAGAAAGGTATCGATCATCCGCGACATGCGCTGAGACTCATTGGTGATAATTTGCAGGAATTCCCGCGATTCTTCAGGAATCTTTTCGTCCAGAATCAACAGCTCCGCAAAACCGTTAATGCTGGTGAGCGGTGTTCGTAGTTCATGCGACATCAGCGAGATCATGTCACTCTTTAACTGCTCGAACTCCTTCATCTTGGTCACGTCGCGAACCCGAATGGCGAAGCACAGCGGACTCGAACCGGCGCCATTGCCGTTTGAGCCCGTTCCGTTATCGTCGGTGGCGAGAGCAATGCGCAGCTCGAGGGTTTGATTGCGATCTGAAAACTTCAACTCCGTTTGGTAGGGCTCGCCCGACTGCAACACACGACGCACGGCGATCGAAGGCTCATCGAAGACGCCGGAGCGAAATCGATCCAGCAGGCCGAATAGATCAACCGTCTGCGCTTCAAACTGATTCAGGCGCGCCGCCCAGAGCATGGCCGGGTTAACGAAGCCGAGCGTTCCATCCAGGTACGCGACCGCATAGCCATCCGCAGCTTCGGCCAGCACCTGCGCGCCAAAACGGTTCTCAGTCAGGGCTCCGCTGATGACATCAAAAGCGTGCAGGCGATGACTCGAAGTGCGCGCCGAAACGAACGCCGGCAGGTTGCCGTCGAGCTTCAGCCTGCGGGACTCTTCGCGCTGAAGGTTGCGCGCCACCTGACCACCGACCGCTGACAGTAGCCGGCGATCGCTCTGATCAAAACTCTCTCTCAGGCGCAAGAGCAGAGCTCCTACGGTTCGACCTTCGTGACGTAAAGGAATTGCGACGCTCTCCAGGGAATCAATTTGTCCCGCGGGGGCCAGGGCGATCTCGCTTGTCTCTACAGCTCGATCGCAGAGTTTTATCAAATGACGCCAGACGGTGTTGCGGCCCGGTTCGAGCGCGCCGCTATTCGCGCGCAGGCGGGCGCATGGAACCAGGCCGCTGAGATCATTCCGTTCGAATACAACCGCTTCTTCCAGTGGGAGAATTGTTTGCAGAAGTTTGAGACCGCTGGTCAGCCGGTTGTGCGCGAGACTTGCTTCCACGGAGTCGGTCCTCACCGACGTAGCGTTTACGTGTTCGGTGAGTACCCGGTCGATTAACCAAAGCCGATGAAGTTGAACCAGGAAGACGGCTCCAATTGCGCCGAGCGCCATCGGGGCAAACAAAATGTCGATCTTGAGATACCGCGAGGTGAGTAAGCTGGCCGCGGCAGTAGCCAGAAAACCCAATCCGAGGACCAGGAATGAGCGGCGGGCACCGGCGCGACTGACAAAGAATCCGGCGCTGGTGCTGATGGCGACGATGAGGAGCAATCCAAGCCACGTCTGCGGGGCCTGGAGTGGGGCCTCGCCCCGGGCAACATTCACGACAAAGCCCGCTTGCAGCGAATCGATCAGGCCGGCGCGCCAGACGGCACACGTACCAGCCCCAGCCAAGAAGGCCAGGCCGAGTGAGACACTCAGAGATTTCCAGGAAAATGCTTTCAAGGTTTGCGGGATCTCGGGAGGCGAAGTGGTTTAGTGCTGGGCGCTCGCAGGCGTCGCGAAGCGAAGTGCCAACGCGATTATACACTGACGCGCGGTGCGGTGCGCAAGAATAAAGACCAAATTACCGAGCCGTGAGATAAGCGAGGAATAGGTCGGATAGACGTGTAGGTCCTATTTCTTGGGCTTTTCGAGGTATAGCTGACTCAGGCCGGCAGAGAGAGAATCGCGCGCTCGAGGTCCGTTTCCTCACTCTTGGCAACGGTTCGCAGGTCCAGAAGCACCCGGTCACCTACGATCCGGGCAATCACCGGCGGTGCAGAGCGACGGAGGATGGCCTCAATTTGATTCGCAGTTAATCGCGGGTGCGTCATCGAGATGAGCACTGTGGGCAAACGTGAAGTTGGGCCTGAGCCACCTCCGGAGGCCGACTCGCCGGCGACCGTTTCCAGCTCAACTGACTCATGATTCTTTAGGAGCCGGTTGATCAGTTTCACAGCGCGTTTCTTGATTTCGGGCGCTGAGAGTGCGATGTAGTGGTGCGTCGGAACTTCCTTCTCACTAACACCACGAGCGTATGCATCGAGGGTGGCTTCGAGTGCGGCCAGCCGGAGTTTGTCGCAGCGCAAGGCGCGATACAGCGGATGACTTCGCATGCGTTCGATGATCTCTGAACGGCCGACCAGCAGACCCGCCTGCGGCCCGCCGAGAAGTTTGTCGCCGCTGAAAGAAACGATGTCGGCGCCGGCTTCGATTGACCTGCGAATGACTGGTTCGCCGTCAATGCAGTATGAAGTGAAATCAAGCAAGGCGCCTGAGCCGGCATCTTCGTAAAACGTCAACCCTGTTTCATGAGCAAGATCAGCGAGACTTTCGAGCGTCGGTGTTTTTGTAAAGCCGACGATGCGATAGTTCGAGGTATGCACGCGCATGATCAGTCGGGTGCTGTCGCCAATCGCGTTTCGATAGTCCGACAGGCGCGTCCGGTTTGTGGTGCCGACTTCAATCATTCGCGTGCCTGATTGGGCCATCACATCCGGAACCCGAAAGTCGCCGCCGATTTCCACCAACTCGCCACGCGAAACAATCGTCTCAGCTTCATGCGCGAGCACGGTAAGCACTAGCAGCGCGGCGGCGGCGCAATTGTTCACGACCAGGGCAGCCTCGGCCCCGGCCAAATCGGCGAGTAAATCTTCGGCCCGCGGCCCGCGGCGTCCTCGCTCACCGGTGACAATGTCATATTCCAGATTGCAGTAACCCGCGGCTTTGTCGGCGAGCGCGTGCCGCGCCGCTTCGGACAATGGCGCCCGCCCCAAATTAGTGTGCAGCACCACACCCGTGGCGTTAATTACCGGTCGCAGTTCTCTCGCGGTTTCATCCTGATGCGCGGCGGCGAGTCGCTCTTCGGCTTTCCTCAGCAGGCTGGCGCGCGACCCATTGTCTGCAGACGGCGAGCCTGCATCTGAGGCAAGCAATTCGCGCCGAAGTTCGTCGGTAATCTGGCGGGCAAGCGTAGTCAGGCGACCAGAGCCGATCTGCGGTCGTATCGCTTGCGCCGTCTCAGTCCGCAACAGAGAATCGACTGATGGAAGTGAGCTCAACGAAGACTTGGTCTGAGTTTTGGTCATTGAAGTTTAGGGTGCCACTCCGGTAAGTCCCAGCAGAATATGCTGTTTCACCCATCCGAGGCAATCGCGAAAAACAATATTGACACGCACTGAACCGAGCACCTACACTGAGATCAACGGTGGCGACCCTGCTTGCGCCACCCGATTGGAGTTTTACCTTGTCCATAAAAGATAATAAGTTCGCCAGGCTGGCCAGAGAAAGGCGCGAGAAGAACAAGGCGGCCGGACTCTATGAAGAACCGACCATCGAGGATCGCCTGGCACGGCTGGAAGAAGATATCCGGCGGCTGAAAATTGAGTTCGATGTCTACTTTAATGGCGGCACAAAACGGCCACCTTATGACACTCGGATGCGCGTCGAGTCGCATCTGAAGCGTCTGGGTGACGACCGCACGCTCAATTTCGCGCAACGTTATCATTACAACTCGCTGGCCACCAGGTACGCATCTTTCCGCGAGTTGTGGCGACGGATGCTGCAGGGTAAGGAAGAAGGGCGTGATGTTGTAGCGGCCGCGCGAGCTTCTCATCGAGAGGCCGCCGCTCCGTTCACTCGTTCCGAGTTTTCCTGCACCGATGTGCGTCACGACGTTCGCACCGTTAAAGGTGTCTATGATGCTTTGATAGAAGCTAAGAAAAGTTGCGGGGAAACGACGAGAGACCTTTCCTTTGCGAAGTTTCACCGTTTGATAATGGAGCGCAGCGAGAATCTGAAAGAGAAGATTGGCTCCGGCCGCGTAGTCTTTTCGGTTGATGTGGAGGGCGGCCACGTGAGTTTCAAAGCAAAGGCCGACAAGTAAGAAGTCAGTGGAGGGTTTAGAGTCGGGCTACTGCCCGACCCGGCGGGCGACAGCCCGCTTCTAAAGCAAGTAATCGTGAGAAAGAATAAAGGCGATCTCGCTAACCGAGATCGCCTTTGTTTTTCGCGTCTTCCGGGCTCACGACCGGAAGCGGTCAGTGGCTTTGCTTAAAAGCAAGCCGGGGAGACCTACGCCTTTGTCACTTTTTCGGCCTGAGGTCCTTTCGGGCCTTGCGTCACTTCAAACTCAACTTCCTGACCCTCTTCGAGGGTTTTGAAGCCGTCACCTTGAATGGCGCTATAGTGGACGAAGATGTCCGAAGAGCCTGGCTGTTCGATAAAACCATAACCCTTCGAGTTGTTAAACCACTTGACCTTACCGGTTATTCTAGACATACAAACGAATCCTCCTAACGATTCGGCAAAACAGGAACAAGTAACACGGACTGAAGATGTGCTACTTCTCCTCTTAGTTAATGCTGTGAGCCGGACGCGCTTTCTAGTTGGGGCGCTATACGGAAACACACAACGAACAAAGCACACGTGAACCCCGCCAGAGCGGGCCATCTTCGTGCACATACTTCCAAAACTTCATTTGTCTTTTAGCGCTTGCAAATCGAGATGCAAAGGCGGGTGTAAAGCCAACCCCGGCACTGATTGAAACGACGGCGAATCCTAAACGATGCGGTTTTCCCGTGTCAACAGAAAAATCCAGACCGGCGGCGGGTCGCCCCAGCGGGTCAAACACCGGCGGCCAGCCCAAATTACTTGATTTTCTTAATGCTGGTGATGAATTTCAAGGCATCCTCGGCATGCTTTTCCGCAATCCCGGGGGCCGCGAAAGTTAAAATAATGACCACCTTCTTGGCCGCTAGCACGTCAACGCTCCACTCGATAGTCGCGCCGCTGACCTCGCCGGTGCCGCCTGTACTGAAGTGCGGCATGCCATTATGAGTGTCCGAGGTTCCCTTGTCTGTGGTCTTGATGTTCTTGATCGTGCTGCCCAGTTCCTTGTCCAGGTCCTTTACGGCCGCATCGAAGGTGTCCTCATCGGGCACCCAAAAGACCATCTGCAAACTGTCGTCGGCGGTTGAGACAGTTATCACCTCGCCATCCGGCTTTGCTTTCCAGCCCTTCGGCAGTTCGAATTGCACGCCGGCTTCTTTGTGACTGAAGAACCGGTTCTCCTGAGTGACCGGCGCACTCATTCCTGCTCTGGGTTTTGCGGAGCAAATACCGGCCAGCATTGAACTCGCCAGGCACAGACTGATGATCAACTTCTTCAAGGTTCTTTTCCTCCAGTGTAGATAGGATTCTGAGTTTCTGATCGGACCATCACGCCGCCCGGCGCAATGCGGCCGGCGCATTCTTGATATCGAGTTCCTTAAGGATGTAACCGGCCCCGCCGAACTTATCAGCGATGAACAGCACATAACGAATGTCTACTGAAATCGAGCGGCCTTTAGCATCGTTGTAAAAAAAGTCGTTGCCGAGACCTTCATAGTTGCCGTCGAAGATGATGCCCACTTGTTCTCCGCGTCCGTTCATAATCGGCGAGCCTGAATTACCGCCGATGATGTCGGTGGTCGAAAGAAAATCAACCGGCACGTTTTGTCCATCAGGCGTGGCGTACGGACCAAAGTCACGAGCGCGATAAAGCTGTTTGAGTTTTTCAGGCGCGTCAAACGGTTCCCGGCCAATGTCCTTTTCAATTACTCCTGAAAGATTTGTAAACGCTTCGTAAATCGCCGCGTCGTGGGGGACATAGCCCTTCACGTCGCCGTAGGTAAAACGCAGCGTCCGATTCGCGTCGGGATACGGAAGGCTGCCATGCATTTCACTCAAGCCGCGCACAAGGTTCGGCCGCAGTCGACCCACGGTTGCATTGAATGCCCGCGTGCGACCTGCTACCTGGCTGTTGAGGGCGGCAATATCAGCGGAGAAATCGATCAGCGGATCATTCAGTTGGCGCAACTGCGCCGGCGTCATCTCGAATAACTTGGAAACCGCTTCCGCCGTGCTCAGGTTCTTACTTTCGAGTGCCGTGCGGGCAAATTCCTCCTCGGCTCGAACTCGATCGTCGCCTTTAAGATTGCCAAAGCGCTTCTCAATCGCGTCGATTTTTTGTTCCGGAGGCAACTCGGCTGCTTTTCGTAACAAGAACGCCAGCATCTGGCGATCGAAACCTGGCATTCGTTCGGCGAAGATGTCCGCGACGGCCGCGCGCGCGCGGACAGCCGCCATCCCGAGGTTAGGGTTTCTTTCAGCCTGAGGCTTTTCCTTGTCAGCGGCCGCTGAGGTGATTAGTCCGAGGGCCGCAAAGAAATCGCTGATCCCGCCGATTTGCTGAACTAGAATGTCTTGTGGCTGCGTCTTCTGTAGTTCGTTGTAGGCCTTCTGCAGCGATGGCAACACGTCGGCGTATTTTTTCTGACGCTCCGGATTCTCATTGATCCAACTGGTGAAGGCGGCTTCGTCCTTGCGCTTTTGATCGACGGCTCCGAAGCGGCGCATGGCTACCACGGACCCTTCGAAATCCTTGACCGTGTTGGCAATGTTAAAGATTTGGCTCTGTAGCTTAATCTGAAGTTCGCGGTTGTTTTTGCCCAGGCCTTGCAGCACTTCGATCTGCTTGTTGAAGACCTCAATCAGGAACGGCATGAATACATCCTGGTTGTAGGCGACGGAATAGCTTTCGCGATAGCGGCGCGTCGAACCCGGGTACCCCATGACCATGACAAAATCGTTTTCCTTGACGCCGGCCATGGAAATCGAAAGAAACTTCTTTGGCTTGTACGGCACGTTCTTCGACGAGTAGTCTGCCGGTTTTCCATCAGCGCCGGCATAGACGCGCATGAACGTGAAATCGCCGCAATGACGCGGCCATTCAAAATTGTCGGGATCGCCTCCGAAGAAACCTATGTTCTTGGGCGGCGCATAGACTATGCGCACATCGCGAAGCTCCAGATACGTGAACAGGTAATACGACAGACCTTCGTTGAGCGATTGCACGGTCGCGGTAATCCCGGCCTCAGGCTTTGCGCTGGCAGACTCGATCGCGCGTAGCTTGCCGCCAATCGCGGCATTGCGTTCGACCGGGGACATGCTGTCGCTGACTCCACTCAAAACGTCTGCGGTAACGTCCTTCAATTCCTGAGTGATCTGCGCTGTGTAGCCCTTGGCGGGTAATTCTTCACTGCGATTCTTCGCTAAATAACCATTCGACGCGTAATCCTTTGACTGATCCGAGGCAGAGACCAGCGCATCGAACGCGACGTGATGGTTGGTTAATAGCAGTCCCTCAGAGGAGAGAAACTCGCCGGTGCCGCCATCGACGATTACGACCGCGTCTTTGATGCTGGGCCCATCCGGGTTGTAGATATCCGTGATCGGAATCTTCAGTCCGCGCTGCTGTAGTTTCTTCAGCGGAAGCTGACTGAGCTTGTCAGGCATGAACATGCCCTCGTCACCCAGCACTGAGACCGGTACGAGACTCACGAAGAGCAGGAAAGAAAGCAGCAGAGCGGCGGCGCGCGAATAGGTCGACGTCATTCGGATTGTTCCTTAATCGCTAATCAAAATCGAAGAGTTGGAGGGATAGTAGCAGACGCTCTCGCAATCCGAAAAGGGAGGGGATGTGATTTGCAAACCAGTTTGGGAGTACCGACTTTAGCCGGGTCTCTATCTATCGGAAGAACCCAGCTGAAGTTGGTACTCGAAACGCTTCTACTGTTTGTCGGCTCCCGGCAGATAAGGTCGCGGATCGACTGGTTGATTATTAATGCGGACTTCGTAATGCAGGTGCGGACCGGTTGAGCGTCCCGTCGAGCCCACCAATCCAATCGTTTGTCCACGGGTTACAGTCTGGCCCACGGTAACGTCAATCTCTGAGAGGTGGCCATAACGTGTAGACAATCCGGCGCCATGATCGACATACACCACGTTGCCATAGCCCCTCTGCCGTCCGGCGATAATCACTCTCCCGGTGGCAGCGACGAGGACGGGCGTGCCTTTGGTCGCATCGATGTCCTGGCCTTCGTGGTATTCAAAGCCACGGCCTCCGAACGGATTCCGGCGGCCGCCCACTCCACTTTCAAGCCTGCCGATCACCGGCCAGATTGAGGGAATCATGCCGTGTTGTCGCAGGAAAGCTTCGTACATACCCATCTCGCGCTCGAGCTTGGCCGTCTTTGATTCCAACGCTGCCAGAGCGGCGGCGCTATCGACCGGACGTGCCGGACCGCCCTGACCATGAGCGGTCTGATCGGCTTGAGCTCCGGGAACCTCAGCCGCCAGCTTTCGCGAAGCGTCCTCGACCGCATCCACACGGTTGTTCAAGTTTTGCAGTTCCTGCCGCTGCTTGTCATTCTCAGCGCGCAGTCGTTGATTTTCATGGTCGATGCGCAAATGGCTTGCCTGCTGGGTAAGGCCATAGAATCCATAGACCAGGCCACACATAACAGCAAACATCCCGACTGCGGAAACCTTCAACCAGCGTTTGTGGACGCAAATGCGACGTATATGGGCTCGGGAACGGGAAGTACGGGCGACAACAAAGGCGTAAAAACGGTCGTCTCGGGTCATCAATTCTGCTCCTGTCGATCAGCCATGCGCGCTTGTAAATCAGGGGCCGCACGGCGACCGCGAAAGTAACAGACGCCGACGACGGCGACTGATAGAACCAAATTTGGGAGGTCTTAAAAAAAGAACCTGCCGGAAGATCTCAAACCCTGCTTGAAGATTAGCAGCGGAGGGTACGCCTGAATCGCGGTAGTGCTGGGATTCAGCGCGAACCATCCTGGATGCTGCTTGAGCGCGACACCCTATCACACGATGCCGGAGAAGGCAAACGCGGAAAAACGCGTGCAGATGGAACTGCTGAAATAGAATTATTTAGGGCGCCGGCTTAGAGTGAACGGAGGGAACTAAGGGTCCGTTTAGAGTCCTTCGGCTTCGCGTTTGCGACGAGAGCGATCGCGCCATATTACCAACACGATCATGACCAACATTCCTATGAAAGCTACAACGATGGCGAACTTGATCAGCGCCAACAGGAAGCCAACCAGAACGATCAGTTGTTTGAGTAAGGCTACGACCAGGAGAATGAGTGCGAGTACGGCGCCGCCGCGACCGAATGCTGCCAGGATTGCCATGAGAAAAAATACCTCTTGAATCTTGAGAACTAGAATAGGACCGATAGGTCCTGTGCGTCCTAGATGACCTATTTACCTAAACCTTGTCGAACCAAGCTGGCGCGGAAAGTCAGCGTTACCGATTCTTCCTGATACGGACGGCCAGCTCGCCACCACCGAAGGCGGCGGACTATTCGTGTCGAAGGCGCGCATCTCTTCACGCCGGCGCCGACGCTTCAAATAATCAAACAACATGTATGCACCGAGGATAACCAGCGCCACCGGCAAGGCGCGTCGCACTGGAAACTGAACGCCGAGCAAAGTGCGCGCCAGGAAGATCGAACCAAGCGCGACTAAGGTGACGCCCCAAGCGACTGGATTACCATAAAGCTGACGGGTAATCGCATCTTCTTCAGCATCAGGCGCAAGGCCCGCGCGCATCAGTTGGGCAGTACGACAGGCGTCGACCGCCGCGAACAACCATGTGGCTCCTACGCCCAGGACAAAGAACATCACGCCGTCAGTAACCACGGCCATCTGAAAAAAGCTGGCGAAGATAGCAAAGTGGACGATTGCTTTCGAGGTCTGTCCGTTGTAAGCAGCGCCCAGTCCAGGAACAAAAAATGAAAGGAAAGTAGCGATAAAAGGTGACGTCTTGCGGCGGATGACCTGCGAGTCGGTGGTACGCGTCTGCTGATAACGCAACAGCTCGACGCCGGCGACGATGCAATCCTGGCAAAAGGCAAAACCGCGGATACGGTGATCACACGCGGCGCACAGCGGCCGCGCGCACTGGTTGCATTGCACGGCGGCGGGGTTCTTGGTGTGATACGCGCAGTTCATTTGGTTCTTTGTCCGATAAACTTCAGTTTGTCGGACGAAGTGTCAACGGTTCTTCTGCTCTGAGCTTCCGCCCTTCGATTTGTTTTGCGGGGCGCTATTCTTCGTGCCTTGCGCCGCGTTGTTTTGATTCGATGTATTCTGATTGTGGTTCGCATCATTTGCGTTTTCCGGGTTTGCTTCACCACGCATTAGATCGTTAGCCAATTGCTTCACTTCGTTCGGCAGCGCCGAACTTGAGGTGCTGCCCGCCGTGCGTTCAGCCAACTGCAAACTAGCATGATAGATGCCACCCACTGAGCCGTCAGTCGAAACGGTATTCGTCAAGACGAACACTGAGACCAACAGCATAGTGGCTACGGACGCGAGCTGCGGCGAAACGATTGGATCGAGAGTGCCGCGCAGCCACTCAACCAAACGAGATTTCAGTGGCGCCCGTACTTCCCGCGGGAGAACGTTGCCGATGGTGCTTTGTAAGATGCGGGCTTCGAGGCCGGCCGGCACGGTCAGCTCGTTTTGTTTGTACGTATAGCAGGCCCCGATTGTCCGGACGACCGCGCCCGGTAACTCGCTGCAGCCGGCGCAGAGCGCGGCATGGCGTTCCCAGCGATGGTAAAGCGGCGCCATCAAAAATCCGTCGAGATAGTCGGTCAGGTATGCCTCGAAATCAGAGCACTTGATGGCCGTCTCAGGCATTGTCTTCAGCAGGATGCGGGCTTCCAGATCGGTACCGGCAATCGGCGCCTCGGATGCTGAACAGGCGAGCAGCGTATTCTTCACTTCACTGAGAAGATCGTGACAGACGGGACAGCGCATGGCGTGCTCGGCAAACTGCCGGTTCGCCTGCACTTCGAGCGCTCCGTCGAGATAGTCGGTCAGTCGATCTTCAAATTCGTGGCAAAGCATCTGGTTTGCTCTTTCTCTCCGACTTCATTTAAGAAGACTCGCGCGGCTAAGCCTCCACTACTCGCATACGACGCAGAATCTTCGCAAGTTCAATCCGCCCTCGATTGATTCGAGACTTAACAGTTCCTTCCGGTATCTTCAACAGGTAAACAATCTCCTGATAACTCAATTCTTCTATGTCACGGAGAATGACGCAGGTACGCAAATCCGGCGAGAGCTTGTCGATCCCGGCCTGCACCTGGACGCCCAACTCGCGGCGCTCCATCTCGCGCTGGACCGTGCCGCCGGCGGCTCGCAAATGGTATTGATGATCCTCGAGGTCGTCGGCGGCTTCGTCCTGTGGCGCCCGTTGTCGTTTGCGGTAGTCGTCAATTACCAGGTTTCGCGCCAGCCGCATCAACCAGTTCTGTAAATCGCCCTGCTTAGGATTGTACTGTTCCAGTGATCGATAGACGCGGATAAAGACTTCCTGGGTCAGGTCTTCGGCGGTGTCAGGGCGTGAGGTGAAGCGGTAAGCAAGATTGTAAATGCGACGCGTATAAGTCTGGACAATCTCCTCCCAGGCCGCGCCGTCGCCTGTGCGGCACCGCCTGACTAATTCAGCGCCTTCGTTGGTAGCCAAGCTTTTAGCGGCTCCCACTGGTTGCGTCTCCGATTCAGGTGGTCGTACTGAAAGCATTTTCGGGCCAATTGCCCAACCGGAGCGTCTTACGTCCCGTCACGAAACAAAGTTCCGGTCATCGCTGATCGGCAGAGCCGAAGCTTGTGGCCGTTCGGATCGGGATTCTTGCGCACAACATTAAACTGCTGTAGGCTTGCTGGGTCACACCATATCTTGTGGTCGCGTTAGGAATTTAGTCAAGCTTGTCCTCTGCCGCGCGACAAGCCTCGGTTTGTCATCGCTTGACAAAGAACTGCTGGATCCCAGAGGACGCCCGCTCGACAAACTAAGGTCAAGAAGGACTCTCTAAAAAACGTTTTGGGAAAATATCGCAAGTATCTTGAGTTTGCCGGACTGCTGTTGCTGGCAGTCCTGATTATCTGGTGGTTGGGCCGGGGGCTGGACTGGCCTCAGGTCAAACTCTCAGTTCAGAAATCAGACTGGCGACTAATCGTTCTCGCTATCGTTTTTGTCCTGCTGGGTTATCTCTGGCGCGCTTTGCGCTGGCGGGCGTTCCTTGCGCCTCTGGCAAAGGCCAGCCTGCGCGAAGTCTGGATCGCGACCACAGTTGGGTTCGGCACGGTCCTGGTTTTTGGACGCATAGCGGAAGTTGTGCGTCCGGCCGTGCTGCCGATGCGAGACAAACGCGTTCGTCCGGCAGCGTCTTTTGTAACCATCGTGGTTGAGCGTTTGTACGACATGATGGCCGTCGTGTTGTTCTTTGCAGTGAACTTGCTGTGGTTTAGACCGGCGGCGGGCACCGCTGCAGACTTCAGTCGCGCCCGTATAGTTGGCTGGCTGCTGGTAGCGTTTTTGGGATCTGCCATTGCGTTGCTGATTTGGTTCAAGCGGCGTCATCACAGCGTGGTTGGATGGCTCGATAAGCGGATCAGCGGCACTTCGGGATTGCGGGGCAGGTTGAAGCGAGCTCTATTGAGTACGCTCGAACAACTGGCAACCGCGTTGAGCGTTCTGTCCGACGTGCGCCAGTTAGCCATAAGCATCGGCTGGACAGTCTTGCTGTGGATTTCCGTAGCTTTGGGCAATCTGTTTGTTTTTCGGGCCTTTGGATTGCCATTTGGGATGTCGCAGGTCCTTTTCGTGCTGGGATGGTCGATGGTGGGATCGGCAGTGCCGACGCCCGGCGGAGCCGCCGGGGCGTTTCATGCGGCCACCGGCGCGGCGCTGGTTCTGCTTGGGGTTGGGCGAGATCAGGCCGCCGCGATCGCGATCATTTTGCATCTGGTGGATTTTGCGCCGGCCGCATTGTTCGGCCTGTTCTACTTTCTGCGCGGTGATATCAATGTTGCTCGCTTGCGTTCTTTGACTTCGGCGACCGCCGTAGAGCACGCGGTGGAAGATGAAAAGGTGGTGCTGGCTGAGGGCGCCTGAAAGACGTGATGGTCAATCCGAAAAGTATGATTTAGTTTAGTGAGGATCAAACTATGAAATGTCCTTTTTGCGCTTTTCTTGAAGACAAAGTCGTTGACTCGCGCGAATCGCGCGAAGGCGATGCGATTCGCCGGCGGCGTGAGTGCTTGAAGTGCGAGCGGCGCTTTACCTCTTACGAACGGATAGACCAAATACCGTACATGGTGATCAAGAAGGACGGCCGTCGCGAAACCTTCGATCGCAACAAGGTCATGTCCGGCATCCTGCGCGCTTGTGAGAAGCGACCAGTGCCGCCTTCAAAGCTCGACAGCATTGTGAACGCGGTTGAAAAGTATGTGCAGGAGTCTCAGGAGCGCGAACGCCCGACGACTAAGATCGGCGAATTGATCATGCGGCGTCTGAAGGAACTGGATAAGGTAGCTTACGTGCGTTTTGCTTCGGTCTACCTCGAGTTCGAAGATGTTTCCGAGTTCATGAATGAGCTGAAGACGCTGGTGCGCGCGCGCCAGGGCGGGATGATGAAGAGGGCCTAGGTGCCTAATAGCGCAGGTTTCGCATTGGCTGACTGGAAGTTATTGAACCCACTTACGCTTTTTGGCCTCTTCGCGGTGACTGCGATGCTTGTCTGCTATGCTTTTGAAGATCGCAGCCGCTGGTTCATTCTGGGTTTTGCTCTGGCCTGTGTCCTGGGATCGGTCTATGGCTTTCTGCAGGGAGCGTGGCCGTTCGGGTTGGTTGAATTTGTCTGGGCCCTGGTGGCCCTACGCCGCTGGTCAATTGGCGGTCGGGCTCGTTGAGAGCATCAAATGGTCAAGAACGTAGGACCGGCGGGTCTCGAGCGGATCGAGCTGAAGCGTCTGACCGAACGGGTCGGGCGACTCTTTTCCGTACTGCAGGAAGCAGCGGAAGAGCAAATGCCGGAAATCGCCGGTGGCTGGGCGCCTCCGGTCGACGTTTGTGAGACAGCCAACGCGATCTGCATTCGCATCGAACTCCCAGGCGTCAGCGCCAGCCAGATCAAGATTGGATTGAGCAGCAATAAGCTGCGTATTTACGGGGAGAAAAAGAAACGAAATCCGCGGCAGCGAGTTATTTCGCATTTCTGCTCTGAGCGCAACTACGGCCCTTTCAATCGAATTGTGAGGCTGCGGTGGACGATCAGTGTGCAGGACGCCACGGCCGAGTTTATCAACGGCATGCTCTCGATTAGTCTGCCGAAGATAAAGGACCGTCGCGGCTCAGAATTCAAGGTGCCGATTCTGGAAAGAGAACCGAAATAGCTGAGCGGTGAACCGGGGCAAAAGAGAAGAGAGAATGACAGACATTATCAACGACGACATTTCGGCAGCATTGGAACCGACCGAAGCCGAGCAGCAACTACAAATCCCCGACGAATTGCCGGTGTTGCCCCTGCGCGATATTGTGATCTATCCGTTCATGATCGTGCCGCTGTTTGTCTCTCGCGAGAAATCGATCCGGGCCGTTGACGAGGCCCTCGGCCAGCACCGGATGATCCTGCTCACCTGTCAGAAGGATCTCGATAAGGAAGAGCCGCAGCAGGACGATCTCTACAGTGTCGGCACGGTGGCGGTGATCATGAGAATGCTGAAGTTGCCGGACGGCCGCATTCGCATTCTGGTGCAGGGAGTTTCGCGGGCTAAAGTCGAATCGGTCAACGCCACCGACGACTGTTTACATGCGCGACTTTCCGTGATGACGGAGGTCCTCGCTTCCGAGCGTTCGCTGGAAGTTGAAGCACTGATGCGCAATGTGCGCGCGTCGATGGAAAAGGCGGCGAGCCTCGGCAAGAACATCTCGCCCGAAGTTATGGCGATCATTGCCAATTTGGATGACGCGGGCCGGCTGGCCGACCTTTCCGCTTCAAACCTCGAGCTGAAAGTTGAAGACGCGCAGTCTGTGCTCGAGATTGCCGACACCACGGCGCGGCTGCGGCGGGTCAACGAGCTGCTAAATAAAGAGATCGAAGTCCTCACCGTCCAGCAGGAAATCAACACCCAGGCGCGCGCGGACATCGATCGTTCGCAGCGAGAGTTCTATTTGCGCCAGCAGATGAAAGCGATTCAAACCGAGCTGGGTGAAGGTAACGAGCTAGGCGAAGAGGTCCAGCAGTTCCGCGAGAAGATTGAAACTGCCAAGATGCCCAAGCCCGCCGAAGAGGAAGCGCTAAGGCAGCTAAAGAAGCTCGAACGAATGCACCCAGACGCGGCCGAAACAGCAACTCTGCGCAACTGGATGGAGATCATTACCGACCTCCCCTGGTCAAAGTCTTCCAAAGATAATCTGGACTTACACAAGGCACAGCGAATTCTGGATGAAGACCATTACGGCCTTGAGAAAGTCAAAGAACGAATTCTGGAGGCGCTGGCCGTCCGCAAGCTGAAAGAGAAACCAAAAGGGCCGATTCTTTGTTTAGTTGGCCCTCCCGGTGTGGGTAAGACGAGCTTGGGCCGATCGATCGCCCGCGCGCTGGGCCGTAAATTCATGAGATTGAGCCTGGGCGGCGTCCACGACGAAGCAGAGATCCGTGGACATCGTCGCACCTATGTCGGGGCAATGGCGGGCCGCATCATTCAGTCTGTCCAGCAAGCTGGGACGAACAATCCGTTAATCATGCTCGACGAGGTGGATAAAGTCGGCCAGGATTTTCGCGGAGACCCGTCATCTGCATTGCTCGAAGTTCTCGATCCGGAGCAGAACAACAGCTTTCGCGACAACTATCTCGGCGTAACGTTCGATCTATCGAACGTGATCTTCATGACGACCGCGAACATTCTGGATCCGGTGCAATCGGCTCTGCGCGATCGCATGGAGGTAATCCGGCTGGCCGGATACACCGAAGAAGAAAAACTCGAAATCGCTCGTCGGCATCTTCTGCCCAAGCAGATGGACGAGAATGGCGTCACGGCTCGCGATATGAATATCTCACGCACCGCCCTCACGGCGATGATTCAGCGGTACACGCACGAAGCGGGTTTGCGCCAGCTTGAGCGCGAAATCGGCTCGATCTGCCGCAAAGTGGCACGGCGAATGGGAGAGGGGCAAAAAGGCCCCGTGCGCGTCTCAGTAAAGAACCTCCACGAGTTTCTGGGCCCACCGAAGATTATTCCTGAGGAAGTCTTGAAGAAAGATCAGATCGGTGTCGCGACCGGTTTAGCCTGGACTGCGGTCGGCGGTGACGTGCTGTTTGTGGAAGCACTGCGGATGAAGGGTAAGGGCAATCTCGTCTTGACGGGACAGCTCGGCGAAGTAATGCGTGAGTCGGCGCAGGCTGCGTACTCGTACGCCAAGTCGCGCGCCAAAGAACTTCAGATCGACCCGGATGACTTCAGTAACTTTGACATGCACATTCATATTCCTGAGGGTGCGATCCCGAAGGACGGGCCATCCGCCGGTATTACTCTCGCCACAGCGCTGGTGTCGGCTTTATCGCTGAGGCCCGTGCGCAAGGATGTAGCCATGACCGGCGAGATTACTCTGCGTGGCAACGTGCTTCCGGTGGGAGGCGTCAAAGAAAAAGTTCTGGCCGCCCGGCGAGCGCGAGTGACGAAAATCATTTTGCCTGCCCAGAACCGCCGGGACCTCGACGAAGTGCCCAAGGAACTATTCAAGGACATTCGCTTCGTATTTGTTGAAAACATGAGACAGGTGTTCCGTGAGGCCTTGAAAGAGAAGGCCCCGCCGGCGCTGACATCGAGCCCCCGACCGGCTCGCTTGCCGCAGGCAGCCAGCGGACGCGGCAGCCTTTAACGACCGTGCGGTACGCCGATAGTAAAGATTCCCGATTTTTTTGAACGCGTCCTCGACTGGAATGTGACGTCGATTTCCGTCGGCCGGTCACGGGAAAAGCGGAGACTTCAGGCCGATTTTCGCAGGATCACGAGTTTGACACCCCATGGTTCGTGTGCTAACCTCGCGGCTCGAGTGGCTCGTTCATGAGCCGTAAATTCGGAACTTTTCCCGGTTCCGCATTGTTTAAGTAGTGAATGCCGCTGTGCGACTCAAAGGTGTAAGTCGCAGTCGTGGATTCGCCCAAAGTATTACCAGAGGAGAATAGCGATTGATGACCCGTAGCCCTCTTCGTTTAACTGCAAGTGCTTTTCTGTCCGTCGCAGTCCTTTTTATTCCAGCAATCATCAAAGCCCAGATCCCTGGCGGCTCTTCGGCCCGTGATATTCAGACTGAAGTCCAGAAGACCGATCCGCGCGTGGATCAGGTTCTCGAACGGGCCAACGATCATTTCCGTAAGGGTAAGCTTAATCTTGAAGACAACAAGCGCGAGCAGGCCCGAGACGAGTTTGACAAGGCCATTGACGAGATCCTGACGTCCGGCCTCGACGTGCGCGCCAGCCAGCGGCTGCAAACCGGTTATCTGGAATTGGTAGAGAAAATCTATCGTGAAGAAGTACCTCTGATTCAGGTCTCGCCGCAACAGAATGCCACCCCAGTGGTGGCACAACAGACGGCAAATCCGAAAGCCGAAACGGCTGAGCTTGCTCAGGTAAAACAGCCGAAGCAGGTTGTGATTGGCTTTAGACAGCAGGGTTTTGATTTTTCGCCGCTCGATCCGCTCAGCAAGTTGATTCTCACCCAAACCGAGCAGAAGGTTTCGGGCGAACAACTGAATGACCTCGAACAGGCAAAGAACTCGCTTGATTTCAATTTCACGATCAATCCGCTGATTCAACAATACATTAACTATTATCAGGGACGTGGACGGTCCACGATGGAGGCGGGTCTGCGCCGCTCTGGCCGTTTCATGAAGATCGCTCGCGAGACCTTTCGCCGGGAAGGCGTGCCGGAAGACATCACCTGGCTGGGTCAAGTCGAAAGCGCCTGGAGCCCCAGGGCTCGCTCGTGGGCAGCGGCGTCCGGTCTTTGGCAGTTCGTAGGCGGCACCGGCGCGCAATACGGTCTGCGACAGACGGCGTGGGTCGATGAGCGTAATGGAATCGAAAAGCCAACCGCCGCTTCAGCCCGTTATCTAAAGGATCTGGCCAAGCGTTACAACGGCGACTGGCTGCTGGCAATGGCTGCTTACAATACCGGTGCGCTAAATGTCGACCGCGGTATCTCACGAGCCGGCGCTGCCAATTACTGGCAGATTTATCCATACATCGCGCAGGAGACGCGCAACTACGTGCCGAACATTCTGGCCGTGATCCTTATTGCCAAGAATCCTGAGAAGTATGGATTCCGCGGGATCCGCCCTGAAGCTCCGATGAGTTTTGAATCGGTGCCCGTGCCTTCGGCAACTAGTCTGCGCTTGATCGCGGATGCTACTGATACCAGCGTCGATTATGTTGAAGCTCTTAATCCGGAACTGAAGCGCGACACCACCCCACGGGGCGAGTCGTACCTGGTGCGAGTGCCGGCAGGAAAAGGGAAGCAACTGGCATCGGTTCTGAAACGGATACCGGCCGAGCGACGTGATTCGGCGCGCGTGATTTCGATCGTTCCGGGCGAAGAGCTGCAATCGGTTGCCAACCGCACCGGTGTGAGTGTGGCGACGTTGCAGATGATGAATGCCGGAGTTGATTTGAAAGGGACAAACAAGCTGGTGGTTCCCAACAGCAGTATTAAGCTGACCAGCTACCATCGCGCGCCTAGCGCGGCCGACGCGGGCAGCGCTTCGTCGCTGACGAAAATGCGGGCGCGCAAGGGCGACACAATCGCCAAAATTGCCGCGGCCCGGAAGCTGGCTGTCGATGAATTGGCCCATCTTAACGGCATTGGACCGAATGTTGAATTGCAGGCCGGCCAGGAGATCAAGTTACCGGGGAGCCCGAGCACTTCGAAACAGAGATAAGACTTCATAAGCTGATCAAGTAACTGACAAGTGGTCGCTTCTTCGCGACCGATAAAAAAATGGCGAGCGCGCTTCAATTGAGGCGCGCTCGTGCTCGTTTTAAGTGGCACAGACTTCGGTCTGTGTAATCCGAGTATGACTACGAAGCGAATCACAGACTGAAGTCTGTGCCACTAAGGCTCCCATGCTCTTCCGCACACAATCCGCTGCCGTCTATGGAATCGATGCCAACCTGGTCGATGTTGAAGTCGATCTCACTCCAGTGCGAAACGAAACCGATCAACCCTCATCGGTGACGATTGTTGGCTTACCCGACCTCGCGGTCCGTGAATCTCGCGAGCGTATTCGGGCGGCCATCAACAACAGTGCATTCTTCTTTCCGTTTCACAAGACCACGATCAATTTGGCGCCCGCGGATGTGCGGAAGGAAGGCGCGAGCTTCGACCTGCCAATCGCGCTTGGGATTCTCGGGGCTAACGGCGACCTCGGCGATGCGCAACACTTAACCGATATTCTTTCGGTAGGCGAATTGTCTCTGGATGGGCGGGTGCGGCCGATTCGAGGCGCCTTACCGATCGCCCTGCGGGCGCGACAGTCGAAAACCAAACATCTACTTTTGCCGGACGAGAACGCGAAAGAGGCGGCGGTCGTTTCAGAGGTGAATGTCTATGCCGTTACCGATCTGCGTCAAGCCGTGGAAATGATTGCCGCTATTAGATCCGAAAACCCTCCCGCGCCAATTTCCGTGGATCCTTCTCAGATCCTGGTCCATGACGATCATTACAGCGTTGACTTTCGCGAGGTGCGTGGCCAGCAAGCCGCCAAGCGCGCCCTGGAAGTGGCCACGGCCGGCGGGCATAACATCCTCTTGATTGGTCCGCCGGGCTCAGGCAAGACCATGCTGGCAAAGCGCCTGCCGACTATTCTGCCGCCGCTGGAGTTTGAAGCCGCGCTTGAGCTGACCAAGATTCATTCAGTCGCCGGCCTAACAGGTCGGGCCGGACTGGTAACTCAAAGGCCTTTTCGATCTCCGCATCACACCATCAGCGATGCCGGTTTGATTGGTGGAGGTGCGTTACCGCGGCCCGGCGAAGTGTCGCTGGCGCATCAGGGCGTTCTGTTCCTGGACGAACTGCCGGAGTTCGATCGCAGCGTGCTGGAAGTCCTGCGCCAGCCACTCGAAGATCAGCAGGTGACCATCAGCCGGGCGGCGATGTCGCTGACTTTTCCCGCGTCGTTCATGCTGGCGGCGGCAATGAATCCGTGTCCTTGTGGTTTCTGGAATGATCCCACTCGCGAATGCCGCTGCACGCCTTTGCAGATTCAGCGATACGTCGGCCGCATTTCGGGGCCGCTGCTGGACCGCATAGACATTCATGTCGACGTGCCGGCGGTGCGCTTTCGCGATCTGGCAGGGGACCCACCGCCGGACGCGGAAGACTCGGCGGCCATTCGCCGGCGGGTAATAAATGCGCGCGAGCGCCAGGGCAAAAGACTGGAAGCAGCGGGGATCTTCGCGAATGCCGCGATGACGCCGCGTTTGATTCGACGCTTTTGCCGGATTGACGCCGAAAGCGAGACCATGCTCGAACGCGCGATGACGCGCCTCGGGTTATCCGCTCGCGCTTACGATCGCATTCTCAAAGTCAGCCGCACCATTGCCGACCTGGAGAACTCAGACGAAATTCAATCGGCCCATGTTTCCGAGGCGGTGCATTATCGATCGCTCGACCGCACGTACTGGACTTAGTTCAGGACAGACCAAAGAAACGTCGATCGTAGATGGCCTTCAGGGCAGATTCTGCGCTATCTCAAGATAGATATCTCTGACCTTGCTCTCGTACGTACCAGCCTGTTTGAAAAAACCTGCGAAACTGAAAGTCAAAGCCTCCTGAGGATCCCACCATCCGCACTCATTGAGGTGATCAGCAGGAAACGGAAATTCTTTCTGAGCGACTGCCTTTCGAGTGCCGTCGTTGGCGATCAATTCCTTTTTCCATTGCTGCGATCTAACGGATACGAGCCCGTCATTTCTACCGTCATGCTCCTGAATGAACACCCAGGACGGCATGAGCGGCAGAAAGACGAGTTTGAGATCTTCCGCGGCTGCATACGTTTGGTAGAAGACGCCGTTTCTCGCTTCCTCATCTTCAGCCCGGCGGTTGAACTGGTCGCAGACGTCAACTCGTAGATCGGTGAACCCGTCCAGATCGATTACCTGCCGTACACTCTTCACCAACAAAGTTCCGCCATTATCGAGCAGATGATCCGCGAGCACGGTACCCAGATGAGGTGTGCCGATAGTTGTCAGGCTGGCGACGCTATTCGCCATACCCAGATCAACTATCATGTGCCGAGAATCCAGGCCACCCATGCTGTGGCCGATGAGATGAACGCGGTCGACCCCTTCCTCCGTCATGATCTCGTTGACTCTGGTCTTCAATTGCGCGGCTCTGAGGGTAACTGGTCCCGAAAAATCCTGGTTAGTATGAAAGACCTTGAAACCATTCGACTCGAGAAGAGTCTTGATGCCCTTGAAATACTCGAACCGATCGTCGATTTGATTTTCGGGCAGCTTCAATTTCTTCTTCAAGGATTCGTGCAGGATATCGAACCTGGCAATGCCGTGAACCAGGACGATGGGGATGTTTTGGTCGGTCATTTCGAAATCTCCTTTTGGATTTGGGGCTTAATGATCGGATATCCGAAAAACATCGACGAGTTTGGGATGGAGTTTGCCCGTGCCTCCGGCTGTCCCGGGCTCATCTACCGCAATCACATATCCGGTGAGTCCGTTTCGATCAATGCGAAAACGGATGAACTCTTTGAATCCTTCTATTCTGGCCGCTCCGCCTGCTTCATTGTTGTGCCCGTTGAATGCCAGAGAGACGGCCAGATACCAACCAAAAAGCACACAACTTGTAACGGCGCCGATCGCGCCGGCATACACACAGAGAAGGAACTGAAGCCATCGAGTGTCAGCTATGTTCAATTCGTCACCATTTAAAATAAAGGGCCGGTTTGTAGCATCGAGGACGAAAGGCGTGGCGACGAGCAGAGCACCGAAGACGAGCCAAGAGAGCGCCAGCGGCCAACCATTCTCCAGCTTGGCCAGACTGCTCCCCATATACTTGAAGATAACAACCAGAATGAGCACAGCCAGCGGCGCCCAGAGCAGGTGCCCCTTCCTGACGATAAGAAAAGGAACCAGCAGTTGAAGAAAACCGTGAGTCGCTCCGAGCAGGAGAAAACCAACTTTGCCGGCTCCTTTCTGAAGGCGGCCACCGGTTGAGAAAGCAAAAAACGTTAAGCCGGCACCCACGGCCAGAAGAATCAGCAGCAGGGCGAGATCAGATACAAGGAAAGCGGACTCCTGCTTTCCGAAGAACCACAGAGAAGCACCGAACCCAACTGCTGAGAAAATATTCAGAACCCAGACTGGCCAGTAATGGCATGACTTGAGATTGCCGTGATAGACCGCCTCAAAGAGCCAGCCTGAATACTTAACACTCGCGATGATAGCCAGAACGGACCATGCCAGGGCTATAAACACAATCAGGCTCCGGCCGAAACGCGTCAGGATCTCTTCGTGGAAGTGAAAACCCCAGATGCCGACGGCCAGACTCGCGAAAGATGCGAACACCAGCGTCCAGAGAATTGTACGCTGTCTCAGGGTTACGTTCTTTTTAGGCTTGGACCACGTGGGGTCGTATTCTACTGCGAAGAGTTTGGACGAATAGGCTAGCGCGGCGCCGAGAAGGATAACGGCCAGGACCAACGAAATCGCCGCCAGCCAATATACCGGCGGAGCGGTCTGCGGATTACTCCACCAGGGATCGCTGGGCATCGGCATCACATAGGATGGAACGGACCTCTCGAATTGCGCGCGCGGGGGCGAAATTTTCAGCGTCACAAACGGCGGGAACTTATCAATAGCGTCCTTGCTGCTTTGCGGAAAAGTGGCGGCAAATAAGATCGAGAACGCGATCACAAAGCCGAAGAGCCAGACATAGCCGCCCCGCCAAATATTAGTAAACTTAAAAAGCTGGTTCGCAACTGCGCGGCGCGAATCCTGTGGCAGCGGATAGATAACCTCCGGGATTACCTCTTTGATCGTGGTGTGGGTGGGATGAAAAAACGCTCCTCCTGAGCCTGACACGACCGAAGCATAATTGCTCGCGCGATCTTCTCCTTTGGGAGCGCCCCAGTGTCTGGCATAGTGGTGAACATCACCCGACAAATCCAGACGACACTTGCCCTCGCCGATCGGCTCGGTCTTTTCGAGGAAGGGGCGCTCAAGCCCGAGCGCCGCAAAGGTCTTTGATTGGCTCTCTTCCTCTTTGGCATATTTACCGAATACCGTCGTGGGTTCCGGTGTGGCGACCATTAGCCGCCTGGGCCCATATTGCGCCTGGATATTTTTGAAGAACTCCTGCTGACGAAAATCCATTTCGCCGCCTTCTGTATCCAGACCCCAGAACCACCAATCGTAAGGGAGATGAAGAGCGAGGAAACTGGCTTCCTGCACCCGTTTGAATGTGGGAATCGTCAGCAGCGGTTGCCGGGGAGTCACCGGCGCCTGATCGCTTTGAGCAGGTCTGCGAAACTGCCGATTGAACCCGTCCAGTGCATCGTAATAGTCGTGATTCCCTGGAATTCCAATGAGCATCCGTGGCTCGCCTTCATTGACGCTGGTGGCCCCACTATCTGAGAGATCCCTGGCAGCCCAGGAGAATGGGTTCTGCACCCGCGCAGCCAGATTGCCATAGTCAGAAATGTGATAGCTGGTGTCGCCTCCAATGAAGAGGAATGCGCCCCGCGGCAGGAGCAACTGGTCGTCTGTTTTCAAACGAGCCGCGCCGGCGTCCAAAACGAACCCAACCTCTGCACCAGGTTGAGAGGTTGTCAGCGCGAGGTCGCTCATGCACAAGTAGGCAATGGTATATACCGCCTTCTGTCCGTCTCCGGTATCAGCGATATAATCGAACCAATACGCCTCATCTTCTGCTGCCTCCTTCGGCGAGCCCGATTCATCAAGTGGTTTGTCAGACTGATTCGCGCGAATGATATTGGGCTTCATCCAGTCGCGCGGGTCGAGCTTACCTTTGAATGCGGCGTAGAGCGCGAACCATTTGATGTTGGCGAGTAGCTGTCGCCCAAAGAGCCAGGCGACCGGGGGCAGAAAGTTCTTCGGATCCGGTTTGGGCGGAATGCCTGCGGCAATTCCCGCTGGATCTTTTTTCGGTAAACCTGCTGACATGACATTTCTCCTTGACTGAGCGTGAAATCAGAAGGCGGCCAAATTTGAGAGTGAACGGCCGCTTAACGAGGCGCAGTCTTATATCCACAGCGACCCGAAAATTTCGGACTTGCCCGGAACTCAGAGATTGGAAATGTGACGACTAGGCGAGGGTTCTTCAGGGCAAGCCATCGCAGGTTAAAGAGTGAAGAGAACCCTCGGATAAAGCTCGGAACAACACAGCTCAGTAAGCGCGGCAAGATTATAGTCAATATAATTACTTGTCAATAAGATTTAGTAAACGCAGTAGCGAATAACCAATTGCTTCGCTACAGCTTCGAATGCCTTTCATTGATCATTAGAAGCAACTTGGTTCCTCACGGCGTTAAAATGAACTCCCGCGGTTTATCACGTGCCGTCCCAAGCCCCTCGCAAAAGCTCCTGGCGCTTCTCAACTTGTCAGCGTCCGCCTATGATCGGATACTAAAAGTGAAAGAGGAATGGCTGAACTTTAAGACAGGCAAAGGCAAGGTGCGCTTGAAACCGGCAGCGGGTTGCGCTTTGCACGTTTATCACAGGAACCAGTGGCTGTCAGCGAAACGGAAACACCGCGAACGTCGGATTACGAATTGACGCAGCGGTCCGCCGAAGGCGACATGAAAGCCTTCGAAGAGCTTTACCAGCGCCACAACCGCCGGGTATATTCACTCTGCTTGCGGATGACGGGTAACGTGACTGAAGCCGAAGACCTGGCCCAGGAAGTCTTCATTCAGCTATTCCGCAAGATTGGCAGTTTTCGGGGCGAATCGGCTTTCACCACGTGGTTACATCGTTTGACCGTCAACCAGGTTCTAATGCACTTTCGCAAGCGGGGCGTCCGTCTCGAGCAGACGACCGAAGACGGCGAAGCACCGATTCAAATCGTCAAGGGAACCGAGAACCCTAATGCAATGCCGGTCGTCGACCGCATTGCTCTGGACAAGGCAATCGCCCAATTGCCGCCCGGGTATAAGATGGTTTTCACCTTGCACGATATCGAAGGACACGAGCACGAAGAGATTGCGCGGATGCTGGGCTGCTCTGTGGGCACGTCCAAGTCCCAATTACACAAGGCCAGAATGAAATTACGGGGACTTCTCAGGCAACAGAACAAGCCTCGACAGCAACCAAGAGACGGCCTTTAGAAAGCCCTGGACAGCCTGTCCGCGCTCCCAAATGGGCCACTTTGACATTGCGGCGAGGGATTCGCCGATTGAGAAAGCAAAGAAGGAAGCAGTCTCCCCTTTATTGCTTTGAGACCGCGAGAGTCGCG
>Ga0137403_10000955_pt1 | contig 36811 bp, 51 predicted proteins | sample CZOMad2_1_16fung_FD_122057 | JGI IMG/M metagenome (GOLD analysis project Ga0137403, IMG submission 122057) | Vadose zone soil fungal communities from Angelo Coast Range Reserve, California, USA - CZOMad2_1_16fungal (Hybrid Assembly) | ecosystem: Environmental > Terrestrial > Soil > Vadose zone... | reverse complement strand
CAGGCCCGCGCTCGACCCGAGTCACGATCACCTGTGACTCGCCCCACATTCCACCCGGCAGGACGGCACGGAGCGTGAGCCCGAGCGGCGCCCCGTAATAGTCCGCGATCCACCGCGCGGTGCGCAGGAGGGGCGCCGGCAGCGCGGGCTCGCCGTCGGGCGCACCCAGCACGTCACGCGCAGGGCTCGCCGGAGCTTCTCCGTCGGTGTCCACTACCAGGCCGATCATTTCCCGCTGGCGCAGGGGCACGACCACCCGCGCCCCCGGCACGATGCGGTCGGCCAGGGCCTCGGGAATCCGGTAGGTGTAGGTCGAGTAGAGCGGAAGCGGGAGGGCGACGTTAGCGTACGCGGTCATCGCGCTCGCACGCCGAGCCCCGGTCCGGAGGGGAGGACGATCCGGCCCCGGTCGATGGTGGCGCCGACGAATGGATCGGCGGCGAGCAGGGCGGCACCGTCGAGATCCACGATGTCCACCAGGGGCGTGAAATGGGCGGCGGCGGTGATCCCGATGGACGATTCGATCATGCAGCCGACCATGACCATCATCCCGTGCGCCCGAGCTACGGCGATCATCCGGAGCGCCTCGCGGAGGCTCCCGCACTTGGCGAGCTTGATGTTGATCCCGTCCACCGCGCCCACCAGCGGCGGAATATCGCTCGCGACCAGGCAGCTCTCGTCGGCGATGACCGGCATACGCGCCGCCCGGGTGACGGCTGCAAGGCCGTCACGGTCGTGCGCCGGCAGCGGCTGCTCGAGCACCGTGACGCCGAACTCCTCCAGCACCGGGAGCATGCGGATCGCCTGTTTCCGGGTCCAGCTGCAGTTCGCGTCCACCCGGAGCTCCTTGTCGGTGGCGCCGCGAATGGTCCGCAGGATCTCCTCGTCTCGGTTGGTCCCCAGCTTTACCTTCAGCACCGGGTAAGGCTCGGCCTCGAGCACCTTGGCCCGCATCTTGTCGGAAGTATCGAGGCCGATGGTGAACGTCGAGATCGGCGTCGCCTTCGGGTCCAGGCCCCACAACCGGTAGAGCGGCACGCCAAGTCGCTTGCCTACCAGGTCGTGAAGCGCGGTCGAGACGGCGGCGCGCGCCGCCGGGTTCTCGCCCAGCGCATTCTTGAGCGCGCGCTCGGCTACTTCGAGCTCGAACGGATCGTGAGGCAACTGTGCGGCGTACACGTTGAGCGCCGCGAGCACGGTCTCCGGGGTCTCGCCGTAGTAGGTGGTCGGCGCCGCCTCGCCCCAGCCGACGCAACCGTCGTCATCCCGCACCCGGACCCAGACCGTGTGGTGCAACGCCTGCCCGCCCCGCGCGATGAGAAACGGGTGTCGGGTCGTGAGCTCGAGGATCTCGGCTTCGAGATGAAGCGACACGGCTAGTCTCCCAGCGCCAGAATGTGAGCGGTCGCGCCATCGGCGAGCCGGGAGGGAATGTATCCGCCCTCGAGGAGCCCGATGATCGGCACGGCAGGCAGCCGCTCGCGAAGCCGCCGGGTAAGGTCGGCGTAGTGAGGAGGTTCGAGCGTGAACCCGCCGAGCGGATCGCCGCGCATGGCATCGAACCCGGCCGACACTATAGCCAGGGCCGGCGTCCAGTCGGTCGTGGCGGCGATGATAGCAGCCCAGAGATCGCCCACGTAGAGCTCGGCCGGCTTGCCCGGCGCCCGCGGCACATTGAAGACGTTCCCGACGCCGCGCTCTTCCGCGGCCCCGGTGCCGGGATACCAGGGCGACTGGTGGAGCGAGACGTATCGAATCGTCGGATCGGTCTCCACCAGGGCCTGGGTGCCGTTGCCGTGGTGAACGTCCCAATCGACGATCAGCACCCGCTCCCGCCCCAGTCGCTGCGCGTGCCGTGCCGCCACGACCGCATTGTTGACCAGGCAGAATCCCATGCCGACCGAGGCGAGGGCATGGTGGCCAGGGGGGCGCACCGCGCCGAACGCGTGACTGCCGCCCCCGTGGGCGTGGTCCACCGCAGCGATCGCCGCACCGGCAGCGCCGAGCGCCGCTGCCCAGCTTGCCTGGTTGAGGATGGTATCGAGAAACAGCGCGCCGCCCCCGGCCGCGCTCAGGGCCTCGACCGAGCGCAGGTAGCCGTCGCGGTGAACCGCGAGCAGCTCGGATCGGTCGGCTGGGACAGCGTCCCGTACCGCGACGCCGGGCTCCCGCCGGAGCCGTTCGAGCAGGACGGCGAGCCGCGCCGGTGTTTCCGGGTGGTCTGGGCCCGGGTCGTGGCGCAGGCAATCCGGGTGGGTGAAGACCGCGACGGGCACGACCTCAGCCTCCGCGGAGCAGCTCCCGCATCGACTCGGCTTCGTCCCGGAGCGCGCGGCGTGCAGCGGCGATCTCGTCCAGCTGACGCTGTTGCCAGCGCCAATAGATCAGGACCAGGCCCGAGGACACGAACAGCGCAGCACCGATCAGCGCCAGCAGGGGATGGCCACTCCAGATCCCGAACGCCACGAGCGCGGCTCCGTCAAAGCCGAGAAACGCGGAGGCAAGAAGCGTCATCGTACGGTTGGTGCCGGGAGAAACAAACATTGGCTATTTCAGAGGCCGGCGACGCCACGGAAGCACGATCAGCGACGCGTTGGGGGGGATCCCGGCGTCCTTGAGCGTGGTGGACTCGTCCAGCATTTCCGCACCACGGAACTTTATCACGTACTCGGCAGGGTCGCGTACGATACGGCTTCTCATCAGAGCCTCGCGCTTGAGCTCGGCGAGCGAGGTCGAAGGGGCAAGATCGAGCGCCACCGAGTCCCACACGTCCGCCACCGTCACCCGCACGAGGACCAGGCCGGTCACGCAGAGAGCTCGGTCGCTGCCGGCAGCGTCGACAGAAAGCGATCGACCGCCTGGTCGAAGAAAAGGGTCGATCCCCGCACCTTGGTCCCCCCGGGGACCGGCGTCGCGGCGATGGCGATCTCTTCCCCGCCCTGCCCCCGCAACACCAGGAACGTCGGCCCCTCCTTCTCGGGGTACGCGGCCGACAGCGGCATCCGCTCGGCGAAGAACCGCTTGGCGCGGGTGAGCACCTCCGCCGCACCGAGGGTGGTGACAGTCTGATAGGTCATGAGTACGGAATATACGAGAGCAGGGGTCGCGGACCAATCAGGAGTGCGAGACCCGCCAGCGCCGCCGCGTTACCTGGCCGAGCTATATCTGAGCCGCGGGAGCGGAGACCGGCGTCACCGCCACCACCGCCGTAAACGTCTCGCGCTGCCGAAACAGATCGGTGAGCCGAGGTCGCCGGCGCAGCACCAGCACGAGATCGCCCGGCGGCGGCTCGGCTACACCTTCGATGGTGACAAACGCGGGCAGCCGCAACCCCGCCGGGGCCGGCGCCCGGTACCGCGCGCCGTGCCAGTTGAGCTCGAGCTCGGCCGGCGGGGCGCGTACGACCCGATCCAGGAAGTAGTCGCCCTCCACCTCGTACACGCCGGTCACGGGTGAATCACCGTCGAGGTAGAAGGCGGGATCGAACGGCTCACCCTCGTCGCGCGCGAAGTTCTGCTCCACGGCGCGGTCGTAGGCCTCGAGCGCCGGTGCGCGCGCGCGCCACTCGACGTGATGCCGCACCTCGTGGGTCAGCGTGTCCCAGGCTTCCGCCCGCCAATCGAAGTCGGGATCCAATCGGGCGAGGTTCTGAAACGAGCCGTGATACAGCACGATGCGGCTCTGCACGCCACCGGCCGGCTCGCCGGCGGGCGCCGGCAGCGGGATGCATTCGCCCAGAGTATAGATGTCGGCCCGGGTAGGGTGGGGAACGCTCTTGGGTGAGGCCACGATCTCAGCCACGCCCTCGAGGAAATCGGCAGGGAGCTCCGAGGAAAGGCGGCGGACGAGGGCGTCGAAATCGGAGAAGCGCATAACTGCGGTGAACGGTAAACGGTAAACGGGGGCCCCCCTAAATCCGACCTCCCGTTCACCGTTCACCGTTCACGCGGTTGTCACAGCGCCAGCTGGTCTCTCAGATACGCTTCCAGCTGGTCCAGGGCCACCCGATCCTGCTTCATCGAATCGCGATGCCGGACGGTCACCGTACGGTTGGCGACCGTCTCACCGTCGATGGTGACACAGAACGGAGTTCCCGCCTCATCCATCCGCCGATAGCGGCGGCCGATCGCGCCGCTGTCATCATAGAAGACGGGGAACCGCGGCTTCAGCGCCTGGTAGACCTCGGTCGCAAGCTCCGGCATCCCCTCCTTCTTGACCAGGGGAAAGACTCCGGCCTTGATCGGGGCCAGCGCCGGGTGGAAGCCCAGCACGACCCGGGTCTCGCCTTCCACACTCTCCTCGCGATACGCGTCCACCATCACCGTCAGCGTCACCCGGTCGGCGCCGGCCGAGGTCTCTACGATGTAAGGGAGGTAGCGCTCGTTGGCCGCCTGGTCGAAGTACTCCAGCTTTTTCCCGGAATACTGCTGGTGGCGCCCAAGGTCGAAATCGGTGCGGTTGTGCACCCCCTCGATCTCCTGCCAGCCAAAGGGAAACTCGTACTGGATGTCGAATGCATCCTTGGCGTAATGGGCCAGCTCGTCGGGGCCGTGCTGATGAAAGCGGAGCTTGGCCGGCGTGAGGCCGAGCCCCTGGCACCACTCCATGCGCCAGGCGCGCCAGCGCTCGAACCACTCGACGTCGGTCCCCGGCTTCACGAAGAATTGCATCTCCATCTGCTCAAACTCGCGGGTCCGGAAGATGAAGTTCCCCGGCGTGATCTCGTTCCGAAACGCCTTGCCGATCTGGGCGATACCGAAGGGCACCTTCTGCCGGGAGGAGTTGAGCACGTTGAGGTAGTTGACGTAAATGCCTTGCGCGGTCTCCGGCCGGAGATAGACGATGGCCGCCTGGTCCTCCACCGGGCCCATGAAGGTCTTGAACATGAGATTGAAGAGGCGCGGCTCGGTCAGCGTGCCCCTGCTGCCGCAGACCGGGCACTGCGCGTCGGGCTGGCCCGGGGTGCCCTTGATCCGCGGGTCGTCAGCCCGAAACCGGTTCTTGCAGTGCTTGCAGTCCACCAGCGGATCGGTGAAGCCGGCCACGTGACCGGAAGCCTCCCAGACCTTGGGATGCATCAGGATCGCGGCGTCCAGCCCCTCGATGTCATCGCGGGCCTGGACCATGGCGTGCCACCAGCGATCCTTGAGGTTCTTCTTGAGCGCGGCACCCAGCGGGCCGTAGTCCCAGACCGAGCCGAGGCCGCCGTAGATCTCGGAGGATTGGAAGACGAAGCCGCGCCGCTTGCACAGCGACACGAGCTTGTCCATGAGGGTCGTGTCGGCCATCAGATCCGATCGAGTGAAAGTCCGAAGGGGAACGGAGGGGCGGAAGATAGGAGCGGGACCGGGCGAGCGGCAATCGCGGCCCTTTCCACATTGTTTTCCACAGACTACTCAACATGATGTTGATCGTTGAAAAATCAGGGGTTGCGGACCATTAGCCCAGAGATAGTTTTGTGATGTGCAAAAGCCTGCCCCCCGTCGCCGCTATCCGAGAGCTCGCACCGACCTCCGCTTCCACTCCGTGGGCGGTCGCTTTCTCTTGCGCGACGGCGCCGGCACTCGCGCCAATCACCTCGACTTTACCTCCGCGCTGGTCCTCACCTACTGCGACGGCCGGCACCACCCGCACGCCATCGCCGACGCCGTCGCCGGTTCGCTCGATCATGCCGATCGCGATGCGCTCCTCGCCGACGTCCAGCGAATCATCCAGACGTTCGCGCAGGAAGGCGTCATAGAGTAAGAGGTGAGAGGTGAGGGCTAAGAGGTAAGAGGGGGCTCCGTCGATCCACGGGGCCCCCTCCTACTTCTCACCTCTCACCTCTTTACCGCTCTCCTCGGTTCCGCCGCCGCTCACTCGGCCCGTACGACGCCTTGCGCCGCTCCAGGATGTCCCGAACGATCAGATCGCCGTGTCCCCGGGCGTTTTCGATGAACAGGCGGTTCGCGTCATTGCCGCTTGCGATCACGCCGGCGAGGTAACAGCCGGGAACCGGCGTCGACATGGTGGACTCCTGGTGCGCCGGAATCCCGGTCCGTTCGTCGACCGGCACCCCCAGACGACATAGGATGGCGGTATCGGCGTGGTAGCCGGTCATCGCGAGTACTGCCTCCGCCGGAATCCCCTCGATGCCGGGGCGGCCGTCGGTTTCGATCTCGACGTGCGTGGGCGTGATCGCGCGCACCCGTGACCGCCAGCGCACGGCGATGCTCCCTTCCTTGATCCGGTTGGTGATGTCCGGCAAGACCCACGGCTTGACCGTCCGGTCGAGCACGTCGTCGAAATGGACCAGGGTGACATGGGCACCGGCCCGCCAGCACTCGAGCGCCGCATCTACCGAGCTGTTCCCCGCCCCGATGATCAGGACGCGCAGATGCCAATACGGGTGCCCCTCCGTGAAATAATGGGCGACGTGGGGCAGATCTTCTCCCGGCACGTTCAGCAGGTTTGGATTGTCGAAGTAGCCGGTGGCGAAGACGACCGCCTGGGCCACGTAGCTCTTGGTATCATGGCGCCGCCGGACCGCCAGGCGGAAGCCACCGTCCGGCTCGCGCACGGCGTCGGTGACCTCTTCCCCCGGGCGGATGTCCAGCCCGTAATGCTCGGCCACGCGCCGATAGTAGATGAGCCCATCCCGCCGGGTCGGCTTCTCGTGACTGGCCACGAACGGGACCCCACCGATCTCGATCCGCTCCGGGGTCGAGAAGAACGTCATCGCCAGCGGGTAGCGCTCGATGGTGGAGACGATGTTCCGCCGGTCGAGCAGGATGCAGGGGACCCCGGCATCCCTGGCTGCGACCCCGACGGCCAGACCGCAGGGTCCGGCGCCGATGACCAGGAGGTGAGTGGATTCCGTTTCGTGGTCGGCCATTTGTCCCCTAACTGCGTGAAAGGTGAAAAGTGAACAGTGAAAAGGGGCTCCCGCGTGGCACCGACCCCCCGTTCACTTTTTACTTTTCACTTTTCACGTTGTTTCGACGTCAATGATCTGATCCCGCCTCGTCCCGACGCTGACATACCGGATGGCGGTGCCCGACAGCTCCTCCAACCGGTCGAGATAGCGGCGTGCCTCGGCCGGCAGATCGGCCAGCCGGCGCGCGGCAGTGGTGGGGCGGCGCCACCCGGGAAGCACCTCGTACACCGGCTGGACCCGGCCCAGCAGATCCACCTCCGACGGCATCTCGGCGCAGGAGGAGCCGTCCAACCGATAAGCCGTCCCGACCGGAATCTCCTCGAACTCATCGAGCACGTCGAGCTTGGTGACGGCGAGCCCGGTGAGGCCATTCACCCGCACCGCATAGCGCACCACGGTGGCGTCGAACCAGCCGCAGCGACGGGGTCGGCCGGTGACGGCGCCGAACTCGCCGCCGAGATCACGCAGCCGGGCTCCGGCGGCGTCATCGGCCTCGGTGGGGAGCGGACCGTTGCCGACCCGTGTGGTGTAGGCCTTCACCACGCCCAGCACTCCGTGGATCGCGGTAGGCCCGATGCCCGCGCCCACCGCCGCGCCACCCGCCGTGGTGTTGGACGACGTCACGAAAGGGTAGGTCCCGTGATCCACGTCCAGGAGCGAACCCTGGGCTCCCTCGAGCAGCACCCGCTTGCCCGCTTTGATGGCGCGATGCACGAGGAGGCCGGTATCTACCACGAACGGCAACAGCCGCGGCGCCCAGCGCTCGAGCAGCGCTATCTCAGCGTCGAGCGACGCCCGGTCGGGGCTCCCCATCAGCTCGAGCAGCCGATTGGCGCGTTCGACCCGCTCGGTGAGCACCGGCCGCAGGCAGGCGAGTTGCCGCAGGTCACCTACCCGGATCCCGCGACGGCCATACTTGTCTTCGTAGGTGGGCCCGATCCCCCGCCCCGTCGTGCCGATGTTCTGGCTCCGCTCGCTCGCCTTGTCGAGCAGCTTGTGGTAGGGGAGGACGAGATGGGCTCGATCGGAGACGAACAGCCGTCCGGCGGGATCGATCCCTTTGCTCTCGAGCTGGTCCAGCTCGGCGAAGAGCTGATCGGGATCGAGCACGACCCCGTTGCCGACCACGCACGTGACCCGCGGGTGGAGGATGCCCGACGGAATCTGCTGGAGGATGAACTGGGTCTGGCCGGTGACGACGGTGTGGCCGGCGTTCGCGCCGCCCTGATAGCGGACCACCAGGTCGGCCCGCTCGGCCAGGACGTCGACCAGCTTGCCCTTTCCCTCGTCGCCCCATTGGGCGCCTACCACTACGACACACGCGATGCGCCCGTCGAACATCAAGCTCCTCCGGCGGCCAAACAAAAAAGCCCCGCGTGGGGCTCGGGTATCCTCACACGAACCTAGCGGTCGAAATCGGAAACGTCAATCAAAGCGACGACCGCTTCTCCCACGCGGACGGCGGTCTCGAACGAGCAGCCCTCAGTCGAATCGCGCGCGGTGTGGAGCCGCCGAAGGGTCGACCAGTCGAGGCGGGCAATGGTCACCGCGGTCGCGCCGGCCCGGGCAAATGGAAGACTGTCCACCAGGATGCCAATCGGAAGACGGCGGACCGTTACCGGGAGATCGAGCCCGCCCAACCGCGCGGCGTACGTCTGTGCGGCCAGCCGGCCCGGTCGGTCATGGCTCACCAACCGGAGCGCCCCGGTCTCGTCGATGGTGTCGATATTCACGACCGTGCGGCCCGCGAACAGCTCCGCCCGTTCCCGCACGAGCGCACGTGCTCCCATCAGGCCGAACTCCTCGGCGCCGGTGATCACGATCCCGACGGCGGGATTATCGCTGGCGGCCGCGGCCGCCAGCGCGGCGGCGACGCCGCTCCCGTTGTCCCGCACGCCGGGCGACTGCCCGACCAACCGCCCCCGACCCGCCAGCGCACCGGCGCCGACGGCCAGAGCTGCGCCCGCCGCCGCCGCGGCGACAGGAAGCGGGCCGGCGAGCCGAGCCAGGGCCAGCCCGGTCAGCCCGAACACCGCGACGATGACCAGCCACACGGCGACCAGACGGCCGGCCATCGAGTGTCCCTGGGCCTTGGTGTCCAGGTGCGCCACGATCCAGCACCGCACCGCCGATGAGCGGGCGGCGAGCAGGTTGGCGTCCTCCCGCACGCCGCCGCCTTGCGCAAGGGGTGACGCGCCGGAACCGACGCCGAATACCAGAGCGGCCAGCGCCGCGGCGCCGACCAACCACGCGGCGAGCGCGGCCCAGGCCGAGACCCGGGGCGAGACCAGCAACGGCAGCAGGACCAGCCCCATCCAGCCCAGGCCCGCGCCCAGCAAGGGGAGGGCGCGCAGAGCGGAGGGATGGAATCGGAACGGATGAACCTCGACCCGGTAGCCCATTGCGCGGAGGCGCGCGGCGACCACCTCGCGTGCCGCGGCGGCCGCCGGCGTGCCGGCTTCACGCGGGCTGGTCAGAACATCGAGCAGCGCCGCGTCAAGCGGACGCGGCCTGCTTGCCACGCTTGGCCGACTGTGAGGAAGATCCGGGAGTAGGGACCAGGGCCGCCTTCGCGCTTTCCGACGCGATCCGTCCGCCCGCGACGAGCTCGGCCAGGTGCTGCTCGAAGATCTGCATGCCGTCGCCTCTCGCGTCGCTCATCAGCTTCTTGAGCTCGCCCTGCCGCGCGGCGGACTTGAGGGCGGCGCGGATGGCCGGAGTTCCGATCAGGATCTCCATCGCGGGCACCCGTCCCTTGTCGTCCTTGCGGGGGAGGAGCTGCTGGGCCATGACCGCCCGCACCGCCTCGGCGAAGCGCATCCGACCGATCTCGCGCTCCTCCGCCGGCAGCGTCGCGAGAATCCGCTCGACCGTGGTGGTGACGTCGGGCGTGGGCATCGTGGCGATGAGCAGGCGGCCGGTCTCGGCCGCCTTGATCGCGGTATCGATCGTGGTCGCGTCGGCCATGTCGCCAATCACGACGACGTCGGGGTCCTGGCGCAGCGCAGCCCGGAGGCCCGTAGCCAGCGCGTCGGTATCCACTCCCACCTCGCGCTGGGTGACCGAGCAGGTCAGGTCGCGGTGGAGGAACTCGATCGGGTTCTCGATGGTGACGATGTGCTTGTGCTGGGTCTTGTTGATGTGGTGCACCATGGCCGCGACGGTCGAGCTCTTGCCGCTGCCGCTGACCCCGGCCACCACGATCAGCCCCCGGTCCGCTTCAGCGATCGACTTGAGCGTGTCCGGCAGGCCCAGGGACTCGATCGACGGGACGGTGAAGGGAATGACCCGCATGACCACCATGAAGCTGGACCGCTGGCGCAGGACGTTGACCCGGAAGCGCCCGACGCCCGGCATGCCCCACGAGCAGTCGAAGTCCCGCAGGTGATCGATCCGGGCCCGGTCGGTCTCGCTGCTCATGAGCTTGAGCGCGATCGCCTTGGTCTGGTCCGGCGTGAGCCGCTGCTTCGTCAGCGCGACCAGCTTGCCGTTGATACGGGCGCGGAAGACGTCACCGGCTTTGATGTGGAGGTCTGACGCCCCCCGCTCGACCGCGGCTTTGATGATCTTTTCCATGTCCGCCCTTGAGGATCGCTAGTTTTTCACCGCAGAGGCGCAGAGGACGCAGAGAGTGCTTGTTGTGGGTGTTTGACACATGGATTTCTTTCCTCTGCGCCCTCTGTGCCTCTGCGGTTCAATCATTGACGGTAGCCCGCCGCGCCGGCAAGTAGCCCATCAGTTCGCGCGCCTGGCGTAATGTCTCTCGCGCGATGCCCCGCGCCCGCTCGGCGCCGGCCGCCAGAATTTCCTCCACCCGCTCCGGCCTGGCCTCGAGCTCCCGGGCCCGCTCCCGGATCGGCGCGAAGTGGGCCGCCATCGACTCCGCCAACACCCGCTTGCAGTCGAGGCACCCCCACTTGGCCCCCCGGCAGTTCTCCGCCACCTCCACCACGATCTCCGGCGTCGAGAAGTAGCGGTGCAGATGATAGAGGTTGCAGATCTCCGGAGTGCCGGGGTCTTTCTTGGTTACCCGCGCCGGATCGGTGACTGCCGGGCGGAGCTTCTGCCAGATCGCCTCCGGCGTTTCCAGAATGCCGATCGTGTTCCCCAGGCTCTTCGACATCTTGGTCTGTCCGTCGAGCCCCATGATCCGCTTGGCCTCGGTCATGAGCGGCTTGGGCTCGGGAAAGAAGTCGGCATCGGGACTGAACTCGGCGTTCCACCGGCGAGTGATCTCCCGGGCAAGCTCCAAATGTTGCACCTGGTCCTCGCCGACCGGCACCAGATCCGCGCGATACAGCAGAATATCGGCCGTCATCAGGACCGGATAGTTGAGCAGCCCGACCGGAACGCTTTCCACCCGCTGGGCCTTATCTTTGAACTGCGTCATCCGCTCCAACTCGCCCAGCGGCGCGACCGCATTGAGCAACCACATGAGCTCCGAGTGCTCGGCCACGTGCGACTGCACGAACAGCGTGGCCCGGTCGGGATCGATTCCGGACGCGAGCAGGCCGACCGCCATCTCCCGGGTTCGTACTGACAGCGTAGCCGGGTCGTACTTGGCCGTGATCGCGTGCAGATCGACGATCGAATAGAAGCACTCGTACGAGGCCTGGAGCCGGACCCAGTTCTGGACCGCGCCGAGGTAGTTGCCGATGTGGAGCTCACCGGACGGTTGGATTCCCGAAAAGATGCGTGGCATCACCGAAGCTACCCACTCGGAGCGAGAGCCACAAGATGCTGTCGCCATTGGACTTACTGGATCGAGCCCAATCCGCCGCCGGGTCCGCCGCCCGGTTTGTCTGCGGGGTGGAGCGGCCCGCCGCGAGCCGTTGGTCCGCCAAGGGCGTCCACGACTTCGTTACCGAGGTCGATCGGGCGGCCGAGCGGCTCATTCAGGACCAGCTGCTGGCCATCGACCCGGCGGCGAGGATCGTGGGTGAGGAGCTGAGTCCTGAGGTCATCACGGAGGGGCTCGTCTGGGTGGTCGATCCCCTCGACGGCACCACCAATTTTCTCCATGGTTATCCAGCCTATGCGGTCTCCATCGCGGCCGCAGTGGACGGTGTGTTGCAGGCAGCTGTGGTCCACGATATTCCGCGCGATCAGGTGTTCCGCGCCGCCCGTGGCGTGGGCGCCTGGTGCCGCGACCAGCCGCTCCGGGTCTCGCCGATCACGACGCCGGGGCAGGCCCTCATCGGCACCGGTTTTCCCTTCAAGGACATGACCAGGCTCGAGGAGTACCAGCGACAGTTCGCGGGAGTCGCCGCGGGGACCGCCGGGATCCGGCGAGCCGGCTCAGCCGCGATCGATCTGGCTGACGTAGCCGCCGGGCGGTTCGAGGGGTTCTGGGAGCAGCACCTCGCGGCCTGGGACGTTGCCGCCGGGACGCTGCTCATCCGCGAAGCGGGAGGCGTGGTCACCGACTACGAGGGGCGCGAGCTCGGCATCGGGCATGGGCCCGTGGTCGCGGGCAATCCGGCAATCCACCAGTGGCTCCTGGAGACGCTGCATGACGGCACCTGACGACTCGCTGGCAGCCTGGTGCGACGCCCTCGCGGCGGCCACCGCGACGCCCGCGGGCGGGTCGGCCGCGGCCATCGGAGGGGCGCTCGCCGCGGCCCTGGTGGAGATGGTCGCGAGTCTGACCAAAGCGCGGGAAAGCTACGCCGGAGCCCGGACCGAAGTCGCCGCAGCCGCGGACCAGGCGGCGACCCTGCGCCGGCGACTGATGGAGCTCGCAACCGAGGACGCCACGGCCTTCCAGGACGTGATGACCGCGCTCGCTCTGCCCCGCGGTACGGAGGCCGAGATCGCCCACCGCAACTCGGCCCGGGCCGACGCGCTCAAGGGCGCCGCAAGCGTGCAGTATGAGCTCATGCTCCTGACCGGGCAGACCGCCGAGCTGGCCGAGGCGCTGGTCGAGCGGGGCCTGCGCAGCGCCGTCGGCGACGCCGCATCAGCCGTGTTTCTCGCGGCGGCGGCCTGCCGCAGCGGCTACTGGGCCATCCGCAGCAACCTGCGCCGGATCTACGAGGACCCGGAGGCGGATCGCCTCGCGGCCGCGGCGATCGAACGGCTCGAGCAGGTCGAAGCGCTCGAGCGCCGAGTGGAGCTCCGGTTGGGTGAGCGGGTCTAGACGGAGGTGAGGATCCGGGGGCCGTTGTTGGTGATCGCGACGGTGTGCTCGAAGTGGGCGGACAAACTGCCGTCGGCCGTGACCACAGTCCACTTGTCGGAGAGCGTCCGGGTCGCGGGGCTCCCTACGGTGATCATGGGCTCAATGGCAATGGTCATCCCCTCGAGCAGGCGCGGGCCTCGTCTCGGCGCCCCGTAATTGGGCACCTGCGGCTCCTCGTGGAAACGAGTTCCTATGCCGTGCCCGACCAGCTCCCGGACTATGCCGTAGCCGGCCCCTTCAGCCACCCGCTGCACCGCGTAACCGATGTCGCCCACGTGATTGCCCACCCGGGCCTCGGCAATTCCCGCCGCGAGGCATTCCCGGGTAACCTGCAGCAGCCGCTCAGCCTCGGGAGGGATTGCTCCCACCGCAAACGTGGCGGCCGAATCCGCGTGCATGCCGTCGAGATGCACCCCGACGTCGACGCTCAGGATGCTGCCCTCGGCGAGGATGCGCTTGGCCGACGGGATCCCATGCACGATCTCCTGGTCGATCGAGGTGCATAGGGTCTTGGGAAAGCCGTAGAGCCCCTTGAACGACGGCGTGGCGCCGGGGTGACTGCGGATGTAGGACTCGGCCGCGGCATCCAGCTCTTCGGTGCTGACGGCCGGCCGCACCAACTCCCCCATCATCGCGAGCACCCCCGCGACGATCCGTCCCGCCCGGGCCATGGTCTCGACCTCCCGAGGGGACTTGATCGTGATCATGCGTGGTTGAGCGCGTGCCGGACTCGTTCGGCCACCTCGTCGACGCTGCCGATAGCTGGAATATGACGGACTACCCCCCGGTCTTCGTACCAGGCCAACACCGGTGCGGTCTGCTCGCGGTAGGCCAGGAGCCGGTTGGCGACCGCCTTGGGGTCGTCGTCAGGGCGGGATTCGATGGAGCGTCGCTTCTCCAGGCGGGCGAGCAGCTCGGCGTCGGTCACGTCGAAGAACAGGACCGCGTCGAGGGCCCGTCCCTGGTCGGCCAGGATCCGGTCGACGCCTTCGGCCTGCGGGACGGTCCGGACTACGCCGTCGAAGACCACGCCCTTGGCGGCGTTCGGCTTGGCCAGCTCCTCGCGCACCACGCCGAGAATGATGTCGTCACTCACCAGGTGCCCAGCCTCCATCACCGCCTTGGCCTTCCGGCCAAGGGGCGTGCCCTGCTTGACGGCATCGCGGAGCAAGTCCCCCGTCGCGAATTTGGGGAGGCCGAGCCGTTGGGCGAGAATGGCGCCCTGAGTGCCCTTGCCGGCCCCGGGGGGGCCCATCAGCAGGATGTCCAAAGCGAGCTCGCTGGGTAAGAGGTAAGAAGTAAGAGGTAAGAGGTGAGAGGTGAGAGGGAAGTAGGAGGGCGCCCATTTCCGGAGCGCCCCTCTCACCTCTTACCTCTCACCTCTCACGCGGTTACATGAATCTCTGCTGTCTCCCTCGGAACTTCACCCGCCCCGTCTTCATGAAGCCGTCGTACTTCCGCAGCGTGCGGTGCTGCTCCACCTGCGCGATGGTGTCCAGCAGCACGCCGACCACGATCAGCACGGACGTGCCGCCGAAGTGCGTCTGGATGCCGACCCGCTTGGAGATGATGACCGGGAGCAGGGCGATGAACGCGAGGAACAGCGCCCCCGGCAGGGTCACCCGTCCCAGCACCGCGTCGATGTAATCCGCCGTGCTGGCGCCGGGCTTCACGCCCGGAATGAACCCGCCCTGCTTCTTGAGGTTCTCGGCCAGATCCACCGAGTTGAAGATGATCGAGGTATAGAAGTAGCTGAAGACGACGATCAGGATGGCGAACGTCAGGTCGTAGGGCAGGTCGCCCGGCGAGAAGAAGTTGGCGACGTCCTGGAGCGCGGGGTTCTTGGTGAAGCTCGCCAGCGTCCCGGGCACGATGATGATGGTCTGGGCGAAGATGATGGGCATCACCCCGGCCGTGATCAGGCGGATGGGGATGAAGGTCTTCTGGCCCTCGCGAATGCGCCCGCGGCCCATCACCTTGCGCGGAATCTGGATGGGGATGCGGCGGGCCGCGATGGTCATGGCGACCACCACCGCGATCACGGCGATGACGACGACGATGTAGAACGTGGCGCCCACCGGCGACACGATGCCGCCCTTGATGAAGTTCGCCAGCTCCACCACCGACGGCCACAGCCGCTCGAGGATCGAGAAGGTGATGAGCAGGCTCATCCCGTTGCCGATGCCGCGCTCGGTGATCTGCTCGCCGAGCCACATGACGAAGATCGCGCCCGCGGTGAGAGTCACCACCATGATCAGCCGGGAGAAGAAGCCCGGATCGGGCATCGCCCCGGGAATCGATTCGGTAAAGAGCGCGAAGGTGTAGGCCTGGGACAACGAGATGAAGACCGTGAGGTACCGGGTCCACTGGGTGATGCGTTTCCGGCCCTCCTCGTCCTTCTGCATCTTGCCCACCGACGGGACGATTCCGCCGGCGAGCTGGAAGATGATTGAGGCCGAGATGTACGGCATGATCCCGAGCGCAAAGACGGTGGCCCGGGACAGGCCGCCGCCCAGCGTGTCGTACAGTCCGAAGAACCCGGCAGCGCCGGAGTTGCGGATGAAATCGGCCAGCGCGGTGACGTTGACGCCCGGAGCGGCGATGTGCGCGCCGATCCGGTAGATCACCAGCGCCAGCAGTGTGAACAGGAGTTTTCGCTTGAGCTCGTCGTCGATGGCGAGCGTGGGGGCGCGCGGCGCGGACACCTTAGGCCTCGATGGTCCCGCCGGCAGCCTCGACTTTGGCGCGCGCCGAAGCGGAGAGGGAGACCCCCTGCACGGTGTACGCGCGATCGGCATCCCCAGTGGCCAGCAGCTTCACGGGGACGTCGCGCTTGCTGATGAGGCCGGCGGCGAAAAGTGTTTCGGGACTGACGGTCTGGCCGGTGACCTTCGCCAGCTGGCGAAGGTTCACGACCTGGGCCGCCACCTTGAACGGATTGGTAAACCCGCGCTTGGGCAGCCGCCGGTACATCGGCATCTGGCCGCCTTCGAAGCCCGGGTTGGTCGAACCGCCGGTGCGGGCCTTGTGGCCCTTGTGGCCCTTCCCGGAGGTCTTGCCGAGGCCCGAGCCCGGTCCCCGTCCGACCCGCCGGCGCACCGGGTTCGAGCCGGGAGCCGGACGAAGGTTCGAGAGGGAGATCGTCGGGACCTTGGTGTCGTCTGCCATTACTGCTCCTTCGCCCGCGTCACCTCGACGAGGTGGCGCACCTTGTACAGCATTCCGCGAATCGAAGCCGTGTTCCGGAGCTGCACCGTCTGCTGGTGATGCCGGAGACCGAGCGCAGCCAGCGTCCGCCGCATAGTGGCCGCGTGGCCGATACCGGAACGGATCTGTTTCACTGCAAGCACGCCGGCGTCCGCCTCGGAGGGGATCGTGGCCGCGTAGTAGACCGGGCCCTGGCGGCCCACGACCGGGTTCCGCCCCATCGCTAGACCTCCTGCCTCGGCTTGTACGCAATCTGGTCCACGTCGACCCCGCGCTCCCGCGCCACCTGCCGGGCGGATACCAGGTGGGTGAGCCCGTCCATGGTGGCGCGGACCATGTTGTGCGGGTTGGTGGACCCGAGACTCTTGGTGAGGATGTCCGCGATGCCGGCGCACTCGAGCACGGCGCGCACCGGCCCGCCGGCGATAACGCCGGTGCCGCTCGCGGCGGGCTTGAGCAACACCCTGCCGGCTCCGTGCCGGCCGATAATCTCGTGCGGAATGGTCGAGCCGGTGCGAGGGAGGTCCACCATCGTGCGGCGGGCGGCATCGACCGCCTTGCGCACGGCCTCGGAGACCTCGTTCGCTTTCCCGGTGGCGATCCCGACCTTGCCGCGGCCGTCGCCCACGGCGACCAGCGCGTTGAACGAGAACCGCCGGCCGCCCTTCACGACCTTGGCCACCCGGTTGATCGCGATGACGTTCTCGACCATGTCGTTGCCGTGGTCGCGGTCGCGGTCCCGGTCGCGCCGGCCCCCGCGGTCGCCGCCCCGGCCCCGATCGCCACCGCGCCCGCGGCCCCGTGGCCGGGGCGGCTGCTCCCCGGCCGGTGCGCTCGGTGCGGCCGGCCGATCGCCGGTGGTCGCGGCTCCCTCAGTGGTCGTCTGCTCGTCAGCCATGCTAGAGCTCCAATCCGGCTTCGCGTGCGCCGTCCGCGACGGCCTGCACGCGACCATGATAGCGATACCCGCCGCGGTCGAACACGGCCTTTTTGATTCCCGCCGCCTTGGCCTTTTCCGCCAGGAGCTTGCCGGTGGCCTTGCCCTTGGCCACCTTGCCGCCCCCATTCACCTGCACGCCTTCGCTTTGATCGCTCACGCCGACCAGGGTGACGCCCCGGTCGTCGTCGACCAGCTGGGCCGTGATGTGCTTGAGCGACCGGAACACCACCAGGCGAGGCCGCTCCGCCGTGCCCGTGACCCGCTTCCGGACCCGGAGATGACGCCGGTAGCGCCGGGCTTCTCTCGTCTTCGGGGCATGAATCGGTCTCATTACTTCGCTCCGGTCTTGCCGGCCTTGCGGCGTACTTGCTCGCCCTGGTAGCGGATGCCCTTCCCCTTGTATGGCTCGGGGGGACGCACCTGGCGGATCTCCGCGGCCACCTGGCCGACCAGCTCTTTATCCGGGCCCTCGACCTTGACCAGCACGTTGCCCTCGACCGACAGCTTGATGCCTTTGGGCGCTTCGACCTTGACCTGGTGCGAGAGCCCGACGATCAGGTTGATGCCGTACGGCTTGGACTCCGCCTTGTAGCCCACGCCCTGGATCTCCAGCGTCTTGGCAAACCCCTTGGACACGCCGTCCACCATGTTCTGGACCAGGGTGCGGCTCAAGCCGTGCAACGCCTTGTGCCGGTTTTCCTCGGTGGGCCGCGCCACCGAGACCTCATCGGCGCCTACGCTCAGCGCCATGTCCGGGTGAAACGTCCGGCTGAGCTCGCCCTTGGGGCCTTTGACCACCAGGGTGCGCCCGTCGAGCGAGACCGTCACGCCCTTGGGAATCGCGACCGGCTTCCTGCCGATTCGGGACATGCCGCCTCCTACCAGACCACCGCGAGCAGCTCGCCGCCGAGATTGGCGGTTCGGGCCTCGCGGTCGGTCATGAGGCCTTTGGGCGTGGACACGATCGCCATGCCGAGGCCGTTCTTCACCCGCGGGATCTCGCGGCACTTTACGTAGCGGCGCAGGCCCGGAGCGGACACCCGGCGCAGCTCGCGAATTACCGGCTCATCGTTGTGATACTTGAGATAGAGCCGGAGCACACCGTGGGCGCCGTCGTCCAGCACCTTGAAGTCCGCGATGTAATGATTGTCGCGCAGCAGCCGGGCCAGCTCGCTTTTCAACTTGGATACCGGCATGTCCACCCGCCGGTGCCCTGCCGAGCAAGCGTTCCGGATCCGGGTCAGCATGTCCGCGACGGGATCTGTCAGGTTCATCCGTTGTCCCCCTACCAGCTGGCCTTGCGCACGCCGGGAATCTGGCCCTTGAGCGCGAGCTCACGGAAGCAGATGCGGCAGAGTCCGAATTTCCGCAGCACGGCGCGGCTGCGGCCGCACCGCTGGCACCGCCGCACCGCGCGGACCTTGAACTTTGGTGTGCGCTTTGCCCGTTCGATCCAAGCCGTCTTTGCCATGTACCCTCTGACTGCGTGAGAGGTGAGAGGTGAGAGGTGAGAGGGCCACTCGCCCCCGTTTCCCCTCTTACCTCTTACTTCTTACCTCTTACTTCTTACCGTCTATGCGACGCGCGCCGGCGTCTCACCCCGGAACGGCCACCCCAGCTCCCGCATCAGCGCCAGCGCCAGGTCGTCCCGCTTGGCCGATGTCACGATCGTGATGTCCATCCCGTGGATCTTCTCGACCTTGTCGAAGTCGATCTCGGGGAAGATCATCTGCTCCTTGATGCCGAACGTGTAGTTGCCCCGGCCGTCGAAGCTCTTGTTCGGGAGCCCGCGAAAGTCCCGGATGCGCGGAATCGCGAGGGTGATGAACCGGTCGAGAAACTCGAACATGCGGGCGCCCCGCAGCGTCACGGTGACGCCCACCGGCACGCCTTCCCGGATGCCGAAGTTTGCGATCGCCTTCTTGGACCGGGTGATGACCGCCTTTTGCCCGGTGATCACCGCCAGCTCCTCGGCCGCCGCCTCCAGCGACTTGGGGTTCTTGCTTGCGTCGCCCATGCCCACGTTCAGCACGACCTTCACCACGGCCGGCACCTGGTGCCGGTTGGCGAGCCCGAACGCCTTCTGGAGCCGGGGGCGGATAGTCTCCTCGTAGTAGACCTGCAGGCGAGGCTTGCCCTCACTCGCCTTGGGCGCCGGATCGGTGGCGCTGGCAGCCGCCTTGTCCTTGCTCCGGCCGCCCCCTGCCGGAGCGGCCGCCGCCTTCTTCGGCGCATCCTTCTTGGGCGCCTTTTCCTTGGGCGCCTTTTCCTTGGTCTTTTCTGCCTTTTCTTCGGCCATCGTCAGCGGGTCCTCGGGATGGGCTGGTCCGACTTGACCGCGATCCGCTCCACGGTTCCGTCCTTGTCCTTCCGCCGGCGAATGCGGGTCGGCTCGCCGCTCTTGGGATCGAGCAGCATCGCTTTGGAGTGATGGATCGGCGCCGCGAAGGTCACGATGCCGGCCTCGCTCGTCGGCGTCGCCCGACGATGGCGCTTTGCCAGATTCACGCCCTCGACTACGATGCGCCCGGTCTTGGGAACCACCCGCAACACCCGGCCGCGCTTCCCCTTGTCGTCGCCGGACAGGATCTGCACCGTGTCGCCCTTGGTGATGTGCAGCCGCACCCGGACCGGGGGCGCATGCCGCACCCGCTTGACCTTCTTGAACACCAGCGGCTTCATGCTACAGCACCTCCGGCGCCAGTGAGACGATCTTCATGTAGCGCTTCTCGCGGAGCTCGCGCGCCACCGGTCCGAAAATGCGGGTGGCCCGCGGCTCCCCCGCGTCGTTGATCAGCACGGCGGCGTTCTCGTCGAACCGGATGTAGGAGCCGTCCTTGCGGCGGACCTCCTTGGCCGTGCGCACGATGACCGCCTTGGCGACGTCGCCCTTCTTCACCTGCCCGGTCGGGATCGCGTCCTTGATCGCTACCACGACCAGGTCGCCGAGACCGGCGTAGCGCCGCTTGCTGCCTCCCAGGACGCGGATGACCAGCGCCCGGCGGGCTCCCGAGTTGTCGGCGATGCGAAGGATCGATTCCTGTTGAACCATAGGTTCCTCGGGGTCTCTACTTGGCCCGCTCTACGATCTCGACCACCCGCCACCGCACCGTCTTGGCGATGGGCCGGGTTTCCATGATGCGCACCGTGTCGCCGACTTTTGCCTCGTGCTCGTTCCGCGCCTTCACCGTCTTGGTGCGGGTCACTTGCTTGCCGTACACCGGATGGGCGTAGCGTCGCGTGAGCGACACCACCACCGTCTTCGCCATCTTGTCGCTGGCCACCACACCCTGGCGGACCTTGCGCCGCCCGCGGACCTTCGTCTCGACCATTGCGCTCACCCCTGCACTTGGCCCGCGCGCTCGCGCAGGACCGTGTTGATCCGCGCGATGTCGCGGCGGATCGCCCGGAATCGCATCGGATTCTCGATTGCCTCGGTCGCGGAGCGGAACCGGAGCCGGAACTGCTCCTCGATCAGCTCCTTCAGCTTGGTCTCGAGCTCGTCGCTCGAGAGCTCCCGCAGCTCGGCCGGCTTCACTCAGCCCTCCTCACGCTTCACGACCCGGGTCCGCACCGGCAGCTTGGCCGAAGCCAGCGCCAGCGCCTTCTTGGCCAGGTCCTCAGGAATGCCTTCCAGCTCGAACAGCACCCGCCCGGGCTTCACCACCGCCACCCATCCCTCCGGGTTGCCCTTGCCTTTTCCCATCCGGGTTTCGGCCGGCTTCTTGGTGATCGGCTTGTCCGGGAAGATGCGGATCCACACCTTGCCGCCCCGCTTCATCTCGCGGGTCATCGCCACCCGGCTGGCCTCGATCTGACGGTTGGTGATCCAGCCCGGCTCGAGGCTCATGAGCCCGAACTCCCCGAAGGAGACGGTGCTGCCCCGCTGCGCGATCCCCTTGGTGCGGCCCTTGAACATCTTGCGGAACTTGATCCGCTTCGGCGCGAGCATCGGTCAGGCTCCCGTACTGTAGGTCCGGCCGGCCATGTCTTCGACGACCTCGCCCTTGAAGATCCAGACCTTGATGCCGATCGTGCCGTAGGTCGTCTTGGCGGTGCTGGTCGCGTAGTCCACGTCCGCGCGGAGGGTGTGGAGCGGAACCCGCCCCTCGCGATACGCTTCCGTGCGCGCGATCTCGGCCCCACCGAGCCGTCCCGACACCCGGATCTTGATGCCCTGTGCGCCCATGCGCATGGCGCTCTGCACAGCGCGCTTCATGGCGCGGCGGAACGAGATACGCTGCTCCAGCTGGTGCGCGATGTTGTCGCCCACCAATTGGGACGCGAGCTCCGGGCGCTTGATCTCTTCCACGTTGATCGCGGCTTCCTTGCCGGTGAGCTGGGCCAGCTCGTCGCGCAGCTTGTCTACCTCGGCGCCCCGCTTGCCGATCACGACGCCGGGGCGGCCGGTGTGCACCGTGACGGTGACCTTGCCCGGGCGGCGATCGATGTGGATCTCCGAGATGGCGGCGTGCCCCAGCCGGGACTTGAGATATTTCCGGATCAGCTCGTCTTCCTTGAGCAGTGCCGGCATGTCCTTGTTGGCGAACCAGCGGGACTGCCACGGCTTGACGATGCCGAGCCGGAGGCCGACCGGATGCGTCTTCTGACCCATTACTCGCTCTCCTTCGCCGCCACGTGGATCTCCACGTGGCTGGTCCGCTTCCGGATTGGCGTTGCCCGGCCCTGGGCCGCGGCGGTGAAGCGCTTGAGCGGCTGGCCGCCGTTCACGATCGCCTTGCTGACGACGAGCGCGTCGGGATCGAAGCGCTCGTTGTCCTTGAGCGCCTTCTGCTCCGCGTTCGCCACCGCCGACTTGAGCGTCTTGGCGATCTGCTTGGCCGCCAGCTTCTTGTTGAACTTGAGGATCGCGTACGCCTCGTTCACGTCCTTGCCGCGAATGAGGTCGATCACGAGCCGCATCTTCCGGGGCGACTGGCGCACCAGCCGCTGAATCGCATGGCCGCTCATGGTTACTCCGGCTTCGCCTTCTTGTCCGCCACGATCTTGCCGCTGTGCCCGCGGAACAGCCGGGTCGGCGCGAACTCGCCGAGCTTGTGGCCGACCATGTTTTCGGTCACGTACACCGGGACGAACTTGTTCCCGTTGTGCACCGCGAAGGTGTGCCCCACGAACTCGGGCAGGATGGTGCTTGCCCGGCTCCAGGTCTTCACCACCCGCTTTTCGTTCCGGCTGTTCAGGATCTGGACCTTGGTGAGCAAGGCCTCCTGAACGAACGGACCCTTCTTGACGCTACGTGCCATGCGCGCCGGCTCCTATTGCGTTGCCTTCCCCCGCTTGCGTCCCCGCACGATGTGCTTGTTCGACGGCTTCTTGCGATGCCGGGTCTTGCGGCCTTCCGGCTTGCCCCAGGGCGACGTCGGCGGCCGGCCACCCGAGCTCTTCCCTTCGCCGCCACCGAGCGGGTGATCCACCGGGTTCTTGGCGACGCCACGCACCCGCGGCCGCCGACCCAGCCAGCGGCTCTTTCCCGCCTTGCCGACCGAGAGCAGCTCGTGCTCCGCGTTGCCGACCTCGCCGATCGTGGCCAGGCAATGCCCGTGAACCAGACGCATCTCACTGGACCGGAGTCGCAGCGTGACGTAGGCGCCTTCCTTCGCGACCACCTGCGCGCTCGAGCCGGCGCTGCGAGCCAGCTGGCCGGCCTTCCCGATCTTGAGCGCCACGTTGTGGACCGAGGTGCCCAGCGGCACTTCGCCGAGCGGCACCGCATTGCCGGTGCGGATGTCGGATCCCGGCCCCGAGACGACCCCGTCGCCCACCGCCAGCCCTTTGGGGTGCAGGATGTACCGCTTCTCGCCGTCGGCGTAGACCACCAGCGCGATCCGGGCGCTCCGGTTGGGATCGTACTCGATCTCCGTGACTCGCCCCGGAATGCCGAACTTGTCGCGCTTGAAGTCGATTCGCCGGTACATCTTCTTGTGGGCGCCGCCCTTGTAGCGCGCGGTCACGTGGCCCTGGTTGTTGCGGCCGCCGGTCCGCTGCTTGGGCTCGAGCAGCGACTTCTCCGGTGTCATCCGGGTGATCTCGTCGAATCCCGAGACCGACCGGAAGCGGGTCGCCGCCGTCATCGGGCGAAACTGTCGAATGCTCATCTCAGCCCTCGAACACGGCGATCGAGTCGCCTTCCTTGAGAGTCACGATCGCCTTCTTCCATCGGGCGGTCATGCCGCGGGTGCGCCCCCGCACCACCTCGTGCCGCCGCACCTGCATGGTACGAACCGCCGTCACCGTGACGCCGAAGAGCTGCTGCAGGGCATCCCGGATCTGGCCCTTGTTGGCCTCCGGGTGGACCTCGAAGGTGTAGACCTTCGATTCCTGATAGGCCGCCGAGCTCTTTTCGGTCACCACCGGCCTGACGATCGTCTGATGAAGCGTGGGCATCGCCTACTCCCCCTTCTTCTTCTTGGGCGCGGCCTTCTTGGACCCGCCCCTGGCCGACGCCTTCTTGGCTTTGGCCTTGGGGGCCGCAGAGGACTTGCCCCCGGCCTTGGCCCTGGGCGCGGCCTTCTTCTTGGCCGGCTTCGCCGGCGCCGCCGCCTTCTTGGCCCTGCGCTTCTTTGTCGGCGACGGCGTAGCCGGGGCCTCGACCTCGACCAGATCGCCCTCGGGAACCACGCCGGTGAACGCGCCCTCTTCCGCTATCACGGCATCCGACCAGAGGACATCGTAGGCCGACGCGTCGGCGTAGCGCATGACCTGCACGTTGGGCAGGTTGCGGCCGCTCAGGTAGGCGTTGGCGTTGTGGGCCGCCGTCAGCACCAGGACCTTCCGCTCCTCCACGCCGAGCTTGCCGAGCAGCTCGGCCATCTGCCGAGTCTTGGGCTCCCGGAACACGAGCCGCTCGATCACCTGCAGCGCGCCTTCCCGCGCGCGGGCGTTGAGCGCCGAGCGGCGGGCCAGCTGACGCACCTTGCGCGGAATGTCGGTGGTGTAGTCGCGCGGGTGCGGACCGAACACGATGCCACCGCCGCGCCAGTGCGGCGCCCGGGTCGAGCCCTGGCGCGCCCGTCCAGTCCCCTTCTGCTTCCACGGCTTCTGGTTGCCGCCCGAGACGAAGCTGCGGGTCTTGGTCTGGTGGGTGCCCTGACGCTGATTGTTCAGGAACGCCCGCACCGCCTGGTGCATCACCGGCTCGTGCACCGTGCCGTCGAAGAAGTCCGCCGGCAGCGCGAACGGACTGTCGCGCCGCGCGCCGGCCGCCGAGTAGTGCGGAGCCTCAATCATGGCGGCTCCGACCTCCCTGCTTCGCCACGGTCACGATCCCGTTCCTGGCACCGGGAATCGCGCCCCGCACGAACAGCAGATTTCGTTCGGTGTCCACTTTCACCACCCGAAGGCCGAGCTCGGTGTGCCGCTCGGCCCCCTGGTGTCCCGGCATCTTCTTGCCCTTGATCACGCGGGACGGATCCGTCCCCGGGCTGATCGAGCCCGGCTTCCGGTGTCGCGTGTTGCCGTGGCTGGCCGGGCCACCGCCGAACCCGTAGCGATGGACCACGCCCTGAAAGCCGCGGCCCTTGGTGGTGCCGGTGACCTTCACCAGCTCGCCGGCGGTGAAGATGTCTACCTTCACCTGGGATCCGGGGGCCGGCGCCTCGCCGCCGTTCACCGGAAAGACCCGCAGCACTCGCGGCGCGCTCTCCAGGCCGGCCTTCTTGGCGTGGCCGATCTCGGCCTTCGTGGTGGTCTTGGGACGCCGGGCGCCGAAGCCGAGCTGCACGCCGCCGTCGCGCACCTGAACGACGTGGCAGGGCCCTGCCTCGATCACGGTCACCGGCACGGCGGTGCCGTCGTCGGTGAACACCCGGGTCATGCCGAGCTTGCGGCCGATCAGTCCTGTGGTCATGGCTACTCGACCTTGATCTCCACGTCCACGCCCGCCGGCAGATCCAGCTTGGTAAGCGCGTCCATCGTCTGGGGCCGGGAGTCGTTGATGTCGAGCAGCCGCTTGTGAGTGCGCAACTCGAACTGCTCCCGGCTCTTCTTGTCGATGTGCGGGCTCCGAAGCACGGTCCAGCGCTCGGTCTTCACCGGGAGCGGGATCGGACCGGACACCTGCGCGCCGGTCTTTTCCGCCGTCCGGACGATGTCGGCCGCGGCCTGATCCAGGACCTGGTGATCGAACGCCTTGAGGCGGATGCGGATGCGTTGGGCCATTGGTTGCTCGCTCGCTACTTGAGGATCTTCGTCACCACACCCGCTCCCACCGTACGCCCGCCCTCACGGATGGCGAAGCGCAGCCCTTCGTCCATGGCGATCGGCGTGATCAGCTCGATCGTCATCTGGATGTTGTCGCCCGGCATCACCATCTCGACGCCGGCCGGCAGCTCGACCGAGCCGGTCACGTCGGTGGTCCGGAAGTAGAACTGCGGCCGGTAGCCCTTGAAGAAGGGCGTGTGGCGCCCGCCCTCTTCCTTGGTGAGGACGTACACCTCAGCCTCGAACTTGGTGTGCGGGGTGATGCTGCCGGGCTTGGCCAGCACCATGCCGCGCTCGATGTCGGTCTTTTCCACCCCGCGGAGCAGCAGGCCGACGTTGTCGCCCGCCTCGCCCCAGTCGAGTGACTTGCGGAAGGTCTCGACGCTGGTGACCACGGTCTTCTTCTCGGCCCCGAAGCCGACCAGCTGGACCTCTTCGCCGCCCTTGATCTTCCCCCGCTCTACGCGGCCGGTGGCGACGGTGCCGCGCCCGGTGATCGAGAACACGTCTTCCACCGGCATGATGAAGGGCTTGTCCACCTCGCGCACCGGCTCCGGAATGAAGCTGTCGAGCGCGTCGTACAGCTCCAGGACCTTCGCGACCCACTCCGCATTGCCCTCGATGGCCTTGGAGGCCGCGCCCCGGATGACCGGGGTGTCGTCACCGGGGAACTCGTACTGGCTCAGGAGCTCCCGCACCTCGAGCTCGACCAGGTCGAGCAGCTCGGCGTCGTCCACCAGGTCGCACTTGTTCAGGAAGACCACGATCGAGGGCACGTTCACCTGACGGGCCAGCAGGATGTGCTCCCGGGTCTGGGGCATGGGGCCGTCGGTCGCGCTCACCACCAGGATGGCCCCGTCCATCTGCGCCGCGCCCGTGATCATGTTCTTCACGTAGTCGGCATGGCCCGGGCAGTCCACGTGGGCGTAGTGCCGCTTGGGCGTCTCGTACTCGACGTGGCTGGTCGCGATCGTGAGGATCTTGCTCGCGTCGCGCCGCCCTTGGGCCTCGGACGCCTTCGCCACCTCGTCATACGAGATGTACTTGGTCCCCCATCCCTTGTCGGCCGACACCTTGGTCAGCGCCGCGGTCAGGGTCGTCTTGCCGTGGTCCACGTGTCCGATCGTGCCGACGTTGACGTGGGGCTTCTTGCGCTCGAATTTGGCCTTGGCCATGATCGTGCTCCGAGTGGTTTACGCCTTCTGCTTCGTAATGATCGCTTCAGCGATGTTCTTCGGCACTTCCTCGTAATGATCGAACTGCATCGAGTACACCGCGCGGCCCTGCGTCATGCTCCGGAGCTGCGTGGAGTATCCGAACATCTCGGCCAGGGGGACGTCGGCCGCGACGACCTGGGCGTCGCCCCGCTGGGTCATGCCCCCCACCTTGCCGCGCCGGGCCGAGAGGTCGCCGATCACGTCGCCGAGGAAATCCGCCGGGGTCACGACCTCGACTTCCATGACCGGCTCCAGTAACACGAGATGGGCCTGCCGGGCCGCTTCCTTCACCGCCATCGACCCGGCGATCTTGAACGCCATCTCCGAGCTGTCCACATCGTGGTAGCTGCCGAAGACCAGGCTCGCCTTTACGTCCACCACCGGGTAGCCCGCCAGCACTCCGCCCTCCAGTGCTTCCTTGATGCCGGCTTCGACTGGCTTGATGAATTCCCGGGGGATCACGCCGCCGACGATCTTGTCCTCGAACAGGAAGCCGGCGCCGGTCTCGGCCGGCTCCAGGTCGATCACCACGTGACCGTACTGGCCCTTGCCGCCCGACTGGCGGATGAACTTGCCCTCGACGCCTTTGACCTTCTTCCGGATGGTCTCGCGGAACGCGACCCGCGGGCGGCCGACGTTGGCCTCGACCTTGAACTCCCGCCGCATCCGCTCGACGATGATCTCGAGATGCAGCTCACCCATGCCCGCGATGATGGTCTGTCCGGTCTCCTGGTCGCTGCGGATCCGGAAGGTCGGGTCTTCCTCCGCCAGCTTCTGCATCGCGATGCCCAGCTTGTCCTGATCGGCTTTGGTCTTGGGCTCGATCGAGACGTCGATGACCGGATTGGGGAACTTCATCGCCTCGAGGATCACCGGCTTGCCCTCGTCGGCCAGCGTGTCCCCGGTGCGGGTTTCCTTGAGCCCGATGGCCGCCGCGATATCGCCCGCGAGGACCTCCTCGATCTCCTCCCGCTTGTTGGCGTGCATCTGCAGCAGCCGCCCGATCCGCTCCCGCTTGTCCTTGGTGCTGTTGTAGACGTAGCTCCCGGCCTTGAGCGCGCCGGAGTAGACCCGGAAGTACGTCAGCCGGCCCACGTACGGGTCGGTCATGATCTTGAACGCGAGGGCCGAGAACGGCTCGGCGTCCGAGGCACACCGCTCCACGTGGGTGTCGTCGTGCAGCGGCAGGTGTCCCTGCACCGGCGGGATGTCCATCGGGCTCGGCAGGTAGTCGATGACCCCGTCGAGCAAGGCCTGCACGCCCTTGTTCTTGAACGAGGCCCCGCACAGCACCGGCACGAACCCGTGCCTGATGGTCGCGTTGCGGATGGCCCCCTGGATCTCCTCGACCGTGAGCTCCGCGCCGCCGAGATACTTCTCGAGCAGCCCGTCTTCGTGCTCCACCGCGGCTTCGACCAGCTCGTGCCGGACCTGCTCGACCTTTTCCCGATAGGACTCGGGGATCGGCATTTCGGTGAAGCTCTTCCCCAGGGTCTCGTCGTCGAACACGACCTCGACCCGCCGCAGCAGGTCGATGTGCCCGGTGAACAGCTCGCCCGAGCCGACCGGCAGCTGGACCGGGTGCGCCTTCTTGGTCAGGCGCTCGCGGATCATGGTCAGACAACGATCGAAATCGGCGCCCACCCGATCCATCTTGTTGGCGAAGATCATGCGGGGCACGCCGTAGCGGTCGGCCTGGCGCCACACGGTCTCGGTCTGCGGCTCGACTCCGGCGACGGAATCGAGCAGGGTGACGGCGCCGTCCAAGACCCGGAGCGACCGCTCCACCTCGACGGTGAAGTCCACGTGACCGGGCGTGTCGATGATGTTGATCCGGTACAGGGTGCCGTGCCGGTTCCAGAAGCAGGTGGTCGCGGCCGAGGTGATCGTGATCCCGCGCTCCTGCTCCTGCTCCATCCAGTCCATGGTGGCCGCGCCCTCATGGACCTCGCCGATCTTGTAGTTCTTCCCCGTGTAGTAGAGGATGCGCTCGGTGGTCGTCGTCTTGCCGGCATCGATGTGGGCCATGATGCCGATGTTGCGATACCGTTCGAGCGGGGTCTCACGCGCCATGGACTAGGTCTCGGTCAGCCGGGTCTGCCAGGGGCCCCGGCAATTCAATTCAGCGAAAAAGCGGGGCGACCGATCCGGATTCACATCCGGTGGTATCGCTCCGCGCGCATCCGGGCTCGCGCCCTGGACGAGGGCCTATCAGGACCCCACGCGTTGTCGTCGGAGGACCAGAGGTGGCGGCCGAGGCCGTCACGTGACCCGATGTTGCTACCGGCATTTGAGGACCTGCAAAAGGCCCGAAACCCCGGAGCCGTGCAAAGCTAGCGCATTGATGCGTGATGTCAACAGCAAGCGGGCGGGAGCAGACGGGAGCAGGCGGGAGCGGACGAACCTATCAGAACGATGACGGGAGCGGCCGGATTGTATCCCGCCCGCTCCCGCCCGCTCCCGTCTTACCAGCGGTAGTGCGCGAACGCCCGGTTGGCCTCGGCCATCCGGTGCGTGTCTTCCTTTTTCTTGATGGTGTTGCCCTCGCCCTTCGAGGCGAGGATCAGTTCGGCCGCGAGCCGCTCCGCCATGGTCTTCTCGGTGCGGGCCCGGGAGAACTGGATCAGCCAGCGCATCGCCAGGGCCGTGCGCCGGTCCGGGCGGACCTCCACCGGCACCTGGAGCGAGGCGCCGCCGACCCGGCGGCTCTTCACCTCGAGCATCGGCTTGGCGTTGTTCACTGCCTGCTTGAAGACCGCCACCCCCGGCTGTCCGGTGCGCTCCTCGATCATGTCCATGGCTTTGTAAAACAGCCCCTCCGACAGACTCTTCTTGCCCTGGTACATGAGGTTGTTCACGAACTTCGACACCGTCTGGCTGTCGTACCGGGGATCGGGTGGCACGGGGCGCTTGATCGACTTGGACCGCCGGCTCACTTGGCGCCTCCCTTAGCCGCGGCTTTGGGCCGCTTGGCGCCGTACTTGGACCGGCCCTGCCGGCGGTCGTTGACCCCGGCAGCGTCGAGCGTTCCGCGCACGATGTGATAGCGGACGCCCGGAAGGTCCTTCACCCGGCCACCGCGAATGAGCACGATCGAGTGCTCCTGCAGGTTGTGGCCTTCGCCGGGGATGTATGCCGTCACCTCGAACCCGTTGGTGAGCCGGACGCGGGCCACTTTGCGCAGCGCCGAGTTGGGCTTCTTGGGAGTGGTGGTATAGACCCGGGTGCAGACTCCGCGCTTCTGGGGATTGCCCTTGAGCGCAGGGGCCTTGTCCTTGGCGGCGACGTCGCTCCGGCCGGTGTGAATGAGCTGGCTGATGGTCGGCATTTGGCCCGCGGTTAAATCGTGTTTGCCCGGCTCTGACCCGGGAGAGACCTGCAAGTGTAGCGACGGTGAGCACCTAGGTCAAGCCGCGGTGGCCAATACGCTTGCGGCCGCGTGCCCGTCCGTGTGAGTGATACTCACCTCCCACCGGCCAATACCCAGCCCCTCCGCGATCTCCTTGCACTTCCCCCGCAGGACGATCTCCGGCTTGCCCGACGGCAGTCGCCGGACGTCGATGTCGGTCCAGGAGACGCCGCGGGCCCACCCGGTGCCGAGGGCTTTCATGACCGCCTCCTTGGCCGCGAACCGCCCCGCGAAGAACTGGACCCGGAGCGGCCCGTTGCCGGCCTGCGACTGCTCGCCTTCGGTAAAGATACGGTTGGCAAACCGATCCCCGTGCCGGTTCAGCGCCGCGCGAATTCGGTCGACTTCGACCAGGTCGACCCCGTGGCCAATGATGCTCATGTCGGGGAATCTATCCTGCGGCGGTGTGACCGGCCCGCTAGTTGCGAGAACCCGAATTTAGTAAGTTGTCCCCGCTTCCAAACTAGGTGTTTTCACGCCAAATCCCTGCTCCCGTGAGGCCAGCATGTTGCGCCTTCGCACAACGTCGTTCGCCCTTGTGGCGGGGGCGCTCGCCCTCGCCTGCTCCGACAGCAATCAGCCCGTCGGTCCCACGGATCAATCCGACGGTTCAAATCCGCCGATGACGAGTCGGGTCGCCAGCCAGGGCGGCCCCGAAGATCCCGTTGCGCTCGGGCGCACGGTCCCCGGGTTCGGCGGGTTCTTCCTCGACGCGCAAGGCAACCCTACCGTCTATCTCAAGGATGCGGGCCGGCGCGGAGCCGCCGAGCAGGCGCTCGCGCCCTGGCTCGGCAGCCACGGGCTCCAGGGGTCCCAGATGAAGGTGCTCCATGCGGATTTTGACTGGGCCGAGCTCGAGGATTGGCACGCGAAAGGCTCGCCGGTCGCGCTCGCCGTGAGAGGCGCGGTCTACGCCGACGCCGACGAATCGACCAATCGTCTCAAGATCGGGATCGAGCGCGGCGCCTCGGCCGGCGAAGTCCGGCAGGCCCTCGCCCGGCTCGGGATTCCCGCGGCTGCGGTCACGGTCGAGGAGACCGACCCCATCATCCAGCTGGCCACCCTGCAGAGTCAGGTTCGGCCGGTGGTGGCCGGGCTGCAGATCAACTTCCCGGGTTTCCTCTGCTCCATCGGCTTCAACGCCACCCGGAGCGGCACGGCCGGGTTCGTGACCGCGTCACACTGCACGACCACCCAAGGCGGAGTCGAGAACACGCCCTACTGGCAACCGCTCCAGAGCTCGAGCCCCACCCAGATCGCCACGGAGACAGCCGATCCGACCTACACGACCGGTGGTGCGTGTCCGGCCGGGCGGCGGTGCCGCCGGAGTGACGCGTCCTTCGCCAGGTACATCAACAGCACGACCAACACGCTCGGTGGCATCGCCCGCACCGGCAGCACCCGCAAGAACGATCTGACCATCACCGGCAACTGGACCATCACGGCCGACGCGCCCTCGAGCAGTTTCGCGATCGGTGCAGTGGTCAACAAGGTGGGGCGGACTACCGGTTGGAGTCAGGGGCGGGTCACCCAGACCTGCGTGGACGTGAACGTGAGCGGTTCGACCATCACTCAACTCTGCCAGACGATCGTGTCCGCCACGGTCGGCGCCGGTGACAGCGGATCCGACGTCTTCTCGATCGGGACCGGCAGCAGCGTGACCCTCGACGGGGTTCTGTGGGGCGGCTCCAGCAACGGCAAGACGTTCGTGTTCAGCCCCCTCGCGAATGTGAAGGGGGAGCTCGGCGCGCTCACCACCCACTGACCCATGGCCTTGCGCCGGCCGTCGGGCCCGTCCCGGCGGCCGGCCACCGAGTCTCGCGTGCTGTACTCGCTCCTTCTCACTGCGGCGCTATTCACCGATTCGATGACTGTCCAGTTGTCCGTACCCGACCATGTCCGGGCCGGCGAGCCGGTGCCGCTTGCCCTGCGGGTGACCAATCGCACCACGAGCCCGCTCACGCTCTACCTCCGCGGGCGCCCGATCGCTTTCGACGTGATCGTCACCGACGCGCGCGGCAAAGTCGTCTGGCGGCGGCTCGAGGGCGCCATCACCTCGATGGCGCTCCAGGTTCGCGAGCTCAAGCCGGGCGAGACCCTGGCCCTCGACGACGTCTGGCAGCAGCGGACCAACGCCGGCACCCCGGTCAAGCCCGGCAAGTACCACCTGAAAGGACAGCTGCTCACCGACTCGAAGCCGCTCGAAACAGCGTCAGTCTCGCTGCAGATCAGTCGCTGAGGGCAAACGCCGGTAGGTGCCTTCCCTGAGTGCAACAAGTTGCACGCGTCCAGGTAACAAATCCTTCCATAGCGCACCTCGATTTCGGCCTGCATCTTAGCTCCCGCAGGGAGGCGCCACCGATGATGCGCGGCTAGTACGGCGCGAGAACCCGGTCACTCCCCTGATCGCGGGCGGTCCGCGTGGCGCACTCCGCCAACAGCGACCTCCCGTGCCTTCCGCTTTCCCCATACAAGGAGGCCGTTATGCTGTGCGCTCGCTCGCGGCGTCGTGCGCGACTGCTCGTGCTCGGTGCCACCCCCCTCGCTCTCGCGTTGGTAGGCTGCGGCTCCGACAACGGCTCTGGCCTCACCGATCCTTCGTCGCGCCGCATCGGCGGGTACCCCACCCATGCCGATCTGCGCTCAGCGCTGCAGCAGATCGTACAGGGGGGTAACGGTGGGCTCGGCTTCAACATGTGGGCAACGATCATCGACCGAGGCGGCGTCGTGCGGGATGTGGTGTTCAGTGGCGACTCGCCGGTCGACCAGTGGCCCGGCAGCCGAGTGATCTCGGCCCAGAAGGCGAACACGGCGAACTCGTTCAGCCTGACCGGCTTCGCGCTCTCGACCGCGAACCTGTACGCCGCGGTGCAGCCCGGCGGCAGCCTGTTCGGGCTCCAGGAAAGCAACCCGGTGGACCCCCAGGTCGCCTACGACGGCAAACTGGAGGATTTCGGAACCGCCAAGGATCCGCTGATCGGGAAGCGCCCGGGGGGCGTGAATGTGTTTGGTGGTGGACTCGCCTTGTACGCGGCCGACGGCTCGCTCATCGGCGCGGTGGGCGTGAGCGGCGATGCCTCCTGTGCCGACCACATCATCGCGTGGAAGCTTCGCCACGCCATCGCGCTCGACTACGTGCCGGCCGGCGTTGCGACCGGTGGGGACAACATCAACCCCAACAACACCAAAAACAGCACCGACAACATCATCTACGACCTTACTGCGGACGACAAGAGCCCAAGTGGGTTCGGGCATCCGGAGTGCGGCGCTGACATGACGACCATCGGGAACGCACTGCCGAAGAACTTCCCGATTCGTCAGGTCGTGCCCTGACCCTCGGCGGCTGTGAGTCGGGCTCCCGTCTCGTGCGGGAGCCCACCCGCCGCCCCCCCGCCAATCCGGGTCCGCGCCGGTTAAAATTCCCGGATGTCAGGCTCGGCTCCCCCACTTTCGGTCCGCGGTCTCCGCAAGGCCTATCGCGATGTCGTTGCCGTGGACGGGCTCGATCTCGAGCTGCGTCCGGGCGAGTGCTTCGGACTGCTAGGTCCGAACGGCGCGGGCAAGACCACCACAGTGGAGATCTGCGAGGGGCTCACGCCCGCCGATGCCGGCGACGTCGTCGTGCTTGGCCGGCGGTGGGGGCGTGACGATAACGAGCTTCGGGCGCTGCTGGGCATCTCGCTCCAGGAAACCCAGTTCTCGGAGAAGCTCACGGTCGCGGAGACTGTCCGGCTCTTCCGGAGCTTCTACCCTCGGGGGGCGGCGCCGGAGACTGTGGTCCGGATGGTCCAGCTCACCGAGAAAACGAACGCCCGGGTGGGCCAGCTGTCCGGCGGCCAGAAGCAGCGGCTCGCCCTGGCCTGCGCGCTGGTCGGCGCGCCGGAGCTGCTGTTCCTGGACGAGCCCACGACCGGGCTGGACCCGCAGTCCCGCCGGCAGCTCTGGGACCTGATCGAGGAGTTCCGTGCCGGCGGCCGTTCGATCCTGCTCACCACCCACTATATGGAAGAGGCGGAGCGCCTGTGCGAACGGGTGGCCGTCATGGATCACGGCAAGATCATCGCGCTGGGGGCTCCGCGTGAGCTGATCGCCTCGCTCGAGGCGGAGCACGTGCTCGAGTTCGCGGTTGCCGACGGTCCCCCCCTCGACCCCGAGTCGCTGCGCCGGCTCGATGGGGTGTGCTCCGCGTTGCAGCGGGACGGCACCTGGCAGCTTCAGGTGGCGGAGCTCCATCGTGCGGTGCCCGCCCTCCTGGCCGAGCTGCGGCAGCAGGGCGCCCAGCTCACGGAGCTCCGAACCCATTCACCCACGCTGGAGGATGTCTTCGTGTCGCTCACCGGGAGACATCTGCGCGATGAGTGACCTGGTCGCACACCCGGTCCGGAAGCGGTGGTCCGAGCGCCCCCTGCTGCAGCTCACCCTAGTCCGCTACCGCGAGTTCGTACGCGAACCCGAGGCGGTCTTCTGGGTGTTCATCTTTCCGCTGCTGCTCGCGGCCGGCCTTGGCATCGCGTTCCGCAACCGCCCCGCCGAGCGCACCGCTGTGGCAGTCCGGGCCTCGGCCTTTCAGGCGACGGCGCTGGCGGACGCGCTGCGCCGGGACCAGCGGCTCAGCGTTCAGGTGCTGGACGACTCCGCCGCTGACCAGGCGCTTCGGGTGGGCCGGGTCGCGCTTCTCGCAGTCCCGTCGGGTCCTGGGCAGATGGAGTATCGGTATGATGAGCTGCGGCCCGAGAGCCGCGCCGCGCGGCTGCTGGTGGACGACGTGGTGCAGCGAGCGGCCGGCCGGCAGGATCCCGTCGCGGCGGCCGACCGCCAGATCAGCGAGCCGGGGTCTCGCTATATCGACTTCGTCGTCCCCGGGCTCCTGGGCATGAACCTGATGGGCAGCGGCATCTGGGGCATCGGCTTTTCCATCGTCGACGCGCGCCGCAAGCGGCTGCTCAAGCGGCTCATCGCCACTCCGATGTCGCGGCCCCAGTATCTCGCTTCGTTCGTCCTGTCCCGGCTGACCTGGCTGGTGCTGGAAGTGGCGTTGCTGCTGGGCTTCGCGGCGCTGGTATTCAAGGTGCCTGTCCGCGGCTCGTTGCTGTCGCTCGCCCTCATTTGCCTGCTCTCGGCGCTGTCCTTTGCGTCCCTCGGCCTGCTGCTCGCGTCGCGCGCACGAACGGTGGAGGGCGTGTCGGGGCTCATGAACCTGGTGATGCTTCCAATGTGGATCTTCTCCGGCGTCTTCTTCTCGGCATCGCGGTTCCCCGATGCCGTTCAGCCGTTGATCCGGGTGCTGCCGCTGACCGCCGTGAACGATGCGCTGCGCGCCACCATGCTCCAGGGCGCCCCACTGGGTGCCGTGTCGGTCGAGCTGGGCATCATCAGCGCCTGGCTGCTGGTGACGTTCCCCCTCGCCGTACGCATCTTCCGCTGGAAGTAGCCCAGAATTTCACGGCAGAGGCGCGAGAGCACAGAGAACTGCGGGTTGAACCACGGAAGCACGGAGACACCGAGTACAACACTCATTGTTGTTTTTCTCCGTGCCCTCTGTGCCTCTGTGGTTCAATATGCAGTTCCTCAGCGCGCCTCCGGGTCGCGCTGCATGAGCCCAAACGTGTTGCCCTCGGGGTCGAGGCAGTAAGCCAGCCAGCCCACACCGGGGACCGCCATCTTGGGCAACGCGACTTTTCCGCCCGCACCTTCCGCCTTGCGCACGAACTCGTCACACGACGGCACGTCGATCGTGTTCACGGTGCCCTGCCCCGGATGGGCCCGCGGAAGGAGTCCTCCGTCGATGCCAGGCCCGTCGCCGGTCCGGACCAGCCAGTACGGCATCGGCCCGTCCCACTTCTGAAACTGCCAACCGAAGAGGTGCTCGTAGAACGCAACGGCCCGCTCGGGACGGTCGGCGGGGATCTCGAAGTGGATCGGTCGGGGCATCGGTCGCTCCTCCTGTAGATGGAAAATGACAGCCGGGTGACTCACGACCGCTGGGGAGCCGGCTGGCCGAACTTCTGCGTGGCATACCCAACGATGAGCCCGACGATCGAGCCCGGAATCATGATCTCCCAGAAGTAGCGTTTGCCCGTGGCAGGGTCGACCGCGAGCGCGATCGGCAGGGCCAGGAGCGCCGCGATGACAATCCCGGCCCCGATGCCGATGGCGAGGTTGTTCACCTTCCGCGAGATGAAGCCGATCACGATGCCGGCCACCAGCCCCTTCCCGGTCGAGCCGACCACGATGCCCATGATCTCGGGCTTCACTTCCGGGGCGGAAATGAGTGCCGTGAGCCCGTCCAGAGCACCCAGGGCACCGCCGAGCACCAGGCCGAGCAATGGCTTGTTCACGAACGACCTCCGGGTTGGGGAGAGAACAGCGGGCTTCTCACTACCATTACCCGTTTCGGCCCGATCCTTTAGAGCCCCCGCATTGCCAGGAACAGCAACCGAACGGCGAGATAGGTCAGCACGAGGATGATGGCCACCTGGTACTTCCGAAAGACTCTACCGGCGCGCTCGGCGATGTTCTCCCGGTATGCGGCCACCGGCGCGCCATCGAGGAACCGGGTGATGTCGGCCGCCAGCTCGGCGGCCGAGCCGTAGCGTCCTCCCGGATCGGGCGACAGAGCCCGGTTCCAGATGGCGGCCAGGGGCCGGGGGACAGGCTGGGTGGCACTGCCGGCACCCGCGACAGCGCGGAGGATCGCACCGAGCGCGTAGACGTCGGTTCG
>Ga0137403_10000954_pt1 | contig 36814 bp, 27 predicted proteins | sample CZOMad2_1_16fung_FD_122057 | JGI IMG/M metagenome (GOLD analysis project Ga0137403, IMG submission 122057) | Vadose zone soil fungal communities from Angelo Coast Range Reserve, California, USA - CZOMad2_1_16fungal (Hybrid Assembly) | ecosystem: Environmental > Terrestrial > Soil > Vadose zone... | reverse complement strand
AGCGATTTCGCCGGCGAGGCCTCCGGTGCGGGAGTGTTCGTGCAGAACGATGACCTTGCTGGTCTTGCGCACGCTTTCAGCAATGGCTTCGCGATCGAGAGGCGAGATCGTCCGCAGGTCCACAACTTCGATGTCGATCCCTTCCTTGCTTAACGTCTCAGCGGCCTCGAGCGCGGTGTAGACCATAGCAGCATAAGTAATGATGCTCAAATCTCGACCCTCGCGGACGACGCGCGCCTTGCCCAGCGGCACGATGTAATCTTCCTCCGGCACTTCTTCTTTGATGCGCCGATAAAGATATTTGTGCTCGAAGAAGATGACCGGATTGTTGTCCCGGATAGATGCTTTGATCAGACCTTTGGCGTCGTAGGCGCTGGCCGGGCAAACCACTTTGAGGCCCGGTGCGTGCACGAACCACATCTCCGGATTCTGCGAATGGAAGGGACCGCCGTGCACATTGCCGCCGCTGGGTCCACGGATGACGAGAGGCGCGGGCGCGCCCCAGCGGTAGTGAGCCTTCGCGACCATGTTCACGATCTGGTTGAAAGCGCAGCCGATGAAATCCATAAACTGGAACTCGGCTACCGGGCGCATGCCGGTGAGCGAGGCGCCGAAGGCTGCGCCTACGATGGCGGATTCCGCGATAGGCATGTCGATGACGCGCTCGGGACCGAAGCGGTCGATGAAGCCGTCCGTGACTTTGAAAGCGCCGCCGTAGATGCCGATGTCCTCGCCGAGACAGAAGACGGTGGGGTCGCGCTCCATTTCCTCCCAGATGCCCTGGCGGATGGCTTCGAGATAGGTGAGTTGCGGCATTGCTTTTTCCGCTTTGTCATCCCAAGCGAGGGCGCTCGTTTACCAAGTGAACGGGCGCCACAGTCCAGGGACCTTGGGTAATGCCGGCTTCGGCACGATCGCTGCAGTTTCGTACCAATCGGCAGCAAGATCTTGCCAGCGCGGGTTCATGGTTGCGATCAACCGCAGGGTCTTTGCCCGCCGCCAGTTCTTCAGCTGCTTTTCGCGATTGATGGCTTTGCAGACATCGTCGAAGCTCTGCCAGTATACGAGGCGGGCGTCGTGGTAGTCGTCCGTGAAACCCTCGAACCCATGGGCTTTGCGCTGCCAAACACGGCGATGCAAGTTGTTGGTCATGTCGATATAGAGGCCTCGGCGGGAGGCGCTCTGCATCGTGTACACGTAGAAGTCATATTCGCGTCGCATGGCTCGCTCCCACCAGGAACGCAAGGTCCCTCGACTGCGCAGCCTGGCCGCTTCGTGGCGGGCTGCTCCGATCGGGATCACACGGGGGTAGAGAGCGTAGCTCACCGAAAAGCTGTTGCATGTGACGGATGTCACTTCAAATGTATTGCTGCCTGCGCAACTCCGGGGCCAGCAGCGAATCCCTTTCTGACTTTCGGTGTCGCGTACTTCGGGTTGATTTCGTGGCAGCCATTTTCGCAGTACACGCCACCTGCCGCCGATTCTGGTTCTGGCATCGGGCTGGCGACTGCGAACTCGCGATCGGACTCGAGTTGTTGATCAACACCAGCGATCAGTTCTCGGTTCTCAGTTGGCGTGAGCCATTGTTTTACGTTTAACAAGTAGTTTTCTAAGCGGGTGACGCAGTCGCGCTTGCGCCAATATTCGAACAGCGGTTTGGGGACATAATCGGCGGCATCGTGGATGGCGTGCCCCTTCATGCGCATCATTTTGGCTTCGATGAGGGTTGGGCCCTGGCCGTGGCGGGCGCGTTCGCAGGCTTCGTGGGCGGCGTCATAGACCTGGCAAGCGTCGGTGCCATCTACGATCACTCCGGGGATGCCGTAAGCGATGGCGCGCTCGGCTAAATCCTTTACCCGGAACTGCATGTCGGAGGGGGTGGAATAGGCCCAGAGATTATTTTCGACGAAGAGAACCAGCCCGAGGTCTTGCACGGCGGCAAAATTCAAACCTTCATACGTCACTCCCGTGGACTGGCCGCCGTCACCGATGTAAGTCATGACGGCAATGTTGCGTCCCTGAAGACGCGCGCCGAGAGCCACACCGGCGAGGACGGGAAGCAGGTCGCCCAGCGTCGAGATGGGAGAAACCACGTTGCGGTCTTTGATGTCTCCGAAGTGCGATGATGCGTCGCGCCCCCGGGTGGGCGAGCCGGCTTTGGCCATGTACTGCATCATGATGTCGCGCGGAGAGAAGCCGCGGACCAGAGTGGACCCCTGATTACGGATCATGGGGCCGAGCCAGTCTTCCTTGTGTAAGGCGTACGCGGAGGCACAGGAGCAAGCTTCCTGGCCCAGTCCGAAATAGACGCCGCCGACTACCTTGCCCTGCTTGTAGAGATTTTCGAGCGCGATCTCCATCTTCCGGTTGAGGAGCATCCAGCGGTAAATCTCGATGCATTGCTTCTTGCCTAGATACTTTGATTCGCGGATGGGTGCGACTGGAGTCCTGAGATCGCCGGTGACTTCGTAGACGACCTTGCCGCCCTTGCGAACCTGGCGGACCGAGAAGTTTGGCTTTTCGAGGCGATGATCCGGGATGGTGTAGCTACGTTGGTTGGAGCTTATGGCTTTGACGGCGAGGCGTTTGTCTTGCTTCTTGGCCATGTGCGGCTCGGCAACATCCATGCTAACGCGCAGGGCGGGTTTGTGTCGCGTCCCGAAACTTCGCCGGCGTTACGCCTGGAACGTATCTTCTTCTTCTTTGTGCAGCTGGCGAAGTTGCTGCGGCGCTCTTAGCGGCACCCCCACGGGTTGCCCCAGTAGCGCGTCCAGACTTTCCAGCCAAACCATCTGGCTTTCGAAAACGACACCGAAGTTGCGGGAGATGGAGTGGGCCACCTCCTGTAGAGAAAGTTCTTTTTCGAGTTCTTTCGCCATCGACGTTACGGGCTTGGCGGTGATGCCGCAGGGGATGATCAGGTTGAAATAGTCGAGGTTGGTGTTCACGTTGAGGGCGAAACCGTGCGAGGTAACGGCGCGAGAGATGTGGACGCCGATGGCGGCGATTTTTGCTTCCGGCGGGAACACCAGGTCCCTCGACTCCGCAGAACAATCCGCGAGCGAATTGTTCTGCTGCGCTCGGGATGACAAGGGTTGGACGTTTGTCCAGACACCTGTTAGGCCGCAGATTCTAGCGGCTGGAATGCGGAAGTCGGCGCAAGTGCGAATCAGGACTTCTTCGAGGCGTCGCACGAAGTCGATCGCGCCCAGGGTCTTGCGCTTGCCGTCGGGTGTCGAGATTTCACGCAGATCGAAGATGGGATAGCCGACCAGCTGGCCGGGGCCGTGGAAAGTCACGTCGCCGCCCCGATCAGATTCGAATACTGCTACACCGCGCTGGGCGAGCAGTTTGGGCGAGGCTACGATGTTGGTCTGTTTTCCGTTACGGCCCAGAGTGATGACGGGGGAGTGTTCGAGCAGGAGCAGAACGTCGCCGATGCGGCCTTCTTTGCGTAACTCAACGAGGCGCTGCTGCAGGCTCAGGCCGGTGGCGTACTCGATGGTGCCGAGTTGGAGAACGGAGATCATGTGCGATTGCGCAATTGAGCAATTTGGTAATTGGGCAATTTAAGATCGCCTGGTAAATTACTCAATTTCTGATTTACACAATTACCAATTCTCCTAGGCGTTGATTGCCATTCCATACACGCTATTGGAGGCATCCAGCATAGCCTCCGCCAGCGTCGGGTGGGCGTGAATCGTCCAGATGAGATCTTCCACCGTGGCTTCCAGTTCGATGGCTGCGACGGCTTCGGCGATGAGTTCGGTGGCCTGCGGGCCGATGATGTGCACCCCTAGAATCTCGCCATAATCGGTGTCGGAGACGATCTTGATGAAGCCCTCGTGCTGACCTACGATCGAGGCGCGCGAGTTCGCGGTGAAGGGGAACTTGCCCACCTTGAGGTTGTAGCCCGCCTCTTCGGCTTTGGCTTCGGTCAAGCCGACGCTGCCAATTTCGGGATGGCAGTAGGTCGCATTCGGGATGTGCTCGGGATTGATGGGCTTGGCCTTCTTGCCTGCCATTGTGGTTACCGCAACGATGCCTTCCATCGCACCTACGTGGGCCAGTTGCGGAGTTCCGAGCACGATGTCTCCGATAGCGTAGACACCGGGCTCGGCGGTCTGCATCCAGCTGTCGGTCTTGATGAAGCCGCGGTCGGGCTTGATCTTGGTTTTCTCCAGGCCGATGTTGTCGGTGCGCGGTTTACGGCCGACGGCGATCAGGATGCGTTCGGTTTCTATTTTCTGTGGCTTGCCGTCCACGCTGAAGGTTACCGCGACTCCTGACTTACTCTTTTCGACCTTGTCGACTTTGGCGCCGGTGTGGAACGCGATGCCGCGCTTGCGATAGACCCGCGCCAGTTCCTTGGAGACTTCTTCATCTTCGATGGGAACCAGGCGGGGCAACATCTCGATAAGGGTGACTTCCGACCCAAAGGACCGGAAGATGGAAGCGAATTCGACGCCTACCGCGCCCGCGCCAACGATCACCAGCGACTTGGGAATTTCCTTCAGCGACAGAATCTCGATGTTGGTCAAGACCTGGTCGCCGGGCTCCAGGCCGGGAAGCATTCGCGCTTCCGAGCCGGTGCAGAGGATTACGTTTTTGGCTTTGAGAGGCGTGGCCTTGCCTTCGGCCGTGACCTCGACGGTCAGCACACCGTTTTGTGCGGGGCCGGTCAATTTTCCGTAACCCCGAATTGTTTCTACCTTGTTCTTCTTCATCAAAAAATCGAGACCCTTGGTGTGCTTGGTCACGATCTTCGACTTGCGCTCCTGGATGGCCGCCCAGTTCAGCTTGCGCGCGTCTACACCTTCGATACCGAATTCCTTTGCTTCTTTGAGGTGGTCCCAAAGCTCGGCATTGAAGAGCAGAGCCTTGGTGGGAATGCAGCCCACGTGCAGGCAGGTGCCGCCGAGCACGTTGTCTTTTTCGATGAGAGCGGTTTTCAGGCCGTATTGGCCCGCGCGGATGGCGGCCGTGTATCCAGCGGGACCGCTACCGATGATGGCGATGTCATAAATGGTTTCGGGCAAGTAATTTCCTCACTATGAAGAGATGCAGGATGGTAAACGTTTGATTCTAGAACAGGTAGACGCAAAGTAGCGATAGCAGCCAAACTCGCAAAGTAGGGCAGCACACCGCGGTTTGCTCGATGGCGATCCGCGAGAAAACCCCCGCCCCAAGCGAAGCTTGGACGGGGCAGCCTCACCGTGGAACTTCCAGGCCAGTTTGGACGTAATATTGTCTGTAGGAGGTATCTATGCACGTCTTTGGGTTCTTCCTTTTCCCGTTCTTTGGCTTCGGGTTTGTCCTCTATTTCCTGCCTACGCTGGTCGCGGTGCTGCGCGAAAAATACGACAAGGTTTCGATCTTTCTGCTCAATTTCTTCTTAGGCTGGAGTTTGATTGGATGGATCGTGGCCCTGGTTTGGGCATGCAAGAATGACCGAATCGTCTACGTGCAGAATGTGCAGCGCTACTAGCGTGCGCGTAAAAACTATCTTTCGCCCGGCCGGGGCTTGCTCGTTCCCCTCGTACCCCCGGCTGACGCCGTACGCTGCATTCTTCCGCCGCATAACGGCTGTACCCAGAAGCCTGGTTCCACCGGAAGCAGCAATTCTGAGCGCACGTAACTACTAACCCAGCAACTTCGCCGCTTCCTGAGCGTAGTAAGTGACAATGATGCTGGCGCCGGCGCGGCGGATTGAAACCAGAGACTCCATCATTACGCGTTCGCGGTCAATCCAGTTGTTACGGGCAGCGGCTTCGATCATGGCGTACTCGCCGGAGACCTGATAGGCGGCCAGAGGCAGGTCGAAGCGCTCGCGGGCCGCTGCAATCACGTCCAGGTATGGCATGGCGGGCTTGACCATGATCATGTCCGCGCCTTCCTCGATATCAGCCTCAATTTCGCGCATGGCCTCACGCAGGTTGGCGCCATCCATCTGGTAGGAGCGGCGATCGCCGAACTGGGGCGTCGAGTCGGCGGCCTCGCGGAACGGACCATAGAAGCCGGAGGCGAACTTGGCGGCATAAGAAAGGATAGGCGTGTTGATCAGCTCGGCCTGGTCGAGAGCTTTACGGATGGCGGCCACACGTCCATCCATCATGTCGGATGGGGCGATGATGTCGACGCCGGCGCGGGCCAGGGAGACCGAAGCGCGGGCCAGCAGCTCAAGAGTGGGGTCGTTGATAATTTCGAATTCCCGACCGGCAGCGCTGGCCGCTGCCGCTGCCAGGGCGTCGATGGCCTTCATTTTGTCTTCGGGTTTAACGGCCACTGACGTTAGCGCAGCGGCCCCGAGCGATTGGGGAATCTGAGTTTTGCGCACCACGCCGCAATGTCCGTGAGACATGTATTCGCACAGGCAAACATCCCCCATGATGATGAGTTTGGGGACTTCGCGCTTGATGGCACGCGCGGCCTGCTGCACGATTCCGTTTTCCGCCCAGGCGCCGGTGGCGACCTCGTCTTTGGTCTCGGGCAAACCGAAGAGTATGACGGCGGGAACGCCCAGCGCGGCGGTCTCGCGCGCAGTTTTTACTGCTTCATCCACCGAGAGATTGAAGACCCCCGGCATGGACTTCACTTCCTTGCTTATCCCCTCGCCCGGACAGACGAACAAGGGATAGACAAAGGCCTCGGGCGTAAGCCGGGTCTCGCGAACCAGCGTCCGCAACTGGTCATTTTGGCGGAGGCGGCGGAGACGTGTGACCGGGAAGGCCATGGGCTGATTCTAGCAGAGCCTCCAGCCGGCACGTGTAGCCCAAGGAATGCAGGTAGAGGTCGAAACGCACGCCGAAAGCGTTCAAGATGTCGTGCCGTCGTTGCTACGGGGTACTTTAGTAACGCTTTGTCTATTCCGGAAGCCTAACGGGCGCGAGGGCAACCACTAGAATGCGGAATGTCAGTGTCAATAACCACATGATCTCAGGGCGCCAGGTGCGGACCGCCGGTGTCGTCGGTATAACTTTGGTTTATGCCTGCGTGTCGCTAAGCACGTCCGCCGGTTTCGGGTTGCTCGCCTTTGGGGACATCGCACAATTCTTGCTGTTGTTTCTTGCCTTCCTGCTGATGGCGGCTAACGCGGTTTCGACCCGCGGCCAGATCCGTCTGTTCTGGGGTCTAATGGCGCTGGGTTGCCTGTTGTGGTCGGCCGATCTGGCCTTGTGGACGCTCTATGAAGTGATCCTGCGCCGTACTATTCCTGAACCGTTTATCGGAGATGCCGTCCTCTTTGTTCATGTGGTTCCGTTCATGGCGGCGGTGGCGCTGCGTCCCCACCAGCTGGAGGATCGGAAACTCTACTTCAGCACTCTGAACTTTCTGATGTTGCTAGTGTGGTGGGTGTTTCTATACGCCTTCATCGTATTCCCGGATGAGTACGTGGCGCTCAATGTTGCGGTATACAGTCCGCACTACGATCTGCTCTATCTGGTGGAAAACCTGGCCTTCCTGGGCGTGCTCGGCATGCTGGCGTGGAAGACGCGGGGGGCGTGGAAACAGGTCTATTTGAACCTGTTTGTGGCTTCGGGACTGTACGCCATAAGTTCTCTGGCTTTGAACATGGCCATCGCACGCGGCCAGTACCATACCGGCAGTCTCTATGACATCCCGTTCATCGCTTCAGTGGGCTGGATGATCTGGGCCACGCTGCTGGCGCGCGACTTGAAGCCGCCATCTCAGCCCGCGCCTTCAGGGCTCTCGCGCTGGCAAATGCTCGCCCCCCGGCTGGCCATGCTGGCGATGCTTTCTTTTCCGGTGATGGGATATTGGGCGTGGTTTCTCGACACCGCGCCACTCCATCTTCGGCAGTTCCGGTTGCTGGTCACACTGGCGGCGATGCTGGTGCTGGGCCTGTTCGTATTTCTTCGTCAATTGCTAATGGACAGGGAGCTGGTGCGGCTGCTCGACGCGTCGCGCTCCAGCCTGGAAAATATGAAGCGCCTGCAGACCGAACTGGTGCAGCGAGAAAAGCTGGCATCGCTGGCGCAACTGGTGTCAGGGGCGGCCCACGAGATCAACAATCCGTTGGCGGCAATTCTGGGATACTCCGAGCTGCTGGCGGCCCAGGCAGACGGGGAATCGAACCAGGCCAGCATGGCGCGCAAGATCGGCCAACAGGCACGACGCACCCGGGAACTGGTTTCGAGCTTGCTCAGCTTTGCCCAGCAGTCGCCGGGAGAAAAGACGCTGCTGGATATGGGATCCATCGTGCAACGGGCCCTGCAAATGAAAATGTTGCGCACCGAAAACAAGAACATTCAGTTAGAGAACCGGATTGAGCCCGACCTTCCGCACATATGGGGCAACGTCAACCAGCTCTTTCAGTGCTGCGTGGAAATCATCGGAAATGCGATTGACGCTTTGGAGGAGGTAGGCGGCGGGACATTTTCCGTGAGCGTCCTTCAGGAAGGGGATGAACTGGTGATGGAGTTTTCGGACTGCGGCCCGGGAATCCGGGATCCGCGGCGCATTTTCGATCCCTTTTACACCACCAAGGCGGTGGGCAAGGGTATGGGACTGGGGCTGAGTGTAACCTACGGAGTTGTTCAGGACCACCAGGGACAAATCAGCTGTGAGAACCGGCCTGAGGGAGGCGCGGTTTTCGAGCTTCGCTTCCCCGTGGCCAAGCAGTCGGTTCCGAAGATGGCCGAGGCCGCCAGGGTTTAGTTTGATCAATTTCCTATACCGGCGTCATCCTGAACGACTTCAGTTGTGAAGGATCTCGCGCACCCTCAATTAAACGCGCCAAGGGGCATATCCGCTTCACGCTAATCCCTTCGACTTCGCTCAGGGCAGGCTCTTCGCAAGCTCAGGATGACGGCTCAAAGTTAAGCGAGAAAATGCAAACTGAGCCGCTACGCCATACCTTCTCAGGCCCCCTCTAACTATCGGGCCGCTTCTTGTAACATGACACCTGATGGAATCTGCGCTCATCCACACTGGCGCTCGGGTGCTGGAATTCGAATCTCTGCGCGACCTGGTTCGGGGGTATGCTGCTTCACCGCTCGGGCAAGGGCGGACTGCCGCGCTTTCTCCATCCGTCGATCGGCGGTGGATTGAAAATCAGCACCAGCTTACGGTTGAGATTCGGGAATTTCGCCGCGTTGGTGGCCGCTTCGAATTTTCCGGGCTGATCGATATTGCAACCACGGTTGAGAAGTCGCGCATTCAGGGCGCTGTGCTTGAAACCACAGAGATTCGCAACGTTGTGCTGGTCGTAGATCGTGCCGCGGAATGGCGGGAAGTCGCCCTGAGCCCGCCGGCGGCGATGAAGGTGAAATGGACCGCGGTGGAAGAACTTTCCTCCGCCATCACCGACTTCACGGAGTTCTTGCGGGCATTTCGCAATAAGCTCCAGCCTGACGGCACGCTCGAAGATCGCGCCTCTCCGGAGCTGGCCCGAATCCGGCGCGAGATGGAGCGGCAGAGAAGGACGATCCAGGAATCATTGCGCGGCTACCTGCGCCGGCTGGCCGAGGGCGGCGCGGTGCAGGATGAGTTGATCACGATCAGGGGTGAGCGCTTCGTGATCCCGATCAAGATCGAACAGAAGCGGCGCGTGCAGGGCGTTGTCCACGGTGCCAGTTCCAGCGGACAGACTGTGTTTGTCGAGCCGCTGGAGACGATTGAACAGAACAACGAACTGGTACGGCTGCTTGACGAAGAACAGGCCGAGATCCACCGCATCCTGCTCGAGATGACGCGCCGGATCGGCGAGAGCTCGGAGCTGATCCGGCGGGCGGCAGACGTGCTGGGTGAGTTGGAGCTGCAATTTGCCAAGGCGCGCTTCGCCGAAGACTACAGGTGTGTGCCGGTTCTTGTCGGTGAAAATTCCCGGCTGATTCTGATTAACGCTCGCCACCCAATGCTCGAGCGAAATTTGAAATCCAGGGGTGGGCAAGTCGTTCCTGTCAGTCTCGAACTCGAAGACCAGCGAGTTGAACTGGTCATCACCGGACCAAACACTGGCGGAAAAACAGTCACCCTGAAAACGGTGGGACTGCTGTCTCTGATGGCGCAGTCGGGCATTCCAGTCCCGGCGGACCGCGCCGAGTTGCCGGTCTTTGATGCGGTGCTGGCCGATATCGGCGACTACCAGTCCATCGAGCAGAATCTTTCGACGTTTTCCGCCCACGTCACCAACATTGATTTCATTTCGCGCACCGCAACTCCGAACTCTCTGGTGCTGCTCGATGAGCTGGGCTCGGCCACCGATCCGGAGGAAGGAGCAGCGTTGGCGGTGGCCATCGCCGAGCATTTCCGGCGAATCGGTTGCATCACGGTGATCTCGACGCACCACACTTCGCTGAAAGTCTTCGGCGCCCATACGCCCGGCGTGGTGAACTCGTCGGTTGGATTCGACGAAGCTACCCTGCAACCGACTTACGAGCTGAGAATGGGCGTGCCGGGGGCGTCGGCGGGCATCAACATCGCGCAACGGCTGGGTCTGAACCCAACGATCATCGAGGCGGCGCGGTCGAAGCTGGGCACGCAGGCGCGGGATGTCGGTCAATTTCTCGACAGCCTGCATGCTGACTTGCGAGAAGCTGCGGCGGAACGTTTGCGGCTGAAAGCCCGGGAACAAGACTTGGAGCGCGAGAAGGCAAGTCTCGCCTCCGAGGGGAAGAAAGAGCAGCAGACAAAGATTAAAGAGATGGAGAAAAAGCTTGAGACTCTGCTGCGGGATTTCGAGTATCAGGCACGGGAGATGGTGAACGCCGTCCAGGATCGGGCGGCGGCGCAAAAGCTCTCCAAAGATGCCGAGCGGCGTATTGCCAAACTGAGACGGGAATTCCGTGAGCAGTTTGATTCCAGCGTGGTCGCACATGCCACCGGGGCCGACCAGGGCGACCCCGATGCCCAGCCGCGGGTGGTAAAGCATGTCTCTGAGGGCGATACGGTGAAGCTCAAGTCGGTGGGCCGTGCGGCCGTGGTCAGCCGGCGCATCGATGAGAACCATTTTGAAGTCGAAGTTGGCGCCATGAAGATGAAGATCGTGCGCGACGACATTGCGGAAGTCTTGTCGCGAGCGGCCGATTCGCCGGTCAAAGCCGCGCGGGCGCGAGGAATTTCGGTTTCGTTGGAGAGGGAGAACGCGAGCGTGGCGTCAGAGATCAACGTGATCGGTCGCACCGTGGATGATGCCACTCGCGAAGTGGAAAAGTTTGTGGACCGGGCCTTCCTGGCTGGACTGCCGCGAGTGCGGGTGGTGCACGGCAGCGGGATGGGTATTTTGCGGAAAGCGTTGCGGCAATATTTGCAGAAGCACCCGCATGTGGAATCGGTGACGGAGCCTCCACAGAATGAGGGTGGGGGCGGGGCGACGGTGGTGGAGCTGCGGGTTTAGGGTCGTGGCGGCTATAGGGGTACTTCGACTGCGTTCAGCATGACAGTGTTTCCAATTCGGGAGAGAGATTAGGCAGCTTGTGACGACCGTCACAGCAGAGCCTCTACAACTTTCCTTATCCTGATCCTGTCATCCTGAGCGAAGCCGCTTCCTCGCTTGCGAAGAAGTGGAGAGTCGAAGGACCCCTATAACCCTATGCGATGCTAGTGCGTTTACCTTGTGGGTGGCACTACCGGCACTTTATACATCGGCATGACGTGCAATCTGCAGAAGCGGGCATTTGAGCATAAGTCTCATTGCACTGAGGGTTTTCACGGAGGATTTTATGATGTTGAGCGTCTTCTTTAATTGCGAGTCTTAGGATGACGTTCACAAGGCTATAGGGCGCGAGAAGCAGCTGAAGGGGTGGGGTCGGGAGAAGGAGGAGCGGGAAGAGGGTATGGGTCCTTCGACTGCGGATAAGTGGTCGCAAGCGACCGCTCGTCCTCCGCTCAGAGTTTGTGACTTTTTTGAATTTATGACCAGTTTCTCGTCGTAACTATTTTGTTTGCAACCTCGATTTTTGACGACATCAAAAAAGTCACAAACTCTCAGGATGACAGGGTTTAAAAGGCGGCGAGAATGGCGGCTAACGGGATGGCGGAAAATCCGATGTCCGAAATCTGAGGCCGGCCTCTGCAGTCTTCGTTGACAATATCCTCTACCGTACGTTATCTTTAAGTCTTTAGCAGTCCTGCGGTTGCCCGCCTGGTACCCTGCGCCTTCGGCGTTGAAGTGGATACTCAGCGGTCTTCTTTGTTTTTTTAATATTCTGGGAGACTCGTAATGTCAACCTATTTCCCCAAAGCGGGGGAAATTGTGCGCAAGTGGTACGTCGTGGATGCGTCTGGGCAGACGCTCGGCCGGCTGGCTTCACAAGTCGCGCGCATCCTCATGGGTAAAGAGAACCCGCGTTACACGCCGTTTCTCGATACGGGAGATCACGTCATCGTCATCAACGCCGAGAAGGTGAAGACGACCGGAATGAAAGCTGAGCAGAAGGTTTATCAGCATTACACCGGATACCCGGGCGGATTGCGCACGGAAGAATTCCGTAAGCGTTTTGACCGCAAACCGGAGTTGATCATCGAAGAGGCGATCAAGCGCATGCTGCCCAAGAACAAGCTGGGCGGGCACATGATCAGCAAGCTGCAGGTTTATCGTGGCGAGAAGCATCCGCACGAAGCGCAGAAGCCCGAAATGCGGGCGTTGGAAACAAGAGCTTAGGTTAGTTTCGAGTTTCCGGTTTCAAAAGCAAGTACACGAAGATTTGGAATTTTTTGAAAGGTCAGATAGCCGGATTCTCTCCCAGCCTGATTGGCCAGGAGCTAGAAGCCAGGAGCTAGAAGCTAAACCATGGCAGAGTTAGTTCAATATTACGGTACGGGACGCCGCAAGTCGGCGATTGCGCGCGTTTATCTGCGTCCGGGCAGCGGCGATTTCAAAGTCAACGGACGTCCTTTTGAGCAATATTTCGTGACTGAATCGCAGCGCTCGAGCGCCCGGCAACCATTGCTTTCGACGGAGACGGCGGCCACTTTCAATGTCCTCGCCCGGGTCAGCGGCGGCGGCGTGAACGGCCAAGCGGATGCGGTGAAGTTGGGCATCGCCCGCGCCCTTATGCTGTTCAACATCGAACTGCGCAAGAAGCTCAAGGCGGAAGGCATGGTTAGCCGTGACTCGCGCTCGAAGGAACGCAAGAAGTACGGTCAGAAGGGCGCAAGGAAGCGGTTCCAGTACTCAAAGAGATAGTTTCAAGTTTCCGGTTTCTGGTTCCAAAACCGGAAACCCTAGACTAGAACTGATTGTTAGGTGTTCAATTCATCCCGCGCCGAAAAGTGCGGGGCGGGAATGGCAATCCGGAAGGGCAGTGACGGCGGAAGGTTTCGAAACTGGAAACCTGAAACTGGAAACTGACTTCCAGCCGGATGCAGACCAAATGAGGAGGTTGATTGGCTAACATCACCATGAAGGAGTTGCTCGAAGCTGGAGTTCACTTCGGGCATCAGACCAAGCGCTGGAATCCCAAGATGAAGGAATACATCTTCGGGGAGCGCAACGGGATTTACATCATCGACCTGCAAAAGACGCTGAAGATGTTCAAGGAAGCGTCGAAATTTGTGGCCGATCTGGCCGCGGCAGGCAAAATTGTGCTTTTTGTGGGTACCAAGCGACAGGCGCAGGATGCTATCGCTGAAGAGGCCACGAAGTGCGGCGGTTTTTACGTGAACCAGCGCTGGCTGGGCGGACTGCTCACCAACTGGGTGACTGTCCAGAAGTCGGTCAAGCGACTCAAGGAACTCGATGAGATGGCCACGGATGGCCGCTACGAGTTGCTACCCAAAAAAGAAGTTATCAAGCTGGAGCGCGAGCGCAAGCATCTGCAAGCCAACCTGGCGGGAATCAAGAACATGAGCCGGCTGCCGGACGCGATCTTTGTCATTGACTCCAATAAAGAACAGATCGCAGTACGGGAAGCGCGCAAGCTGGGTATCCCGGTGGTTGCTGTAGTGGATACGAACTGCGATCCCAGCGAAGTGGATTACGTGATTCCGGGTAACGACGACGCGTTACGCGCGATTCGTTTGTTTGCTTCGAAGATTTCCGATTCGGTTGCGGAGGGCGCGCAACTGATGACGGACAAGCAGGCCGCTGATCTGGCCGCGGCCGTCTATACCGAACCCGAGGCGGTTCCGGCGGCAGAGGCGGCAGAGGAACTGCAAGCTGCGGGCGCGCCCGAAGCTGGGTCTGAGGACATCAGCATGGAAGACGTTCTGGGCAAGGGCGTGCGCAAGCAACCTGCACCCGCGAACGAAACCGTGGACGAAGACGTTCCCCAGGTTGAAACGCAGACGTATTAGAACCGCCGTTGATCATTCGTCGTTGGTCGTTGGCCAAAACATTGGCCCCTGAGGGAAATCAGACCCGCGCGGGTCGTCCGGCGCGGGTCAAAGTTTGTAAGGACGGTTTCTGAGGACAGTTTCGAGTTTCTGGTTTCCGGTTTCTAGAACCGGAAAGCAGAAACTGGAAACTTTATTTATGAGCACAACTACCGTGAATATTTCTGCTACCCAAGTGAAAGAGCTCCGAGAAAAGACCGGGGCGCCGATGATGGACTGCAAGCATGCTCTGACCGAGGCCAAGGGCGATCTGGAGCAGGCGGTTGTCCTTTTGCGCAAGAAAGGTATCTCTGTGGCCGGCAAGAAAGCCAGTCGGGTGACCAAGGAAGGCGCGGTTGCCAGCTACATTCACGCCGGAGGCAAGATTGGCGTCCTGGTGGAAGTGAATTGCGAGAGCGACTTTGTTGCCCGCACCGACGATTTTAAGGAACTGGTGCACGACATTGCGATGCACATCGCGGCCAGCGATCCGAAATTCGTGCGCAAGGAAGATGTCACGCCGGAGGCTTTCGAGCGCGAGAAGGACATTTATCGCGCCCAGGCCGCTGCCACCGGCAAGCCGCTCCAGGTGGTAGAAAAGATCGTGGAAGGCAAGATGAGCAAGTTTTACGAAGAAGTCTGTCTCATGGAGCAGCCTTTTATCCGCGACCAGACCGTCAGCATTGGCCAACTCGTCGCCACCAAGATCGGCAAACTGGGCGAGAACATCGCAGTCCGCCGCTTCGCGCGATTCAAGGTTGGCGAGGTAGGAGCGACTGTGGCGTTTACGACTTCCAGTCCGGAAGAAGGCGGCGAGGCAGTCGCTCCAGTAGCGAAATAGTGGTTTGCGCTAGCTTTGGTTGACGGGCCGTGTTTTGATCACTGTTCACGCCGAGGGCAGGATCCTCGGGACAGCCGGCGGGACGCCGGCGCTACAAAACCACGATGTCGACTCCGGTCTTCAAACGCATTCTGCTCAAACTCTCCGGCGAGGCCCTGGCCGCGAACCAGGGCTTCGGCGTGGACCCTTTGCGTATTCACGAAATCGCGGCGGAATTGGCGGACGTCCACTCTCTTGGCATCCAGATCGCCATCGTAGTCGGCGGCGGGAATTTCTTTCGCGGCGTGGCCCAGCAGGCGCGTGAGATGGATCGCGTCTCCGCCGACCACATGGGCATGCTGGCCACCGTGATCAACGCGCTGGCGCTGCAGGACGCCCTGGAAAAACAAGGCATTCACACCCGCGTGCAGTCGGCCATCGAGATGAACCAGGTGGCTGAGCCTTTTATCCGCCGCCGCGCCATCCGTCATATGGAAAAGGGGCGAATCGTGATTTTTGCCGGCGGCACCGGCAACCCTTATTTCTCGACCGACACGGCCGCATCCCTGCGCGCTATGGAAATAAAAGCCGACGCGATCCTCAAAGCCACCAAGGTGGATGGCATCTACGATGCCGATCCGATGCTGGTGAAGGACGCCAAGAAGTTTGCCGAGATCAGCTACATGGAAGTGCTGAAGCGGGGACTCAAAGTGATGGATTCGACTGCCATCTCCCTGTGCAAGGACAACAACCTGCCCATTATCATTTTTAATCTCAATCAGCGTGGAAATATCCGGAAAGTTGTTATCGGCGAGAAGATCGGGTCGCTGGTCAGCGCTTAAAACCCGCCTCACCTTTGTCATCTCGAAGGAGCGCAGCGAAGTGGAGGGACCTTGTGTGCGCCACCCGCGGCACAGCCCCGTCCTTGACTACTGATGCGGTTGATGGTCTTCGAGCGTGGTGGCGCTGCCCAAACGCAAGGTCTCTCCACTTCGCTTGCTGCGCTGCGCTGCGCTCTGGCGGGGATGACAAGAGCTTTTATGGTTCGAAGGTTTATAATTCAGCGTTTTGATCTTGAATAGTCAATGGAGGTGATCATGGCTGATGCCGGTCCGCTTAGAGATATCCGCATTCAACTCAAGACGCGGATGGACAAAGCAGTGGAAGATTTTCGCAAGGCGATGGCTGCCACCCGCACCGGGCGAGCCTCGGTGCACATGTTGGATGCCGTCAGCGTGGACTACTACGGTTCGCTGATGCCGCTTAACCAGATTGCCCAAGTGCATGCGCCCGAGCCGCAGCTTATTACCGTGCAGCCTTTCGATCCCACATCGCTGGCGGCGATCGAGAAGGGCATACGCACCGCCGATCTGGGCTTGAATCCGATGAACGATGGCAAGATCATTCGTGTGCCGGTGCCGCCCCTGACCGAGGAGCGTCGCAAAGACATGGTCAAACATCTGCACAAAATGCTGGAGGAGCATCGCACCGCGGTGCGCAACATACGTCGCGACGGCAACGATGCCATCAAGAAGGCCGCCAAGGACAAGAAGATCGCCGAAGATGACGAGAAGCGCGCCATGGACGAAATCCAGAAACTGACCGACGACGAGATCAAGAAGATGGAAGAGATGAGCAAAGGGAAAGAGAAGGAAGTGATGGAGATTTAGTCGTTACTGGTTGGCCTTCAGTCGTCGGGAGGAGCCGCGCGAACCGCTTTAGTAGAAACTTTCACCTTGAGCGTCAAGGAGTCACCAACTACCACCTCTTCGGATTTTCGGTGATCGTAACCCCTCCAAAACCCCTGTCCAGAGCGGTAATTACTAGGTACTCTGTCCAGAAGTAACGCAACTTCCCTACGCTGGGAGGGTTTGCATCCCGTACCACGAATTCACTGATCTTCATAACTCAGGAGTCTGTCATGAAACGGTTTTTGGCGCTGTCCGCGCTTCTGGCCTTGTGTGGTCTGAGCATGATCGGTTGCGGGGGTGGAACTGGCTCGGCTCGTTTCACCAATCCTCAGGCGGGAGCGGTTTTTGTTACCGGAGAGGACGCGCCGCTTCCATCCGTGGTGAGCCTGAACCTCACGATTAACTCCATCACGCTCACGGGAGCGAGCAATTCTCCGCAGCTGGTGTCGTCGCCCATTACCGTCGATTTCGCCCGACTGGTGGGTTTGCGCGCTCCGCTGGCGTTTAATGCAGTTCCGGCTGACACCTACACCAAAGCGACTTTTGTGCTGTCGAGTCCGGTCATCAACTACATCAGTCCTGGCACTCCTCCCCAGGTGACTACACTGAACGGTACATTCGTCAGTCCGACCAGCACTAATCCTCAAACTACATCCGTCGTAGTGACCTTTTCTACGCCGATGGTGGTGGGCGCGAGCGGTTTGGCAGGAATGCATACCGAATTCGATATTCGCCAGTCATTGGCGGTGGACGGCAGTGCTCAGATTACTGGCGTGATCAATCCGGTGATGTTTATCGAGGCGGTAAAGGCGACCAATCCTGAAGGTCAGATCACCGACCTCACGGGCACGATCGTTTCCGTGAATGTTCCCGGCAATTCATTCCTCATGCAGGGACCCTTCGGGCATCAGTTCACGGTCGATGTCGATGGCAGTACTGGCTACAACGGGGGGTTCACTCTGGCTACACTGCCCTCTTCGGGTGGATTTGCGGCGCTGCAAGGGACGGTGCAGATGGACGGCAGCATCCTGGCCAGCGACGTGGAATTCATTAGCACGGACCAGGCTTTCATCTCCGGCCGCATTCTAGCCCTGAATCCGACCTCGGGACCGGTGCAAACCGTCACCTTGTGGGTGGGTGAGACTGGGGGCGGGACTTCGGGTCTGGTTGACACCGTACAGACCGTGGATGTCAGCGGCGTCTCGAACTATGCCATCTGCTTCTTCAACAACAGCTGGTTCAGTCCGAACAATCTGTTTGGCAACTCTTCGATGCTGGTGGGCCAGCGAATCTTCATCGGGGGCAGCTTCAGTAGCACCTTCACCCCGAGTTTCATTTCATTGCGCCGTCAGGGCGTGTACGGACTTGTTGTCCCGGGCAGTGTGACGGTGACCAGCGGCCATGCCGGCGACTTCCAGTTGCTGAACACCGGCCTTCTGGGTCTTTCGCTGGGCGGGCCCCTGACCGTCAATACCGGGGCGGGAACCTTGTTCTTCCAGGGCAATAGCAATATTCTGACCCTCACTGATCTGCAGACCGCGAGTGCGACGGTCTCGGTGCCGGTGGTGGCACGTGGACTGGTCCTGAAAGACTCGGTCAGCGGCGATCCTGTGCTGTGGGCGCATCGCGTGCGAGAAGCGCAAACCGTGCGATAGTTGAAAGCGTCTGGTGTTCCAGCGGGCGGCCACAAGCCGCCCGTTTTCCTTTTGGCCTTATAATCGAGTCACCATGAAGAAGGTTGTGCACGCCGCCTGTCCGCACGATTGTCCTGATGCCTGCGGCGTGCTGATCACGGTGGAAGACGGCCGTGCTACGCGGATTCAAGGGGACCCGGCGCATCCGGTGACTCGCGGTTTTCTGTGTGCGAAGGTGGCCAAATATCTCGATCGGGTGTATTCGCCGGATCGGGTGCTTTACCCCATGCGGCGGGTGCGGCCTAAAGGGCTCGCGGGCGAGGGCGCCCGCGCCACACGGGCTTTCGAGCGGATAACCTGGGATGAGGCGCTTGATGAGATAACCTCGCGATTCCGGGCGATTGCTTCGGAGTTTGGGCCGGAGGCCATTCTGCCTTATTCCTACGGGGGCACGTTGGGGGCGCTCAATGGCGCAGCGATGGACCGGCGATTCTTTCATCGCTTGGGGGCTTCGCAGTTGGCTCGTAACATTTGCTCGGCGGCGGGCGAGGCGGGTTTGAAGTCCGTTATCGGCATCAAGATGGGCACCGACCCAGAGCAGTTCACGCACTCGCGGTACATCATCGCCTGGGGCGCGAATATCCACGGCAACAACGTCCACTTGTGGCCGTTCATCTCGGAAGCGCGTCGTAAGGGCGCCAAGCTGGTCGTGATTGATCCGTACCGCACCCGCACTGCGGCCTGTGCGGATTGGTATCTCTCGATCAATCCTGGGACCGACGCGGCGCTGGCGCTCGGCATGATGCATGTCATCATCAACGAGGGACTGTACGATACCGACTACCTCGTCCGGTACACAGTGGGATTCGATGAGCTGCGGGACAAAGTGCAGGAGTACTCGCCGGAGCGAGTCGAGAAGTGGACGGGCATTGCGGCCTCCGACATCGTCAAGTTGGCCCGCGAGTACGCGACCACGCGTCCAGCGGTAATCCGGTTGAACTATGGCGTGCAGCGCTCCGAGGGTGGTGGCATGGCGACGCGCGCCGTCACCATGCTGCCCTGCATCATCGGCTCGTGGAAGGAGGTTGGCGGCGGGCTGCAGCTTTCGACAAGCGGCGCTTTTGGGTTGAATCGGGATGCCCTGGAGCGGACCGATCTCATGGAAACGGCACTGCGACGTCCCGCGCGCACCGTGAACATGGTGGAGCTCGGCACGGCGCTCAATACTCTGGAAGCTCCGCCGGTTAAAGCGCTCTTCGTTTACAACTCGAACCCGGCAGCGGTGTGTCCCAATCACAACCTGGTGATTCAAGGGTTAAAGCGTTCGGACTTGTACACCGTGGTGCATGAGCAGTTCTTTACCGATACTGTTGACTATGCTGACATTGTCCTCCCGGCGACCACGTTCTTTGAGCACAAGGACCTGCAAGGCGCCTATGGGCACTACTACCTCCAGATGTCGAACGCGGCCATCGAGCCCCTGGGCGAATGCCGCTCCAATGTTGAGGTGTTTCGCGCTCTGGCCGGGCGCATGGGATTTGACGAGGAATGCTTCAATGAATCTGTGGACCAGATGATCGATGTAGCGCTCTATTCGAAAAATCCACGGTTGCGAGGGATTGACCGGGATCGCCTGGAACGGGAAGGGCACGTCAGGCTTAATTTTGAACAGCAGTTGCCAGATTCCAGTTCCCCAGATTTCTTGCCGTTTGCTGAGGGTAATTTTGGTACCTCGAGTGGCAAGGCAGAACTCTATAGCGAAGATCTCAAAGCCCAGGGACTCGATCCGGTCGTGGCTTTCACTCCGCCCGAGGAATCTCGCCATGGTTTGCGGGCGCGGGAGTTTCCTCTGGAGCTTCTGGCCCGCAAGGCGGACAACTTTCTGAATTCCACGTTTTGCAATTTGCCGGTGGTCCAGGAGATGGAAGAAGCCGGCCTGTTGGAAATGAGTGCGGGCGATGCCCGGGCCCGTAGTATCGTCGATGGGGACGTAGTACGGGTCTTCAACCGGCGCGGAGACATCCTGCTGCGGGCGCGGGTGGATAGCGCGGTACAGGCGGGCGTTGTTTCCGCCAGGCTGCACTGGGCCAAGTTGAGCCCAGAGAACCGGAACATAAACGTCCTTACCTCGGAAAAACTTACGGACCTAGGCAACTCCGCTACGTTTTATTCCGTCTTGGTTGAAGTAGAGCTTTTCAGTCCGTCTCCCAGGCGTGGAGGCGGTTTGGACGGTCTCCACGGCTCTACCGTATAATTGCCACTTTCCTACTCCCAGGATCCGAGGTCGTAACGATTCTTCGTTTTCATCAGGATAGCCCTGTAGTGACGAGGAGTTGGTCGGGCCGTCCGCGGCCTGCTCCGGCTGGTGCATCGCCTTCATCTTCCTCAATCATAAAGATTTGTAAAGCGCGATGGGCTATCCTTTGCCTGCTCCTTCTGGTTCTGGGTTCGACGGGTTGGGGACAGCAGGAAATCGTCACGGAGATCGTAATCCATGGAAACCGGAGGATTCCGGCGGAGACGGTTCGAGGGCGAATTTTCACCCGCGCCGGCGATGTCTATGACGAGGCTGCCCTGGATCGCGACTTCAACTCTCTGTGGAATACCGGTTACTTCGAGGACATCCGGTTCGAGCGCGAGCAGACGCCGAAGGGTTGGCGCATCCATGTCTACGTGAAAGAGCGTCCCACGATCAGCGAAATTGAGTATCTCGGGCTGAACTCCGTATCGAAGAGTGACGTGCTCGACCGTTTCAAGGAGCGCAAAGTCGGACTATCCCCGGAGAGCCAATATGATCCCACCAAGGTCAAGAAGGCCGAGGTCACGATCAGGGAGTTGCTGTCGGAGCATGGTCGGCAGTTCGCCACCGTGCGCACCGAGGTCCGGCCCATTCCGCCCGCCAAGGTGAGCGTAACGTTTGTGGTGAAGGAAGGCCCCAAGGTCACCGTCGGCAAGATTACATTCATCGGCAACAAACACGTCAGCTCGCGTATTCTCCGCGGCGCCATGAAGAACTTGAAGCCGATCGGGATCCCGCACTCAATTTTTCTCGAAAACCTCTTTGCCAAGACCTACGACGCCACCAAGCTGGATGAGGATACGGAACGGGTGCGAGCCGAATTCCAGAATCGCGGCTACTTCAAGGTCGTGGTGCAGGATGCCAAGGCGGAGATTCATGATACTGGCCGCCCGGGCTTTCATATCCCACTGCTGATGAAGGGACCCGGTAAATCGGTCGACATCACAATTCCAATCGAAGAAGGGGACCAATATCGGCTGGGTGAAATCACCTTCAACGGGAACAAAGAGGTCACTAACGTTAAAGCCCTGCGCTCGCTTTTTCCCATGAAAGATGGCGATATTTTTTCCCGGGAAAAGGTGGCCAAGGGGCTGGACAACTTGCGCAATGCCTATCGCGAACTTGGCCACATCAACTTCACTTCCATCCCCAACACGACTTTCGACGAAGACAAGAAGCTGGTGAATCTTTCCATCGATCTGGACGAAGGCAAGAAATTTTACGTCCGCCGCATCGAGTTTGCCGGCAACACCACCACCCGGGACAAGGTCATCCGGCGCGAGGTGGCGCTGGAGGAAGGTCAGGTTTACGACGAGCGGCTTTGGAAGCTGAGCCTGCTGCGGCTCAATCAGCTGGGGTATTTCGATCCGTTGAAGCCGGACGACCCGAACGTCACCGAGACTCACCTAGACGAGAAGAACGGTACCGTGGACCTCACGCTGAAGGTCAGGGAGAAAGGCAAGAACAGCATCGGACTGAACGGCGGCGTGAGCGGCCTGGCCGGGGCGTTTATCGGAATTAATTACAGCACCAACAACTTTCTCGGACAGGGTGAGACGCTGGCGGTCCAGACCAGCATCGGCAACAGCCAGCGCATTCTGTCGTTTAGTTTTACCCAGCCCTACCTTTTTGATCGCCCGATCCAGGGGGGCTTTTCGATTTTTGCGCAGAAATACAATTACAACCAGGCGCGGCAGGAGGCCATTCTCACTGGCCAGCAGGTGAACATCCCGAATGCTTTTCTGAACAACCTGCAGAATTACACCCAGTCCAGCGCGGGCTTCACCGGTTCACTCAGTTACCAGTTGCACCATTCGTTCAAGCGCGTTGGAATTACTTATTCGTTCGACCGGTCTTCGATTGTCGCGGTCAGCGATGCCTCGAAGATATTGTTCACCGACCTGGCGTTTCGCGGAATCAGCGGCCCCAACTCGCTCCAGGGCATCATCACCAGCAAGGTCCTGCCGAGCTTTTCCTTCAGCACCATTGACAGCCCGATTTCACCGAAAAAAGGGACCAGCCTATTTTTGGGAGGAGAAATTGCCGGGCTGGGCGGGACGGTGCGGTCGTTGCGCCCGATTGTTCAGTACAAACACTTCAAGCCCGTGCAGAAGGGCCGCAATACCGTCGGATTCAACATGCAGGGTTCGTTCCTGGCTGGCTATGGTGGGGTGGTGGCGCCGCCTTTTGAGCGCTTTTACCTGGGCGGCGAAAATGACATACGCGGTTTTGACATCCGTTCTGTGTCTCCGGTCGCGTTTCTGCCGAGCAAAACCAGCATCATCCTGCGTAACCCGGATGGCACGGTGGTTCCCAAGGACCCGGCCAATCCTCTTCGCGGCAGCTACACCGTTCCGGTGCCCGTGGAGCAGATTGTGTTTCCCGGCGGCGACGCGAGCCTGGTCACCAACCTGGAATACCGGATCACCATCGCCGGTCCGGTTGCGCTGGCGCCGTTCGTAGACCTCGGGATGAATCCCATTGTCAGGGGATCGCAGCTGCGCATCAATCCAGGGCAACTTTCCGATATCAATAACACCGTCTTTGGCTGCCCGGCGCTCGATATCGCGCTGAATTGCACCGGTGGGCACCAGCAGACACCTCCGTTCTCCCAGAATCTGCAAATTGTGAACAATTCCAACTGGGTTCCGAGAATGTCCACAGGGTTGGAAGTGCAGGTGTTTCTGCCTATCATCAATGCGCCGTTCCGGGTCTATTGGGCATACAACCCGCTGCGCCTGGACAACATAACGCGAGGTCCGGTGCCGATCACCCGCGACATGTTCCCGGCCGGTGCGGCGGGCGACTTTACCTTCGAGCAGGCTGCCAGAAGTCTGACCCCCGAGTACCAGTTGCGCGAGCCGCGTAAGACGTTTCGGTTCAGCGTGGCGACAACGTTCTAGGGGGAGTCGTCAGTCCTCGGTCTTCAGTCGTCAGCCTGACTTGCCCTCGACCGGGAAGCGGACGATTTCGCGCTTGACTGGCTGACGACTGAAGACCGACGACTGACGACTGTTTGACCTTGGGCGGAGCCTGTACCTATAATGGAAGTACCCACGCCCTGAGAAGAGCAGCCAACGGGGTGGTCACCACGCCGCTTCAGGTTCGGCGTGAGGCGCTGGGAACTCCGGCCCAGCCTCTTCCGTTGACAGCAAACGGTCGGGTTTTAGTGCTGAGACGCGGCCAGCATTGGCTTGTATAAAAAATCTAAGCGATTTCCCGGGATAAATTTCCAAGGAGTTCAAATCAACCACATGACAAGCAAGTTCGCGCGACTACTTATGTCCACCTTGTTCGCTGTATCGGTCGCGGCCATGGCCCAGTCGGCCGGGTTGCCCGCGGCCCCGAGTGCCGCAGCCAGCAATGCCGACGCACCCCCCGCCGCTATCAACGCCTCGGGTACCAGAACGGGTACGGTCAATGTCGAGCAGGCGATTTTCGCCACCAACGAAGGCCAGCGTGATTTCGAAGCTTTGAGCAAAAAGCTTGAGCCCAAACAGACTGAGCTCAAGAATCAGAATGACGAAGTCGAGAGCCTGAAGAAACAGCTCAGTGCCCAGACCGACAAGCTGAACGATGAAAGCCGGGCGACGCTGGTAAAACAGATTGAGCAGAAACAGAAGTCCCTGGAGCGGTCAGTACAGGACGCGCGGGACGATGCCCAAAACCAGCAGAACGAGATCGCGCAACGCATTTTACAGAAGCTGGGGCCGATGCTGGTGAAGTACGCCGCGGAGAACGGTTTCGGCGTGATCATCGACACCTCGCAGCCGTGGCCGAACGGACCGGTGCTTTGGTCCGGGCCCGCCGTGGACATCACGCGGCCAATCGTTGAGCTTTACAACGCACAGTCGGGAGTGCCCGCGCCCGTGAGGCCCGCCGGAGCGAAGCCAACTGCGTCACCGACGAGGCCGGCTACCACCACGCCAAAGCCGGCGAGTACCGCACCAAAGGCGCCAGCCACTCAACCAAAATAGTTTTGCGACACCTGGTGTCGCGAAGAAGTTCCCACAGGCCGCGTGCAGAACGCGGCCTTTTTTTCTTTCCATCGTTTCCCCTCGAATGCGTCTGAGGACAGACTCTCTGGTGTCCTTACACATAGTGACGCCCACTTCGAGGAGGACACCATGTTTGCCGATTTCTCGCCGGATTCCGACTGGTCCAATCATTGGCACCGCGGATGGACAACGCTGATTTCGTTTGCGCTGCAGGCAGTTGCCGTCGGCTGCCTGCTCCTGTTGCCTTTGTTCTACACCGAAGGACTGCCGAGACTGGCCATGCTCGCGCCGCTGCTTGCTCCTGCGCCGCTGCCGGCAGACCTGCCAACACCGCGCCCCAATTCGCCTGCGGCACCACAAAGCAACTTGATGGGAGACAGGATGGTCAGTCCTGCCCAGATCCCGCCTACGGTAACGATGCTCACCGACGCCGAGCCGCCACCCCCGATGATCGATCCCGGCGCAGCCCGCGACGGAACCGGCGATCCAAATGCACGGGGCACCGTCTTCAATTCGGTGCTGGGCTCCGACCTGGCGCTGCCTCCACCCCCGGCCGCCGTCCGTCACCCTACGGTCTCCCGCATGATGGAAGGGAACCTGGTCCATCGCGTCCAGCCGGACTATCCAACGCTGGCGCGGCAGGTTCGGGTCCAGGGGAAAGTGGTGTTGCGAGCGATGATCAGCCGTGAAGGCGCCATCGAAAAGCTGCAGGTGTTGAGCGGCCATCCTATGCTGATCCCCGCTGCCGTCGATGCGGTGCGGCAGTGGCGATACCGGCCCTACGTGCTCAACGGCGCGCCCGTGGAAGTGGAGACCGAGGTGACAGTGAACTTCATCTTGTCGGGCGGATAGCTTAGGGCAAACCCGGGAGTAGCACAGGCGTAACCTCGCGACCGCCGCTACGCCCGCTATAATCGCCAGCAGTGGCTACCGCTGAAATTTTGAAACGGACCGCGACTCGTCCCACTTGGGCCCAGGTGTCACTGGAGAACCTGCGTTACAACTTCGGCGTAGTGCAGCGCCACATCGGGGCGGGTATCACCGTTTGCGCGGTGGTGAAGGCCGACGCATACGGCCACGGGGCCGTGGAATGCGCCCGAGCGCTGGAAGAAGAAGGAGCACGCTGGCTGGGTGTGACCTCGCTTGATGAAGCGATCCCGCTGCGCGATGCCGGGATTCGCACGCGCATCCTGCTGATGACGGGATTCTGGCGGGGCGAAGAAGAAGAAATCATTCGTCTGCAACTGACGCCGACGGTTTGGGAGCCAGGGCAGGTGGAGTTGCTGGAAAAGGCCGCTGCTGGCCTGAGTTTGCCCAGACTTCCTGTCCATCTGAAAGTGGACACCGGCATGGGCCGGTTGGGAGTCGATCCGGAAGACTTGTACCAGGTTGCCTCTGCCTTGAAGGCGTCGTCGCATCTACTGCTGGAAGGTCTCTCCACTCATCTGGCTTCCTCCGAAGTGCTGGATGCGCCTTCCGTCAACGACCAGCTGCAGAAGTTCGAGCAGGTAAGAAGCCTTTTACGCAACGAAGGATTTGATCCGCCGCTGGTTCACGTGGCCAATACCGGTGCTGTCATTGCAAAACGCGAGTCATGGAACTCGATGGTCCGGCCTGGAATCGCGTTGTACGGCTACCACTTGCCCTTTGAGCGGGCGGGAAGGGAAGTCAGCGGCAGCAAGCTGCGGCTCGGCGTCAAGCCGGTGCTTACATGGAAGACGCGAATCCTCTCGCTCCGCGACGTCCGCGCCAACCAGGCCCTAGGATACGGCGGCACTTACGTGACCAAGGCCCCGGCCCGAATCGCGGTGCTTCCGGTAGGATACGCCGACGGATTGAATCGTGCGCTGTCATCGCGCGGACGGGTGATTGTACGGGAACACTACGCTCCAATCGTGGGTCGTATCTCCATGGACTTGACGCTCGCGGATGTGACCGGCCTGCCAGGAGTTTCCGTGGGCGATGAAGTGGTTCTGCTCGGCGCGTTGGACGGTTTGAGCGTGGATGCCCGCGAGCATTCCGAACTGGCGAACACGAACGTTTACGAAATTCTTTGCGCTATCTCGAAGCGCGTGCCGAGGAAGTATAGCTAGTCGCTGGTCCTTAGTCGTTGGTCGTTGGCCAAAACAAAATCCCGCGTTTTTTCAGCAGTACCACAGGCTGTGTGGGGCCGGGTCTTTGATCCGGGCCAGGCCGCGGCTTTGCCGCGGCTGCTTTGCCACGGGCGTAGAATTGGCCGCTGCGGGCATTGCCGTGGCTTCGCCACGGCCCGGGCGGGTCGAAGATCCGACCCCACACGGCCTGCGATGCACTCCGACTACTGCCCTCGCCACCTGGAGGCTGATTAGGGCTCTCCGCTGCTGCGGCGCAGACCTGCCCACTCCCCCTTTGTTATCCTGATTTATCAATGGCTTCCCGCTACCAGCAGTGGATGTATGACTGGGAGACCCGGCTCACGTCGGTGGACAACAACCGCGTGGTGCGTCCGCTGGAGTGGGGCGTGGAGTGGGCGCGGGATTGGCCGTGCCGTAACGGCTTCACGCCGGGATACGTCCCCGGAAACGCCAATTCCGAAAAGTTCCTGCGCGAGTACAACCGGCGAATTGTCGCGTCAAGTGACGAATTTTACTCCTATAACACCCCTTCGGATTTTCGCCTTCAACGCCGGGAAGTCCAGGTGTTCAGCACACGGGAAGCGCCGGATCAAAAGTTGGAAGACAAAGTCCGCGGCAGGCAGGCCGACTTTCTGCGCTTCACTTCGCCGGTCCACACGCCTTACCCGGAAAACAATCTGGTGAATGCGCGCTGGTTTCCGGCGCGCGGACGGCGAGCTGTGGTGCTGCTGCCGCACTGGAATTCAGATGCGCTGGCTTACACCGGGCTCTGCCGGGTGCTGAATCTGATGGGCATCGCCGTATTGCGCCTGAGCATGCCCTATCACGACATTCGCATGCCGGCGGACACACGCCGCGCCGATTATGCGGTCTCCGCCAATATCGGGCGTACGCTCGATGCCTGCCGCCAGGCGGTGGTTGACGTGCGCTGCTGTTTTGACTGGCTGGAGCAGCAAGGCTACAGTCGGCTGGGCATCATGGGCACGAGCCTGGGGTCGTGCTATTCCTTTCTGGCGGCGGCGCACGATCCGCGCATCCGCGTGGCCGCTTTTAATCATGCGTCCACGAACGTCGCGGACGTGGTCTGGCACGGACAGTCCACACGCCATATCCGGCAAGGACTGGAAGCGCAAATCGATCTCGAACGGCTGCGTGCACTGTGGAGCGGCATCAGCCCGATTTCCTACTTTGAACAGTTCGCCCGCTGGCCCAAGAAGTCGTTGATCATTTACGCAAAATACGACATGACGTTTTTGCCAGAGCTCTCCCGAGATGCTGTGGCGGAGTTTGAACGCTACGGACTGGACCACAAAGTCGTGGTGCTGCCTTGTGGCCACTACACCACCGGCGAGACGCCTTACAAGTACATGGATGGATGGCAGCTGGTTTCGTTTATGCGGACGGCGTTTGAAAGCGTGTAGCAGCTTTTGGCTCTTAGCCGTTAGCTTTTGGTTTGGATACCGGGTCTTGATGGTCGAGTGTGGAATTCGAGATTCTTTCTTTGGCTAAAAGCTAAAGGCTAAGAGCTAAGCTAGAATGGCTGCAGCACCGTAAGAAGAGAATCCATCATGAAAACTGACCGCATGTCACTCCCGCTCAACGAAGCCGATCCGCAGGTGGCTGCGGCCATCGACAATGAAGTTCGCCGCCAGCATGAAGGCCTGGAGCTGATCGCTTCCGAGAACTTTGTCAGCGAAGCCGTGCTCGAGGCCATGGGCTCGGTGTTCACCAACAAATATGCGGAAGGATATCCCGGCAAGCGCTACTACGGCGGGTGCGAGTTTGCCGACGTCGTCGAGGATTTGGCGCGGGAGCGGGCCAAGAAGCTGTTCGGAGCCGAACACGCGAACGTGCAGCCGCATGCCGGCTCCCAAGCGAACATGGAGGCATTCGCAGCTGTGTTGCAGCCTGGCGATACCATCCTTGGACTCAACCTGGCACATGGCGGACATCTGACCCACGGCCATCATCTGAATTTTTCGGGGAAGACTTATCGCATCGTGCCTTATGGAGTTACGAAGGAAACCGAGATCATCGACTACGATGATCTGGAGAAGTTGGCCGAGAAGGAACGGCCGAAGCTGATCATTGGTGGGGGCAGCGCATATCCTCGCATCATCGATTTTGCCCGCATGCGGCAGATTGCGGACAAAGTGGGCGCGCTCTACCTGGTCGACATGGCGCACTTCGCCGGACTGGTAGCGGGAGGCGTGCATCCTTCGCCGGTGCCGTATGCGCACATTGTGACTACCACCACCCACAAGACTTTGCGCGGACCTCGCGCCGGGATGATCCTGAGCAAGCAGGAATTTGCCGGCGCCATCGACAAAGTCGTGTTTCCGGGCATGCAGGGTGGGCCTCTGGTGCACATCATCGCGGCCAAGGCCGTCAGTTTTCTCGAAGCGATGCAGCCGGAATTTCGAGAATACACCCGGCAGATCGTGGCCAACGCCAAGGTGCTGGCTGAAACCCTTGCCGCAGAGGGCTTCCGCATTATTTCCGGAGGCACGGACACGCACCTCATGCTGGTTGACGTGTTCTCCCAGGGCATACTGGGCAGCGAGGCGGAGAAGGCGCTCGGCGAAGCCGCCATCACGGTCAACAAGAACGCCATTCCATTCGACGTCAACCCGCCCATGAAGCCGAGCGGCATCCGCATTGGGACGCCGGCACTGACCACCCGCGGCATGAAGGAAGAAGAGATGAAGCAAGTGGGGCGATGGATCTCGGAAGCTCTGCATCATCGGACCGAGGCAGCCGTGCTGGGCAAGATCCGAAAGCAGGTGTTGGGTCTGGCGGAGGCTTTCCCGCTTTATCCCGAGCGTCGGGCAAAAGCCCAAGTGGAAGCAAGAGCGTAAGAAATATGGAGACGGGTGTCCTCGCCCATCTCGATCCGGCTTCGACGTTTAGATCACCTTCTTGGCTTCAGCTGAGGACGGGCGAGGCGCCCTCCCTCCATCCTAAATAGGGGTTGTGCCTGCCCTGCGCCTAGCGGTGGACCACTCTCTGTGATTAAATCTCCCCGTGAGAGTCGCCATCGACATCCGACGCATGAACGAATTCGGAGTTGGCACTTACACCCGCAACATCGTCCGGGCGCTGGGTCGGCTGGATCGCGAGAGTAAGTACTTCCTGATCGGCCCGCCGCAGAAAGTGGCGGAAATGGGCCCGCTTCCGCCCAACTTTCACACCGTGCCTCTGCTGGGTAGTGACGCCAGTCTGAAGAACTATTTTGACTATCGCGCCATTCTCAAGCGCTTGAGTTGCGACCTGGTGCATATCCCACATTTGTTCTGGCTACCGCGAAATTTGCCCTGTCCTTACGTGCTGACCGTGCATGACGTGCTCGATCACATGTACCGGGCCCGCGATCAGTCAGGGTTGAAGCGTTCACTACACTTTTACCTGACCCATCGAGCGCTGAAGCGTGCGGCACGAATTTTCGCCGTGTCCAATTTCACCCAGAGCGAAGTGGAGAAACTGTTTGCTATTCCGGCCGCCCGCATTGAAGTTGTCTACAACGCGATTGATGAGCGCTTCCTGCGCGGACATGCCACCGAGGCCGACCGGCAGCTGCTGGCTGAGCGCTACCGGGTCAGCCATCCTTTTCTGCTTTACACCGGTCGGATCAGCCCGCACAAGAACGTGGTGCGGATCATCGAGGCCTTCTCCGCGCTGAAGGCGGAACTGGAAAAGGAAGAGCTGTTTCCCGGCCTGAAGCTGATCATCATCGGGGACGAGCTGTCGAAACATCCCGATCTGCGCCGCACCGTGATTCGCAGCCGGATGCAGAACGACGTGCGCTTTATGGGGTTCGTCCCCATCGAAGTGCTGCGCATCTTTTACGATGCGGCAAAGGTCTTTGTATTTCCCTCACTCTACGAGGGGTTTGGACTGCCGCCGCTGGAAGCCATGGCGCACGGCACACCGGTGGTAACTTCGAACACGTCATCGCTGCCCGAGGTGGTGGGCAACGCGGCGGTGCTGGTGAATCCGGAGAATGTTTTTGAGATCATGCGCGCGTTGCATCGCGTGCTGGTCGACCAGTCGCTGCGCGACAAACTTAAGGCGCGGGGATACGAGCAGGCCAAAAGATTTTCCTGGGACGCCGCCGCGCAACAGATTCTTCGCGTCTATCACGAAGTGACGGAAAAACCGCCGCTCCGGCCGCAGTTGGCGGACGAACCCAGCGTCATCTCCCACGCAGCGAACTCCTAGCCTATCTATGCATTCTTGAGCAGCGGCTGGCCGGGAGAATTGAACTCCAATCGATGCAGCTTGGCTGTTATGCGGGTGCGGTCGGCGTCGGTCGAAGCGGCGGACAGGCGTTTTTGCAGCTTGGTGATCTTTTCACTGCGGGTACGGCGGCGGCGAATTTCGGGCCGGCGGCTGGGTGCGGACATCGAGCCTCCTGATTTTGTAGTCGACAACTAGTTTATATCAATATCCTCGTCCTTGGCGCTGAATGGGCCGTGGTGAGCAGCCCAACAGAGGTCAAACCTGATGCGCCGGGCTATTCCTCGCTAGAGAGCTTCACCGGACATCTCGGGCGGCAACCGCACCGCGAGGTCGAGACCAAGCGCGGGGATTTTGAGAATTGGAGCGCTATCGGTTGCGGAATTGAAGAACTGCCTCCTCGTCACCAACATGCCAAGAACGAGGCTATTTGTCGGTATCGTCGAAGACAAACGTGCCCCGCACGAAGGGGTGGGAAATCCGCGGCTTGCTGTCCGTTCCGTTCACTGGGTAAGCCTCCGCGCTGAAGGTGGGGAAGCCCCAGACTTTTCCGGTCCTCATGTCCACGATCACTGTTTCGTACACCTGCTGGCTGCCGTCGGGTGCGCGCAGCATCTGAGTGCCGGGTTCGATATGAATAAGGATAGGGAGAGCCGGATTGGGCGTGCACGGGATCAGGCGCCAGGTAAGGCCTGATGGCGATGGCGATCAGGGCGATCGCTATAACGATCAGCAACAAATTTGTGGTCGCATCTTTTCTCATTCTGCTTCCTCGCGGTCTTAACCGGTTTGGAATCACAGAGTCACTATGATGTTGGGCGGACACTCTTGTCCGCCACTCTTGAATTTGCTCTGTGGTTTGGGATGTGGTTACAGGTGAACTACAAACGATCAGATCCAAGTCAAAGGCGACGGACAAGTGTCCGCCCCGCACGGGCTAAAAGCCCAGCCGACCGGGGAGTTTTCCAGGATAATCAGTGACGCCAGTCCCAGACGGGCTCTCCTTTTGCGTCTCGCAAAACGAAGCTGTCGTTCCCTTTCACTATTTCCCGCACAAGGAAAAGATCGACATCGCCCTGTTTCACTTTTGAGCCGGTCATGGTGATGTCGTCCCCCTTGGAAAACCTCATGTCCATATCGTCGAGGAAGGTCTTTGGGCACAAGTATGCGTCGATGGAGTTCGCGCCGTCCTTTACTTGCAGGTGGGCAATCTCTTTCTCGCTGCCTTTTGGCGGCAGTTTGACCTCGTCGACTGTGCCTTTGATCTTGGTCTCGGTCTGGAGGTCGTACTTTGGCGCACTTGGACCGCTCGGTTGCTTTTTCTGGGCGCCGGCCGGCGGCCCGATGACGACTGCAACAAATACCATCAGGAAAACAATCTGGCAGGAACGACTCGAGCGGCCGAATTCGATTCCATCACGCATGACTCCCCCTTCGCAATGAGGTGCCTGGAAGCCAACGATGGAAAAATTAGAAAGAGAATTATCGGCTCGCGGTCCTCATGGTTCGCTATATTTGGGAAGAAGCCAACTTTCGTGCCCTATGGTACTCCATTTCTGGACGGAAGAACCGGCTCCTGCAGGGCAGATTAACTCTTAAGAGTCCACTCCGCTTCGCCCAGATTTGAAGTGAGGAGGCCAAAACTTTGCCTGCTACAAACCTCGTCCGTACTGGATTTTGCCTTGCGATACTTCTGGTCGTGCTCTGCGCCTGCGCCGTAGCTGCCGAGCCTCAAACCATTTTGCTGTGGCCCGACGGCGCTCCCGGCTCTGAAAGGAAGAACTCTGCGAGCAAGATTCCGGAAGAAGTGGTGAGGGTGACCGAAAATGGCGAGCACATCGTATCCGGCATCCACCATCCTTCGATTACGGCGTATCTTCCTGCCGAGGACAAATCCACCGGAGCGGCAGTCGTCATCGCGCCGGGCGGCGGACATCGCGAACTTTGGATGGACCACGAAGGCTACAACGTCGCGAAATGGCTGAGCCACCACGGCGTGGCGGCTTTCGTGTTGAAGTATCGCCTGGCGCGGGAGCCGGGCTCGACCTACACGGTCGAAGGAAGTGCGCTGCCCGATATCAAGCGTGCGATCCGTCTGGTGCGCAGCCGCGCCCTGCAATGGGGGCTTAATCCGGAGCGCATCGGGGTCATGGGATTTTCCGCCGGTGGCGAATTGGCCGCGCTCGCGGCAACACGAGTTGACGCGGGGACAGCGGCGGCCACGGATCCAGTCGAGCATGAGAGTTCGAAGCCCGCGTTTCAGGCGCTACTTTATCCCGCCATTCCGCACGACATGAATCTGTCGAAGGAAACCCCGCCTGCCTTTCTTGCCTGTGGTGAAGACGACCGCCAGGACATTGCGCAAGGTCTTCCCGAACTCTACCTCGCTCTCAAACGAGCCGGCGTGTCAACCGAACTTCACGTCTATGCCGGCGTGGGACACGGTTTCGGCGTGCGCGAGAGCAATGGACCTCCAGTTTCAGGTTGGACACAGGTCTTCCTCGAGTGGCTTCTGCGCACTTTGCCTGCGCGAAAGCAAGTTCATTAAGCTGCCGATATGGAAGAGTTTGTGGCAGCCGGATCTATAAGCCAAGCTGCCATCGGTCACTCCTGATCAGACGATTCTTCCGCCGACCCTTGTATGTGGCAGGGCGCGAGACATTTGAGAGACAACTCTTACTATCGTCGGACAGTATAATTCACGCTATCCATGCCACTCGTAACAGGCACTCGACTGGGGCCGTATGAGATTGCGGTCCTGCTGGGCGCAGGTGGGATGGGAGAGGTTTATAGCGCTCGCGACACCCGTTTGGACCGTATCGTCGCGATTAAAATCCTTCCTCCCCATCGCTCGGATCAGGCAGACGCGCGGGAACGCTTTGAGCGCGAGGCGCGTGCCATTGCGTCGCTCAACCATCCCCATATCTGCCAGCTCTACGACGTAGGCATTCAGGACACAATCGACTACCTGGTCCTCGAGTACCTGGAGGGGGAAACGCTGGCTGACCGTCTGAGCCGGGGCCCGCTTCCGCTACCCGAGCTGTTGCGATGCGCGATTGAAGTCAGCGACGCGCTGGATGCGGCGCACCGTCGCGGAATCGTCCATCGCGACCTGAAGCCTGGGAACATCTTCCTGACAGCGCATGGCGAGTGCAAAGTGCTGGACTTCGGATTGGCGAAGCTGCTGCATGCAGCGGAGCCGGAGGCTGCGGTTGCGTCCCAAACGGTTTCACGTCTCCTGACTAAGATCGGCACGGCGGTTGGCACCATGGCTTACATGTCCCCCGAGCAGGCGCGCGGCGAGGCACTAGATCAGCGTACAGACATCTTTTCTTTTGGTGCCGTGCTTTACGAGATGGCGACGGGGAAGCCTGCGTTTCAAGGGAAAACCTCAGCTGTGGTCTTCAAGGCCATTTTGGATGAGGCCCCTCCACCAATGTTGCAGCGGAACCCCATTCTGCCCCAGAGATTGAACGAGGTGGTCAGCAAGGCGCTGGAAAAAGACCGCAACTTGCGTTACCAGTCGGCCGCAGAACTCAGGACCGACTTGCAGCGGTTGAAGCGCGATGGCGAGTCAGGCACCATCGCGCTGCCCGCTCCGCGACCGCGGGGTTTTCTGCGGTTGACGGTCGTTGCCGTGCTCGCAATGATGCTCTTGGCGGCGGCCGTCATCGGGCTCTATCGCTATTTCGGGCGCGGGGAACCGACTGGTCCCAGGAAGTGGGAGCAGATGACATTTTTTACTGATTCGGCGGTGTATCCTGCCCTCTCTCCCGACGGGCGCATGCTGGCATTTATCCGAGGGGGCAACTCTTTTTTTGGTAGAGGAGATGTTTACGTCAGGCTGCTTCCTTCCGGTGATGCGGTTCAACTCACCCATGACGGGGTGGCCAAACTCGGCCCCGTGTTCTCTCCCGACGGGTCGCGTATCGCTTACGGGTCGGTTACCCCGTGGGATACCTGGGTGGTCCCGGTCCTGGGCGGACAGCCTGACATTTTTCTTCGAAATGCCTCGTCCCTGACCTGGATCGACGGCGGGAAGCACCTCCTCTTCTCGGAAATCAAGCAAGGGCTGCACATGGGGCTGGTGACTACGGACGAGGCTCGAGGACAGAGCCGTGACGTCTATGTTCCTCCTGGCGATCGGAGCATGGTCCACCACTCCTACCTTTCTCCCGATGGCCGTTGGGTGCTGCTTGTGGTCATGAACAACCAGGCAGAATTGATACCCTGTCAGGTGGTTCCGTTCAACCGGAGCGGAGACGCCCGGGTCGTCGGGCCTCCTGAAGGGACCTGCATTTCCGGAGCCTGGTCGCCCGACGGCAAATGGATCTACGTCAGCTCAAACGAGGGTGGGCGGTTCCACATCTGGCGGCAGAGGTTTCCCGACGGGCCCCCGCAGCAAGTGACTTCTGGCACGACGGAGGAAGAAGGCATCGCGATGAGCTCCGATGGCAAGTCATTGCTCACCTCGGTGGGGGTTACGGACAACACCATCTGGATCCACGATGCCAGCGGAGACCGCCAGCTTTCGTCCGAAGGAGACGCGTTCGGGACGATGTTCTCGTGGGACGGTCGTAAGCTCTATTACCAGATGCAGAGTGGAGAAAACGGGGCCGATCTGTGGTCCAGAGAATTGGAAACCGGCAAAACTGAGCGGGTAGTATCGAGCTCCGCAATCCTGCCCGGGTCTGCCATTGGACACTACAGCGTCTCGCATGATGGCAAACAGGTCGCATTCTCGATGAGAGACCGGAGCGGAAAGTCGCGTTTGTGGCTTTCTCCCACAGATCATCGCTCATCGCCGCGCGAGTTAATTTCTATTTCAAGCCAGGACTGTCCGAACATTTTACCCAACGGCGAGCTAGTGTTCCGCTCCATAGAAGATGGGCAGCGTTTCCTATACCGGAGCAAACAGGACGGCACGGAACGCCGGAAGATCATTGCCGACCCGATTCTCGAACAGTACTCAGTCTCTCCCGACGGCCGCTGGGTCGTGGCACCGACCAAGGGAGCGGATGACGAACATCAAAATGTTCTCACAGCCTACTCCCTGGAAGGCGATCCATCTGTTCCCCTGTGTACCTCGTATTGCACAGGTCGTTGGGACACCAGCGGGAAGTTCTTCTATCTCAATTTCCTAGCGTCGGGTAACGGGAGTACCTTCATGCTGCCCCTAAACGCAGCTCGCGGAATTCCGAATTTTCCGCCCGGGGGGGTTGCCACGGGAGATGCCTTGAAGGCGGACAAACAACTCATCGTGATCCCGCAGCAAATTGACTCGGCCACGGGGCCCAATCATTACTCCTACACGCGCCATGACACGCGGCGGAATATCTATCGCATTCCACTGCCGGATTAGGTTGCTCTCAGAATTTGAGTCTGGGGCGAATGGAGCGGCAACCCGATAAAAGCGATTTTCGTGAACCCGCCCCACCCGGGCAAGCCGGATCAATAAATCGATGAAAATAAAAAGTCTGTGGCAGCCGGACCTGTAAGCCGAATTCGCCGGGCTGCGATGAAAACAGACAACTTATTTAAAATCAGTCGCCGTGAAGTGTCAACGATGTCAACCTTGTCAGGGTTGGCAGGTTTTGCGTCACACCGGCGTCACAATGGACGGTCCGAGACGATTGTCTGCTAGTAGTGGCGATCAGCCTACCTACAAGGCGCCTGGGCAAGTCGACGCAAGAAGTTCTCCTTGGCGGCGTGTGTCTGCCGGATCTTCTCAAGTTCCATCTGAAA